>Ga0055584_100000009_pt1 | contig 155579 bp, 155 predicted proteins | sample OSDHelmetaG_FD_58716 | JGI IMG/M metagenome (GOLD analysis project Ga0055584, IMG submission 58716) | Pelagic marine sediment microbial communities from the LTER site Helgoland, North Sea, for post-phytoplankton bloom and carbon turnover... | ecosystem: Environmental > Aquatic > Marine >... | reverse complement strand
TTAGAGCAGCGGAATCATAATCCGCGTGTCGGGGGTTCGAGTCCCTCCTCCGCTACCATTAAATAAACCCCGCAGCCGAAAAGGCGCGGGGTTTTTTGATGAAGCAGGCGATGGCCTTGTAGCCTTAGTCGGGCTTGCCCGATAGAACCCGGTTTTCCAGATTGTCCAGGCAGGCGAGCCATCCCTCGCCATGCTGTGCCCGAACTTCTTCTGAAGGGAACAGGGTGTGGGTGAGGGTAAATTCGGTTCGATTAGCCGAAAGTTCTTGGAACGCCAAATCAACGTGGGAATTAGTGATCACCGGGGATGACCAGGTAAAAGCGATCTGGCTGTACCTGGAGATTGCTGTGTATTCGCCAAACAGGCGCACATCACTCGAGGGCATGTGCATGATGATTGAATATTTGCCACCGACGGTAAAACTGTTAGTCACCGCGCTATCGCAAAAGTCCTCACGCCGAGCGAATAACCATTTGGCCATTATTGAAGGTTGGGACCAAGCATCGAACAGCGTCCTTTTCGGACAGTTGAAGGTGCGTTTGATAACCAAATCATCAAATTCAACGGCCATTTTTCTCTCCAAACGCCTGGGTATCTATATACGTTTCTAGTTCGTTAAGGCGGCGTTCCCAAAATTTCGTATGCATGGAAATAAATTTCGCCACTTGGCGCCAGATGTCAAAATTCATATGGCAGTACACCTGCCGGCCGCGTTTGCTTTTATAGATCAATTCGGCCTTTTCGAGGATTTTGATGTTTTTGGAAACGGCCCCCATGGTCAAATCAAAATTATTGGCGAGTTCACCAACGGATTTCGACTCCTCGGAAAGTTCCGTCAGGATCGAACGTCGTTTCGAATCCGACAAAGCGAAAAATATTTTATCAAGTTGAATATCACTTTCCATAATTGGAAAGTAATATAGTAAATTGTATGATGTCTAGATAATTTTATGTTTTTTTTCATAAAGTTATTCAATTTCTTTATTTCGTCATTAATTGTTCAAATTCTGTGGGAGGTCTCTAATATCTGGGGTAGTTAATTATTCAGACATATGAAAAGGACACCTTAAAATGCCAAATATTACCCACACGATTTCCACTACCGTTGACATTAAAGAGGCAATGTCGGCGATTACATCCTTGGACGGTTTAAACAGTTGGTGGACAACCGAAACAACGGGCGATCCTGCGGAGGGTGGCGTCCTTGCCTTTCGTTTCGGCGGCGACGGACTGGACATGTCGGTCGAGAAAGTGACAGAAAGAGAAGTCATCTGGAAATGCGTCAGCGGTCCTGAAGAATGGCTTGGCACGATGATCGAGTTTCGTTTTCAGATGGATGAGGACGGAAAGACGGCACTTTATTTCACCCATCGAGGATGGGCCGAAGAAACGCCATTCCACTATCATTGTTCAATGAAATGGGCGGCATTTTTACTCAGCATCAAGGAGTATCTAGATATTGGACAAGGCCGACCATTTCCTAACGATATCCAGATTATTGGTCCAACGGTAGAACAGGTCGCCTGAAAATATAGCAATAAGGGCCCGACGGTCTTTTATCTCCATCACCGAGGAACTGTTTGCGGCCCGAAATCATAACCCGCGTGTCGAGGGGTTCGAGTTTCTCCTTCGCTACCCTTAAAAAAATCAAGTAACCTTAATAGGTTATCGGGACCTTGTTCTGTTAGCTCTGTAACACAGGTAACGACCTTATGGGACTTTTGTTGATTTACGTCCGCTTAGCCTCCACTATGGGGACGTTAAATGATGGTGGCTGTGATGGTCTCTATTAGCCATTAGGGGAAGTTTTATGGGCCAGGTTCAGAATGAGATTTCAGCCATCTGATGATTGGGAAAGTGCACTAAATGAATAGGGCTGACAAACGCCGCCAACAGAAACTTGCTAAAAAAAACACCAAAAAGGCAAGGGGCGGATCACTCCCTCAATCCGGGGCCGATCAGCCCTTGAGCGTTGATCACGCGATCAAAACGGCCATTGAATTCGTTGAACAACACAAACTTCCCGAAGCGCTTGAGTATGTGAATGCGGTGCTCGCGGAAAACCCGAATCATCCTGATGGCCTGTGCGTGCGCGGTGTCATATTTTTTGCCGAAAACCGGTTTAATATGGCGGCTTCTTATTTAAAGCGGGCGCTTGATCTTATGCCCGGTCATCAGTCGGCCCAGCATTATCTTGATCAAATCGATCAGCGGATGAAAACAGTCCGCTCCAGTCCATATCTGGCTGAATTCGTCAGCAACCAGGCAGTTTACATGGACTATCCCCGTAACATTGGCATTGAAACCGTGGGCAAGTGTAATGCTAATTGTGGGTTCTGCCCCCATGAAAGTCTGGAGCGTAAGTTCACGGACATGGATGAAGACTTATTTGATAAAATCATCAGTGATTTAGAAAAAATTCCGGCACATATTCCCCTCACTATTTTCCCCAACATTGTCAATGAACCCTTTATGGACAGGAAAATATTTCCACGCCTGAAAAAAATTAATGACAGGCTGCCGCAAGCGAACCTTTCTATTTTTACGAATTTCAACGTTGTCCACCGCAATTTCTTTAACGACCTGGCCCAGGTTAAAAACATTAGCGACTTCAATGTGTCGTTCAATGCCGCAAACGAAGAAGAGTACGTTGCGAGTATGCAGATAGATTTCAACCGTACGGTTGAGAACTTAAAGACCCTCATGACAAAAAATCGCGAAGAGAAGTTCCTCATGGAACCGATCATCCTGTCGCGGGTTGCCAGTTTGAGCGATGCTGACAATATCTATGTGGATGAATGCACAAGACTGTTTAGTGACTATGTCCCAGGCGAAGATTTTATTCCCCATGTCAAAAACCGCACGAACTGGCTGGGGGAAATGGACGGCGCCCAAAGCCTTGTTCCCAATGACATGCCGTGCAATGCGTGGTTTGACATCAATATTTTCTGTAATGGAGTGGTGCCCCATTGTTGCATGGATGCCACGGGTAAACATTCCATTGGCGATGTCCGCACATCGTCGGTGCTGGAGGTCTACAACAGTCCAAATTTCAAGTTTATGCGCGAGAAATTAAATATCAGAGAAGGCGTACATCCCTGCAATACCTGCTCTCTATTACAATAATGGGAAGACGCGACAATTTAGCGCAACTCATCATAAGAGGCAGGGTCGAAATTACTGACCTGGATGACGCTATCGCGATGGGTTTCTGCCTCGTTAAGGAGAGTGGCTTCTTCCGTCGTCAGAATGCCTGCGCTTAAGGCGGCCTGAACCATGGCGCTGACACTATCCTTGGCCAGTTTTCCATCGCGCCGTGCCTGATCCAGTTTGGCACGGGCCGGGGCGGCGTCAAGAACGCGGGTAAAGGCATGCTCCAGGGCTCCCAAACCAGGGCTGGTTGGAGGCGGTGCATAGATATCACCACTGAGAGCTTGTCTCACGTCCATATCTGTTGTCATCGCCTTGGCGACGGCGTTGATCTGTTTATCGCTCAAGGCCTTGCGTCTTGCCCCGAAAGGAAATGTCAGGGTGCAGGCCAGCCCGGCAGCAAAGCGATTGGGCAAATTGGCCAAGACCCCGATCAGGGCGGTTTCTGTTTCCTTCAGGGCGTGACTGCATGTCCAGTCCAACAAAGCCTTTTGGTTTTCTGGTTGCCCCTTGTCATGAAAATCTTTCAAGGCTGCACTGGCCAGGAATATCCAGGCGAAGGCATCCGACAGGCGGCCGCTAATATATTCCTTTCTTTTCAAGGCCCCACCCAAGGTGCCAAGGGCAATATCCGCGATCAAGGCGAAGGCCGCGATATAGCGGGCCAGGGATTTATAATATTGTGCAGGGAAACCACCAACCGGCGACGTCGCCATGGCCCCGCCACTAAGGGCCAGGAAAAAGGCTCGCCCCGCATTCCTTGCGATGTGGCGCAAATGAGCGAAGAAAGCCAGGTCGAAATCACTCACATTGCCCGATTCTATAGCCTGCATTTCCTTGAGAACATGGGGATGACAGCGGATGGCCCCTTGCCCAAAAATTATGAGCGAGCGGGTCAAAATATTTGCGCCCTCGACGGTGATCCCGATCGGGATGGCTTTATAGGGGTTGTTGAAAATATTTTCCGGTCCCCGGCAAATAGCCGACCCGGCATGGATATCCATGGCATCGTTGATACAAACCCGCGCGCCTTCCGTAAGGTAAGCCTTGACGATGGCTGAAATCACAGAGGGCTTTTCCCCCGCATCAACCGTCCCAAAGGCGAGACGTCGTCCGGCGTTCATGAAATAGGCATGCCCGGCGATGCGCGCCAGGCGTTCGCGAATACCTTCGAACTTGCCAATGGACATGCCAAATTGCTCTCTGACGATCCCATAGGCACTGGTTGAACGGACAGCTAATTGCGCCGCCCCAACAGCTTGTGATGGCAAGGAAATACTGCGTCCGGCAGCCAGGGATTCCATGAGCATACGCCAGCCATTACCCGCACCGTCCGCGCCACCGATAATATAATCCAGGGGGACAAACACATCGTTTCCTGAAACAGGACCGTTCTGAAATGGAATACCCACGGGGTCATGCCTGTTGCCAATAATCATTCCCGGTGTTTCGCGCGGAATAAGCGCACAGGTGATCCCCAAATCACTTTCGCCGCCAAGTAATCCATCAGGATCATGCAGACGAAAGGCCAGCCCGATCACGCTCGCAACGGGGGCCAGGGTGATGTAGCGCTTGTTATAGGTCAGGCGGATACCGGTGATTTCCTCACCATTCCACTGGCCCTTGCAGACGATACCCTTACTTTGTGCATTGGCGGCATCACTACCGGCACCGGGTTCGGTCAGGGCAAAGCAGGGAATATCCTGGCCCTTGGCAAGGCGGGGTAGATAATGGTCCTTCTGCGCGTCTGTTCCGTAATGCAGCAGGAGTTCACCGGGGCCTAAGGAATTTGGCACCATGACGGTAACGGCGGCAGTGACGCTACGACTTGAAATTTTGGTGACCACGGCAGAATGAGCATGGGCAGAAAACCCGAGCCCGCCAAATTCTTTCGGAATGATTATGCCGAAGAAACGGTTGTCTTTTAAGAAAGACCAGACTTCCGGCGGCAGGTCGCGGTCCTGAATAATCTGCCAGTCATCCAGCTTGGCACAAAGCTCCTCTGTCGGGCCATCCAGGAAGGCCTGCTCCTCATCGCTTAAAGGCTGAATTTCAAAATCCAGAAGCTTGTTCCAGTCCGGCTTGCCGGAAAACAGCTCTGCGTCCCATCCGACGGTTCCGGCTTCAAGGGCGATGCGTTCTGTATCGCCCATGGTTGGCATACCGCGCCGCACACTTTTCATAACCGGACCGGAAATGATGGTTCTACGAATCGGTGGCGTGACGAATATGAAAATCACTATTGCAATCAGGATTAATGTTATTGTCATGATCAGTTCCTAAGGGGTCTTCCGGTTTTAAGCATTTGTTCAACCCGGGCTTTGGTCTTGTCCGTGTGGGCAAGATTGATAATCGCATCACGTTCCAGTTCCAGAATTCTGTCTTCAGAAATGCTATCCAGGGCATCTGTATCGCCGCCACTGAGGACGATGCCCAGTTGACCGGCAATAACGCCGTCATGGGGCGAGGCGACACCCTTGGAGATGAAGTCCCGGACAGCCAGATCAAGGGCCGTGCGCCCCGTTGGCCCGGGCAGATGTAACTCGTAGGGCTCAGGCGGTGTGTAATTTTTGGCCATGTCCAGGGCCCGTTGTTTGGCGTCGGCCAATACCCGATCCCGGTTCATTACGATGTCATCCTGGGGGCGCAGGAACATGAAATCCCGGGCTTCCAGTGCTGACTTGGCGACCTGGGCCATGGCGATGGTTTCAAAGGCCTTCATCACTGGCGGCATGGGGCCGCCCGGACGCTTCTTGCTGTCGCTCCAGCGGCCCAGCAATTCCTTACAGCCGCCCCAGCCAGGCACAATGCCAACCCCGGCCTCGACAAGGCCTATGTAGGTTTCCGAGTGGGCGACAATGGCGTCGCAGTGCAATAAAACCTCACAGCCACCGCCCAAGGCCATGCCAGAGGGCGCGCCAACAACGGGGAACGGCGCAAAGCGCATGCGTTGGAAGGTGTCCTGACCGTGCTTCAATACCCACCGAATGAAAGGCCAGAGCCTTAGTTTCGCGCCGTACAGCACCATTGCAATGTTTGCGCCGACGGAAAAGTTTGTTGCCTCGTTATAGATCACCATGGCCTTGAAACCGCGCCCGGGAAGCTGTCTGACTGCCCTGTTGATCATCCACATGATAAAGGGGTTGAGGGAGTTCATCTTGGAGGTGAATTCCAGACAGGCGACACCGTCGCCGATATCCCACACACTGGCTGACATGTTCTTGAATATGGGCTGGCTGCCCCGCTTGATGTCCTGCAATAACAAGACGCCTGCGGGTCTTTGCACGGGTTCATAGGTGGAGCCGGTGAAGTGCTGCAGTTGTCCGCTTTCTATTTCATAGAAGTTCTTGTTGCCGACGGCTGTGAGTAAGGGGGGGACTTCCTCACCACCTGCCTTCAGGGCATTTGCCAGCCAGGCCGGGCCGATTTTATCAATAAGTTCAAACGGTCCGGTCTTCCAGTTATAGCCAAGGCGCATGGCGCGATCGACGGCATCAGGGTCGTCAGCGATTTCCGGCACCAGAGAGGCCGCATAGGAAAGCGTCTTTAGCAACACGCTGCGGGCGTATCGTCCTTCGTGGCTGTCATGGGTGATCAGCCCGCGCAGGCCGTCTTTTTTTGAGGCCTTTAAGGCCTCTGGTTTGGGTCGTAAAGCCGGGGCGTAGTCGCCAGTTTTCAGGTTGATAACTTCCTTGATCTTTTCCCCACCATCCGTATTCAAACGGTAAAATCCGCCCTTGCCCTTGCGGCCGGTGTAACCATCGGCAATCATTTTTTGCAACAGCTCAGGGGCGGGCCCAAGGGCGTGGAAGGGGTCACCCGCGTCAAGGGTTTCCTCGAAACTGCCGAGCACATGGGGCATCAAGTCCAGACCGACAAGGTCCAGCAGGCCAAAGATGCCGGTTTTGGGAATACCTGCCGGACGGCCAAGCACGGCGTCGGCTTCCTCGACCCCCATACCCTGACGGATTGCTTCAGTGACAGCCGCGTGAAGCCAAAAGGTCCCAATGCGGTTGGCGATAAAGCCCGGGGTGTCTTTTGCGTGGACGATACTTTTGCCCATGGCCTGATCCGTGAATACTTCGATTCGCTCAACCACATCAGGGTCCGTATGGGAGGAACTGACAATTTCAAGAAGTCGCATATAGCGCGGTGGATTGAAAAAATGAGTGATCATGAAACGACGTTTCAGATCGTCCGCCATGCCTTGGGTAAGGACACTTAAGGGAAGGGTTGATGTGTTGGAACTAAGAACCGCATCCGCCTTCATGTGCGGTGCAAGACTACCATAAAGCTCTTGTTTGATATCGGGCCTTTCAACAATGGCCTCAATAATCCAGTCGCAATCTTTGATAAGGGCCAAGTCATTTTCAGTTGTTCCCGGCGTGATTAATTTCGCGGTTTTTGGATGCATGAAGGGGGCCGGATCGGTCTTTTTCATTGTTGCGATGGCACTTGCCGCCGCACCGTCAACCACGTCCAGCAGGACAACTTTGGCGCTTGCGTTGGCCGCATGGGCGGCGATGCCTGCCCCCATAACGCCTGCGCCAATGACGCATATTTTATCAATAGTGCCCATTACAAGGACTCCAGAACTGTGGCGATGCCCTGACCGCCACCGATGCACTGGGTGGCCAGGGCGTAGCGGCCGCCTTGACGTTTTAGAATTTGCGCCGCCTTGCCGGTAATTCGCGCCCCGGTCGCCCCCAACGGGTGACCAAGGGCGATGGCACCGCCATCTATATTGATTTTCGAGATGTCCAGCCCCAGGTCGGATATGGAGGCCAGTGACTGGCTGGCAAAGGCTTCGTTCAGTTCTATGACATCAAGATCATCGACGCTTATGCCCGCGCGCTTCAGTGCTTTTTGTGACGACCCAACGGGGCCAATACCCATAATTTCCGGCTTGCATCCGGCGACGGCGAAAGATTTGATTCGGGCCAAAGGTTCCAGGTTGTTCTTTTCGGCAAAATCTTCTGTGGTTACCAAAACCGCCGTGGCGCCATCGGTTAAGGGTGATGAGGTTCCGGCGGTTACGGTGCCGGTTTCGTTAAAGGCGGGTTTTAGCTCCGCCAGTGACTCTGCGGTTGATTGGGCGCGGATACACCCATCCAACGTAACAGAACCTATGGCAACGATTTCGTCGGTAAGACGGCCCGCATTCTGGGCCTCGGCGGCCTTGCGTTGGCTTTCGGCGGCAAAGGCGTCTTGCTGTTCGCGGCTAAGATTGTATTTTTCGGCAACATTTTCCGCTGTTTCACCCATGCCCATATAGGCCGCAGGATAGTGCTCATAAAGGCCCGGATGGGGCATGGGGTTAAAGCCGGTCATGGGAATACGCGACATGGATTCCACACCGGCGCAGATATAAGCTTCGCCAGCATCCATTTGCATGGCCCCGGCGGCCATGTGGATGGCCTGCATGGATGATCCGCAGAAGCGGTTGACCGTGACCCCGCCAACACTCAAGGGCAGGTCGGCCAAAAAACCAATAAGGCGGGCTATGTTGAAGCCTTGCTCACCCTCCGGGAAGGCGCAACCGACGATCAAATCTTCAATCTTTTCCGCGTCAATTGCACTTCGCTTAACCAGCTCACGAATAACCTGTGAGGCCATTTCATCTGGCCGAACTCTCGCCAGTTCTCCCTTGTAGGCGGGGGCAAAGGGGGAGCGGACGTATTGGGCGATGACGATGGATTTCATGGCGAGGTCTCCTCTTCGGGGTGATTGGCAAGAAGGTGGCGAAGGTCTCTGACTTCCTGTTCACCATCAAATATCAATTGTTCGATACGCTTTATGGCACCTTTCAGGGACACCGTATTTTGGTCATTCAGGCATGTTCTGATTTCCTCAAGGCTGAAACCCAGTCTTTTGGCGCGAAGGATATGATCCAGGTTATTTTTGGCATTGTCGGTAAAGCAGAAAGTGCGCCCGATGCGCATGGGTTTCAGAAGTCCTTTGTCGATGTATAGGCGTACGGCCCTGGCTGTCGTGTTTCCTGCTTTTGCCAATTCGGGGACAGAAAGAAGCTTATCCATGCTGGAGGTCCTCCTTTTTTGAACGATGTTCTGAAACCAGTTCCTTTTTAGATAATTTTCCGATCAAGGTTTTCGGCAATTCATCGCGAAACTCGATCAGGGTCGGGCGTTCGATGGGGTTCAGGTGTTGCTTTGCAAAGCTGAGAATCTCGCTTTCGCTAACTGTCGCCCCGGCCTTTAATTTGATAAAGGCTTTTGGCGTTTCGCCGCGATAGTCATCGGGAATGCCAATAACTGTTACTTCGTCAACATCCGGGTGCAGGTAAAGGGCCTCTTCAATAACCCGGGGATAGACGTTGAAACCGGAACAGAATATCACATCTTTCAGACGATCGGTTAGAAACAGATAACCCTCCTCATCCACATGCCCAACATCACCGGTGAATAACCAGCCATCACGAATCGTCTCGTTCGTTGCTTCTTCTTTATTCCAATAACCGGCCATGACCTGTGGTCCCTTAACGACCAATTGTCCGCGTTCACCAACGGCGACAAGTTTGTCAGGTTTGTTGAGATCGCGGATTTCGACTTTTGTCCAGGGCAATGGCAATCCGATTGAGGCATTTTTGTTTTCCCCGTCTGGCGGATTGCAGGAAATCACCGGAGACGTCTCCGACAAGCCATAACCTTCGACGACCACACACCCGGTTAGTTTCTCGAATTTGGATTTTATGCTTTCGGGTAATGAGGCCCCGCCGGATATGCAAAAGCGAATGCAAGTCAGATCATATTGATCCAAATTCTTGAAATTATTGATGGCGCCAAAAATTGTTGGTACGGCAGGAAACATTGTCGGGCGCTTGGCATCAATGGTTTTAAGAACATCGACAAGCTCGAAACGTGGCAACAAGATCAGCTCGGATCCTGTTGCGATGCCTAAGTTCATGGCGGCTGTCATGGCAAAAACATGGAAGAAAGGAATGACGCACAAGAAGCGCTCTCCCATAGGGTCCACATCACCCATCCACAATTTCACCTGTTCCACGTTGGCCGTTAAATTGGCATGGGTCAGCATGGCCCCTTTGGGAATTCCTGTCGTGCCACCGGTAAATTGCAGCAGGGCAATGTCGGTTGCCGGATCAATGTGAACCGGGTCGGGATGGCCATCCTGGGATATTAGTTTTTCAAAGGAAAGAATGCGAATGTCATCACTGATTTCGCTGATTTGACTTCTTTTCAATGTTTTGAACAACAATTCTTTGATTGGTGGCAGGGCGTCACTCAGGGAACTGACAATAATGGCACGCAGGGGGGTGTCCTCAAGTGCCGCCTCAACCTTAGGATAGATACTTTTCAGGTTCAGGGTCACCATGACAGTGACGTCGCCATCGATGATCTGATGACGGATTTCTTCGCGGGTGTATAGGGGATTAAAGTTGACGACAGTTGCGCCGATTTTCATGGCGGCGAAATAACTGATCACATGATAGGGGCAATTAGGCAGGCATAAGCCAATCCTGTCTCCTTTTTCCACACCTAAATTCTGGAAACCTTTTGCGGCTTTATTGATTGTCTCGGCCACGTCACTGTAACTGCTGATTTTTCCCATAAAGTCCAGGCATGGCCTTTCGGGCCAACGTGCAGCAGATTCGTCGAAGATTAAATGTACGGGGCGAGGGGTTGGATGAGGCGGGGGATTATGACGTGTCCATGTCTCGCTGTCCGTACTCGCACGGGCGACAAAATCCGTTAGCAAACTACAGGTGTCGCCAACATTTTCATTCAGGATGCCGTGACGTTTAGAGCTGATCCAGTGCAGGACTTTGTCCTTTGTCGTCAGTTTATTAAATATTTGACGGGCACTATCGGGATCAACAACCGGATCGTCATCGCCTTGGATAATAAGGGCGGGCACTGTGATTTCCGGCAAGTGATCAGGTAAATCAGAGGTCATGGAACGCAGTTGATAAAGCCCATGGACAGGAATATTGCGATAATTTATGTCCGGGTGCTCAGACTCATTTTCCCTGAACGGCATGACCCCCTCGAATGAAGGCAGCCATTCAGATAGCTTGTTAAGGCTATGCACCAAGGGCACAAAGATCAGTTTTCGATTGCGGTATTCCTGTGGGGCGCTAACCGACGCAACACCGGCAAGTTTCAACGGGTTTTCGGCGGCAAGCATCAAGGATAGAACGCCCCCAGCAGAAAATCCTACGATGACAACCTCATCGACAAAGGCAGAAATAATTCGGTATCCGCGGCGAACCGAATTCAGCCACTGTTGCCAGGTCCGGCTTTTCAAGTCCCATGGCGAGGTTCCGTGTCCGGCAAGGCGCACACCCATCACCGCATATCCTTCTGCGGACAGGGCATGGCCGTACTCGGCAAGTTCGGCCGGGGAGGCGAGAAAACCGTGCACCAGAAGAACGCCTTTTCGAACATGTTGTTCCGGCAACAGAAGAAAAGGCGCACCGCTTTTGCTCGCCGTTTCCTGGACGTTAATGTCCTGATAGTGCGGCGTCGTGAAGTGCTTTTTATTCCAGCTGTGTGCCCTTAATTCATCATCGAACAGGAACGAAGCCAGTTCCATATCACTAACCGTGCCGGACTTTTCCAGGGCTGCCTCAACTGTTTCCTGGACTTCGAGAATGGGGGAAACTTCATTGGCATAAACCAGCAAGGGGTTTTCCAGGCGTATATCGTCAAAATCCTGCTGCTGACAAAGTTTATCGGTGAACAGATATGATTGTGCCGAGCGTTCAAGCAACCCGGCAGTCCTGCAGGTGTTAAGAAAACGGCTTAGTTCTACGCTGACACCATCCACAAGCCCACGATAGAGATCCGGCCCGGTCAGGCTGCGATGTAAATGAATGTTTGGTGCCGCTTGCAAGTTCTTAAGGGCCAGATAAAGGATCAGATGAAAAACATCCGTCTTTATTTCCATCACACCGCGCGCGATCAGGCGGGTGATCGTATATGAGGCAAGGTGGCTTAAGTTGATGGTAATCGCCGCATACATACTGGCCATTGATGCTTCGCGGATACGATAGGTTTCTTTTGAAATGCATCGGGCCAGCATTTTTTCAGACCAACTGACCACCTTGTCCTCGCGCAGGCTGAATAAATCATCAAGAGAGGTCACCGTGGTCTTGAAATATTTGTCCAGTAACCGACTTTCCCACCAGCTCCACTTTTTTTGTGGTGTTACCGGCGTGCTAAAACGGATGTCCATATCCGTATCACGAAGCAAAAGGTTGCCCTCGATGACCAGCTCCTCGATGAATTGATCTGGTAATCCCTTGGCCAGTAATTCAGCTCCTTGGCTCAGGATGTTCTCTTCAATGCGAAGGGGATAAAATGTAATATTGGCGGGTACGATCAAGGTTGGCTCGTGGGCCCTTTTACGCAAGGTTTCGACACTATCCAGTCGCAGCGACTTTACCCATCGCTCTATACGCTCAAAGTCGCCACGATCGAAAAGACCGCGAATGCGCTGCTTGAATATATCCAGCGTCAATGCCAATACGGCACCGCCCAGATGGTGTTTGCGTCGCGTTTTTGATGTGCGCGAAAATGCGCCGTAGCCACCGTCGTCATCCAATACCCGGCGATCCTTGACCATGCCGCCTTCGGGAAAGACAACGACCTTTCGACCACGCAGAATTTCAGCGGCCAAAAAGGCAAGCAGGCCCGGTTGATTGTTGGGCATGGCCCCGGCACCACGTAGGAGCTTGTCAAACCCTTCACTGGTCTCGAACAGGGCAGCATCAGCAATTGATCGACAGTAACTTCCGGTCACTTTATGAATAAGGAAAGGGGGAATGATCGTTTCAAAACGAGCAAAATGATTAAACAGAAATATCTGGCCCTGTTCCATCAAGCCATCTTCATGATGGGCCTTGATGTTGAGGCCGAGGCTTTTGCGAACTATCTCGAACGACCGGACCGTGCGGTCGTACCCAGCTTCATTGATCGCAAATTTTTCCTCGTCAGTCATGGCATCACACCTCGGGCATTGCCCTTTAAGTATTACATATAGGATATTAAAGTGACATGGGCGTTATCTTTCGCACATTGATGTTATCAATAATTCGTGAGACAGAAAAAACGCCCGTTTTGGGTCAAAATAGGCGCTCAGAAGCGACCATTTCATGACCAGTCTTCACCCTGTAAGATGTCATTAAAATGGCTGGTTGAAACGGGTGTTCATATCCATTTTTGGGGAATAATATGAAATTGAAATTAAGGCTGAAAAAATTAACTAATGGAGAGTTGTAAATGAAAAAGAAAAAACTGGCTTTGCCTTTCATCCTTATCGCTTTTGTCTTCGCCATCATTGTGGCGCCAATTTCTATCAGTCCTAAGGGGGATTTGGAGATTGGAAATAAGGCCTGGGCCGATGATCACAAAAACAAAAAAGGTAAGAAGGGCAAGAAGGGCAAGAAGGGTAAGAAAGGTAAGAAGGATAAAAAGAAAAATAAGAAAAATAAGAAAAATAAGAAAGACGATGACGCGGGCAAAAACTGTACCCGTGATCAACCTTGCAATGACGACAATGAAAGTCGCAAGGATGATGAGCATCGTAAGGATAAAAACAACGATAGCGACGACGATAAAGGGAAGAAAAAGAAGGGTAAAAAGAAGAAAGCTCAGGACGGCTAAAGTTTATTTGCCAATTATGGAAACGGGTGGATTTGTCCGCTAAGGCACACTTGCGCTGATTCCCCTGAAATAGAAGCTCACTTGCCTCCAAGAATGACGTCGAGAATTCGCCCTGTTGCCTGTTCGATCAGGACGATGTTGTCGTCGGCGATGATCCTTTGCGACCCTTCAACAGGCGGCGGTAGTTGCTGTTCAAGTTCGGCCGGTAATTCCCTGACCGCCAATCCGGGCGGTAGGGTGTGACGCCTTGCTAATCCGGGCGGCAGTTCCTTGCGCTTGGCAAGACCGGGAGGCATCTGTTTATTCTTGCCTTTTCCCGGTTTCCTGGCTTTCTTTTGCTTCTTATTTTTACCTTTTACCTTGGACTTGCGGCCCTCTTTTTCATCATCATTCTCGCGGTCCTTGGCCTCGCCCGAGGCAGGGTTGGCAGTGGCGTCGGGCAGGCCCAGTTTTTTGCTAAGATAGTCGGTTATGATCCGTTTTTCTTCGTCACCGAAAACCGTATCTGGAATTTGGTTGCTTGGTGTCTGCGCAAGAGCAGGAACAGCGGTTAACAGAAAAACGAAACATCCAATGACTAATTTCATGGTTAATGTCCTTTGAAAGGGCTTCAAGTAGGTTTGCAGCATAATCCAATGAGCGGCTGAACACTATTAATAAGCATTAGACGGGGTGCAAAACGTCCGCTCAGGGTTAGAGCTTCATCAAAACGGCGACACCGTAAGCGGCAATGAACAGGTTCAGGGCAACGTTATAGGACTGATTGCTGCTGCGGCTGAAAATTCTGTTTCCCACGAAAAAATAGACCATTGCTGCGATCGCGGCGGTGGGAAGGTTGCCGATAAGGATATCGTGATGGCCCATGATGGTCGCCAGAAGAAGCATCTGGATACTACTGAAGGCAAGGTAATAGTGGGCAATCGTATATCTAATTGCTTCCTTTTCACTGTTTCTGCCACTGGCTAGAATAGCCAGTAAGGCGCCGCCCAAATTGGTCAATCCGTGGGTTAAGCCCATAACAAGGTGATATGTCGGGAGGTGTCGCTCCAACAGGAAAGAAAGCAGTTTTTGCGATGGAGTCCAAAAACGAACTAAGGCGGAAAGCAAGAGGGTGCCGCCGACCAGAATATTGGTCCAAGTTGTGAGCGAACTGGTATCCGCCAACCACAAGCCAATACCAATCCCGGGCAAACAGAGCAGGTAGAGATAACGCGAAACGGGCACCCGGGTCGACCCGGCCGTCAGCACCTGCAGCAATGAAATGGCGAAGGAGGCGGGGAGCAAATAGCCAAGTGTTGTGATGAAATCATATCCCATCAACAACAAGGTGGGCGTGCCGAAGACAAGCACCCCCATTCCGAAAAATGATTGAACAACGCAAAGCACGGCAATGACTGCCAAAATTGCAAGATATTCGATTGCCATGGTTAGGCTAATAACATATCCAGCATGGTTATCAAGAGAAGCATGGATTGTTCCCCTTATAATGCCCTGATGCGTCTACTTTGCGTCACTTACCCTGCGTCTTCCAGCCTTGGCCGTGGTCCTTTTTCTGCCTTTTTCGGTTCTGTATGAGTTGGCGTCATGCCTGGGGGGTCCATAAATACTGCATAAATTGGCGCAAATCAGCACTTTAGGATTGCATAACGAGGGACTTCCTTTATGTAGTTGCCGAAATTCGTACTCTCCATAATTGGATGTCCTACCCATGCCAGCGCCAACGCTTGCCGCTTTCGTTTCTCGAATTGTTAAAACAGACTGGAACACAGCAAATTTACCCCCGTTTTCGCCAATGCGCATTAAGACGGAGATTCTTGCCGGTCTTACTGTCGCCTTAGCGCTGGTTCCCGAAGCGGTTGCCTTTGCCTTTGTCGCCGGTGTTCATCCGTTGGTCGGCCTTTATGCCGCGTTTATCGTTGGTTTCATCACAGCCGTTATTGGCGGCCGGCCGGGTATGATATCCGGTGCGACAGGCGCCTTGGCGGTGGTCATGGTGTCGCTCGTCTCATTACACGGCATCGAGTACATGTTTGCGACTGTCGTCCTAATGGGTATTTTGCAGGTGCTGGCAGGCATTTTCCACCTTGGTAAATTTATTCGCCTGGTGCCCCATCCCGTCATGCTGGGCTTTGTAAATGGCCTTGCTATCGTCATTTTCATGGCCCAGCTTTCCCAGTTTCAGGTCGTCGGCGATGATGGTGCGAAGGTTTGGATGAGCGGGTTACCTTTGCTGACCATGCTGGGCCTGGTTGCGTTGACCATGGCGATTATCTGGCTGACCCCGAAGGTAACAAAGTTTGTTCCAGCCCCCCTGGCAGGCATCGCTATTGTTGCGGGTATTGTCATATTTTTCGGCATCGACGTGCCCCGTGTTGGGGACCTGGCCTCGATCAAAGGTGGCTTGCCAGACTTTCATATAGCTATGGTGCCATTAACGCTGGATACCTTGGCCATTATCTTCCCGTTTGCCTTGATCCTTGCCTTGATTGGCCTCATCGAAAGTCTTTTGACCCTTAACCTTGTCGGCGAAATTACTGGAAAGCGCGGTGGCGCATCCCAGGAATGTGTCGCCCAGGGCCTTGCCAATACGGTGACGGGCTTCTTTGGCGGCATGGGTGGTTGCGCCATGATCGGGCAATCCATGATCAATGTGAAATCAGGCGGGCGTACACGCCTTTCAAGTATTTCTGCCGCCCTGTTCCTGTTGTCCTTTATCCTTGTCGCCTCATCAATGATCGAGCAAATTCCCCTCGCCGCATTGGTCGGGGTCATGTTCATGGTGGTCATTGGCACCTTCGCCTGGCAAAGCCTGACGATCCTGCGCCGCATTCCCTTAACAGACGCCCTGGTGATTGCTTTGGTCACAATCGTTACGGTTTTGAGCGATCTGGCCGTTGCCGTGATTGTTGGCGTGATCGTTTCAGCCCTGGCCTACGCCTGGAGCAATGCTGTGTTGATCCATGCCAAAACCGATACGACAGAGGAAGGGGCAAAAATTTATCGAATTAAAGGCCCGTTATTTTTTGGCTCCACCGATGGTTTCGCCGAAATTTTCGACCCTAAACAAGATCCCGATCTTGTCATTGTTGATTTCCTGGACAGTCGCGTTGTTGACCAATCGGCCCTACAGGCAATTGAGGTCCTGGCTTTCAGATATGAAGACCTGGGAAAAGAGCTACAGCTTAGGCACCTGTCACGTGACTGCCATCGGTTGCTTAACCGGGCAGGTCAGTTAATGGTCGATTCCGGCGATGACCCCGATTACGGACTGGTCGTGGATTACGCTGTTAAAACCGGCAGCTTCGGCAACGGTCACTAGGATATGCCTGGAAGGCGGATAAGGTCCCGCGTGGCAACCATGAGACGAGCATAAGAAACACCCGGCCCGAAATTCGGACACAGGTGAGCAATTCGTTAAATAGGACTATAGTCCGTATCTCGTAAAAAGTCAAGAAAACTGTTTGATTTTATCGTCTTGCGAGTAGCCTGGCGACGAAAACTGTTCGCCCTGGGGCCCAGGTTGATTTACGTGCGCTTTAGTCCCACAATCCGAAAGTCGTCAGGCCTCAACATTGACGGCCGTGTATTGCCAATTGAAGACAGTATTTAAGTATGGGACAAACTTTAGTTGATTTAGTGGATCGTTTCGATATGTGGCGTTTGACATCCACAGTATCGGGCGCGGAACCACGCGGTGTCCTGCTGGTGTCAAGTGGCGGGATTGGCGACACCCTGTTGTTTCGCTTGATGATTGAGCGTTTCAATTCTCTTCTGCGACCAAATGAGAAGATGCATCTGGTTATTCGTAAAGAAAGCCGTCATGTGGCCTTCTTGTTCCCCAAGGAAGTTCAAATTCACGCCGTTGATTATCCGCAGTTTCAAAAAAATCGTTCCTACCGGCGAGAAGTATGTAAACAGATTAACGCCTTGAACCTGCGTATGGCTGCAAGCACGGACCACCTTCGCCACCCCTTGATTGATGACGTTATTGTGCGCGCCAGTCATGCCCCACAGAAGTTTGCTTTATACCCGCGCCAGTGGCCAAAATATGACGGCCTTCTTGTGCGTAACACCAAACAATATGACACGCTGGTCCAGGTCCCGGATCACATGGAACACCGCCTTATTCGCTGGTGGCATTTAGCCAATAAGGTCTGCGGGGAGTCCAAGCCTGTACCGAAGGTGTCTTTGCCAAAGGCGGCCTTGCCCGCGCCGGCCCATTTGGAGCGGGATCTGTTCGTGATCCATCCGTTTTCGGCCATCAAAGAGCGCCAGTACAGCGTCAAAATATTTCAGCAGATTTTAGAAATCCTGCCTGTGGATTGCCATATAGCCTTGTCTTGTGGCCCGGAAGATTTAGAAAAAAATCCCGAATATAAAATACTGCTGGATGATCAGCGTCTCTATGCGGATAGCAGCACTTTTGAGGAGAAGGCATCGAGCTTGCAGGCGGCCAGGCTTGTGATTTCAATTGATACATCGGTCATGCATCTGGCTACTTTATGCGGTGCGCCAACCCTTTGTCTGGCCTCATCAGCGCATGTTGTTGACAGCATTCCCTATGATGATCGAATGATCCCGGATAACGTCAGTTTTTTATTTCACGACATGGAGTGTCGCATGTGTCTGGGCCAGTGTTCCCGCCCCCTTGAGGACAACCGCTATGCCTGCATAGCCAGGATGGAAACGGGGACGGTGTTGGATAAAATCACTGATTTTCTAAACACCTCGACACTACGCTGATTGTCCTGAAAGGTCGGGGCTAAGACTAATTTACAGTTATAGGATGATGGCCGGAAAGCTGCTGCTTACCGCGCTGGCTGGGCTTTAGCGCAAGTTTCAAGAATTTTAATAGGCCGAAGACTAGGGCGCATGACAATTTCTGTTATCTGGCATGAGATATATTAGTTGGACCTTTCGGGGGCATAATCATATGTTTCTGATAACCACTATTTTAGTAATTTTAATACCTATTCTTAAATTAGACGAACTCAGGGGACAGCCATGAATGAAATTAAATCCAACGACAAGATCAAACCTTATAGCGGTTATCACAACAACGAGATTCCTGCTCACGATCCCACATTAACGGAAGTTATGCCTGGAACGCCGACTGGTGAATACCTTCGTCGGTTCTGGCATCCGGTTTGTATGGTCGAAGAGCTAAAGGATGTCCCCCGTTTCTTGGTTATTTTGGGCGAAGAGCTGGTCGCTTTTAAGGATGGCAGCGGCCAGGTTGGTGTACTGCATGCCCATTGCATTCATCGCGGTGCGTCTCTTGAATACGGCATGATTCAAGAAAAAGGTATCATGTGCTCCTATCACGGCTTTAAATTTGATGTTGATGGCACCTGTCTTGAAGTTCCCATGCCAACGGGCGAAGAAGAAGAAGGCTGCCGCATGGCTAAGAACCTGTGCCAGGGCGCCTACAAGGCCATTGAAAAGCATGGTCTGGTTTTTGCCTACATGGGACCGCCGGAAGAAGAACCCCCGTTCCCGGAATGGGAAGGTGATTTCACCTGCCATGAAGATGATAAGCTGGTGCCTTTCAGTAATGTTCAGACCTGCAACTGGTTGCAGGTTCAAGATAATGCTGCTGATCAGTTCCATCACACTCCTTTGCACACCACAGCCCTGATTCCTGGTCACGAGCAGGGAACGACTTTCGGCGAAGCAGGTGCTAATGCCTATCTGGTGCGTCCGGATTTGCAGTTTTTCCCGGTTCATGGTGGTAAGAGTATGGCCTGGACATCATCACGGCGGGTCGATGACAAGTACTTGTTCATCCGCATTAATCACCAGATTTTGCCTAACGTCAGCTTTCACTCGTATTTGTTCGAGGACGGTGCGAAAGCCAAACACTTTAGCCGGGTTCATATGTATCGTTGGACCGTGCCTATCGATAACACCACCTGCAAGATGATCGGCTGGCGTGGTATTGGTCCCCATATTGATCCGCGCGATGTTGGTAACGAGGACCTTATCGGGTTTGAAAAAATTGATTTCCTGGAAGGCCAGTGTGGTATGCGCCGTCCGGAGCGCGCAACCTACGCGGAAGGCGAGTTGCCACCCATTCCCGATCATCACCGCAACCGTGTTTCCTATTCTGAGGCCCAACATGCCCCAGGCGATTATGAAATCACGGCTTCCCAGCGTCCCATCGCTGTCCATGCCCTGGAAAACCCCATGAAGTTCGATGGCGGGGTCTATCTATCGCGCAAGCAGTTAAGAGATGCCCTTAGCGGAGACAACAAGGAAGCTTCCCCTGAGGCTTGGCGTGAATGGCTTGAGTCTGTCGATGGCAAGCCCAATACGTATTGTTCTGGTAACGTGCTGGAAATACCTGTTGCGGACAATCCTGATGAGGAAGTTGAGCGCAGGCGTGATGTTGCTCAGCGTTGCATCGCCGCCATTACGGAATCTGATAACTTGCCCAAGGGAGAGCGTGAAGCTTTCGTAAAACAAAAGATGGTTGAGATCGAAAAAGACTACGCTAACTCATAAGAGGCTTTCTCTTCCCCCCAGTGGACAATGATGTGTAAGATTGTTGCCTGGAGGGTGCTAACCATTTAAGGTCGTCTTAAATTTAGTTCCATTGGGGGGAGTATGAAAAAAGTATTGATTGTCGATGATTCCAAGGTGATCCGCATGGTCGCCCGGAAGATACTGGAAGAGCTGGGATTTGAAACCCTTGAGGCTGCTGATGGCAAGGAAGCTTTAGAGGCCTGTCAGGCTGCCATGCCTGATGGCGTTCTGCTTGACTGGAACATGCCGGTAATGGACGGTTTGGAGTACTTGATCGCCCTGCGCGCCGAGCCGGGCGGTGATGGACCTATCGTTCTGTTTTGCACCACGGAAAACGATATGGATCATATCCAGAAGGCCATGGAGGCCGGTGCCAACGAATATATCATGAAGCCTTTTGACAGCGAGATCATTCAGGCTAAGTTTACCCAAGTCGGTCTTATATAAACTTCTGGGATGAATTTCTGATATGTCACCTGAAGATATTGAACTTTTCAGCCGCATCGTAAAAGAACGGTCCGGGCTGGTCGTGACTCCTGACAAGGCTTATTTGTTGGAAAGCCGTCTGCTTCCCGTTGCGCGCAAGCATAGCCTGGCAGACCTTGCGGCGTTGGCGGCGGCGGTTCGAAGCAATGGTCCTGAGCCCCTGCTTGAAGACATCACCGAGGCGATGACGACCAATGAGACCTTCTTCTTTCGCGATACTGGTCCTTTTGATCGTTTCCGCGACGAGGTTCTGCCACCATTGCTGAAAAGCCGAGCTTCTACCAAGAGCCTGAGGATCTGGTGCGCAGCTGCGTCAACGGGACAGGAACCATACTCGCTGTCGATGATCCTTATGGAGATGGCTTCTCAACTGGCTGGTTGGAAAGTAGAAATTGTCGGTACAGATATATCAAAAGAAGCGCTAAACAAGGCCAGTGAAGGCCTCTACACCCAGTTTGAGGTGCAACGGGGCCTGCCAATCCAGACATTAATGAAATATTTTAGCCAGGAAGACGGCGGTTGGCGGATCAGTGAGAATATCCGTCAAATGGTCAATTATAAAAGCTTTAATCTGCTAGACAGTTTTGTTGCCCTTGGCCGTTTTGACATCGTTTTTTGCCGAAATGTGCTGATTTATTTTGAGCCGAGCGACAAAAAACAGATTCTGGACCGGATCAGAAATCAGATGCCAAACGATGGCAGTCTGTTCCTGGGCGGGGCCGAAACTGTCCTGGGTGTTTCCGAAAAATTCAAGGCTGTTCCTGAACTGCGTGGCGTTTACGCCCCGACATAAGAGATCATGAAAGAAAAGTGCTATGTCTGACCAGAAGTATAGATTGATCACCCGGGCCGACTTTGATGGTGTCGTTTCTGGTGGCCTGTTGCTAGAACTTGGCATGATTGAGGAGATCGTATTCGCCGAGCCAAAAGATATGCAGGACGGAAAAATCGCGGTCACCTCAAACGACATCACAACCAACCTTCCATTTGTTGATGGGGTTCATATGTGTTTTGACCACCATCTCAGCGAAACCGTGCGGGTTGGAGATAAGGAAAACCTGGTTATTGATCCGGACATGCCCTCGGCGGCGCGGGTCGTTTATGAACACTTTGGCGGCGCTAAAACCTTCCCCAGTATTCCCATTGAACTGATGGATGCGGTTGATCAGGCTGATTCTGCGGACTATACGGAAGAAGACATTTTTGCCCCTGGTCCCTGGACCACACTCAACTTCATACTTGACCCTCGTACCGGGTTAGATCGATTTGCTGATTTTGCTATTTCCAACGATCAGTTGATGAAAGACATGATGGTTTATGTGCGCCATCACCCTATTGAGGACATTCTGAAAATTCCCGATGTTGAAGAACGCCTGCATGTCTATGAATTCAATGAGGAATTCGCAGAACTTCAGATCAAGCGTTGTGCTACGGTCCACAGCAAACTGGTTGTCGTTGATCTGCGCAACGAAGAAACTCTTTATCCTGGTAACCGCTTTACGGTCTATGCCACTTTCCCTGCTTGCAATATTTCCATTCAGGTTCTGCCCCATGCTCAGGACAGCTTGAGAACAGTGTTGGCAACTGGGAAGTCGATTCTAGATCGCAGCTCAAAAACCGACGTTGGCTCCCTGATGCTTGAATACGGCGGCGGCGGCCATGAATCTGCGGGAACGTGCCAGGTTGCCAACGAAGATGTCGACCGGGTTCTTAAGGAATTGATTCAGAAAATTAACGCGGACGGTTAAATCCAGGGCCTCAGACAGCGTTGTTGATAAGTTCATTATCGCGCCAAGGCACCGGCAAGGCGCGCTTGGCATGCAGATGCCTCACTTTTTCAGTCGCAACAAGAAGGGTTTGATGCGGACCCGGTGTCTTAAGCAGGCGTATTGAGTCCCTCGAAGCCGGATTTTTCAGCAAGATCTTTCTTCGACAAATATAGACCTTTGCTGATGATTTTGTCGTCGGCCATAATCAAGGGAAGACAATCCATGCCGTCCTTGTCCAAGGTGGCGCGAACGACTGTGTTCTGGACAAAAGCACCAGGATGGTGACCCAAATTATAGCGTTCGACCTGGATGCCCTGCTTTTCTGCCCAATCGAGGGCAGCAGCAAATTTACTTATGGAATCATCCACTTCCGGGCCACAAACACCACTGGAACAGCTGCTAGGAGGCTCATATACGCTTATGCTTGGCATGGTTGATATCTCTATTTTCTAAGGCTATTTAGTGACCGTTAAAATGAAAGAGCGGACTGAATCTAACCTTTATTTATACTGCCCTCAGGTGAAGTCAATGGCTTCTGGTGATTTTCAGTTGGCCATGAAGAGAAACATAACAGGTGCTTGGCAAGACGCCAGCGGATGTCTATATAGGTAAAACACTGAGCGAATAAACCTGATTACGGAGAAAAAAATGGCGACGTATGCAATTCTCAACTGGCAAGACCTTCCTTCTTTGGTCGAGGCCACAGACGAAAACGGTACTCATAAAATTGAACTTAGTCAGCCCTTTCAGGCTTTGATCGATAACGTCGCCATGAAACAAGGATTGGCTGGAAGTGATGCCTATCTTGAAGCGTGGAACCGTGGCGAGCCCCAGGAACGCGAGGGCAGCGCTGAAGAAGTCGTCAAGGCTGTCGCGGCAGAGTTAGAAGCCCAATTTGACGACATCTTGGCCGCCGCTACAAAAGACGATTAAGTCCTTACCTTTTCAAATTCCTTGCTGATCAGACGTTCGCCCCTGGAATCCGGGCGAGCCGTTGACCTGTGGATAACCTCAATGCCCCCATCATTGACAGGGCTATGAGAATGGGCTAAAAAATAGAATATATTCTAAATATATCATAATATGATCCTGGCATAACCAAGGATTGGCGAGAATAAAATGGCTAGCGATACCAATTCTGCGGCCACATTGGGGGGCTGTCAAACGCTTGATCTGCCAATGCCGGAAATTTCTCTGGATAAACTTCTACGTGTTCAGGGATACCGCGACATGAATTCTGTGCGCGCCGATGTGCGCGAGATTGCCACTGCTATGACCGCCAAGGCGGCAACTCTTGTAGCGCCGACGGCCATGTTCCGCAGGGTTTGGGTTGACAGTTGCAAAGGGGATTCCCTGAAGTTGGCCACAGGCGTTTCCTTAAAGTCGGAAATTTTCGGCCATGTCCTTCGTCATTGCGAGCATGTCTTGCCCTTTGTTCTGACCTTGGGCGAGGCGCTTGATCACGAAGTCGGCGAGCATTTGAAAAAAGATGAAATCGTCCAGGGGTTATTTTTGGAAACCGCAGGCTGGTTGACTATCGAGCAGGCTTCGCGGCAGCTCGCCTTGCATCTTCAAGAACAAATAAAAAAGGACGGTCTGGGCCTGACCCGCAGACTGGGTCCAGGCTACAACGAGTGGGACCTGCTTGGTCAGAAACCTCTATTTGAGCTTTTTTCCGATACCGTATTACCAGTGCAACTTATGGACAGCTGCGTCATGTTCCCCAAGAAATCACGCTCGGGCCTTTATGGATTGCGCCCGCTTTCCAGCCCAAGATCCAAATAAAAACCCCTTAGGAGAAGACGTTATGAGCATCGACAGTCACGGCCTGATTATTATCGGAGAAAACTTCAATACCAGCCGAAAAATCAAGGGATCAAGTCCTCGCGTTGTCAGTGAGGGTGGTAAATTTCACCTCACCTATACAAATTTGGCCGGTGAGAAAGCAGCCTTGGATATCACCGACGGTTTTCCAGAAGATCCGGAGGACGTGAATAAATATATGATCCCGCACATTACCCATGCCCTGAAAAATAACGACATGGATTACATGCGCTGGATCGTCGGTGCCCAGGAAGAAAAGGGCTCACACTTCATTGATGTCTGTGTCGATGAAATTACCCACTATCCAGAAGAACGTTTGGAATGGATGCGTAAGGCAGTAAAAACCATTCAATCCATCACCGACAAGCCCCTGGCCCTGGATTCCTCGGATTCAGATACTATCAAGGCAGGCCTTGAGGTCTATGACAGAAATAAAAGTCGTCCGGCCATCAACTCGGTTAATCTTGAAGTGCCGCGTTTGCCATTGATTCCCCTTGCCAAGGAAATGGATACTTATCTGTTTGCTAATGCCGGTGGCGAATCCGGCATGCCTGACGGCGATCAGGAACGCACGGACAACATGGTCAAGCTAATGGATATGATGGACGAGGTCGATATCCCTATGGATGACCGCTACCTGGACCCTCTGGTCTTTCCTATTGGTGCCGGTCCTGAGTTTGGCAATCATTATCTGGATTCCGTGCGGGCTCTCAGGGAGAAATACCCGGAAGTCCATTTGTTTGGCGGCCACAGTAATGCTTCGTTCGGTTTGCCCCAACGCAAAGTTCTAAATAACGCCTTTATCTCGCTGGCTATCCTTGCGGGGTGTGATGCCCTGATGATTGATCCGGTGTTGAACCCGACGTCGGATTTCTTGGAGTTTAAGTTGGGGACGGAGGTGCTCACCGGCAGGGATGAATATTCAATGAAGTATATTCAGTACTGGCGTTCCAAGGAATAACATGCATAATATATAAAGAATATATTATGCATGTACCTATCGTCCCTTAAAAACAGAGAGGACCATCTGATGAAAGAATTAAAACCAAGAGACCGTTTCGCCCGCGCTGTTCGCCATGAAAAAGTTGACAGAGTTCCCAAGCTTTATCGTATGAAACGTGAAGCCAAAGAAAAAATCGCTCGGGTGTTTGGCGTTACTGATACTGAAACCGGCCTTGGCCATCAACCGCAGCTTGAACTGCGTATGGGTAATGACGCGATCATTTATCAAATTGGTATTAACTCTGAATTCTCCCACCATGAAATTGCCATTGGTGATACCTGGCACAGCCGCTTTGGTGTGGGTTACGGGAAAAGTGGCCTGGAAGGTCGCACGGATGAAGAGCATGCTGAATTTATGAAGACGCAGGAATACTGGGGTCCGGCCAAGGTTGTCCCTGAAAACTTCCCCAGTTCCCATCCCATCACCTCCATGGAAGACCTGAAGAACTACAAATGGCCAGATCCAAATTCCCGGGACCTGCTGGATCCAATCGAGAAGTTGTGTGAAGAATACCAGGATGACTACTACATCATCATCGATTTCTCATCGACCCTGATTGAAGCGGCCTATGCCCATGTTGTTGGCACCCAGAACTTCTTTCTACAGTTGTTTGACCAACCGGAACTGATTAATGGCGTGCTTGACGGACTGATCGAATATTACACTGAAATAGCCAGTAAGGTGGCTGCAATGGGTGTTGATATGATCCGTGTCGGGGATGATGTGGGTGCCCAACAATCCATGCTACTTGCCCCTGAACAATGGCGTGAATTGGCCAAGCCCCGCTTCGATTACATGTTCAAGGCGCTTAGGAAAATAAATCCTGACATTGATATTAAGTTTCATTCCTGTGGTGATTACTCGCCGATTTTCCCTGATATCATTGACCTGGGCGCAAACCTGTCTGGTCTTATGCAGCCGACCGGCGCGCAAAAGGATTTGGCTAACATTAAGAAACTATATGGAAATGACATAGCGTTGATTGGTGGGCTTGATGTGCAAAACTTACTTCCGCGCGGCTCGGTTGAAGAAGTTCGCGCCGGGGTGTTGCATGTAATGAAAAACTTGGCTGTCGGTGGTGGTTATGTGTTCTCACCGGCCCATTACATTCTCGCTGACGTGGCCATCCAGAACGTCTGGGCCATGTATGAAGCAGTCAATGACTTTGGTGTCTACGGCAAGTACCCCCTGGATTAATTAAAAGAACAAAATAAGGAGACCATGCGATGGCGACCGTTGAATTAAAAATACCTGAAGGATGGGAAGACCGAGCACCGGACGGGTGGGACTGGACGGAATTATGGAAAGCTGTTGAGATCGGCGATCACATTTTCACAGCTGAATTTGTGCAAAAATCTATTGATGCGGAAATTAGTCCCAAGCACATTCTTGATGACGGACTGTTCCCCGGATTTAACCTGCAAGGTGACCGCTTTTCCGAAAATATTATCTTCATTCCCGAAATGTTGATAACGGCTCGTGCCATGAAGGCCGGCTTGGCTTTAATCCGCCCATTACTGGCCGCAATGGCAGAAAAACCCTTGGGCAAGTTCCTTATTGGTACGGTGCTTGGCGATATGCACGACATTGGCCAGTCCATCGTTACCATTATGTTGGAAAATGCCGGGTTCGAGATGACTAATCTTGGCACCGACATCCATCCGGACAAGTTTATCGAGGTGGCAAGGGATATAAAGCCTGACTTAGTAGGTTTTTCCGCTCTACTGTCGACGACGGTCTACTACCAGAAGGTCACCATTGAAGAATTTGCCAAAGCTGGCATTCGTGACAATGTTCATATGCTCATCGGTGGTGCGCCGACGACCCAGGCTTGGGCCGACGAAATTGGTGCTGATGGCTGGGGCAAGGATGCCATTTCCGCCGTCAAACTTGCAACAACCCTGGTTGCTGAAAAGCGAGCAGCCTGGGCCTAACGTAAACACGAACAGCCACAGCACCACAGGAGACTTCCATGGGGACATCACTGACTCTAACATTTGTGGGCGCCAAGGGTGAACGGGTCCCCGTTGAGGCAAAGCCTGGATCATCATTCCTGGATGTTGCTCGCGAAGCTGATATAGATGTCACCGCCACATGTGGGGCACGCGGCAAGTGCCGTGGCTGCCGTGTTAAGGTTTTGAAAGGTAGCGTTGCACCGCCGACGATCATGGACGAGGTGCAACTGGGTCCGGAAGAAGTCAACGAAGGTTACCGGCTGGCTTGTCAGACTCAGGTGATCGGCGAAACGGAAATTATGCTTGCGCCGCCGCGCTCCGAAGGTGGTCATAAAATTCTGGGAGGGGGGGACGCCGCCGCCCAGAATTCCGCCATGACCATAGATTCCGGAATCGAAAAAAAGTTTGTCACCGCAGCTATCCCCATTGATGAACATGACCAAACCTCGGATATAGAGGAAATCCTTGCCGCAACGAATCTGACTAAATCAGGTCCTTTGTCTTCGGATCTCCTCAAGAAACTGCCTGGCGTCCTTCGGGATCAAAGAGGCGCCGTCACGGTTACGACCTTTAATGATGCCGTGTTGGATATTGAGCCTGGCGATACGTCGGATCATAAATACGGTATGGCCTTTGATATTGGCACGACCAGTATCGTTGGCAGTTTGATTGATCTGGATAGTGGCGAGCAATTGGCAGCGGTTGGTGATGTTAATCCGCAGGCGGTCTACGGCGGTGATTTGATGTCCAGGCTGGCATACGCCCAGTTTGATCTGGCAGCATTACGAAAACTTCGTGCTCGAGCGATCCAGGCCATTAACGAACATGTTAAAGAGGCCTGCGAAAAAGCCGATATTTCGCCTGACCATATCTACAAGCTGGTGGTCGTGGGCAATACCGCCATGCACCATATTTTTCTGGGCATTGATCCAACTTATCTGGGCTTGGCGCCTTATTCACCAACGGTGCGAAGCGCCATTGAAATGCCGGCCCGTGAACTGATGCTTAAAACCGTTCCCAATGCGGTCGTCTGCTTGCTTCCAATTGTTGCTGGCTTTGTTGGGGCGGACGCCGTTGGCGCCGTCCTGGCGACCCGTATTTTTGAAAGTGATGACGTTCGCATAATGGTCGATATCGGCACCAATGGTGAAGTTATCATGGGCCATAAGGGCAAGCTCATGGCATGCTCAGCCCCTGCTGGCCCGGCCCTTGAGGGGGCGCAGATCAAACACGGCATGCGCGGTGCCATCGGGGCTATCGAAAAAGTGCACTTCGATGGAGACATCGTGTGCGAGACGATCGGCAATGCCCCGGCAACGGGAATTTGCGGATCGGGCCTTGTTGATGCCGCTGCTAGCTTACTTAAGGCTGGGGTGCTACATCCTAGCGGTCGCCTTCTAGAAAAGGATGATCCTTCATTGACACCCGCCCTGGCTGCCCGATTATCAGGTTCAGGGGCTCAATACGAGTTCGCACTGATTCAGGCCAAGGATTCCGGTAGGGATGAAGACATAACCCTGACACAGGAAGACATTCGCCAACTACAATTGGCCAAGGGGGCAATTTATTCAGGTATCTTGATGTTACAACATGTTATGGATGTTCCTGATGACGACGTGGCACAGTTGCAGTTGGCTGGCGGGTTTGGCAATTACATCAACATAGAAAGCGCCGTTGCCATTAATCTGTTGCCGGCTCTAGACTTGGAAAAAATTACTTATGTGGGTAATGCGGCCCTGATGGGCGCCGGGATGGCGTTGATTTCAGAAGCCGAACGCAAGCGTGCGGATGTGTTGGCTAAAGAGATCAAGCATATTTCCCTTGCAGCACACCCGGACTTCCAGGAAATTTTTCTTCGGGCGATGGACTTCTCCGATGTGCAGGCGGATGATGAACTCGCACTGACAGGAACTTGATATGCGCTTGAATCTGATATTTGGGTTTCTTGGGTCCGGCAAGACGACCCTTGTCAGGCGGATACTGAGTGAGCGTGCTGGAAGTGAAGAGACGGCTGTCATTGTCAATGAATTCGGAGATGTTGGCATAGATGGTGACATCCTGCAGGGCAACAACGTCGATATGGTGCAACTGAATTCCGGTTGCCTGTGCTGCACCCTGAAAGGCTCCCTGACCAGCGCCATCGAAGAATTACAGGGCCGTGGCGACATCAAGCGCGCGGTTATTGAAGCCAGTGGCCTTGCGGTCCCCGGGGATTTGCTGGACAGTTTTTGGGATCCAAATTTTGGGACAGACCTGGAATTGGATATGGGCCCCGTGCTGGCCGTCGTTGATGCGCCCAAGTTTCTGACAATCCGTAAAATGCTTGGCGATTTCTATACGGAGCAGATAACCCATGCGGATGTTATTTTGTTGAACAAGATAGATAATGCAAATGCCCAGGAACTGGAACAAGTGCGTGAAGAAATCACTCAATTGAATGGTACCGCCAGCCTGATTTTTACCGAGCAGTGCAACACGGACCTGGATATTCTGCTGGATGGTAAAAGTAACCATGTTGTTGGGGCCACGCACAATCAACATGATCACGACCATCATGAACACGACGATCATGATCACGACCATCATGAGCATGGCCATGAGCGCTTCGATTCCCTTGTTTTTGAATGTGGTGTGGATGTTCCCCTGGAAAAGGTAGAAAAGTTCTTTCATGCCCTTGATGAGGAAGTGTTGCGGGCCAAGGGTTTTATGACCATTGACGGACAACCCTGCCTCGTGCAATTTTCCACTGGACAGCTTGACATCCACCCTGGGGACAGTACTCAGGATGGCCGCATGGTCTTCATTGGCCAGGGCCTTGATCGGAAAGGCTTGCGGAAAAAGTTCATATTTGCTCTTGAAGGAGAAACCTGAAATTGAGGACAGGCCCATGACCCTCATTGATCTTAGTGTCACTAAAGACGACACCACTGTTTCTTTTGCAGAGAAAGCCTATCAGCTTTTGATCCGTAAAATTACGCGCCTGGAACTAGCCCCCGGCACGGTTTTGGTGGAAAAGGACTTGATGGCTGAGCTCGAAATTGGGCGCACGCCTATTCGTGAAGCCTTACAGCGGATTGCGACTGAAGGACTGATCCAGCATCTGCCGAATCGCGGTATGTTGGTTACTGACCTTGGGGCTTCTAACGTGCAGGCCATTTATGAATTTCGTAGTTTGATTGAAGGTGAAGCCGCACGACTGGCAGCGACTCGCGCCACCGCAGAAGATATTAATGAACTACAAACTCTCGACGAGATGCTCAATCAGGCAACAAATGAGGTTGATATCGACAGTTTTGTGGCTCTCGATTTACGCTTTCATGAAACCCTGGGGCGGGCATCTAAAAACATCTACCTGGCAGAAGCAGCCCCACGCATATTTAATCTGCATCTTCGTCTTTGGTTTTATATTTCCAGCAAAACCGGAATCTGGCATCCGGTGGCTCGCTCCCATGATGAGATGACAAGGGGTGTGGTTGACGCCATCAAGGCTGGTTTGCCTGATGAGGCAGAAGAAGTCATGACATCTTATATTGCCCGCCGTCATCAGGAAGTCAAAGCCCTGTTGTAAGGTGTTCCCAGTGCCCTATGTGGGCGTGGTATTAGGTGCCAAAAGAATGGCTCGTATCCACATCGAATTGCAACGCCGCCAAGTGGGCATATAGGGGACTGGACTTCAGTAGTTCCTGGTGGGTGCCGGTGGCGACGATATTCCCGTGTTCCATAACGGCGATGCGGTCTGCATTGACGACGGTAGCCAGGCGGTGGGCAATGACCAGCGTGGTCCGTCCGGCTTTTAGGGTTTCCAAAGCCTCTTGCACAAGGCGCTCATTTTCCGCATCCAAAGCGCTGGTCGCCTCATCCAGTAACAAGACGCACGGGTCACGTAACAGCGCCCGGGCCAGGGAAATACGTTGCCGCTGACCGCCGGAAAGGCGCACACCTTTTTCGCCCAGGAATGTGGCAAACCCATCGGGCAATTGATCCAGAAATTCTGCCGCCGCTGCCGCCTCAGCCGCTTTTCGAACCATGGCGTCATCCGCATCGGGGCGACCGTAACGGATGTTCTCCCAGCCGCTGGTGCCGAACAATACGGGGTCTTGCGGGACCAGGGCAAATTGCTCGCGCACGGCTTTGGGGTCCGCGTCACGGACGTTTATGCCATCCAGCATCACCGTACCTCTATCGGGATCATAAAACCGCAATAGCAACTGGAATACGGTCGACTTACCCGCCCCGGATGGTCCGACCAGAGCCACGGTTTCTCCCGGATTAACCTTAAGGGTAAAGTCTGTGAGCGCAGCCAGGTCAGGGCGCGAAGGATAATGAAAGGTGACGTGCTCGAAATTCACCCGGCCTTGAGATTTTTCGGGAATGCCAACAGGTTTTTCCGGCGCCTTGATGTCCGTCTCAGACTCCAATAATTCGATTAAACGCTCTGTTGCCCCGGCTGCCCGTTGCAGTTCGCCGTAAACCTCGCTTATGACGCCAACGGAAAAAGCGACCAAGGATGCGTAATAGATGAAAGCGGCTAGCTCACCACCACTGATTTCTCCATCAAGCATCTGGCGTCCGCCAACCCATAAAATGACTCCGATGGCGCCGAACACGAGAAAAATCACAGCCGCCATAAGAAACCCACGCGTGCGAATGCGAACGATGGCCGTGTCGAAGGCGTTGGAGACTTCTGTTCCAAAACGTGTGCGATCCACGTCTTCGTGGGTGAATGCCTGGACAGTAGACATGGCGTTGATGGTTTCTTCAGCAAATGCGCCGACGTCAGCGACCCGGTCCTGACTGGCACGAGACAACTTACGTACGCGCCGCCCGAATACCAGAATTGGCACCACCACCACAGGCACTACCAACAACACCATTGCCGTTAACTGGGGGTTGGTAATGAACAACATGATGACGCCCCCCACAAGATTGAGCATGTTGCGCAGGGCTATGGACGCAGAGGACCCGATCACCGATTGAAGTAACGTGGTGTCCGTGGTCAGGCGGGACAGGACCTCGCCTGTCTTGGTGGTTTCGAAAAATCCGGTGTGAAGAGATAAAACGCGGTTAAACACGGCTTGGCGCAAATCAGCCACGACCCGCTCGCCTAACCATGACACAAAGTAAAATCGCGCGAAGGTGCCGGCGGCCATAATCAGCGATAAAGCTAAAAGCAGGAATAGGGCGTCATCCAGCGCACCTGGGTCACTATTTGCAAACCCACCGTCAATAAGACCTTTCAGGCCCTGGCCCAGGCCCAGAACCGAAAGGCCGGTTATCACCAATGCTATGATGGCCGCGACAACATGCCCGCTGTAAGGTTTTAAAAAGCCTGCTGTACGGCGAAGGTATCTGAAATCTTGACCTTTTGGCCGATCCAATAAAGCAGAGTTACTTGCCAAATTAAATAGCCTTCAGGTTGACCCGTTTCGACACTTCTTCGGCGGTCTCCTTACGCTCACTGTAGCGGTCGAGAAGGTAGGATTTATTGTCACGGGTGAGCAGCGTGAATTTCATGAGCTCTTCCATGACATCAACCATCCTGTCGTAGAACGGCGAGGGCTTCATGCGATCCGCATCGTCGAATTCCAAAAACGCCTTGGGAGTAGAGGATTGGTTCGGGATTGTCAGTAGGCGCATCCAGCGGCCCAGGATGCGCAGTTGGTTCACGGAGTTGAAGCTTTGCGATCCACCACTGACCTGCATAATGGCCAGGGTCTTGCCCTGTGTTGGCCGCACCCCACCAAGGGAGAGCGGTATCCAGTCGATCTGGGTTTTCATGATGCCGGTCATTGCGCCGTGGCGTTCGGGTGACGACCAGACCATGCCTTCGGACCATGTCACCAGATCGCGCAGTTCCTGCACTTTCGGATGATCCACATCGGCGTCGTCTGGCAAAGGCAGGCCAGAGGGACTGTAGGTTTTTGTTTCCGCGCCCAGGCGTGTCAAAATGCGGGCGGCTTCTTCCGTCATCAAGCGACTGAACGAGCGCTCCCTGAGAGAGCCATAGAGCAGCAGGATGCGCGGGGCGTGTGTTGTGCGCTCCGGGGTGAGCAGGCGGTCTTCGTCAATCGCGTTGAAATGGTCTTCTTCAAGATTTGGAGTATCGGTCATATAGATTTCCTAACAGGGACAGGCGAGTTTATTGATGACAGGTTGGCACAACGCAGGACGCCCGCCGCAGCAATCCTCCATCAGGAAAGCCAGCAGGCCACGCATCCCTTCCATGTCGGCAAAGTAGCGGATGCTCCGGCCATCCCGCTCGTTGCGGATCAGGCCAGAGCGAACCAGGATTGAAAGGTTGGACGACATGGTGTTCTGACGAACATCAAGAGTACCACTGATGTCGCCAGCCGACATGCCCGCATCTCCGGCCTTGATGAGCAGGCGCACCACGTCGAGCCGAGTGGACTGGCTGAGAGCGGAGAACGCGTCGAGGGCATGATTTGAATCCATATATCAAGAATTATAGATATATCAGATGCCGGTCAAGCCTCATTGCAGACTGTTGAGTCACTCAGACACTAAAAAAAGGCCGTAACGGCCATTCAGGCCAGGGGCTGAATTGTGGTCAAAGGGACATTTCTTCTGAAAGTGCCATAGTTTTTACTTTATATGATGTTAGAGATTCTACATTTTACGAATGATTTTGATCTTCTATACTGCCCGCGTATTACTGAACTTCGCGGCCTGACCGCGGTTTCGCCAGATAGTAGCGACTGTGCCGCATGGAAGACGCAAACATGGAAGAGATATACGATTTCATTGTTATCGGCGGCGGATCAGCCGGTTGCGTTCTCGCCAACAGATTGTCAGAAAACGCTGATCACACGGTTTTGCTGCTTGAGGCTGGCGGCCGTGATTTGAATCCTTGGATACATATTCCCGTGGGCTATTTCAAAACTATGCACAATCCATCAACGGATTGGTGCTTTGAAACGGAGTCTGACACGGGCCTGGGCGGCAGGTCGATCAAATGGCCGCGCGGAAAGGTGCTCGGCGGCTCAAGTTCCATTAACGGACTCCTCTATATTCGCGGGCAACGTGAGGATTATGACAGATGGCGCCAACTCGGAAATGTCGGCTGGTCTTATGAGGATGTGTTGCCTTATTTCAAGAAATCCGAAAACCAGGAACGCGGCGCAGATGAATATCATGGTGTTGGCGGTCCGCTGAACGTTTCAAACATGCGTATTGAGCGGCCGATCTGTGAAGATTTCATTCGCTCGGCAGTGGCCGCAGGAATTCCCCGGACAGATGACTTTAATGGCGCCGAACAGGAAGGTGTCGGATACTTCCAATTGACAACCCGAAATGGCCGCCGCTGCAGCGCCGCTGTCGCCTATCTTGGCCCCGCCAAGAAGCGTAAGAACTTACATATCCGCACTAAGGCGCATGTGAGGCAGGTGCTGATTGAGAACCAGCGAGCCGTCGGCGTCGAGTTCGACATTCCTTCGCGCCCTCGGCAATCGGCTCGGTGCCGTCGCGAGATTGTCCTTTCCGCGGGCGCCATTGGCTCACCGCACATCCTCAACCTTTCCGGGATCGGCAACGGCGAGCATCTCGCGGCGGCCGGTATTCCCACGATCCATCATCTTGCAGGGGTCGGCGAAAATCTGCAGGATCATTTACAAATCAGAACGCTTCACGCGACTCGCCGACCACGGACATTGAATACGGAAGTCAATAATCCGATCAAAAAAGCATTGATGGGGATCGAGTATGCGCTGTTCCGAACCGGACCGTTGACGATGGGCGCGAGTCAAGTATGTATATTCACGAAAACCAATCCAAACGCCGATTTGTGCGATATCCAGTTCCACTTCCAACCGATGAGCGCCGATAGCCCTGGGGATGGTCTTCACAAACACTCAGCCTTCACATTGTCGGTTACCCAGCTCCGGCCAGAAAGCACGGGCGCAATCAGAACGATATCTCCCGACGCAAAGGTGTATCCGAAAATATACCCCAATTACTTGGCAACAGATTTGGATCGCCAAGTCGCAGTCGATTCCCTCAAGGTTATGCGCCGCATCTGCGGCATCTCACCCATGAAGGAGGAAATCGCGCGAGAACTGGAACCGGGCGAAGACATCGATACGGATGACGCGCTGCTTGAGTTCGCTCAGCGCAATGCCGTTTCCATCTATCATCCGACCAGCACCTGCAAAATGGGATCGGATGCGTCATCCGTGGTTGACGAACGGCTCCGCGTCCACGGTATCGACGGCCTTCGCGTCGCAGACGCGTCAATCATGCCGTCTATCGTATCGGGCAACACCAACGCGCCCGTAATCATGATCGGTGAAAAAGCGGCCGACATGATAAAAGCGGATTGCAAGTAACCGCACCTCGGGTGCTGTCAGACGAATGCGAACTCGTCTCAGTAGGGCGGGAAAGTGTCTCCTTTATGTCGCACAAAGATGGCGCCACTCGGTAATTGCAGCGTTACGTTGAATCTTGAAATTTTCTCGTGATGTTAGGTGACGGTCCTCGTTGAAGTGATTGTATACGGAAGTATGAATAGCAGCTCGGTATGATCGCAATCTGTCAGTGACGATTGCGCGAGGTTGCCCATATCATTCCACGATTCTATGGAATTGCTAAGATACGGTCAAAGGGGCGTTTCCTCTGACAGTGCCCAGCTAAGCCGCCGGAATATAAAGGGGAATACAGGGTAATAAACTGAGCACCGTAATAGCGGGGGCTGGTGGCGGAGAGGCAGGGATTCGAACCCTGGGTACTATTGCTAGCACAACGGTTTTCGAGACCGCCCCGTTCGACCACTCCGGCACCTCTCCACGGTATGTTTTCAATAGGTTGGGAAAGAGTGGTTTTCCCGATTCTATTGATTTCCCACCGGACCCTCCAGCAAGTGTTGGGAGCGCATAGGAAGCGGGCTGTTCTACCTTACCCAATAGCCTTGGGCAAGACTCCATCCGCCCCTTCTGCCAGGTCTTCGTCGTCGTTGGACATTTGGGTTTCGTTTCTAAGTGATAAGGCTATGATCGCCCATAGCATCTGCCAAACCATGGCCGGGCAAAAGTTGAAGACGGGGATTTACAAGGACAGATGAAGATTTTTGGTATCGTCGGCATGAGTGGCAGCGGCAAAACGGAACTTCTGGTGAAGTTGATCCCCGAGATAACGAAGCGCGGGATTGAGGTGTCGACCATCAAGCACACTCATCACAATGTTGAAATTGACAAGCCGGGCAAGGATTCATACCGGCATCGCAAGTCGGGGGCGAAACAGGTCATGCTCGCGTCCGCTGGGCGCTGGTCATTGGTCCACGAACTTCGCGACACGGCGGAACCGGGACTTGCAGAACTAATAGAAAAAATGGAGCCCGTTGATTTGTTGCTTGTGGAGGGGTTCAAGCGTGAAGGCCACGACAAAATAGAAGTTTTTCGCCACAATCATGACCAGGAATTGCTGGCCCCTGGTGATGGAAATATACTTGCTGTCGCCGGGGATGGTCCTATTGAAGGTCTATCAGTACCCATAATTGACCTTAATGATGTGGCTGGGATTGCCAGCTTTATTTTGTCCCATACGGGACTTGATAAAGCGTAAGTGTCGTCGCCTTACATGGTTTTTGTCGTGGGTTGTTTCCATGTCCATTAAATATCCAATTTAACTTTTTAAGTATTGCTCTTCCCACTCCTTCAAACGCGCCAGTGTCATTTGAATAAATTCATCAGGGCAACTTTCGATCAGTTTTTTCTTATCTTCAGGAATAGTAAGTTGCTCGCTAAGGTGCACATTCGCCCAACGCACTAAAGAGACCATGGTATGGATAAGATCCTTTCCCATTGGTGTCAGGTAATAAAGCTTACGCCGCCTGCTTTCAGGGTGTGGGATAGAATCAATAATGTTCTCTCGCTCCAACTTTTTAAGGTGTGCGGTTAAGGTGTTACTGGAAATTTGTTCCGGGGCGGCCAGCATATCTTTGTATTCATGGGCGCCTGTAAACATCAGATTGCGGATGATCAATAACGTCCAGTGATCGCCGAGAATATCAAGCGCACAGGCAACGGGGCATCCACTGCGGTTTTTATGTTCAGTTTTGGCAACCATATAATAACACTTGCATTATGGAAGTGATCTTTATATTACTTCCATTATAGAATTAAAACACAGGAAATTCAAAGTTAAGGTTTCGCTATGAATTACAAAAAAATAGGGTTGTTCACAGTCGCATATTTTGTCATTTCCATGGCATGGGCTTTTCCTTGGCATTTGATCTGGTTTCATGACCTATATGTCGAATGGGGTGCGGTCACACGGGCGGAGCCGATTATACCGCTTGGTATCCTGGCCATGCTTATTCAGGGGGCTGTGATCGGCTATCTTTATCCTTTTTATTATAAAAACCAGGGTAATCCCATCCTGCAGGGCATTAAGTTTAATCTGATTATTGGCTTGATGACCTATTCAGTCATGGGGTTTGCCATGGCGGCAAAAATGCAAATTGAGCCGATTGCCCAGTTCTTACTCTATCACACGGCATTTCAAGCTATACAATTTGTCCTAACCGGGGCGGCGTTAGGATTTATATTTAAACAATCAAATCAAACAAAAGGAGAAAACCATGCCTGAATTTATTTTTACCTACCACGGCGGCACAAAACCGGAAACACCGGAAGAGGGCGCGAAATGTATGACAGCGTGGAAAGCATGGGCGGAAAACCTTGGCACGGCTTTAATCAATCCCGGAACACCTGTGGGTATGACAAAAGTACTGTCGGCCGGTGGCAAGTCCAGTGATGCAGCGCAGAATCCAATATGTGGGTTTTCTATTATCGAAGCGACGGATATGGACGCGGCAATAGACTTGCTCAAAGATTGCCCGCATTTTGATCTGGGTGGCACGCTTGAGGTTTCTGAAATGATGCAAATGCCAGGCTAGACGCGAAACTCTATCTAACGGAAAAGAAGAAAGACAATGAAATTATATACTTCACCGGGAAACCCGACAGGGCGTAAAGCCGAAGCTGTTTTGCAACATCTTGGGCTGGACTATGAAATACAGGAAATAAACTTTCAGGACGGCGACTCGAGAAGCGATGCGTTTAAAGCCATCAATCCAAGCGGCTTAGTTCCTGCGCTGGTGGACGGCGAACGTAAAGTTTGGGAATCCAATGCCATTATGCTGTATCTTTGCATGGAAAAATCACCGGGTCATGGGTTGTTCAAATCGGGCTTGCAAACTGAAATCCTGCAGTGGCTGTTCTGGGAAACAGCGCAGTATAATGCTTCGCTGCGTATAATGGGTTTCGAGCGTATTGTTAAGCCAATGATGGAATTAGGTGAGACTGATGAGGCCATTTTTTCCAACGCACATAAGAATTTTGAACGTTGGGCGACGGTGTTGAACGATCATCTTTCATCACGTGACTTTATGGTTGGAGATGACTGGACACTGGCTGACTATGGTGTGGGATATGCGGGTGGCATGACAGAACCTCTGGAGCTGGACTTAAGTGCATTCCCGAATGTTGCAGCATATTACAAACGTTTTGAAGCCAATCCCCATTGGGCTGTAACAGCATCAAAACCACAAGATAGCGCAGCTTAAAACAAAAAATGCACAGGGATCCCGACTTTGCCGACCGTCTTTGCCAATGGCGCAGAGACAGGGATTCGAACCCTGGCTAGTCTTTAGAACACAACAGTTTTCAAGACCGCCCGGTTCGACCACTCTGGGCCCTCTGCGCGTACAAAGTCCCCCCGCTCTTAAGGCGGTGGAGACTAGCTAAAAGTGGCTCAAGGGGAAAGCGATCCACCCGGGCCTGTTTATTGCCGTATTTCTTGTTGAAAGCGTTGACATGCGGGGTTTTACGGGTATATTGCCGCCTTTCCAGCCCGTAGGTGAAATCTTACGGGTTTTTGTAATCGCTGTCACAGGTGGGGTTTACCCCGAAAGACGGCTCTTGAAGGAGCCGCACCGCATGACGCGTCAGAAAGAAAAGTGAGCGAAACTATGTTCGCAGTCATTAAAACCGGCGGAAAACAATATAAAGTCGCCGAGAACGACGTCATCATCGTCGAAAAACTCATTGCTGAAGCAGGTGCCACGGTTGAGCTGGACAATGTCCTGATGCTTGGCGAATCTGGCAAGGCTGCAAAAACAGCTTCTTCTGATCTGGCGAAGGCCGCCGTTTTTGCCGAAGTCGTTGAGCAAAGCCGCGCCGACAAGATTATCGTCTTCAAGAAGAAGCGCCGTCATAATTACCGCCGCAAAGCCGGCCATCGTCAGGATCAGACGGTTTTGCGTATCACTGGCATTAGCGCTACCGGCACCAAGCCAAAGGCTGCGGCCAAGAAGGCGGCTCCGGCCAAGAAAGCTGACAAGGCTGACGACGCCAAGCCGGCAAAGAAGGAAGCCGCAGCGCCTAAAAAGGCCGCGCCTAAAAAGGCAGCCGCAAAGGCTGAAGCGAAATCTGAAGCCAAGCCCAAGGCGAAAGCCAAGGCTTCGGCTAAAAAGAAAATTAAGGAGTAGAGACAGATGGCACATAAAAAAGCAGGTGGTAGTTCCCGCAACGGTCGCGATACTGCCGGTCGCCGTCTTGGCGTCAAGAAGTATGGTGGCGAAGAAGTCATCCCGGGTAACATCATCATTCGCCAGCGTGGTACCAAGTGGCACCCTGGCACAAACGTCGGCATGGGCAAGGATCACACCATCTTCGCCCTGGTTGAAGGCCGCGTGAAATTCCAGCACAAGTCCGAAGGACGCGTGTATGTTGGAGTGGAGCCGTCAGTGGGATAACCCGATAGCGACCATTACTCGAATCAAGTTCAGGGGAATGGTCAGCCATTCCCCTTTTTGATTCCGGAAATTCCCGTTAACGAGTGTTGGGCGCCATGAAGTTTCTCGACGAAGCAAAAATTTTTATTAAAAGCGGTAACGGTGGCGATGGCTGCGTCGCGTTCCGTCGCGAGAAAAATATCCCCTACGGTGGCCCTAATGGTGGCAACGGCGGGCGTGGCGGTGATGTTATTGTTGAATGCGTCGATGGCCTCAACACCCTGATTGATTTTCGCTACCAGCAGCATTTCAAGGCCAAGCGCGGCATTCATGGCATGGGCTCTCAGCGCGATGGACCTAAAGGTGAGACCATGGTCATCAAGGTCCCCGTCGGCACGCAAATTCTCGATGAAGAAAATGAAAATGTTATGGCTGACTTTACGGAAGTTGGTCAGTCCCAGGTACTTGCCCGTGGTGGTGATGGCGGTTTCGGTAATGCACACTTCAAAACCTCGACCAATCAGGCCCCGCGCCGTTTTGATCCCGGCTGGCCTGGCGAAGAAATGTGGATATGGCTGCGCCTGAAATTGATAGCTGATGCCGGGCTTGTCGGTCTGCCCAATGCAGGCAAGTCGACTTTTCTGGCCGCCGTCTCAAGGGCCAAGCCGAAGATCGCCGATTATCCGTTTACCACCCTGCATCCCAATTTGGGGGTTGTCGGTGTTGATGAGGAAGAATTCGTCATTGCCGATATCCCCGGCCTGATCGAAGGGGCCCACGAAGGGGCCGGTCTTGGCACACGCTTTTTGGGCCATGTGGAAAGGTGCGGCGTGTTGTTGCATCTGGTTGATGGCACGGCTCAAGACGTGGCGGAGTCCTACAGGATTATTCGCGGCGAGATGGAATCCTATGGCGGTGAGCTTAAGGACAAAATAGAGATCGTCGCCCTTAATAAATGCGACGCCCTGACAGAAGATGACATCGCTGAAAAACTGGAAATTTTGCAAAAGGCTTCTGGCGCGCAGGTTGTCAAACTGTCGGGCATTGCCGGTTTGGGGGTGGAGGAAATGTTGCGTTCCATGAACGCCATTATTCATGAAGAACGCGGCGATAATGAAATTGAAGAACGAACGGTATTTGTGCCATGAGCCCCCATAGACAAACCACGGATCTGACACAGGCCAAGCGCATTGTCATCAAAATCGGATCAAGCCTGCTGGTCGATGATGAACACGGCACCATCCATCGCAAGTGGCTGGCCGCCCTGGCTGAGGACGTGGCGCAAATGCGTGCCCGTAGCCAGGAAGTGCTGATTGTATCTTCCGGCGCTATTGCCGTGGGCAGGCGACATCTGAAACTTTCCGATGGCAACCTTAAGCTGGAAGAAAAGCAGGCCGCCGCGGCAACGGGCATGTTGCGTCTGGCCCACGCCTACCAGGAAGAGCTGGCTCACCATGACCTGACCATGGCCCAGGTGCTGATGACCCTGGATGACAGCGAGAACAGGCGGCGCTATATCAATGCCCGCAACACCCTGGAAACCTTGCTAAGGTTGGGCGCAGTTCCATTGATCAATGAAAATGACACGGTCGCAACGGATGAAATCCGTCTTGGTGATAACGACAGACTGGGGGCGCGTGTTGCTGCCATGGTTAGCGCCGATACACTGATTTTGCTTTCTGATGTCGATGGCCTGTACACAGTTGACCCCAGTCAGGACGACAGCGCCACGATTGTCCCGGAAGTGCACGAGATCACCCCGGAAATCGAAGCCATGGCCGGTCTGGCACAATCCCAGGTCGGCACCGGCGGTATGGTCACCAAACTGGTCGCAGCGAAAGTCGCCATGGGGGCGGGCTGCCGCATGGTCATTGCCAATGGGCATGAGTTGAACCCTGTTCGTCGCATTGAAGAGGGGGCGACGTGCACCTGGTTTATTCCCAAAGGAACCCCGCGCTCAGCGCGCAAGCACTGGATCGCCGGAACCCTTAACCCGGCGGGCAAGCTGATTGTTGACGACGGCGCGCTCAAAGCTTTGAAAAGTGGTAAAAGCCTGCTGCCTGCGGGCATTGCAGGTGTTGAAGGTGACTTCCAGAAAGGTGATGCGGTCATTGTCGCTAGTGGCGATGGGACAGAGATAGGCCGTGGTCTCGCTGCGTATTCCGCCGCCGATGCCCGCTTGCTCATGGGCCATAAAAGCAGTGAAATAGAAGGCCTTCTGGGCTACCGTGGGGCTGACGAGATGATCCACAGGAACGATCTGGTGTTGTCATGAATGCAAATGAAAAAAATGATATTCCTGCTTTGATGCGGACCATGGGTAGCGCCGCCAAGGCCGCCGCCGCTGAACTGGCTATTGCCACCAGCGATGCCAAAAATATGGCCCTCACCGAAGCCGCAAAGTCCCTGCGGGTGCGATGTGATGACATCATGGCAGCTAATGCCCTGGATATGACAGCGGGCGAGGCAAAGGGCCTTAAGGGATCATTTCTGGATCGTTTGCTGCTGGATCAAGATCGCATCGAGGCCATGGCTCAGGGGCTGGAAGCCATTGCCGCACTGGCCGACCCTGTGGGCAGCACCTTAAGCAAGTGGGACCGCCCCAACGGATTGCAAATAGAGCGTGTTAGCACGCCCCTTGGCGTCATTGGTGTGATCTATGAATCCCGCCCCAATGTGACAGCCGATGCAGGGGCCCTGTGCCTGAAGGCAGGCAACGCGGTGATTTTGCGCGGCGGTTCGGAAGGCTTTCACTCTTCCAAGACGATCATGGAATCCTTAGCAGAGGGTTTGAAGTCTGCCGGGTTGCCAGAAGCGTCGATCCAGCTTGTGCCCACACGGGACCGGGACGCGGTCGGTGAATTGTTGCGCCTGACCGACTATGTGGACGTTATTGTACCGCGTGGTGGTAAGTCCCTCATTGAACGGATCACGGCGGAAAGTCGCATTCCCATGTTCAAGCATCTGGAAGGCATCTGTCATATATATGTTGATGGCGCGGCTGATGAGCAGATGGCGCGAAAGATCATCATTAATGCCAAGATGCGCCGTACGGGCATCTGTGGGGCTGCGGAAACCGTCCTCGTGCAACGGGGCGTCGCAGCAACTATGCTGGGGCCCATTGTTGGTGATCTGGTTGATGCAGGATGCGAGGTTCGCGGTGATGCGGAAGCCCGGGCCATTGATGGGCGTGTTATCCCGGCAACGGACGATGACTGGGATACGGAATACCTTGATTCTATTATTACACTTGGCGTTGTTGATGATGTGCGCGCTGCCGTGCAACACATTGCCAGGCACGGCTCCCAGCATACGGAGTCGATCATTACCGAAGATGCCGCGACGGCGGCGATCTTTCTGAATGAAGTTGATAGCGCCATCGTCATGGTCAATGCCTCAACCCAGTTTGCCGATGGCGGCGAATTTGGCATGGGCGCGGAAATCGGCATTTCCACTGGCAAGCTGCATGCCCGCGGCCCGGTCGGTGTGGAACAACTGACCAGTTTTAAATATGTCGTGCGTGGAACCGGACAATGCCGCCCTTAAGCCCGGGCCAGCGCGTCGGCCTTTTGGGTGGCTCGTTCAATCCTGCCCATGAGGGACACTTGCATATATCAGCCCTGGCCTTGAAGCGTCTCAAGCTTGACCAGTTGTGGTGGCTCGTCAGCCCACAGAATCCCTTGAAGCCGGAATCCGGCATGGCTTCCCTCAAAAACAGGATGACGGCGGCAAAGAAGGTCGCGGCGAGCAATCCTGATATTGTTGTCAGCGATATGGAAAACAGCCTGTCGACCCGCCACACCGTGGATACGATCGAAGCCCTAAAAGTAGAGTTTCCGGGGGTTTCCTTCGTTTGGGTCATGGGCGCGGACCTGCTGGTACAGGTGCCGCAATGGAAGCGTTGGCGGGCTCTCTTTAGAATGGTTCCCATTGCGATTTTCGCCCGTCCCGCTTATTCTGCAAGGGCGTTGAGTGGTAAAGCCGCGCGACGCTTTAAGGACGCCAGGATCGCTCGCTACCGGGTTGGCTCTTTGGCCAATATGAGACCGCCAGCCTGGGCCTATATGCGGACCCGGCTTAACCGCCAGTCTGCCACACGAATTCGGGCCGAAGACGGCCAAGGAAAAAAGAAGTAAGGATTTCGGGATCGTCCCGCCATCCACATTGAATATTTCAGGAGTCGACTATAGCTCGCAAGAAGAAGACGCCACTGGTACCGGCAAAACTGCTCAAGCTGGTGGAAATATCGTTAGATGAAGACAAGGCCGAAGGAATAGTCGTTATTGATCTTGCTGGTAAGAGCTCTTTGACCGACTACATGGTTATCGCCAGTGGCACCTCACAACGCCATGTCAGCGCAATGGCTGATCATCTGCGCGAACAAATCAAGGAAAGTGGCTTTAGTAACGTGTCAATCGAAGGGCAAGGCCAATGCGATTGGGTTTTGGTTGATGCGGGAGATGTCATCGTCCATCTGTTCCGTCCGGAAGTTCGGGAATTTTATAATATCGAGAAGATGTGGGGAGTTCCCGTCTCTGGCGATGCTGACACCCAAAGCGTAACGGTTTGATTTAACGACCTCTTCCTGGGATATGGGAGAGAATGGATAGCTAAAAATGCGAATTTTAATCGCCGCAGTGGGGCGTGCCAAGGCTGGCCCGGAGCGGACGTTGTTCGAACATTATCAGGCTCGTGTGCAGGCTCCTTTTTCTCTTCAATTGAAAGAGGTTGAGGAAAAGCGTGCCCTCCAGGGAGCCCAGCTAAAGCAACGCGAAGCCGCCTTGTTGCAGTCTTGTGTTCCTGATGGGGCAGTGGTTATTGCCCTGGACGAGAGAGGGCAGTCCCTGCCCAGCACAGATTTTGCGGGCAAGATAGCAAGTTGGCGAGACGAGGGAATGCGCGATCTGGTGTTTTTGATCGGCGGTGCGGATGGCCTGGATGACGGGATCCGCAGGCAGGCCCGCCAAACCATGTCCTTCGGGGCACAGACCTGGCCGCACATGTTGGTCAGGGGACTGCTCGCCGAACAACTGTACCGGGCCCAATGCATCCTTGGCGGCCATCCTTATCACCGGCAATAATCCCCCTTGATATTTTTAGTTTTACCAACCCACAGGAATTTGCAGACATGCGGAAGTTTCATAATATCAAACTGATTTCAGAGACAATCAACAACGACTTGATCGGCTAAGACGGGTATATTTATCAGATGACAGATTCTCAAAACGCACCTAAGCCTGTTGTTCTTTGCATCCTTGATGGATGGGGGGAACGACATGAAAGCGACAACAACGCCATTGCCTTGGCAGACACACCCAATTGGGATCGTTTCTGCCAGACGTTGCCAAGGACCCGGTTGCAGGCGTCAGCCCTGAATGTGGGCCTTCCGGAAGGGCAAATGGGCAATTCGGAGGTCGGCCATACCAACCTTGGGGCCGGTCGCGTCGTTATGCAGGATTTGCCGCGCATTGATGCGGCCCTGGCCGATGGCTCATTGGCTGAAAACCCGGTATTGGGTGATTTTGTCGCAAAGCTGCAATCCAGCGGTGGCGCTTGCCATTTGATGGGGCTGCTGTCGCCCGGCGGCGTGCATTCCCATACCAGTCACATGGTTGGTCTGGCCAAGGTCATCGCTAGTTCGGGCGTACCTGTGGTCATTCATGCGTTTCTTGATGGCCGCGATACCCCGCCAAAAAGTGCCTTAAGTATCATGCAGGGATTTCTTGCAGACCTGGCAGGTGTTGACGGGGTGCAGGTAGGGACTGTCACCGGGCGCTATTACGCCATGGACCGGGACAATCGCTGGGAACGGGTCACCCTTGCTTATGATGTTCTGGTCCATGGCCAGGGCGAGAAAGCATCAGATGCCCTGAGCGCTATCAGCAACAGTTACGAAAAAGATGTTGTTGACGAATTTGTCCTGCCTACGGCCATAGGCGATTACGGCGGCATGCAAGACGGTGACGGCCTGTTCATGGCCAATTTCAGGACGGATAGGGCACGTGAAATTCTGGCGACCCTGGTGGATCCTGATTTCGATGGCTTTCAGCGCTCGCGGACCATTCAGTTCGCGGCCTGCACCGGGATGGTGCATTATTCCAGCGACCTGGCCCCATTCCTGACTTTGTTGTTCCCCAGTATTGAGCTTAATAATATTCTCGGTGAAGTCGTTGCCCATGCGGGCCTGAAGCAATTGCGAATTGCTGAAACTGAAAAATACGCCCATGTGACCTTTTTCTTTAATGGCGGGCGTGAGCTTGAGTTTGAAGGTGAAGAGCGCATTCTTGTGCCCTCACCAAAAGTCGCGACCTATGACCTGAAGCCTGAAATGTCGGCCCCGGAAGTGACGGACAAGTTGGTCGGGGCTATTGAAGGGGGCACTTTTGATCTGATTATTGTCAATCTTGCTAATGGAGATATGGTCGGCCATACGGGTGTACTGGAAGCCGCCAAAAAAGCAGCGGAAACGCTTGATAACAGTCTTGGCCGTCTGGAAGATGCCGTGACGCAGGCTGGTGGTGTACTTCTGGTAACGGCGGATCACGGTAATTGCGAGCAGATGTGGGATAGCTCGGAAGTTCCGGCACAACCCCATACCGCCCACACCACCAACCCGGTGCCCTTGTTAATGGTTAATGGCCCTGATTGGGCTAAAGGCTTAAGGGAAGGGGTCTTGGCCGATATTGCCCCAACCTTGCTCAGGCTTCTTGACTTGGATCAGCCTGAAGAAATGACCGGTCGCAGCCTGATTAAGGAATCTCCTTGATCAATTTGAAGGACATGGGCGTATGGGTGTTGTTATGGGCTGTCGCCATGGCAACCCCCTCCATGGCGGCAACAAAAAAGACAGATAGTCAGTTAAAGGATGTCGAGCGCGCTATCGATCGGGGCAAAAAACAGCAGGGCGACTTGCAGAAAAAGTCCATTGGCTTGGCCAACGATCTTCAACAACTGAAGGCACAAACCGTAAGCACGGCGAGGGCTATTCAGCAACATGAAACCGATGTTCTTGATCTGGAAGATACTCTTCAGCTACTACGCCAGACCGAAAAAGAGAAGCTCCAGCTTCTTGGTGAAAAACGCGAACAGTTCAGTTCTGTGTTAATGGCCCTGCAAAGAATGGCGCGCCACCCGCCGGAGGCCATGATCGTGGCGCCGATCAGCCCGTCGGATACGGTGCGCGGCGCTATTTTGTTGCGCGCGGCCGTTCCCGCTATTGAAGAAAATGCGACGACCCTGCGCCATGATATTTCCGAACTGGTTGACGTTCGCAATCAGGCGATGGCGAAGCGCCAGCTTTTGGCGTCTGTGCGGACCGACTTGGATGTTGAGCGCCAGCGTCTGGACAGACTTTTGGCGACCAAGAAAAAACTAAAAAGAAAAACTGACTCCAAGGCTAAGAAAGTCGAAAAAAGAATGCGTAATCTGGTCAAGAAGGCAAAAAGCCTGCGTGACCTCATGTCCCGTTTGGAAGTTGATCGTAAAAAACGGCAAAAAGAAAAAACCGTAAAAGTTAAAAAGCCTTCCACAAAGAAAATCACAAGGGTCCGTGGTAAACATCCTTATCCGGCTGTCGGGCGCCTGGTTGGGCGCTATGGGCAGGCCTTGGATACGGGCCTGACCCGCAAGGGAATATCCATTGAAACCGGCACGGGGGCCCAGGTTGTTGTGCCGCGTGATGGAACGGTGGTATTTGCCGGGGTCTTCAAGGGATACGGGCAGCTCTTGATCATCGAACACGACGGGGGATATCATAGCTTGCTCGCGGGGTTGGCCCGCATTGATAGTACAATTGGCCAACAGGTGCTATCAGGTGAACCTGCGGGTATTATGGGACAGCCTGGCAATGGGCTTCCTGTTCTGTATGTTGAATTGCGACGCAAAGGACAACCTATCAACCCCTTGCCATGGCTGGCGGCGCGTAAGAATAAGGTAAACGGATGAAAAATCGATTGCTCCACTTTGCTGCTTTTGCAGTTTTTGTTGTTCCAGCCCTGTTGTTGAGCTTGCCTACGGGCGTTTCTGCACAGGACAAAGCCGCCAACAATAAAGAAACTTATCGATTGCTCAATCTGTTCGGGGATGTGTTTGAACGGGTACGTGCTGATTATGTGGAAGAATTGACCGATGAAGAACTGATTGAAGCGGCCATTGGTGGCATGCTGTCTTCCCTGGACCCCCATTCAAGTTTCATGAATGCCAAAAGATACAAAGCCATGCAGGTCCAGACCCGTGGAAGGTTCGGCGGTTTGGGCATTGAAGTGACCATGGAAGATGGTCTGGTAAAGGTGGTTTCGCCTATTGATGATACGCCGGCCCACCGTGCCGGGATGAAAGCCGGGGACCTGATTACCCATTTGGATGACGAACGGGTGCTCGGCCTGACCTTGGCGCAGGCTGTCGCAAAAATGCGTGGCAAGGTTGGAACCCATCTTAAATTGAAGGTTCGACGTAAAGGCGTCGACGATTTTGATGTTACGATTACCAGAGCCATCGTCAAAATTCGTTCCGTGCGCTCCCATATGGAAGATTACGTTGGTTACCTGCGTATCACCTCATTCAGCGCCCAGACCAGTAACGGCGTTAAAAAGGCGATCAAGAAGTTTCATGAAGAAGTGGGGGATCAATTGCAAGGCGTCATCATTGATCTTCGCAACAATCCAGGCGGGCTGCTGGATCAGGCAGTCAATGTCTCGAATATATTTTTGGAGCAGGGCGAAATTGTTTCTACCCGTTCGCGTCAGGCGGAAGATACATCGCGCTTTAACGCCCGCAAGGGTGACCTGACCCACGGTTTACCATTGGTGGTCTTGATTAATGGGGGCTCTGCCTCGGCCTCGGAAATTGTCGCCGGGGCCTTGCAGGATCACAAACGGGCGATCTTGCTGGGGACGAAATCCTTCGGTAAAGGATCGGTGCAAACCATTATTCCACTTTCCACGCAAGGGGCTATGCGCTTGACGACGGCGCGCTATTACACGCCCTCGGGTCGTTCGATTCAGGCTGTCGGTATCGAGCCTGACATTATTGTCGAGCAGGCAAGCATCGAATCAATAGCCAGTACGCAGACAACCCGCGAAGCGGATTTGCGCGGGGCTCTTGAAAATGGCAACGCTAAACCGGTTAAAGGGGACGCAGACGCCACGACGGCAGACAAGTCTGCCAAAAATACGAAACGGGACTATCAGCTTGACCGGGCGCTGGATCTGATCCGCGGTGTTTCTATGTTTTCTGGTAAGGTTGCTGTAGGTCAGTGATGGTTTTTGACAGGCAGGTGGCAAGGTGAAACTGCCCTTTAAAATACCCAGCTTCAAAATACCCAGCTTTAAATTGCCAAAGTTTGGCAAGAAGAAAGTTGACGATGACTTCGATTTTGATCCCTCGGATTTCGAAGGTGATCCCGATGCGGATTTAGGCGAGGCCCCTGTCTCCCCGAGCGAAGAGAGTTTCGACGGCGAGACTGCCTCTGATGATGAGGCGGGCGAGGCTGAACCCTCTGAAGAACCTTCGTCAGAACCGGAAAGCGAAGAAAGCCCAGCCGATGGCGATGGTGACAGCCCGACAAGTGAAGATGCGCGGGATGAAGCGGGCGAAGATATTGAAGACCTCGACGACATCGACTTTGGTGATGACGACGATGATGATGAGGACGAGGACGAGGATGGGGAAGGCGGCCCCTCATCAAAGAAAAAACTGATCATAATCGCTGGCGGTGCGACGGCGGCCCTGCTTTTGATTGGCGGCATTGTCTGGTTTTTCATGTCTGGCGACAGCGCCGAGGAGCAGGCTGACGGAGAAAAATCCAACATCCCCATGGTGGCATTGGATATTGCCCCGAAAGCGCAACCCAAGGGTGGTGGCTTGAACGCAATTCTTGCCGGGACACCCGGCGCAGACAAAGCCCCCAGTGGGCCCGGTGCCGGGGTGATGGTACCGGTAATCTCGCCTCTGGCCTTTGCATCCCTTGCCCCGCCCAAGGTCAAAGATGGTCCCCTGGGGGCATCAAATGACCCGGCTTTAAGTGAACAAAGTCCACAAGGCCTCTTGCCCATAATCGCTGAAGATGGTCGTCAATCGTGGCAAGTGTACGCAAAACCCTTTGAAAACCAGGATTCCAATCCCCGAGTTGCTATTGTCATCAGAGGCCTGGGTCAGAGCGAATCAGCGACCGAGGCGGCAATTCAACTGTTGCCGGGTAATGTGACCCTGGCCTTTGATCCTTATGCACCCAATTTGTCAGACTGGATGGAAAAAGCGCGGGCCGCAGGCCATGAAGTAATGGTGATGGTGCCGCTGGAGCCAACGACCTTCCCGTTTGATGACCCGGGCCCGCTGGGATTAATGACCATCAATGCGCCGGAAGAAAACCGTCTTCGTTTGGAAAATATTCTAAGCCGAATGACCGGATACATTGGCGTGGTGACGGTGATGGGCTCAAAATTCAATACGTCGGACGAACATTTGAGGACATTCCTTGGGGAAATCAAGAAGCGCGGGCTGATGTTCCTTGAGGGGAATGTTATTTCTGACTCCCTGGCGCCAAAGATCGCGACGGAGATAGGTCTACCTCGTGCCGTTACCAACGTTGTCCTTGATTCGATCCCAACCAAGGCTGAAATTGATGCCCAATTGGTCGAATTGGAAGCTGTTCTGGCCAGACAACCTGCTGCGGTCGCCATTGCGGAGGGTTACCCGTCTTCCATCGAGCGCATTGCCGCCTGGACAGCTAATCTTGAGGCTAAAAATCTTGTTTTGTCTCCCCTGTCGGCACTGGCCGATAAACAGTTTCTGGAATGATAAACGTGTCTAAGGACAGTTTGCCCTATCGTCCTTGTGTTGGCGCCATGCTGATCAACGCTGCGGGAAGGGTATTTGTCGCCAAGCGGATTGATAATCCCGGCGATGCCTGGCAGATGCCACAGGGGGGCATTGACGAAGGCGAAAACCCTGCAAAGGCAGTCATGCGCGAATTGCAGGAGGAAATTGGAACGGACAAGGCTGAAATCATCGCCGAGAGTGACCGTTGGCGGGATTACGATTTACCCGATGAGTTAATCGGTAAATTGTGGGGTGGAAAATATCGTGGGCAACGACAAAAATGGTTTGCCCTGAAGTTTTTGGGCGTCGACGATGACATTAATATAGATGCCCATGAAACCCCGGAATTCAGCGATTGGAAATGGGTCGAGATTGACGAAGTGATTAATTTAATAGTTCCCTTTAAACGAACCCTCTATGGAGATATTGTCTCCGAATTCCGTCCATTGGTGGGTTCTTGATCTGATGATGTATCTATACGTGGTGCTGGGCTTTGTCTTTCTTATGGGCAGTGCCGATATTCTGGTTCGTGGTGCTGTTGGTTTGGCCCGCAGACTGGATATTTCGCCTTTGGTCATCGGTATGACTATTGTCGCATTTGGAACTTCCGCACCGGAATTTCTGGTTAGCATGGATGCGACCCTGGCCGGATCATCGGCCATGGCGTTGGGTAATGTCGTGGGCTCCAATCTGGCAAATATGCTGTTGATTGTCGGCGTCGCGGCCTTCTTGAAACCGATCCAGATTAAACCTTTTGCCCTTACGGGCAATGCCATGGTGTTGCTTGGCAGTAGTTTGTTGTTTGCCTGGTTTTGCTGGCTTGGCCCCATAGATCGTCTGCAAGGGGGGGTGATGCTGCTGATCATGGCCGCTTTCCTGATGCACTCCTATCGGCAAGAATCCAAAGAGGGCGGCGTCAGTGCGGAAATCCACCTGGAAGAAATCAAGGATTTTGAAGGGCTTAAGTCTCTCTGGAAAATTTGGATAGCCTTGTTGGCCGGTTTGGCCGGGGTTATTTTTGGCGCCGATCTCCTTGTCGATGGGGGCGTTGAAATGGCGCAGGTGTTTGGTGTTTCTGATGAAGTGATCGGGTTGACCATATTTGCCATCGGAACCTCTTTGCCTGAACTGGCGGCATCTGTCGTTGCTGCCATGCGTGGCCACACGGACGTGGCGCTGGGCAATGTGATTGGCTCCAATCTATTTAATATTCTGATTGTTGTTGGCGGTGTTGCCATGGTGGCGCCGCTTACGGCCCCGCAACAGATCCTCGACTTTGATTTGTGGTTGATGTTGGCGGTGACCGTGCTCATGCTGCCCTTTCTTGTTGGCGGCTGGCGAATTGGCAGGCGGGTGGCGGTGGCATTCCTTATTGTTTATACGGCCTATGTGAGCGCCCAGGCTTATGGTATTTCTTCACTGGTTGTGGCTTTTGGGCTGAATTGATCGCAAAATGTTCCCATATGGATGACGCATACAAGAAGACCGTCCTGATTACAGGGGCTGCCAAACGCATTGGCGAGGCTATCGTGCGCGGTATGGCGGCTGATGGCTGGCGGGTTGTGCTGCATTATGGCACCTCGCGCGAAGAAGCTGAAAGTCTTGCCCGGTTGATCTGTGACGATGGTGGAGAGGCAGTCACACTTCAGGCAGATTTATCTGACGAAGAGCAAACCGCAAGTTTGATTCCAAGGGCCCTTGAAATGGCCGGTCCTATTTCGTGCCTAATCAATAATGCCTCACTGTTTGAAGAAGATTCGGCTGAAACCGCAAGCCGAAAGTCATGGGATGCCCATATGCAGATCAACCTGCGATCGCCATTTGTGTTGATCCAGGCCATGCGCGACCAGTTGCCGGATGGACTGGAAGGTAATGTCATTAATGTTGTGGATCAACGGGTGTGGAACCTAACGCCGCACTTTCTTTCCTACACCCTTAGCAAAGCCGGGCTGTGGACCTTAACCCAGACGCTGGCATTGTCCTTGGCACCACACATTCGCGTCAATGCTATCGGTCCGGGCCCGGTTCTGGCCAATGCCAGACAAACTGAGGAGGCATTTATCAAACAGTGGTCGTCGCTTCCCTTAAGTCGTAGCGTGACCCTGGATGAAATAGTTGATGCCATTAGGTTTATCATTGATGCCCCTTCTATGACCGGGCAACTGATAGCCCTTGATGGTGGCCAGCATCTCGGCTATTCACAAGCGCCAGCCAGTGGCAGTGGAAATGAATAATAAACAGGTTCAGATAAAAAGTGAGATTGGTTTATGACAGGTAACCAGATAGGACGTGCCCAGCTACGCAATATTGCGGATGCTCGTGCGGCCATTCGTCATGTTTTTGTTCGTGACCTGGTCCTGGATTGCTCCATCGGCGTCCATCAGCACGAACGTGAAGCCTTGCAAAGAATACGAGTCAATCTTGATCTGGCCGTCCGCGAAGGCGAGACCAATAGTCAGCTTGATGATGATCTGACCAATGTGGTTTGTTATGAAGAACTGACAAAGGGTGTTCGTGCTCTTGTTTCACGCGAACATGTTAATCTTGTCGAGACCTTGGCCGAAGATATCGCCGCCATGTGCCTGCGTGATAACCGGGTCCGCTCCGCCAGGGTGCGTGTCGAGAAGCTTGACATCCTTGAAGATGCTGAAAGTGTCGGTGTCGAGATTGAAAGATTTAACCCGGAACTGTGACAGCCCTGATTTTAGCCCCCAGACAGATCTTTTTTATGCCTCCAAAATTCCTTGCAACCCATTGCAATAATTAGATTCATTGGTTCTATACATATGGAGTTGTGCACAGGTGTTGAAAACGCATCGTTTTAATTTTAATTTTATACCAGAAAAGTTGCTTTGAAGATAAATCTCCTCTTGATTTATATTTTATGTTTAAAAACAATAACTTATGGGGGTGCTCATTTTTTGGGCAAATTGATGGCTTCCCTTTGATTTATAAGGTTTTTCTCGTCAAAGGGGGTGTTATCAACAATGTTATCCACAGGAACGGTGGATAGTTCTGTTGATATCATAAATAAAGCGGTCAATTGATGCAGGCGTGCGCGTTGACGTGGAACAAGGATTCGTCCAAACAGCTCATATGGCAAAAAAAGAGCCCAATATAGTGCCCTCGAAAACACCTCCAAAGGTAGAGGTGTCTGAAGTTTCTGGCGTGCATGTTATTGAGGCCTGCTTGCGAACCCTGGAGACCACGCCGGGGGTCTATCGCATGATTAATGGCACTGGCGACGTGCTGTATGTGGGCAAGGCGAAAAATCTTAAAAAGAGGGTTACCAGTTACACCAACCTAAATCGCCAGTCCAATCGCTTGCGTCGCATGATTTCCGAAACGCGGAGCATGGAATTCGTCACCACCCACACAGAAGCCGAGGCCCTGCTGCTGGAAGCCAACCTGATCAAGCGCTATAAGCCGCGTTATAATATTCTGCTGCGCGATGACAAGTCCTTCCCGAAAATCTTGCTCACGAGCGGTCATCCATACCCACAGGTGTTGAAGCACCGCGGGGCGGAAAACCGTGAGGGCAGTTATTTTGGTCCCTTTGCTTCTGTTTGGGCCGTCAACGAAACCCTGACGATCCTGCAACGGGCTTTTTTTCTGCGCACCTGTTCGGATAGTGTTTTTAGTAATCGGACCCGGCCTTGCCTGCTTTTTCAGATCAAGCGCTGTTCGGCCCCCTGTGTGGATCGCATTGATGAGGCCGGATATGCTGAACTGGTGTCTGAAGCGCGGACTTTCCTGACCGGTGAAAGCCAAAAAATTCAACGCGGCCTTGCCAAGCGCATGCAAAAGGCCAGTGATGATATGGATTATGAGACTGCGGCGGGTTACCGGGACCGCATTCGCGCCCTGACCCGGGTTCAGGCCCATCAGGATATTAATCTTTCCGGCGTTGGCGAGGCTGACGTTATTGCCGCCCATCAGGCCGGCGGACATACCTGTATCGAGGTCTTCTTCTTTCGCGGTGGCCGTAATTTTGGCAACCGGGCTTATTATCCGTCCCATGCCAAGGATGAAGACGAGTCCCATGTGCTGGAAGCCTTCATCGGCCAGTTTTATGACAACAAGGAAGCCCCCAAAGCTTTATTGCTATCTCACCGCCTGCCAAATCAGTCGCTTATGGCTGATGCCCTGAGTGTCACCGCCGGGCGCAAGGTCATTATTGTTTGTCCCAAGCGCGGCGATAAGCTGAACCTTGTTGGCCATGCCCTTAATAACGCCCGCGAGGCCTTGGGAAGGCGGCTTTCGGAAAGTGCCTCCCAACGCCGCTTGTTGGAAGGCCTGGCCGACGCCCTGGATTTGGGATCGGCTCCGGAAAGGATTGAAGTCTACGATAACAGCCATATTTCCGGCACCAAAGCCATTGGTGGCATGATTGTCGCGGGCCCCGACGGCATGATGAAGAACGCCTATCGCAAGTTCACCATTAAAAATCCGGAGACGGCCCCCGGTGATGATTATGCCATGATGACGGAAGTCCTGACCCGGCGTTTTTCCCGGGCCCTGAAAGAAGACCCTGAGCGCGCCCATGGCCAATGGCCTGATCTGGTTTTGATCGACGGCGGTGCGGGACAGTTAAGTATTACCCTTAAGGTGCTGGAAGAACTGGGCATAGAAGACGTGGTTGTCGCGGCTATTGCCAAGGGGCCAGATCGCAATGCCGGGCGCGAGCGTATATTCTTGCCCGGCCGTGACCCTATTTCTTTACCTGCCCGCGACCCGGTGTTGTACTTTTTGCAACGCCTGCGAGATGAAGCACACCGTTTCGCCATTGGTTTCCACCGCCAAAAAAGGTCCAAGGCCATATCTAAATCCAGTCTTGACGGGGTTCCCGGCATTGGCCCGAAGCGAAAGAAGGCCTTGCTGCATCATTTTGGCTCTGCATCTGGTGTCGAAGGGGCGGGTTTGATGGATCTGGAAGCGGTAGAGGGCGTTAGTGGGGCAATGGCCAAGAAAATCTATGACTGGTTCCACTCAGAAGGGTAAACTCGCCCCCCGGTAATAATGAATTCAATGTTGGAAAGTACATGTGGCTAAATCTGCCTAATATTCTCACCTTTTCGCGGATCGGCGCCATTCCGGTGATCGTCGCCCTGATGTTCCTATTGCCGACACCACTGGGAAACTGGCTGTCATTCAGCGTTTATACCTACGCCTGTCTGACGGATTTTTTCGATGGTTATTTGGCTCGTGTCTGGGAACAGCAATCGGCAATGGGTCGTTTCCTTGATCCCATTGCTGATAAACTTCTGGTTTCCGGGGTCTTGTTGATGCTGGTCGCTACGGACGGGATTACCGGGCTTACGGTTTTACCGGCCGGGATTATCCTGTTCAGGGAAATTCTGGTGTCGGGTCTAAGGGAATTCCTCGCCGAGGTGCGGGTCAAGGTTCCTGTCACCGTCTTAGCTAAATGGAAGACAACACTACAAATGTTGGCCCTGGGCTTCTTGTTGGTTGGTTCTGCCGGGCCGGACTTTGGTCCTGTCACAACGCAAGAGATCGGTATTATCGGTTTGTGGCTGGCCGCCATTCTTACTGTGGGAACAGGCTATGACTATATGAAGGCTGGTATTCGCCATATTTCGGACCCTGAATAATGAAGGTTTTTGGTATCACCGGTTGGAGCGGCAGTGGCAAGACCACTTTAATGGTAAAGTTGTTGCCTGAACTGATCGGGCGTGGTTTTACGGTTTCGACCATGAAACACACCCACCATCGCTTTGATCTGGACCGCAAAGGCAAGGATTCCTTTGAACATCGTCAGGCAGGGGCCAGTGAGGTGCTTGTTTCATCCTCAAGCCGATGGGCTTTGATGCACGAGCTTCGCGGTGCTGGGGAACCGGATATGGATGAGTTGATAAAACATATGGCCCCTGTTGATCTGCTGCTCATAGAAGGCTTCAAGGGTCACCAATATGATAAGCTGGAAGTATACCGCGAAGCGACGGGTAAGCCGTTACGCTGCACCGAAGATGACGACGTGGTTGCCATCGCCTGCGACAGCCCCTTGCAGGGAATTGAAATTCCTGTCATTGACCTCAATGAGACCGCCGCTATCGCCGATTTTATTATCGTGCGCTGTGGGCTGGAAAAGGGTCGTCATCATGGCCCAGCTTAAGGATGATTGCTTTGCTTTTGGCCATGAGTTAATGCCACTTGAACTGGCCCTGGATGAGCTTGAAAAAGTCATTGAGCCGGTTGTTGGGGTTGAAACAATTCCATTAAGCAAAGCGTTGTCACGAATTTTGGCCGAAGACGTGGCGTCGTCCCGCAACGTGCCGCCCCACGATAATTCCGCCGTGGATGGCTACGCAGTGTGCCATGACGACTTGTCTGACAGTGAAGAGACCCGTTTGCCCGTGGCTGGGCGCATTACGGCCGGGCATCCCCTGACGACAGAAGCGAAAAGGGGCGAGGCCTACCGAATTTTCACTGGCGCTGCCATGCCGGAAGGTACGGACACAGTGTTCATGCAGGAAGATGTCCGCGTGGAAGGCGATGGGGTCATTTTACCGGCCGGTATTCGACTGGGTGCCAACCGCCGTTTCATGGCTGAGGATGTTCGCACGGGGGCCGTTATTCTGGAGCGGGGCAACCGCCTCAGGCCGCAGGAGATTGGTCTGGCAGCCTCCATCGGGCTCCGTGAGCTTGCAGTTTATAAACCCCTTCGCGTTGCCGTCTTTTCCACTGGCGATGAAATTCGTGATCCGTCGGGGGATGCGCCGGAAGGATGCATTTTCGACGCCAACCGTTTCACCATCATCGGCCTGCTTTCAGGGCTTGGCTGTCAGGTGACGGACCTGGGTATTCTTGAAGATGATGAACACACTATTCGTGATGCCCTTGGTGGAGCGGCGGTGGATCATGATCTTATTTTCACATCCGGGGGTGTCTCCGTTGGCGATGAAGATCATATCAGGCCAGCGCTTGAAGCCTTGGGTAGCCTGCATTTCTGGCGTTTGGCCATCAAGCCCGGACGGCCCATTGCCTTTGGTCAGGTTGCATCCACACCCTTTGTTGGACTGCCCGGAAATCCGGTGGCGGCCATGGTTACCTTCATGCGCATTGCCCGTATTCTGGTGCTGCGTTTGTCGGGAGCCAGGGGTGATATTCGCCCTACATTGTACCGGGTTGCCGCCGCCTTTAGCTTCAAGCCGCGCGGTGAGCGCCGCGAGTGGTTGCGCGCCCACTTGAAAATTAATGAAGATGGCGTGCAGCGTGTTCATCTGTTCCCGGCCAAGGGCTCCGGCGTGCTGACATCCATGGTTGATTCCCATGGGCTTGTTGAAATCAGCGAAGGGCTGACCCAGATAGAAGACGGTGATCTGGTTGATTTTCTACCCTTTAACGAGTTGTATTCCTGAAATTCTTAAGGAGAAGACGTGAAGGTTTTATATTTTTCCTGGGTTCGTGACAGGACTGGTGTCGGCAAGGAAGAGATCAGCTTGCCGGAGAACATCACCACCGTCGAGGAACTGGCCGGCTGGCTGAAGGCCAAGGGTGACGGCTACGCAGCGGCCTTTGCTGATCTTTCCCTCATCCGGGTTGCCGTTAACCATGAGCACGTCAAGCTGGACCATCCCATTGGGGCCGATGACGAGGTTGCCTTCTTCCCACCAGTGACGGGGGGATAGACCTTGATCAAGGTGCAGCGCGAAGATTTTGATTACGCCGGGGAAGTCGCCGCTTTAAGTGAGGGCAATCCCGGTGTTGGCGGTGTTTGCGCCTTCAGTGGTCTGGTCCGCGACATGGCCGGTGATAGCCAGATCGATAGCATGACCCTGGAACACTATCCGGGCATGACCGAAAAATCCCTGGCCGATATAGAGGCCGAGGCCCACCGCCGCTGGCCCCTGGAAAAAACCCTGATTATCCACCGCTATGGCCGTTTGGAGCCGGGTGATCAGATTGTTCTTGTGGCAGCCTCTTCAGCCCACCGGGACGCGGCCTTCGATGCCTGTCGCTTCCTCATAGACTGGCTCAAGACGAAGGCGCCTTTCTGGAAACTGGAAGGCTCAGGCGACGCAACCCAGTGGGTCGAGGCCAAGGAGTCTGATAACAAGTCCCATGATCGCTGGCTAACGGACAAAAAGAAGGAATAGGGCCATCAGTTATCAGGCGATTTTTTTTGATTTTGACGGGGTCATTGTCGAATCAGCAGACATAAAGACTGAAGCTTTCCGCAAGTTATACGGCGACCACGCGCATGTGCTGGACGACGTTATCGCCTATCACGTTGCCCATGAAGGTATCTCGCGCCTGGAAAAAATTCTCTACTGTCATAAAGAGTTTCTGGGTATTGATCTAAACGAAGATGGTTTGTCCGAGCTGGCTGCGACATTCAGCACACTGGTCAAACAGGCTGTTATCAATTGCGACAGCGTTCCCGGTGCTCTTGATTTTCTTCAGGCTCATTGTGCCGACGTTCCTATGTTCGTGGTTTCCGGTACGCCAGAAGACGAATTGAAGGACATCGTTGAAGGGCGCGCCTTAAGTCATCATTTTACATCCGTGCATGGCTCTCCCCGGCACAAGGCCCCTATTGTTAATGAGCAGCTTGAACGCCATGGTCTTGAGCCAAGCCAATGCCTGTTCGTGGGCGATGCCATGACAGATTACCATGCGGCCAGGGATACGGGCCTCACCTTTATTGGCCGGGTCGGACAAGGCCATGTTAATCCATTCCCTGAAGGAACCACGATCATTACGGACCTTACCCAGTTGAGCCTGTAGGACGCGAAGTTAAACAAAGGAAGCAATGCCATGTCAGATCACAATGATGAAGAATGGCCGGTTAAGGCTTACAAAAATATCAAGTTTCTGAAACGCCGCGAGGCCCGGACCATGCGTATTCTTTCCGAATACCTTGAGCCGGAAAACCGCTTTGAAGATTTTGAAGTCAGCGACACCATTGTCTTTTTCGGCTCCGCCCGGGTGCAATCGCGTAAAGATGCCCGCGGCGCTTTGAAGGCCGCCAAGGCATCGGGTCTGGCGGGTGATATAGAGACGGCAAAGCGCGACCTGGACATGTCGCGCTACTATGAAGATGCCCGCGAGCTGGCCAAGCGCCTGACCAAATGGTCGAAAGGGCTGGAAAAAGGGCGCAGGCGTTTTGTTGTTTGTACCGGCGGTGGGCCGGGCTTGATGGAAGCGGCCAACCGGGGCGCATCAGAAGCCAAGGGCCTGAACATCGGGCTTAACATTTCCCTGCCCCATGAACAGCACGACAATCCCTATATTTCGCGGGAATTGAATTTCGAGTTCAATTACTTCTTTATGCGGAAATTCTGGTTCACCTACATGGCCAAGGCGATGGTCGCCTTTCCCGGCGGCTTTGGCACCATGGATGAATTCTTCGAGCTGATGACCATGTTGCAAACCGGAAAACTGGGCAAAAAATTACCTATCGTTCTGTACGGTGCGTCCTTCTGGAACGAGGTTATCAATTTCGACGCCCTGGCCCGCCACGGCGTCATCTCGCCGGAAGACCTGGATCTGTTCCAGCGTCTGGACAGTGTGGATGAAGCTTTTGATTTCATCACCAGTGAGCTGAATAAAACGGCCCTGAAGCTGCCCGGCGGCAGTATGTAGGGGGCATTGCCTCATTAAAAAAGTCGTGTGCCGTTTTAAAAGTGATACGGCACACGACTAATTTTAACGTGAAAACGTGGGGTAGCCTGTTATGGCTTTTATCCACGGTTCAAACGGGCATTGATGTCATCGATGACAGCGCCGTTCTGAGAGACTAGGAATTCAATTCCATGGAAGTGAATAAGTTTTAAGGTTGGTAAAGCTTTTCATCGCTTCAAACACACCTTCTTTATAACCAAGACCGGAGTCCTTAATGCCACCAAACGGTGACATTTCAATACGGTAGCCAGGGACTTCCCAGATATTCACGGTACCAACGTTCAATTCTCTAATGAAACGTTGAATATCAGGCCAGTTATCCGTACAGACTCCAGACGATAGACCAAAGGCTGTTGAGTTAGAAACCTGAATGACTTCATCAATATCTTTACAGCGAATAATTGGTGCAACCGGACCAAATGTTTCTTCACGAACCAGTTCGCAGTCGAATGGGACATGATCAACGACTGTTGGTGAATAGAGCGCACCAGTGCGCTCATTACCATAAAGAAGCTTCGCCCCTTTTGAGACCGCATCATTCACACGGTTTTCAAATAAGATCGCAGACTCTTCATTGATGACCGTACCCATATCATTTTCAGGGTCCATGGGGTCACCATATTTAAGCTTCTTGGCTTTTTCAGTGACCAGCGCGACAAAATCATCTGCAATTTCGTCTAAAACAATGATCCGTTTTACAGCAGTACATCGTTGCCCTGAGTTTTTGAATGCACCTGCGACAGCTAAATCAGATGCTTTATCAAGATCTGCATCGGCTAAAATGATCAAAGGATCATTACCACCCAATTCCAAAATTTTACGCTTATAGCCAGCTTTCTCAGCGATGTATTTTCCAATAGGAACACCACCTGTGAAAGTCACTAGATCAACATGTTCGTTGGTCAACATTTCATCAGCGATATCTTTTGGATCACCAGTAACGACCTGGAGCATTTCTTTTGGAAGCCCTGCTTCATAAAGAACATCTGCTAAAGCCAAAGCCGTCAAAGGCGTTTTTGTTGTTGGCTTTAAAACCATGCAGTTATTTGTCGCAATAGAAGGTGCAACTTTATGGGCAACCTGATTTAAAGGGTGGTTAAATGGTGTAATTGCACTAATGACATTTAATGGCTCACGTACCGTAAAGATTTTTCGCTGCTTGCCGTGTGGTGTAATATCACACGAAAAAATCTGACCATCATCATGCGTACAAATCCGTGCTGATAAGCTGAACACGTCATATGCACGACCTACTTCATACATAGTGTCTTTCTTACAAAGACCTGCTTCAGAAGAAATAATGTCCGAGATTTCATCTCTACGCTGCACTAGAATGTCAGCCGCTTTTTGCAAGATATCATATCGTTCATGACGCGTTAAGGTTGGCTTATAATCATGTGCTGTTTGAAAAGCTTTTCGAACGTGCTCCAACTGCCCTTTAGGAACAGTTCCAACGACTTTCCCAGAAAACGGACTTACCACATCTGTACTATTTTCGGTTGTTACCTTTTCACCTGCAATACGCATGGCTTCATGGCGGGGCGAAGAAATATCAAATTTATTCATCATTCATACTTTCTGAAAAATTATTGTGCGTAGTTCAAGCCAAGGTCAAAGGCATCAAAATTTCGTAGTGTTCTGTTTGCTTCCAAATTAGGTGTCGGGCGATTCAAAAGAAGGGGGACACGCTGTTCAGACACACCACCATGTGAACGAAGAGGTTCTTTCAGGGCAGAAAGATCGTGACGCTCAACACTTGTGCCCAAAACCTTTCCAGCATCTGAAACAAGAATCACATCACCTGTACGGTCTTCAGGAAGTTCAAATTTTGCACAACCTTCTTCACGATTAAGGGCGTACATCATACCATCTATTTCGCCCAGGCGTTTAACGGCCTCATCCCGAACATCTTCTGGAATGTAGGCTGTTGCAAATGATCCCAACGCACCATGATGAACAACATACGGGTCAGTGATAGGTAAAATTACACGAGCAACACCTTCACCAAACCAATCATCCAAAGTATCTTGTAAATAGATTACATCTGGCACACCTTCAGCAGTATGTTTTGCCTTCATGCCATGATCTGCAGTTATCGCAAGAACAGCCCCACGCTCATCCAACTCGGCCATATATTTATCCAACATGGCATAAAAAGCGTTGGACACTTCAGTACCTGGAGCATGTTTGTGCTGAATGTAATCAGTTGTCGAAAGATACATCAGGTCTGGTTTGAATTCGTCCATCAACTTCACGCCACAGGCAAAGATGAACTCACTTAGTTCAGCTGAATAAACCGATGGAACTTCACGTCCTATCCATTCTGCAGCGTTATCAATACCGTTGTTTGCCATAGTTGCTTCTGCAGAAGTTTCAGAAGAGAAACAAATGGCGCGTCCCTCATCAAAAGAAAGACCATGCCCTAACAAGGTGCGAAGTTTATCTTTGGCGGTTACAACGGCAATCTTGGCACCTTCATCATAAAACCGTTTAAAAATGGTTGGGACACGCAAGAATTTCGGATCATTCATCATGACTTCTTGGTCATTTTCTTCGTCGTAGAAATAGTTCCCACAAATGCCGTGAACTTTCGGCGGACGACCTGTAACAATCGAAAGGTTGTTTGGATTTGTGAAACTTGGAACAACGCAATCGGCTCGGTTATCAGAGCCTGTTTCCAAAGCTTTTTTGAGATAGGGCATCACACCATCAGCAATAGCTTGTTCGATATAAGTTGGCTCGCACCCATCGACACAGATAACGACAACAGGTTGTTTTGGCCAAGCGTATGAACGTTCGTTTACAAGAACTGTTTTATCCGAATTTTGCATTTAATTTTCCTATTTTTTGCTTCAGGCGGGAGTTGAGAATTTCACAGTGTTCGTTACGTGAGATTACCCAGTCTGCCCATTTTAGACTTGAGAATAAGCCGACATATGAATTCCAATTTGAGTGCATACTCCTTTAAAATCATCTATCGCACAAATACTTATTTTCTATCTATACTATCGATTTTATAAATATATTGGGCAATTGCCTCCTTATCATACAAAGACGAGCAAGTTAGTGTAAAAATATAATTTTCGGGATATGGCGCTTAAAGCATCGTCTTATCGTCACGCAGGGCTTTTACATCAGATGCCACCTTAAGAAATGCTTTGATAAGGCGTGATTCCTTTCGCTCGATAAGGCAATTCACCTGTGCTGTCGTAAAGATGTCCACATCAGATACGTCGATCATTTTGATGTCTGGATGGGCGATGAATTCGATATCGGAAACCACGCCGATCCCAATGCCCTTTGTCACCGCCTGCCAAACGGCTTCCCGGCTGCCAATTTCCATAACTGGCGAGATAGTTACGTTTGAGTGTTCCAAAGCCTTTTCAAAGGCCAACCTGGTCATTGATCCTTTTTCACGCAGCACCATTCGTTGCCCATCCAGATCCTTGATCTTGATTTGGCTACGAACAGCAAACGGATGGGATTTGTGAACAAAAACGCGTATGGGATGGCGGCTGTAGGGCATGGCATAAATGCGTGGATCATCTTCAACATGGGCCAGCACCGCAACATCAACAGAATAATCCAAAAGTTGCCTTACCATTTCTTGTGAATTGCCAACCGTAACGGACAAACGGATATCCGGGTACAGTTCACTGAATGCGCTAAGCATTTCAGTTGCATGGTAGGGGCCAACCGCCCCTACATGCAGAACACCTCTGTTAAATCCGCTAAAAGCGTGTAGAAAATCCTTGGCTTCGCTTTCCAAATCCATGATTCTGCGGGTCAGTTGGAACAGTCCGTGACCTGCTTCACTTAGAACCACCTGGCGGCCTCTTCGATGAAATAATTCCACATCAAAATAGGTTTCCAGCGCCTTAACCTGGCTGGTCAACGTCGGTTGACCAACATGCAATACCTTCGACGCCGCCGTAAAGCCCCCTTCGGCGGCGACACCATGAAAGGCCCGGAGTTGTGTGTAAAGCATGCTATAGCCAAATGATCTATTGATTGAAGCGATATATTGTATCGATTATTAGCATTTGTTCAATAGTGTTGGCCGTGTAATCATTGATTTTCTCAAGACATAAATAATCCCTAAGGAGGCCCTGGGCCTCAGGCAAAGAAACAAAGATGAAATGATGGATGATTCTATAACAAAAACGGGGCGTGCGGCCGTGTACGAAGCCCCCAATGCCCCTTTCGTTATCCGCGAGTATCCCGTTCGCGATGTCAAACCCGGCGAGGTTCTGGCCCGCATTACAATGGCAACAATTTGTCGATCTGATATTCATTCCTATCAGGGTCATAGGTCAAACCCCTGTCCAGGGATATTGGGCCATGAGATTATTGGTGTTGTTGAGCAAATTGGAGATGACATAAAAAACGATATGCGCGGCGATCCGCTTCGGGTTGGGGATCGCATCACCTGGACGGAATACTTCCATCATGGGGACTCCTATAATCGGGATATTAAGGATCTACCGCAGAAATCACCTGGGGTTCGAAAATACGGCCATGATCTGGTTGAAGATGACCCTCATTTTCTCGGCGGGTTTGCCGATTATTGTTTCATCATGCCCGGGACAGGAATTCTTAGACTGCCCGATGAACTTTCTGACGAAGAAGCAACGCCGCTGAATTGTGGCGTCGCAACGGTGATGTCCATGGTGGAAGCGGCCAGCATCCAAATGGGAGATTGCGTCGTCGTGCAGGGATTGGGCCTGTTGGGTTTATACGGTTGTGCTATCGCCAAGGCGCGTGGTGCCCGCAAAGTTATCGGGATTGATGCGGTTCCGGCGCGCCTCGAGAGAGGTAAATTATTTGGTGCCGATGAAACCATTGATGTGACGTCTATGAATGAGGACGACTTGGTTTCTAAGGTGCGCTCTTATTGTTCGCCCGATGGCCCTGATGTGGCCATGGAAGTCTGCGGCATTGCCTCGGTTGTTCCGACGGGCATTCATATGCTGCGGGTAGGAGGGCGCTATGTGATTGGTGGCCTGGTCAACCCTAATGATACATTCACCCTAAACGGCAACGAAATACTCAAAAAACTGATAACCCTTAGAGGGGTGCACAATTATCATCCCCGTCATCTGATCCAGGCGTTAGATTTTGTTGTGGCAAACCGGACCCGGTTCCCGTTCAAAGATCTGGTGGATTCAAAATTCTCCCTGGATCAGTTAAACGAAGCCTTCACCAAAGCCGCTGAGCGCTCGGTCTTACGGGCAGCGATTATTCCTTAAGTCCTTACATAGCGATGGCCCCCACAGACTGAACTTTGTTCGCCAAAAGTCAATTTATTATGAGGAATTGGCAAGTTTTAAGGTGCACGGAAAACGTACGAGATTGTCGACATTCCCCTCTTTTATATTTTGAATCCGATTTCAATATAGAGGCGGAGAGCATCATAACGATTATAAGTTATGTTAGTGATGGATTGAGGAGGGCGATTGATAAAGACACCAGCGTTAAGCAAGGTATTTAGAGGTATGGGTGGTTCCAAATGCCCAACTAAAAGAAAATCTATAATCAATATTGGGGAAGATTTTGAAGCTTTGAGTGCTTCTAACTCTTGCTGAAAGAATACAGACCGTTTTGCTGTGAGGTGGACCAATTCTTCAGTTGAGGTTGCATAAGCGGTCTGCTCTATAACGCCTATTGTTGTGATCGTTTGTGAGCGTTCATAGCCCGTGCCTTTAGACATGTAAAAGAACAAAAGATCGCCGGGGTTGAGATGTTGTATATTCGCGCGACAAAGATAGACCTTTCGAATTGTATTACCGGGAGTTCTTTCTGCCCAAGGTTCTATTAAAGATTTATCATTGGGAAAAAGAGGAAGTTCGGTTCCGAATGCAATCTCGGGAAATAATTTTTGATGATAGTGTGGTTGGATAGGCACGCATAATTTTTGAACTTCTTGGCCATCATAAAATCTTGGGTAGTATTTTAGGTCAAGTTTAAGAATTTCTTCGTTGATTGCAGGAAACGTCCCTTTCAGGATTGGTTTTTCCATGACTCTCTCGCCATTCTGGTTTTTTCTTGTTGTAGAGAAGCCAAAGTAGGACAGTAAATCGATAAGGAAGTCATGCTTGGGGAAAACAGTCAGGTAAACTAGGTCATAGTTGTTATGCTGTGCAAACCAAAGAACCTGTTTCAATAGAAGCTCGCCAAATTTCTCCCCACGATATTCGTCTAGAACTTTGAAGGTGCAAATCTTTAAAATTTTTGGTCCAGCGTGTGTGGTCTGTGCATCCGAATGATTTTCGTCATTACGGATAATCAGACCGGCTATTTGCTCATCAATTTCAAGCACCCAACAATCGCGTTGTTGCTTCCGACATTTTGTGAACCAGTCGTCAAATGCAGGGTAATCCGCTCTCAAGCTTTTAAAGATATTGTTATTTAACTCGATTTCATATGCTTTGCGCTCAACAACATATGGCAATTGAACAGTTTTTTCCTGGAAGGTTTGACGTAACCAGTCTAGTGCCTCTTCAACCGTCATCACGTTTGGTCCAAGATTAGAGCGTTCTGCTCGTTTATAAAGTTTTACATCTTGTGTAATCAAGAAATGAACCGCATTGGCATCAAGGGTATTCAGCAATTTGACATCTGATAGATCATTGTCATTTTTGATGTAACCGAACCGCCTAATAAGTTCAGTTTCTGTAGGAATAGGTACCTTTCGAAGTTGTTGAAACTTTGGGAGTTTACTCAGGGTAATGGCCCGACGTGATATATCTTTATCACGGTACACATCGTTGAAATTAGCATCCTCAACAAAGAGGCCTATACCATGTTCATTACATATTCTAACAAGTTCGGAGAATGATTCGTCTACAGTGTGCGCGTCCTCAAGCGCAATGACTATGTTTGTATCAATTAAAAAATTGAAATCACTCATCACTTAAAAAGAGTCGAATACTCAATAGGCAAATATCGAAATGATTGTGGGGGGATAAAGTTAAACTCTTCACGTAAATATTCAGCTTTAAAAGGAATTTTGAATTCTACGACTTCTTTTAATTTAATGGCGTACCCCAGATCGAGGCCTTTAAAGTATGAAAAAAAATGAAGTTTGGAAATGCATGCAAATTTGCCAAAGTCGTTCCAAATTTTGTTAATTGGGAGTTCAAGGACTTCTTCGATCTGAGCATAACCTACGATTGATTGGATAGGACTCGAGGAATAGATCATAGCGGTGGCACCTGTTACGGCTTCTGTTGGAAACCTACGCCTTAATTCAACCGTCTTTTCCCCTGTTAGTATTTTAGTAGCAAATTCGGGGCGAATACTAAGGAGGACATCTCGTTTAGAAATCGGCATGTTGTTCATGCGGTTATATCCCGAGGCCATCTTGATTAATGATAGTTGTAATTACCAAGTTGAATACGTCAATAAAGTAAAATCATTAAAGTTACATTATGTTCGGTGCTGTCAATACAAATGCAGCCTAATTCGCCGGGAATTTACCGACCGCGCGGTCGTAGTCTTCCATCAATATCTTGCAGACGTCGCCCGGCGTATATTTGTGATCGTCGATTTCGCCGACCGGGGTTACTTCGGCGGCGGTGCCGGTCAGGAACACTTCTTTCGCGTCGGCGAGTTCTTCGGGCATGATGGCGCGCTCTATAACGTCAATGTTGCGGGCCTTGGCAAGGTCAATGACCGTTTGCCGGGTGATGCCATTGAGAAAACAATCCGGTATGGGCGTGTGCAATTTGCCATCATCCATGAGCAGGAAGATGTTGGCGCCTGTGGATTCCGCGACCTGGCCGCGGTAGTCGAGCATCAGGGCATCATCATAACCATCGGCCTCAACGGCGTGTTTCGACAACGTACAAATCATATACAGGCCTGCCGCCTTGGCGTGGACCGGTTCTGTATCCGCCGAGGGACGCTTCCACGGGCCGGTTTTCAGGCGGATGCCTTTCATGCGGGCTTCAGGGGTAAAATAGGAAGGCCATGTCCAGGTCGCGATGGAAAGGTGGATGGTCGTCGTCTGGGCGCTGATCGCCATCATTTCACTGCCGCGCCAGGCAATCGGGCGCAAATAACCATCAATAATGTTATTGGCCTTGCAGGTTTCAATACAGGCGGTGTTGATTTCTTCCAGACTATAGGGGATGTCAAAGCCCAGCATCGCCGCCGAATCGATCAGGCGCTGGGAATGTTCCGTAAGCTTGAAAATATTGCCTCCATATGAGCGCACCCCTTCAAAGACAGACGACCCATAGTGAAGGGCGTGGTTGAGAACATGGACCTTGGCATCGCGCCAATCAATCAATTCTCCATTAAGCCAGATCAGGCCATCGCGGTCGTCAAATGAAGGTGCAGACATGAAATTATCTTTCTCATAAGGGCAATAAGGCAAAAGTATCTTGCGTTAAGTACCAGTATGAGGCATATATGTCAATAAGGCTGACATATTTTTTGAAAGGCGCTCATGTCCGAGTTCGCACAAGATAATTCCGGCCATACTGCTTGCTTAAGTGAAGCGGAGCTTGAGGATTTGCGCCAGTCCATCGAGCTGTTGTTCTTCGCTTACCGGGACTTCACCGCCGAGCCGGATGAGATTCTTTCCCAATATGGGTTTGGCCGGGCCCACCACAGGGTGATTTATTTTGTCGGGCGAAATCCCGGTATGGCGGTAAGTCAGCTTCTCGACATTTTGCAAATCACAAAACAGAGTCTGGCTCGGGTGCTGCGCCAGCTGGTTGATGAAGGCTTTATCGAACAGCGCCTTGATGAGATGGATGGCCGTCGCCGCTTGTTGCATTTGCTGGATAAGGGCCGCGAGATTGAAATCTTGCTGACGACCCGTCAAGCTGAACGCATCAGTGCTGCTTTTGAACAGGTAGGAGGCGACGCCGCAAGCGCCTTCAAGGATGTTCTCAGGCACATCATTAACGAGAAAGATCGTGTACGGGTTAGCGACAACCATCAGGAGTGATATAGTCGAATCATGACGAGTGACCTGCCTCATATTCTGGTTGTCGACGATGATAATCGTTTGCGCGAACTGTTGCGTCAGTTCCTCAGTGAGAATGGCTTTTGGGTCTCCACCGCATCCGATGCCGCCGATGCCCGTGCACGATTACAAGGGCTAAGCTTTGATCTTCTGGTTCTCGACCGCATGATGCCGGGGGAAAGCGGTTTGGACTTTGCCGCTGATCTTCGCACATCAAGCATGGTGCCAATTTTGATGCTGACCGCCATGAATGAGCCAGAGGATCGCATTGATGGCTTAGAAGGCGGCGTCGATGATTATCTGACCAAGCCCTTTGAGCCAAGAGAACTGTTGCTGCGTATTAACAGTATCTTGCGCCGCATGCCGGCTGAACCTTCTGCGCCCAGGGAAATCCAGTTAGGTGATGTGGTATACCATTCAAAACGTGAAGAACTTCTACGTGATGGTGCGAAAATCCACCTGACTGATGTTGAGGCGGCCTTGCTAAAGGCGCTGGCGGCGAGCCCCGGCGCCATATTGAGCCGGGAAGATTTGACGGAGCTAACCGGGGCCAGTGGTGGTGTCAGGGCCATTGATGTACAGGTCACCCGATTGCGCCGTAAAATAGAGCCCGACCCGAAACTTCCAATTTACCTGCAAACAGTACGTGGCAAAGGCTACGTCCTGCGTCCGGATTAACACAGGCCCATGTTGAAACCATTGATTAAAAATTTATTGCCGAAAAGCCTGCTGGGTCGCTCCTTAATGATTATCGTCATGCCCCTGGTGATCCTGCAGGTCATCGCCGGGTATATCTTTTATGAAAGTCACTGGCGCAAGGTGTCCCTTACTTTGTCGCGCGGTGTCGCGGGCGACATTGCCACGGTTGTCGAATTGATGCGCATTGATGAGGGCTCGGGTAATGTTAACAGGATGCTGCAACTGCCAGCTAACCACATGGGCTTGTTGATGTCGTTCAGCGAGGGCGAGATACTTGCCAATACCCAATCCATCCAGTCAGGAAAGATGGAGCAAACCCTGGCCAGAGCAATGCAAGAAGCAGTTGGTCGTCCCTTTATTATTAATTCCGCAAAGATCGACCGCCATGTGGCCATTGATGTGCAATTGTCAGACGGGGTGTTGCATGTGGTGACGGCGCGCAAACGGCTGTTCAGTACGACGACCTATATCTTCGTGCTGTGGATGGTGGGTTCTTCACTGGTTCTGTTTGCCGTCGCGACGATCTTTATGCGAAACCAGGTCAAGCCCATCCGCCGCCTTGCTGAGGCCGCTGATGATTTTGGTAAGGGTCGTGATGCGCCAAAGTTCAAACCTGAAGGGGCGAGCGAGGTGCGCCGGGCCGCCGCCGCCTTTATCGCCATGCGAGACCGTATTCAGCGCCATATTACCCAACGCACAGAAATGCTGGCGGGTGTCTCCCATGATTTGCGAACACCCCTGACACGTATGAAACTACAGCTTGAAATGGCTTCTGAAGATTCTGCTCTCAGCGATCTGAATGATGATGTTTCTGAAATGGAGAACATGCTGGAAGGCTATCTGGCCTTTGCCAGGGGCGAGGGTGGCGAAGACCCGGTTTTAACCAATCTGGGTGATTTGTTGAACGTCGTTGTGTCGCAGGCCCGCCGTAAGGGTGGCGTTATTGATCTGCATATTGAAAGTGAGATTAACGTGCCGGTTCGCCCTAAGGTGTTTAAACGCTGTTTGACCAACCTGATCGACAATGCCATGCGCTACGCCGAACATGTGTCCCTCAGGGTTGGCAAGCGCGAAGATTTTGTTGATATCATTATTGATGACGATGGGCCGGGAATTCCTGAAGAAAGCCGCGAAGACGTATTCAAACCATTTTTCAGGATCGAGGAGTCACGCAATTTGGCAACAGGGGGTGTCGGGCTGGGCATGTCCATCGCCCGCGATGTGGTGCGTGGCCATGGCGGTGACATCGAACTGGATACAAGTCCTGTCGGTGGGCTGCGCGCCCGCATCAGGCTGCCGTTCTAAGAGCAACCCTGCGTTTTTTAAACGCAGGATAAGTTGCTCGATTTTTAAATAACGATCAAATTACCTACATCCAAGTAATTCTACTTTGATGCAGTTTGATCTAATATAACTTTCCACCGTTGGGGACATTCTTGCCGGGGTTTATCATCACGACCTCGTCTTCTTCATCAGGAAAGCCCAGCAACAGGACTTCTGACATAAACTTGCCGATTTGACGCGGCGGGAAATTAACAACGCAGGCAACCTGGACGCCCATAAGGGTTTCGGGCGTGTAGTGTTTGGTGACCTGGGCCGATGTTTTCTTCTCGCCTATGTCAGCTCCTAAATCGATCCAAATCTTGAAAGCGGGCTTGCGTGCCTCCGGATAGGGTTCCGCGCGCACAATGGTGCCGACACGGATATCAACGCGGGCGAAGTCGTCATAGGTGATCTGCGAATTTTCCATGGCCACCATTTGAAACGTCATGGGCGTGCTAGTCAAAAGAAAAGGCCGCGCCTTCTTTTACAAGAAGGGCGGCCTTTGTGTAATCCCGAAGGGACATGGGGATATCGGGATTACTTGGAGAGCTTTTTGGAAAGAGCTTTGATTTCTTCCAGGCTTTCCGTGATGCGGGCGTTGACAACCGCGGTTGCCTGGTCGCTGGACTTGGTGACCATGTCAGCAAGTTCGCTCATGTTGGCCAGGGCCTTTTCGAAAGCAGCGGTGTAAAGTTCGGCCTGCTTGGCCGCGGCATCGGAAGGATCGCCGGATTTGCCAAAGTTGGCGACGTTCTTGGTTGCTTCGTCTAGGGCTTCCTGAAGGATCTGGGCCTGACGGCTGGTAACCTTCTGGATGCCTTCAGCGGCAGCCTGGTTGGCGGTGCTCAGCGCTTCGATATTCTTGCGCTGGGAAGCCATGACTGCGTCAACATCAAAGGTTGGCATTTTGTAGTTGCCAGCCATTTTGGTGAATTCTTCGGCCATCTTGGATGGATCGAAGTCGGCCATCATTTTGGCCATGTCGAAATTGAGGAACGGGTTGGATGGGTTGGTTTGCTTAGCCATAACGGTAACTCCTGGATAAATCTGTTTATGCTGCACTGCACAATAACGACAATATGGGGGAGTTGGCACCGTATGTCAAGCATTTATGTTGCACTGCACAATAATTAATTTAGTGCTTTAAAATCAACGAGTTAATTGATTAATCGAGATGAATTCAGAAAAAAATGGAAGGTTTATTTAGCCAGGTCGCGCGATTTAGCAGTTGCGGCAGAGATGGCTTCGTCCAGAAGTGGCTGCCAGCCGTTATCGGCCATTAGCACCCGCAAGGCCTCGGCGGTAGTGCCGCCGGGACTGGTGACGTTCTGGCGTAGGATGGCGGGGTCTTCGGCAGAGCGATGTAGAAGTTCGCCGGACCCGGCAACCGTCACCCGGGCCAGTCGTTTGGCCAGCTCTTCCGGTAATCCGGCCTTGATACCGGCTTCACCTAGGCATTCGGCCAGCAGGAACACATACGCCGGGCCGCCACCGGACAAAGCCGTGACGATATCGATCTGGTCTTCATCATCGACCCAGGCGACCTCCCCAACGCTGCTTAATAAATTACCACAAAGAGCGATCTGTTCATTGCTAACGTGGGCGTTGGCGCAGTTGACCGTTATACCGCGCCCAACGGCTGCGGGCGTATTGGGCATGGCGCGCACGATGGCAGCCTCCTCACCCAGAATATTCTCGAAATAGGCGATGGGCTTGCCCGCCGCAATGGACAGGTAAACAACATCCGCCCCAACAAAGCGGGAATAGGCGGGTGCGACCACGTCCATGACTTGTGGTTTGACGGCAAAAACGATGACATTGGGTTTGGCATTGATATCCAGATCGTCCGGTGAGCCCGTCGTGGCGACGCCGTATTTGGCGCGCAGTGCCGCAGCAGTGTCTTCATTAGGTTCAACGACGGTGACGTTTTCGGGTGTGATGCCTTGTTCCAGCCATCCGGCCAGCATGGCCTCGCCCATCTTGCCGCAACCGGCCAAAAGTAATCTGACAGACATGATCTTTACGCTTCGCCAACCGTGTCGATCATCGCAGCAGCAATGGAGTCCGTGGCGCTTTTGCCGCCCCAGATGGTGTATTGAAAGGCCGGATAGAAGCGTTCGCACTCGCTAATCGCTGTATCGACGACGTCTTCCATCTGGCCCAGGCTGGGTCCGTCAGTTCCACGCAAGGGTAGCGCATGGCGGTACATGGGTAGGCCCTCATCATCCCAAATGCCAAAATGGCCAAGCCACATTTTTTCATTTATCAGGATGAGCAGCTCGTGAACATTGTCACGGCTTTCATTAGGGACCCGCATATCAAAGGCGCAGGTGAAGTGAACCGCATCGGCGGTATCATTCCAGGCAAAGAACATGGAATAGTCGCACCACGTCCCGGGCACCTGAACGGCCATTTCCTGATCGCTGCGGCGATCAGAGATCCAATCGTTGTCATCAACGATTCGCTCGATAACATCTAACGGATGGTGGGTGATTTTCTCGGTGGCAAGGGTGATGTTGGTCATATAATTGTCTCCCCATGCTGTCTTTGGCCAACGAATTAGCGGCTTTCCAGGCTATGCCCACCAAATATAGGATAACCCCCTGTATATGGTGGAACGACATCGCGAATACCACTAGGTGTAGCCTAACCAATAGGGGAGTCCGGGTGCAAGGACCGAATTGACATGAGGGGATTTTATTTGTGGATAAGACAGCCAGGCTTACCCATTAGGAGCCGCTGAGGTGACCTCAGGCCTTTTTCTTGGCCTTGGTCTTTTTAGGAGCATTGGTTTTTGCCGGGGCTTTTTTCGCGGCCAGCTTGGCTTCAAGTTTTTTGACGCGAGCTTCCAGCTTTTCCTGTTCCGCGCGGGCCTTCACGGCGACCGCCTTGATGGCGTCGAATTCTTCGCGTTTGACCAGATCAGCATCGTTGAGAAGACGTTGAAGTTGTTGGCGGATAACGGTTTCCACTTCCGACTTCATGCCGGTTAGGGTTGACGCGGCGCCATTGGCGACTTTTGCAAGGTCGTCGAGAATACGGTTAGATGTTTGCATTGACGTCACTCCGAAGCTTTCAAGGGCTCCATTATGATCCTTTGCCAGGCCCGGTGCAACAAAGGACGCAGCTTGCCCCGCCTTGCAAGCGGCCTTATAAACGAAGGCACTTAATATAAGAAGGAATTGTCCATGTATGTGGTAACGGGTGGAGCCGGGTTCATCGGTTCAAACATCGCCGCCGCCCTTGAAGCGCGCGGCTTCGGCAAGGTTGTCGTTTGTGACCATCTTGGCAATGGGGACAAGTGGCGCAATATCGCCAAGCTTGACCTGACTAATTTTGTCCAGCCCAGTGAGTTGGCCGACTACATGGGCAGCAATGAATTTGGCATCAAGGGCGTCATTCATATGGGCGCTATTTCCGCAACCACGGAAACAGATGCGGACCTCATTTTTGCCAATAACTTCACCTTGTCTCTTGATCTGTGGAAATGGTGTACGGTCAATCATGTGCCGTTCATTTATGCCTCTTCGGCGGCCACTTACGGCGATGGATCCGAGGGCTTTAAGGATGATCAGGCCCGCAGCGCCCTTGCCAAACTGAAGCCCCTTAATCCTTACGGCTGGAGCAAACATCTGTTTGATCGCCGGGTCATGCGTATGGTCGAAGACGAAGAAACCCCGCCACCCCAGTGGGCCGGCCTCAAGTTCTTTAATGTTTACGGCCCCAACGAATATCACAAGGGTGCCATGCAAAGCGTTGCCTCGAAAGTGTTTAAAGACGCAAGCGAAGGCAAAACCGCGACCCTGTTTAAGTCTCATCACCCGGATTATGAAGACGGTGGCCAACTGCGTGATTTCATTTGGGTCGATGATTGCGTCAATGTGGTCGTGTGGCTGCTTGAAAACCCGCACGTTAGCGGCCTGTTCAATTGCGGCACGGGCAAGGCCCGCTCTTTCCATGACCTGGTCAAGGGGGTCTATTCGGCCATGGGGAAAGAGGCGGATATCAACTTCGTGCCGACGCCGGAAGAAATCCGCGACAAGTACCAGTACTTTACCCAAGCCGACATGAGCAAACTTGCCGCTGCGGGCTACGATAAACCCTTTACATCCCTTGAGGACGGCGTCGGAGCTTATGTTCGTGATTTCCTGGCTAACGATGACAAGTACCGGTCCCCTGAATGAGCCTGCTCGCCCTTCCTTATCCGGCCATTGACCCGATTATATTTCAAGTCGGCCCCGTAGCCATTCGCTGGTATTCCCTGGCCTATATTGGTGGCTTGCTTTTTGCCTGGCGCTACATGCTGCGCCTCGCAGCGCGCTCGCCGGATGTGGCCTCTCATGAAGATATTGATGATTTCCTGATTTGGGCCACACTTGGTGTCGTTCTTGGTGGCCGCATCGGCTATACGCTGTTTTATAACTTCGACTATTACGCCGCTAATCCGCTGGCCGCCCTGCAAATATGGAAGGGCGGCATGTCCTTTCACGGGGGTGTCCTGGGGGTTATCGTCGCCGGTCTTGTTTTTGTTAAACGTCGTGGCATTTCCCCCTTGCGATTCGCCGATATCGTTGCCTGTGCAACCCCTGTCGGCCTGATGCTAGGCAGGCTGGCCAATTTCATAAATGGCGAGCTGTTTGGCCGTGTCAGTGATGTGCCGTGGGCCATGGTGTTCCCCCGCGGTGGCCCGCAAGCCCGCCACCCGAGCCAGCTTTACGAAGCGGCTCTTGAAGGGCTGGTGTTGTTTATCGTACTGGCGCTGCTCTCAAGGAGCGAGACCATCCGCAATCGCCCCGGTGTGCTGCTGGGGGTTTTCATGCTGGGATATGCATTGGCCCGGGCCTTCGTGGAACTTTTCCGCCAGCCCGATGCCCATCTGGGTATCCTCGCCGCAGGCCTGACCATGGGTCAATGGCTGTCGCTGCCCATGGTTGTTGGCGGGATTTATCTGATTATCCGCACACCCGAGAAAGACTGATTAAATCATGTCCCTTGAAGAAATCCTCATAGAGCGTATCGGCGACACTGGCCCCTTGAGCATTGCGGATTATATGGAGCAGGCGCTGGCTCATCCGGAACACGGCTATTACATGCGACGCGATCCTTTTGGCGCTGATGGAGACTTCATCACCGCCCCTGAAATCTCGCAGATGTTCGGTGAACTGCTTGGGCTTTGGGCTGGCGTTTCGTGGTTGATGGCGGGCTCTCCGGAGTCTGTAAATCTGGTTGAACTGGGGCCGGGCCGCGGCACCTTGATGGCCGATATGCTGCGCGCGGCACCTTTGGTTGAAGGCTTCGCCGAGGCCATAGACGTGCATATGATTGAGACCAGCCCGGTTTTAAAAGCCATTCAAAAAGAGACCCTGAAGGACGCAGCCATAAGCGAGCCCCCCCTTTGGCACAAGGCCTTGGCCGATGTGCCCGAAGGCCCGTCGATTATCATTGCCAACGAATTTTTTGACGCCCTGCCTATTGAGCAATATTTCAAGGCCGGGGATTATTGGTGCCCGCGGGTTGTTGATATCAAGCCGGATGGCGACGGCCTGTGCTTTGTGCTGCTGCCGCCCTTTGATGCCCCCGAGTTGCCACCGGGACTTATTGATGTTGGGTCCGATGTCATGGTCGAGGTCTGCCCCGCCGCCCTGGATATCACGGAAGATATTTCACGGCGTATTACCGAATATGGCGGTGCGGCCCTGTTCATTGATTACGGCCACGGTGAAAGTGCTCCCGGTGACACCCTGCAAGCCCTTAAAGATCATAAGTATCATGATCCGCTGGTTGATCCCGGCGAGGCAGACTTGACCGCCCATGTGGATTTTCAAGCTTTGGCTCAGCGTGTCTTTGCTTCCGGCGGCCGGGCCATGGGACCAATTACTCAAGGTGATTTCTTAAACGCTTTGGGCATTGGCGAGCGGGCCGAGACCCTGCTGGAAAATGCGACGCCCGAGCAGGCCGAAGATATAAACAGTGCCTTGCACCGCCTGACCGACGATGAAGAAATGGGAAAATTATTCAAGGTCATGGCTGTCGTCCAGGTGGATGCTCCAGTCCCTCCGGGCTTCGAATAGGTAGGCCTTTCCCTTAACCTCATAAAAATCGCATAATGCCGCCATGTTGAAAGCATCAAATATTGCTGCCCTTAAGGGCATTCGCCATGGGTTTTTCAGCCGCCTAGGCGGGGTTAGCCCCGATGGCGGTATGGGCGGTTTGAATTGTGGCTTCGGTTCCGACGATAGGCCTGAAAATGTCGCCCGCAATCGTGACATTGCGCTTCAGCGTCTGGGTGTTGAGAAATGCGACCTTGTGACGGCCTATCAAATTCATTCAGCCACTGCCGTTCGGGTTAGTGAGCCATGGCAGCGAGAACAAGCCCCTGAAGCAGACGCCATGGCCAGTGACTGCACGGGTGTGGTGCTGGGCATCTTAACCGCCGATTGTGCGCCCGTATTGTTCGCCGACAGCACAGCGCGGGTTGTTGGCGCGGCCCATGCGGGCTGGCGCGGTGCGCGCTCTGGTGTGCTTGAGGCGTGCCTTGAAGAAATGCAAGGTCTTGGCGCGGACCCATCCAATATCAGTGCCGCTGTAGGTCCCTGCATCGCCCAAAATTCTTACGAAGTGGGGCCAGAGTTTCGGGAAGATTTTGTGGCGGAAAGTCCTGACAATGACAAGTTCTTCGCTGTCGCTGTGCGGGCCGGTCATTTTATGTTCGATTTGACGGGCTACGTTGAAAACCGCTTGTCCGGGCTGGGGCTGGCCTCCGTTGAAGGGCTTGGCGTTGATACTTGCGCGGACTCTGAAAACTTTTACTCGTATCGTCGCTGCACCCTGAAAGGCGAGAAAGACTACGGCCGGTTGTTGTCGGCGATAACGTTAGAGGAATAAATCCATGGCACTGCATTTTAGCGAGGAAGAACTGGCCGGGCGTCGTCAACAGACGTGTGCGGCCATGGCTGAGGATGACCTGGATGGCATGTTAATCTTCCGTCAGGAAAGCATGTTCTACCTGAGCGGCTATGACACCTTCGGTTACGTCTTCTTCCAGTGTCTGTATCTGGGGGCGGACGGGACCATGACCCTGCTGACCCGCGCCCCTGATATGCGCCAGGCTCAGCATACCTCGGTCATTGAAGACATTCGTATCTGGGTTGACGCGCCGGATGCGTCCCCGGCGAGGGAACTGGCGGGCATTCTTGAAGAACACGGCCTGAAGGGCAAGCGCCTGGGGGTGGAATGGGAATCCTATGGCTTAACCGCGCGCAACGGCCAGCGCCTGAGCGCCGCCCTGGATGGTTTTTGCTCGTTAGCCGATGCGTCTGAGCTGGTTAGTCGATTGCGTCTGATAAAAAGCCCGGCCGAAATCGCCTACGTGCGCCGCGCTGCCGCGCTGGCCGATGATTCTCTCGACGCGGCGCAAGCCTTGGCTGAACCGGGGGCCTTCGAAGGCGATATCCTGGCCGCCATGCAATCTGCCGTCTTTAAGGGCGGCGGTGATGATCCGGCCAACGAGACGATCATTGGTTCGGGCCCGGATGCTTTGTTGTGCCGCTATTTCACAGGGCGCAGGCATTTAAGTGAGCACGACCAGTTGACCCTGGAATGGGCCGGGGTCTATCGCCATTACCACGCCGCTATGATGCGGACCATTTGCATTGGCCCACCGCCGGATCGCCAGTTGGCTTTTTATGATGCGGCCCTTGAGGCGCTGGAGGCCGTGCGCGCCAAGTTGCTGCCCGGGCGGCCTATCGGGGAAGCCTTTGATGCCCACGCTGACGTGCTTGATCGCCACGGCTTATCCGCGCACCGTCTCAACGCCTGCGGTTATTCCATGGGCACCACCTATGCGCCCAATTGGATGGATTGGCCCATGCTTTATCATGACAATCCAGTGATCGCCGCCCCGGACATGGTGTTCTTTTTGCACATGATAATTTTTGATAGTGAAAACGGCTTGGCCATGACTCTTGGTGAGAGTGTGCGGGTTACGGAAACCACGCCCGAGCGTTTGTCACGCTCGTCACTGGACTTGATCAGGAAATAAAGACAGCCCTATGCCCTATATGTTTTTCATTTTGGTTATTCCGCTGCTTTTTATGATCACGCTTTGTGTGGTGGGGTAGGGCTGTGCGCTTACTGACTTCTATACTGTTGCTGCTGCTGGTGATGATGAGCGCGTGTTCGCCCCGCGAGGCCCCGTTGCGAATACAGCCCATAGATGACGTCGCGCCAGAAGCCGCCAAGATCACCGATGTGCGCGTCGAGATGGTTCAGGGTCCGGCCCTGCCCATGGCCAAGTTGTTGTCCAGCGCCATCGCTGTTGGGCTGGTTGATAACGGTGTCACAACGTCAATAAAACCAGACGAGGCCAGCCGTTTCGTGCTTAAGGGTCGGGCCGAAGCCAATTGGGAAGATCGGCGGGTTCCCTTTGTCATGCTGATTTATTGGACCTTGTACGACGCCACTGGCAAGGCCATTGGCACCTATACTCAAGGTGTGCGCGGGGCGCGTTGGAAGTGGGAATTCGGCGATCCCCGGATTATTCGCGCGGTTGGTAATGGGGCGGCAAAACCGCTGGCAGCGATGATCGTGGAAGAAGAGGAAAATCCCTTGCCGATTCTGCTGCTCGGTGCTGGTATCCTTGTGAACCCGGTGATCGGTGCCCCCGGTGATGGCAATGAGGCCTTGCGTCTGGCCATCGTTAAGGCGTTGCGAGGTTCAGATGTCACGATCACTGAAGACAGGCGTCAGGCCAGCCTGACACTTACCGGACAGGTTGCGGTGCAACCTTTGGCCAATGCCCTGGATAAGGTTCTGGTTATCTGGCGCGTCCAGACCATGGATGGCTTTGAAGTCGGCCGGGCGACCCAGGAAAATAACATCCCCACGGGTAAGCTGGATGGGGTGTGGGGCGATGAAGCTGGGAAAATTGCCCAGGCGGCGCTGATTGGTATTGAGCGAATCATTGGTTCAGGAAAGACTCGCGGCGCCCCCTCCATAAAAGACACGACTGGCGGGCCTGCGCCGAGCCCTGATTTAGAACAAGTTCCCGGCCGCGCGCCGCCGCCACCCAAGTGAATCGGGGCTTTTTTATCCCTAAGGTATTGTTTGCCAGAATTCCCGTTTACAGGGCGTGGGGACGCTGGTAGGTTTTGCCCTGTTCCGGGCTGGACGTCCGATTCTTTTGGTGCCGTGTGAGTCGGTCGCCGGGTCGGGGAAAAATTGGATCAAGTTGATCTGACACGATAAGGCCCTAGGGGAACCGCCAAGATGAAAATCCTTGCCTGCAACTCTAACAGGCCCCTTGCTGAAGCCATATCCGCCTATTTGAACTTGCCCCTGACGAAAGCCAGTGTGCGGCGGTTTTCCGATATGGAAGTCTTTGTCGAAATTCAGGAAAACGTGCGCGGCGAGGATGTCTTCGTTGTTCAGTCGACCTCCTACCCGGCCAACGATAACCTGATGGAACTTCTGGTCGCAATTGATGCCCTCAGGCGCGGCTCGGCGCGGCGTATTACGGCCGTCATTCCTTATTTTGGCTATGCCCGTCAGGATCGCAAGTCTGGCCCGCGCACACCCATTTCCGCCAAGCTGGTTGCCAACATGATTACCACGGCTGGTGCCGACAGGGTTCTGACCATGGACCTGCACGCAGGCCAGCTTCAGGGCTTTTTTGATATTCCCGTTGATAACCTTTTCGCCGCACCGGTCTTGATCAAGGATATCCAGGACACCATGAACGGTGAAGATCTGGTTATTGTGTCGCCGGATGTGGGCGGCGTTGTTCGCGCCCGCGGCCTGGCCAAGCGCCTGAATGTGGATCTGGCCATCATCGACAAACGTCGCGAACAGGCTGGTGTTTCGGAAGTCATGAATATTATTGGCGAGGTCGAAGGCCGTCGCTCCATCATCGTAGATGATATTGTCGATTCCGCAGGCACGTTGTGTAATGCCTCTGTGGCGCTGAAAGAAAAGGGTGCTGCGTCAGTTTCATCTTATGTCACCCACGGGGTGCTCTCTGGTGGTGCCGTCGCACGGGTGACGTCTTCCCCCATGGATAACCTGGTCATCACGGACTCGATTCAAGGGACCGAGGCCGTACGGGTTTCTCATAACATCAAGCAACTAACCATCGCCCCGCTGATTGCCGAAGCGATTAAGCGCATTAGCGACGAAAGTTCCGTTTCAAGCTTGTTTGACTAGGTTCTCTTAATCTTACCTAGCTGTCGCCACCCTCGACAGGGTATTGCTGGTCTCGCCAACGCAACATGCCACCGGCCAGATTGGCTATGTCATTAAAGCCTGCCTTGCGCAAAATCACAGTTGCCTGTGCGGACCTTCCGCCAGCGCGGCAGGTGGCGATGATAGGGCGTTCTTTGTCCAGTTCATCAACACGTTTTTCAAGTTCACCAAGCGGGATTGGTATGGCGTGTGCAATGCGCCCCATAGGCCCGTTGAATTCATCGGCTTCTCGCACATCAAGGACTTGCGCCACGCCCGGGTGTTCCGCCAGCCAGTGGGGCTGGACCTCCCAGAAACCGGCAAAGGTAAGGGTTAGTTCGGCCCAGTCCGGCTGGTCATCGCTGATGCTGTCATCGTCAGGTCGTCCACATTTCAGATTTCCAGGTACGGCAATGTCTATTTTTTTCGGATGATCCAGGCCAAGGTTGCTCATAAAACCGACAAAATCTTCCTCGCTCAACTGGCCACCCAGGCGCGGGTTGAAGGCCTTTTCCTCGGCCACGCAGGTTGTCGTAAGTCCCTTGTAGTCATGGCCCGGATAGAGAAGGCAGTTTTCCGGCAGGGTGAAAATCTGGGTCTGGATTGACTGGTACATTTCGGCTGCATCGCCGCCCTGAAAGTCGGTGCGCCCGCAACCGCGGATTAAAAGGCAATCACCAGTAAAGGCCATTTCTTCATTATCCAGTACGAAGGTAAGGCAGCCCTTGGTGTGGCCGGGGGTTGCCCTGACTGTCAGGAAACGTTTACCGAATTCAATCTTGTCACCATGGGCCAGGGGCCTGTGCATCCCTTGAGCGCCACTGTCGCCTGACAGGGCGATCTTGCTACCCGTGCTTTTATGCAGCAACCAGGCACCGGTGATGTGATCCGCGTGGACATGGGTTTCAAGGGTATAGAGAAGCTTCAGGCCTAGTTCATTGAGCAGGGCCACATCACGTCGGGCTTGCTCATAGACCGGATCAATCAGCACCGCCTCACCAGCGTCCTTATCAGCCAGAAGATAGGTGTAGGTTCCCGTTTGTAGATCAAATAATTGACGTAAAAACATGGTGTTAGCCCTTCCACATACAGCCATAGGCTTTTAGTTAAATCACATGCGGTGCTTCTGCTAATCAATATAGTGTCAAAGGCGACAAAATTAATGGCGGCAGGTTAAATATTTTTTGCCTTTCAATGTTTGACTGTTGGTCCGCATCCCTATAAAAGACACGCCACTCCTTGATGTCCAAGGTATTGGGCAATCAAAACCGTCAGCACCCCTGGAGGCTGACAATTTTAAGACGATTAAATTTAGGAGAATACCAATGGCTCAAGCCGCTACTATGAGTGTCGAGCTGCGCGATCGGGCAGGTAAGGGGGCAGCCCGTGCCACACGCAGGGCTGGTCGGGTACCAGCCGTTATCTACGGCAACAAATTAGACCCTATTATGATTTCCCTCGATCCCATCGAACTGATGATGCAGTTAAGGGGCCCTGGCTTCTTTTCTCGTGTTTATGAACTGGATGCCGCAGGCGATAAAAACCGCGTCCTGCCCCGTGATTTGCAGTTGGACCCGGTTACGGATCAACCCCTACACGTTGATTTCATGCGCTTTAGTTCCAAGACGCGCCTGAATGTTGATGTTGCCGTTGTCTTTGAAAACGAAGATGATTGCCCCGGCCTGCGTGGTGGTGGTGTGCTTAACATCGTTCGTCATACCATTGAGCTGCTTTGTTCACCGGACAGCATCCCGGAAAGCCTTTTCGTTGATCTTACCGGTCTTGAAGTTGGTGACAGCGTCCATATCAGCGCCATTAAGCTACCGGACGATGTTGATCTGACTATTACGGATCGGGATTTCACCGTTGCGACCATCGCCGCCCCGACCATTAACATCGAACCTGAAGAAGAGGAAGGTGTTGAAGGCGAAGAGGGTGAAGAAGGCGTCGAAGGTGAAGAAGGTGCCGAAGGCGACGGCGAAGCCGAAGAAGGCGATTCCGAGGACTAATCCTTCAGGAGCCGATCATTATGTTGTTGCTCGTTGGTCTGGGCAATCCCGGTGGGGATTACGCCAGAAACCGTCACAACATCGGATTTATGGCGGTGGACGAAATCGTCCGCCGCCATTCCTTTCAGCCATTTCGCACCAAGTTCAATGGCGAGGTGGCGGAAGGGCGCATTGGGGCGGAAAAAGTCCTGGCCTTGAAGCCGACAACTTTTATGAACGAGTCCGGTCGCAGCGTTGTCGCGGCCGCTCTTTTCTACAAAATACTGCCTGAGGATATCTTCGTCATACACGATGAACTTGATCTGGATGCAGGTAAGTTGCGCCTTAAATCCGGTGGTGGTCATGCCGGGCACAACGGGTTGCGCTCGATCCATGCACATATTAGTGACGGCTACCGGCGCTTGCGCCTGGGTATTGGCCATCCGGGTGATAAATCCAAGGTCAGCTCCCATGTCTTGAAGGACTTTGCCAAGGCCGATCATGAATGGCTTGATCCTTTGCTTGCCTCTATTGCCGACCATATAGGGTTGGCTTTGGATGGCGATGACGCGGGCTTTCTCAATAAAGTCGCCTTGGATATCAAGCCGCCAAAGACGAATAAGAAGGAAAAAGAATAATGGGTTTTAACTGTGGCATCGTCGGATTGCCCAATGTGGGTAAATCCACACTATTTAACGCCCTGACCGCAACCGCGGCGGCGGAAGCGGCGAACTTTCCCTTTTGCACTATCGAGCCCAACACGGGCCGGGTCGCAGTGCCGGACGCACGTCTCGATACCATCGCAGCCATCGGCAAGTCGGCCAAGATCATTGCGACCCAGCTTGAATTTGTCGATATCGCTGGTCTCGTGCGCGGGGCTTCCAAGGGCGAAGGCCTGGGCAATCAGTTCCTGGCCAATATCCGCGAGGTGGATGCCATCATTCATGTGCTGCGCTGCTTTGTGGATGAAAACGTCACCCACGTGGAAGGCGACGTTGGCCCTGTACGCGATGCGGAAACTGTGGAAACCGAATTGATGCTGGCCGATATGGAAAGCCTAGAGAAGCGCGTCACCCCCCTGACCAAGAAAGCCCGCGGCAACGATAAGGATGCCGCCGCCCAGTTGGCCATGGTCGAACGGGTGCTGGCTGTTTTGCAGGAAGGTCAGCCAGCACGCACCATTGAGGTTGAGGAAGACGACCAGAAAACTTTCGACATGCTGCAACTTCTCAGCGCAAAGCCGGTGCTTTATGTGTGCAATGTGGAAGAAGACTCGGCTGCTGACGGTAATGCCCTCTCCCAAGAAGTTGCTAAAATGGCAGCCGAACAAGGCGCTGTCTCGGTTGTCATTTCCGCCAAAATTGAAGAAGAAATCGCCGCCCTTGAGGACGAGGCCGACAAGGCTGAATTTCTGGAAACCCTGGGACTGGAAGAAACCGGCCTGGCCCGGGTTATTCGTGCCGGATACGAGCTGCTGCACCTGATCACGTTCTTTACGGTTGGTCCGAAAGAAGCCCGCGCCTGGACCGTGCGTAAAAACTCCAAGGCCCCACAAGCGGCGGGCGCTATTCACACGGATTTTGAAAAAGGCTTCATCAAGGCGGAAACCATTGCCTACGATGACTTCATCGACTGCGATGGTGAACAAGGCGCCAAGGAAGCCGGAAAAATGCGCCAGGAAGGCCGCGACTACCTAACCCAAGACGGCGACATTATGCTTTTCAGGTTTAATGTTTAGGAGGGCTATTCGTCCTTCATTTCTGGTTTTAGGGGCTGTCCCGCCAGTTTCTTGGCTTTTATTTCTTTAATTGCATTCTCTATTCCAACAAATCGATCTGCATTCGCTGGATGAGTTGTTGTTAAACTAATTCCTCGGGAATTTTTCAAAGACATTCTACGCCAGAAGTGGGAAGATTTTTCGATCTCATGCCCTGATACGGCCAAAATATAAAGTCCGACGTAATCGGCTTCTGCCTCAAATGCAGGGGAAAACGCTTTTGCTCCGTTACGCATTCCCATATCTGAAAAAGTGCCTTGGGTATTTACGCCAGCAAGCGCACCAAGAATATCTACAAGAAACCCTCCCGCCGTACCAAGGGCCATGTTTGTCTTTTTTGCCTCACTGTGTTTCATCGTGTTATGGGCGAGTTCATGGGAAAAGACCAAAGCCAACTCTTGGTCGGTTCGGAAAAAGTCCATCATCCCTTTCATAAAGATAATTTTCTCTCCGTCAGCGAAGGCATTAATCATATCGGTGTTATCGAGTGCTATTTCATAATCGCACGTCTTCACAGGAGGAATGGTAAAGGTGTGATATTCCTCTTCACGGCGAATTTTGAAAGTAACTGAATCTGGAGATTCAGATAGTTTTTTCATCTTTTTATTAAATTTACCATACGCCTTATCACCTAGCGGGACCGACCAGTCGTTGACGGAGACCAGGATATCACCTTTTTCTAATCCGCCTGTTATGGCGGCTCCATCAGGTGTGAGAAATCCAATTTCGAGAAGATCCGATAATCCATATACAGAACGGTAAGCTTCTTCCCACTCGTGTTCCATCCCCTTGGCGGTCCATGTATCCATCCCAAACTGGTATGAAGTTTTCTCGCAAAGCGAGGCGGCTTTTACCAAAATTGGATGTCCTATGGTAAATAGTCGGTCATATGTTTCTATAAAATCCTGAGCGACCAATTCACGTTGTATTTTTGCTTCAATTTCAGAGGCCACAGAATCAATTTTTTTTGTTTTTGTTTGTGGCGTTACACACGCTGTCACAAGCAAAGCCATAAAAAATATTAACGTGCGAAATTGGATCATTTTGTTCCCCAAATACAATCAAATTGAGATGCATTATATGTTTTTTTCTACTATAGATTTTATGCTAGAAGTTGTCGAGTGCTTCAGCAATTCTTGCTATCATAGTTTCCTTTCCTGATTATATTAGTTAACGACTTAAAACAGGCCTTAGGAGGAATGACACCATGAGCGAGACAATTACAGGTGGCTGCCAGTGTGGGGCAGTGCGCTATGAATGTACCGATGAGCCCATCGTTGCCGGTTATTGTCAGTGCACCAATTGCCAGAAGTTCACGGGCACTGGCCATGCGGTCAACATGTTGCTGCCCAAGGCGGCATTTACGGTTAGTGGTGAGGTATCAACCTACGAGTACGATGCCGACAGCGGGAATAACATGTACCGGGTCTTTTGCCCGAAATGCGGATCGCCGGTGTATGGTGGGTCCAGCGGCAATCCCAACGGGGTTATGATCCGTGTTGGCGGCCTTGATGACCCGTCCATATTTCAGGCCAAGTTCAGCGTCTTCAAGGACAGTGCCCTGGACTGGGATTTAATCGATGATGCCGTGCCATCATTCCCCGGTATGCCGCCCAAGCCCGCCTCTTAAGGCTTGACCACCGGGTTGCCTTCACGGATCCAGTGCATGATGCCTTTGCTGACGTTGTAGATATTGGTGTAGCCATAGGACTCGCTCAGGGCTTGCGAAAGCAGGGCCGTGCGATTGCCCACGCGGCAAATAAGGATCACTTCTTCATCCTTTTTGATGGCATCACCAAATTCTTTAATGAAATCACGCCGCAGGCGTCCTGATTTTTTGAAGGATTCAATCAACCGGGCCCCTTCAACCACGCCGGTTTCCTGCCACTCACTGGGGTGGCGCACATCAACAATCTTGACACCTTTGGCAAGTAGCTCCTTTAGCTGAGCATTATCAATATTATTAAATTTTGGCTCAGCAACGCTCAAAAGCTCGATCTCGAAACGAAGCGTTGAATTGGGTCCGATCAGTCGCCCGGCCCCGCGCTTGCCGTAGGCCAGGTGGGCCGGAATGATCAATTCGCGCTTGCCGCCGACCCGCATGCCCAGAACTCCCTGGTCCCATCCGGCAATGACCTGGCCACCCCCCAGGGTGAAGGTGAACGGTTTCCTGCCGATGCTTGAGTCGAACTTGGTGCCGTCCATCAGCCAGCCAGTGTAGTTGACGGCGACCTTCGACAAATTAATCGCCTCAGCACCTTCGCCGACAACCTGATCGTTGATTTTCAGGCTTTCCTCGGCCTGGGCAAGAAGTGGCGTGATCATTATTAGGGAAAGGGCGAAAAATGCTGATTTATATAGGTTTTTCATGGTCTTATATCTTTCTTAAGACAGTAAAAAATAAGCGTGGTCCGTGCTTGCGGGGTTTTTCTTATGTGTTATGGGCGGGCGGAGTATAGGACCAATAAGCCTGGATGCAAAAACCTGTCTTGAAGGGGAGCGCAGAACCTGAAAAACTGCTGCAAATCAACGAATCAACACTTGGAGGATTTATGTCGCAGCCGGGAACACCCACAGTCATTGGCGTCATTGGCGGCAGTGGTGTTTATGATATTGACGGATTGGAGAACACCCGTTGGCAGAAGGTATCTTCGCCCTTTGGGGAGCCGTCTGACGAGCTGCTTTTTGGTGAACTTGATGGTCAGCAGATGGTCTTTCTGCCGCGCCATGGCCGGGGCCACCGCATCCCCCCGTCGGAGCTCAACTATCAAGCCAATATCGACGCCTTGAAGCGCTCCGGCGTGACAGAGATTATCTCGGTCAGTGCCTGCGGCTCCCTGAAAGAAGAACTGCCGCCGGGTCATTTTATAATTGCCGATCAGTTTATTGATCGCACCTTCGCGCGCACGAAAAGCTTTTTCTCCACAGGACTTGTCGCCCATGTGGGGCTGGGCCATCCGGTCTGCTCGCGCCTTGGCGATGCCTTGGAAGATGCCATCAAGGTGTTGGATATTCCTTATCAGCGCGGCGGCACCTATCTGGCCATGGAAGGACCGCAGTTTTCCACCAAGGCGGAATCTGAACTGTACCGTTCCTGGGGTTGTGACATCATCGGCATGACCAATATGCCGGAAGCGAAACTCGCCCGCGAGGCGGAGATGTGCTACGCCACCGTCGCCATGGTCACGGACTTTGACTGCTGGCACCCGGACCATGACCACGTCACCGTCGATGCCATCATCAAGGTGCTGCTGGATAATGCGGACAAGGGTCGGTCCTTGGTCAAGCAGGTCACACCCAGCCTCAGTGGCCGCGATGTTTCCTGCACGGACGGCTGCCACACGGCGCTGGAAACCGCCATCATCACCGCACCCGAGGCCCGTGACCCTGACTTGGTCAAGAAGCTCGACGCGGTCGCTGGTCGGGTTTTGAAGGGCTAGATTATGCTTGTAGAAGGAAAACCGACCCGTACCATCTGGCTTGGCGATAACGGATCAACCGTTGAAATTATCGACCAGACGCGGTTGCCTCATGAATTTATCGTTGTCGGCATGGATACCCTGGATGATGCGGCGGCGGCCATTTTCGACATGCTGGTTCGGGGCGCGCCGTTAATTGGCGCGACGGCGGCTTACGGTATGGCTTTGGCCATGGGTGAGGATGCCTCTGACGCTGGGCTGGATAATGCTTACAAGGTACTATATGCGACCCGACCAACCGCGGTTAATCTGCGGTGGGCTCTGGATGACCTGAAAGCGATCTTAACGCCCCTGCCAGAAGCTGACAGGCGGGACGCCGCGTACAAGCGGGCCGCAGAAATTGCCGATGAAGATGTGGAGCAATGCTCGTCCCTGGGTGAACATGGCCGCAAAATCATCGAGAAAATCTGGAATGACAAAGGCAAGCCTGAGCGCATCAATATTCTGACCCACTGCAATGCCGGTTGGCTGGCGACGGTTGATTGGGGCACGGCGCTTGCGCCCATCTATAAAGCCCATGACGCGGGAATTCCCGTTCATGTGTGGGTTGATGAAACCCGGCCGCGTAATCAGGGCGCCAGCCTGACGTGCTGGGAGCTGGGTCAGCATGGTGTCCCCCATACGCTTATTGTCGATAACGTTGGTGGCCACCTGATGCAACACGGTCAGGTCGATCTATGCATTGTCGGCACGGATAGAACCACGGCGGCAGGGGACGTGTGCAACAAGATTGGCACTTACCTGAAAGCACTGGCGGCGGCGGATAATGATGTGCCGTTCTATGTGGGACTGCCGGGGCCGACGATCGACTGGACTATCAAGGACGGGGTTCGTGACGTTCCCATTGAAGAACGTGACGCGGGTGAAGTTACCAGGCTGGCGGGACTGGCGGATGATGGCTCTATCACAACCATCACTATCTCGCCAAAAGACAGCCCGGCTGCTAACTTTGCCTTTGATGTGACGCCGGCGCGTCTGGTCACGGGCCTGATTACCGAGCGCGGCGTCGCCGAGGCATCAGAACAAGGACTGGCAAAGTTGTATCCGGAGCACACATGACAGACGACGGCATAGAAAAAAGGCAATACCAACGCCACCTCATGCAAAAGAAAGTGCGCATCGAGGTTGATGGTCAGGTATTTGATGGCGAGACCCACGATATATCAGCAGGAGGTGTCTCCATTGATGCCCCAAATAATTTGAGCAACGATGCCTTTGTCATGATGCATATTGATAATATTGGTGATATGAGCGGTCGCGTGGTCAGGAACGGCAATGACAAGATTGCTGTCAAATTTGACCCGGTTGAAGAAGAACGCCTGCGACTGGAAGCCCACCTGAAATCTATGTTTAACGAAGAATAATGGAGTCCCTATGAAAAACCTGTGGTCCGAAAAACAGGCCAAGGCGTTCATTCGCCGCTACGCGCGCCAAGGCGTCAACGCTGACCGGGCGCTGCGGGTCTATACCTCGCAATTGCTGGGTAACGAGCCGCGTCTGGTCCTGCACGGTGGTGGCAATACCTCCGTCAAAACCAAGATGAAAGATGTCATGGGCGACAATACGGAAGTCCTGTGCGTTAAGGGCAGTGGTTGGGATATGGGTAATATTGAACCCCAGGGCCTGCCAGCGGTGCGTCTCGATAATTTACGCAAGCTGATTGCTCTGGATAAGCTCAGTGATGAAGATATGGTCAATGCCCAGCGCGCCAACCTGCTGGATAGTTCATCGCCGAACCCGTCTGTGGAAACCCTACTGCATGCGTTTTTGCCTCACAAGTTCATCGATCACACCCATTCCAACGCGGTTCTCAGCTTGACCGATCAACCCGGTGGCGACGCTTTGTGTCGCAAGGTCTTTGGTAAAAGAATGGGCTACGTGCCTTATATTCTACCCGGTTTTGCCTTGGCCAAGAAAGCTTTCGAGGTTTATCAGCAAGACCCTAGCGTTGAAGGTTTGATCCTGTTCAAACATGGCATTTTCACCTTTGGTGATACGGCAAAAGAAGCCTATAGCCGCATGATTGAGCAAGTAAGTCTGGCTGAAAAGCGGGCCGGGAAAGGTAAAAAAAATGTCTTCAAGGCTGTAAAATTACCCAAGAAAATCGCCCGCGTTGCCGATGTTGCACCGATCCTGCGTGGCCTTGTTGGGGCTGCTGGACGGCGGGTGGTGATGGATTTCCGTACCAGCAAAAATGTTCGCGCCTATGTGGATGGCAAGGATGTGAAACGTTACAGCCAAAAAGGCACGGTCACACCGGACCATGTTATTCGCACCAAGCCGAGCCCGTTGATCGTTCCAGCACCTGATGGCAATGATCTGGATGGTTTCGCCAAAGCGGCAAAGAAGGCACTGGACGCTTACCAGAAATCCTATCGCAGCTATTTCAAGCGCCAGAACAAACGGGTCGGCTTTATAAAGACAGAACTGGACCTGATGCCGCGCATTATTTTGGTGCCGGGGCTGGGGTTGTTCGGGCTTGATGGAAGTGCAAAATCCGCCGGTGTCGTCGCCGACCTGGCTGAAACCAACGTGGGTGTCATCACCCAGGCAGAATCCTTAAGCTCTTATGAGCCGATTCCTGAAAATGATGTCTTCGACATTGAATACTGGTCCCTGGAACAGGCCAAGCTTGGCAAGGGCAGTGCAAAGCCGCTAGCGGCAAAAATCTGTGTGGTTTCCGGTGGTGGCTCGGGCATCGGGGCGGCGACGGCGCGGGCCTTTGCAGCGCACGGTTGCGAGGTCGCAGTGCTTGATCGCGACGGCAAGGCGGCGCAGGCCGTTGCAGGTGATATTGGCGGCCTTGGTCTGGCTTGTGATGTGACGTCGGCAAAATCTGTGAACAGTGCCATGGACAAGGTAGCAGCCCATTTTGGCGGCGTTGATATTGTCGTTTCCAATGCCGGGGCCGCGTGGCAGGGGCGTATTGGCGATGTGTCTGATAGGGTGCTCAGGCAAAGCTTTGAGCTTAATTTTTGGGGCCATCAAAACCTTGCCAGCAAGGCAACCTCGATCATGCGCGCGCAAGGTAATGGCGGTTGTTTGCTCTTCAACACCTCCAAGCAGGCCATCAATCCCGGACCGGACTTTGGGCCTTACGGTCTGCCCAAGGCGGCGACCTTGTTCCTCATGCGCCAGTACGCGGTTGATCACGGGGCCGATGGCATTCGCGCTAACGCCGTCAATGCGGACCGCATTCGCACAGGACTTCTCAGCGATGCCATGATCGAAGATCGCTCAAAAGCTCGGGGCCTCAGCGAGGAAGAATACATGTCCGGCAATTTACTGGGCCAGGAAGTGCTCCCTGAAGATGTGGCGCAAGCTTTTGTTGATCTGGCCATAGCGGAAAAAACCACGGCGTCGGTAACCACCGTTGATGGCGGCAACATAGCGGCGGCTCTCAGGTAAGGGCGCAAATGGCGGGTGACCTCATCGACGGTTTTGACCATGCCATTGTCGGGGTGGAGAACCTTGAAGCGGCGCGCCTTAGCTGGCAGCGCCTTGGCTTCACGACATGCCCGCGCGGCAAGCATATTGGCTGGGGCACGGCCAATTATTGCATCATGTTCCCCGATGATTATGTGGAACTGCTGGGCATTGTCGATGCCTCACAGTTCACCAATAATCTGGATACCCTGTTGGCTGAACGCGGCGAGGGCTTGCTGGGCATGGCCTTCGCCAGCTCTCACATTGATGAACTAGCCGAAAAGCTGGACGGTCAGCCCCAGGACCTGAAACGCTTGTTGGAATTGCCTGAAGGCACGGTTGAGCCACGTTTCAAGCTGATGCATCCCCCAATAGGCACATTGCCGGGCCTGTCAGGTTTTTTTGTTGATCACCTGACGCCGGAACTGATGCGCCAGCCCCAATGGCTGGCCCATGCCAATGGGGCCACGGGTATCGCCTCCGTTACAGTTGGTGTCGCTGACATTTTGGCAGCGCGGGAAGTCTATGTTGGCCTGTTTGGCGAGGATTTCGTCAATGGCTCCATAAACATTGTTGCCGGGGAAGCGGGCTTTAGCCGTCTTGCCCTCAAGGTGGCTGATGTGGACGCCACGCGAGCCTTCCTGAGCGATGCACAGGTCACCTTTAACGAAAGCGATGATGGCCTGTCTATCACCCCTGATAAGGCCACAGGGGCTGCTTTAAGCTTCGTTCCCGGCTAAGACCTTGCGACGCCGCAGGGTCATCATGAGGGTCGCTATGGAAGCCATGGCAATGATCGGGATAGCGACTTGATTAATGGTTGCCCAGTCGAAGTAATGGAACAATGTGCCTGATGTTAGTGAACATAGGGCGACAAACCCGAAAACCATGAAGTCGTTCAGGGCCTGTACCTTGGCGCGTTCTTCCGGCTGGTAGGTTTGGGTCAGCAAGTAAGAAGCCCCAATAAAGCAGAAGTTCCAGCCCAGACCGAGGGCAAAAAGGGCGACCCAGAAGTGGGGCACTGACTCCCCTGTCAGGGCGGCGGTGATGGCGACGAATTGCAAAACCGTACCGATCATCAAAATTTTCATGACGCCATAACGTTTGATTAAAGTGCCAGTGACAAAGGCGGGTCCGAACATGGCGACAAGATGCCACTGAATAACGAACGAGGCATCGTGGACCATATAGCCATGGCCGACCATGGCCAGGGGGGTTGCGGTCATCAGCAGGCTCATCATGCCGTAGCCAATCATGCCGACAAAGACAGCGCCGAGGAGTTCCGGTTGACGGATAATTTCCCTTAAAGGCCGCCCGCTTTTGGTGCGTTCATGAATATCAGGGCGCGGAATGTTGAGCCCGCTAAGTACTAAAATGGCAACACCGGCAAGAATGGTCACGCCTACAAAAGTCCCGAAGAACGGCACCACATGGATATCGAAAGTATAGTTAGCCAAAATTGGTCCGGTAAAGGCGGCGATAATACCGCCGGCAAGGACCAGGGAAATGGCTGTGCTTTTGAAGTCCGCTTCGGCAACATCGGCTGCGGCAAAGCGGTAGTACTGGGCAAACCCGCCATAAACACCAATGACCAAGGTTCCCATCACGAAAATCCAGAAGCTGGAATAATAGATACCGTAGGCCGCTATAGCTCCCCCGACGATGGCAAATGTTGCCCCCAGCATAAAGCCCGGCTTGCGACCAATACGTTTCATCAGCAGGGATGCGGGAATGGTGGTCAAGGCCGTGGCGACAATAATCACTGTTATAGGCAAGGTCGCCAGAGCCTTGTTTTCAGCCAGATCGGCACCGGCTAAACCAGCAAGAATAAACATCTGCGACTGGCCCGTCATGAAAAGGGCCTGGCACAGGGCAAGGACGCCGACATTCTTATGATCGCGAGACAAGGGCATGGAATTTCCAAAAAACCGCAAGGGATAGTGACGATTAAGGTGTTCTGACGCACATTACAAGAAAACAAAAATATAGGAACAATGCGAAGTCCTATGGGGGTCCTCTCAGAACAAATAAAAAGGCCGCCACGAAATCATGACGGCCTTTTTGAGATCGCTTTTAGATGAAGGCTAGTGCAATTTGGCCCAGATTTTCTTTTTCAGGGCGTACATCATTGCCGTCAGAACGATTAGGAACAAGATGGTCTTGATCCCCAGGCTCTTTCGCTCTTCCATTTCCGGACTGGCCGTCCAGGCCAGGAAGGTCGTCACATCCCTGGCGTGTTGTTGCAGGGTGGCCGGGGTGCCATCGGCATATTCCACCATATCGTCATCAAGTGGCGGCGCCATGGCAATTTGATGGCCCGGGAAGTACGTGTTGTAATTCATACCTTCTGAAAGCTCGAAACCATCCGGGGCATCTTCCTTGTAACCGGTCATCAGGCCATACAAGTAGTCTGCGCCACCGATACGCGCCTTGACCATCAATGATAGGTCAGGGGGCAAAGCGCCGTTGTTGCTGCTGCGCGCTGCGTTGTCGTTGGCAAAAGGAGGCACCATACGATCAGCCGGTATGGCCGGGCGCATATACATTTCGCCTTCATCATCGGGACCATCCTCAACCTCAGCTTCGGCGGCGATTTCTTTGATTTCGTCTTCGCTGAAACCAATGTCTTCCAGATTGCGATAGGCAATTAGGCCAAGAGCGTGACAGCTTGCACAGACTTCCGAATAAACCTGAAATCCACGCCTTAAGGCGCCACGATCAAAGGTGCCAAACATGCCATTGAAAGACCATTCCTGTTTTTCAGGCTTTGGGGCTCCTCCCGCGGCATTGGCACTACCAGCGCCTGCCCCAAGAATAAGGCCAAGGCTCAACGTGATAGCAGCGACGGTCCGTGAAGGTTGGATGTGAAATAGCTTATCCATTATGACGCTCCTCCGTTGTCAGGCTCGGCCTTGATCACCGCGGCGCTAATGCTATCGGGTGGTGTCAGGGGCTTCTCGAACTTGCTGATCAGCGGAATAATGAGGATGAAGTGCAAGAAATAATAGGCTGTTGCGGCCTGACCAATAGGGATCCAGTGACCTTCGGCTGGTTTGCCGCCAATGATACCCAACAAGATGCAGTTGGCGAAGAACAGCCAGAAGAACTGCTTGTAGACGGGGCGGAACCGCGCGCTGCGGACCTTGCTGCGGTCGAGCCACGGCAAAATGGCCAAGATCGAAACCGAAGCAAACATGGCGAGAACACCGCCCAGCTTGGCCGGAATGATAAAGATATCGAAAGTGATCGCCCGCAAAATGGCATAGAACGGGAGGAAGTACCATTCGGGCACAATGTGCGCCGGCGTCACAAGTGGGTTGGCTTCGATATAGTTGTCTGGCTCTCCAAAGAAGTCAGGGGCAAAAAACACAAATCCAAGAAAAACGATCATGAACAGGCCCAAACCGAAGGCATCCTTGACGGTGTAATAAGGATGGAAAGGAATGGTGTCGCCTTCGGTTTTTGGATCAACGCCCAGGGGATTTCCAGAACGGTGAACGTGCAACGCCCAAAGGTGCAAGAAGACCAGGCCAAAAATCACAAACGGCAGCAGATAATGCAGCGAGAAGAAGCGGTTTAAGGTCGCGTTATCTACTGAAAACCCGCCCCAGAGCCAGGTCACGATGCTTTCGCCAATAAGCGGAATTGCCGAGAACAGGTTGGTGATAACCGTGGCACCCCAGAAGCTCATCTGACCCCAGGGAAGAACATAACCCATGAATGCGGTGGCCATCATGGCCAGGAGCAGCATGACGCCGATAATCCAGACCAGTTCCCTGGGTGCTTTGAAAGAACCAAAGTACATGCCGCGGAACATATGGATATAAACGACGATAAAGAACATGGAAGCGCCGTTCATGTGCACGTAACGCAACAGCCAGCCGTAATTAACATCACGCATGATCCGTTCAACGGAATCGAAAGCATAATCCACATGTGGCGTGTATTGCATGGCCAGCACAATGCCGCTGACGATCATGATGACCAGAACGACCCCTGCGAGAGAGCCAAAGTTCCACCAGTAATTCAGGTTGCGCGGGGTCGGATAATTGGATCCGACGGAATTTTCAATAAAGGAAAAAATCGGTAAACGGTAATCGATCCAGTTCATCACCGGATTTTTCCAGTCTTTTTGCTTGCCGGGTGCACTCATGGGAAAATCTCCTTACCCGATTTTTACTGTTGTTTCGTCGATGAAATTGTAAGGAGGCACTTCAAGATTCTTCGGTGCAGGTCCCTTGCGAATACGGCCTGAGGTATCGTAATGCGACCCATGGCAGGGGCAGAACCAGCCATTGAAATCGCCTCTGATTTCGCCTGTTTTATTGCCCAGGGGAATACAACCCAGATGGGTGCAGATACCGACCAGGATCAGCCATTCCGGCATAGCGGCGCGGTTGGCGTCTGTCTCAGGGTCGGGAAGGCCCGCGCTATCATCATTGGCGGCGGTGCTGATTTCATCAGCCGTGCGACGACGCACAAAGACTGGTTTCCCGCGCCAGACAACGGTAATGCTCTGACCTACCTCAATGGAGGAGATATCTATCTCGGTGGAAGATAGCGCCAACACATCAGCCGCCGGGTTCATGCTGTGGACCAAAGGCCATGCGGCCAGTCCGATACCAGCAACACCTACGGTAGATGTGGCAATTGTCAGGAAATCTCGACGATTTGCAGTTTCGTCACTTGTTTCTTCTGTCATGAATGAACCTCTTGAGTGTTCGTTCCAATCGATTGCCGGGGTGCAATTCCTAGCAGGTGATAAGTATTAAGAGTTACGCATAAAAACACTGGCGATGGGTATAGTATAAAGACTGGCATATGCAAAGGCTTAAGGTAAGGTTTTTCATGTGTTAGAAGATGCTTTTAAACCACTTTTAGGGACAAATTAATGCGTCTTGCCCTTTTTCAGCCCGATATCCCCCAAAATACAGGCACATTACTGCGCACCGCAATGTGTTTGAATCTTGCTGTTGATATCATCGAGCCGTGCGGATTCGTTTTTTCTGACAAGCAATTAAAGCGGGCAGGTATGGATTATCTCTCTCATGCGGATATGACGCGACATGCTTCGTGGGAAGCTTTCAGAGAATTTGCTCATAAAGACAAAGCCCGTTTGGTCCTGCTATCGACCAAGGCCGAAAGTCTTTACACGAATTTTTCTTATCAGGAGAATGACATTATTATGGTCGGGCGTGAAAGCGCCGGTGTGCCCGATGATGTCTTCAAGGCTGTCGATGCCCGTGTCCGTATTGCCATGGCTGAAGATGCCCGTTCCCTGAACGTCGCCATTGCCGCGGCCATGGTTCTTGGCGAAGGGTTGCGTCAGCTTAGTGGGGAAAGTGCTTCTTAGGTCATTGCCCGCTATCACTTGTTTTAGTTCGGGTCATTCAATCACTTGTTTCAATTGTTCAAGGCACTGATTTTTATCGGCCTTGAAGTCGCCATCGCGCCACCATGTTTCAATTTTTTTCAAAGCCTTGCCGATAGCTGGGCCTTGCTCAAGTCCCAGGTCAGCAGCGTCACCGCCTTTGAGGGGAAATGCGGGTTGTTGCCAGGTGTCGGCGGCGTCAATAAGGGTTAGCCATTGTTCCGTTCGTTCCGGCAGGTGGCGCGGCTCAATGGACATTTCCTGGGCCCAATTCAGCAAGACAAGGTCTCGAAAGTTATCTGCGTCAAGATCATACAGGGCCTGACGACGTTCCTTCTGGTCCATTTCCGGGGCCGGGGAACAGGCGCTATTGGTCATGACGGCAAGTCGGGCGCGTTGTTTGTTGGATAAGCGAAGTCGTTCAGCCATGGCCCTGTGGCCTATTGTATCCTCAGGCAGCATGGCGGCCAGGCGTCTCAGGGTATCCGGATTGACAGAAGCAACATTTATGGCGCGGGTCTCCAGCCAGGAAACCATTCTCAAGCGGCCAAAATTCTTGGCTTCCGGCAAAACATGTTCGAGGATTCGCTCACCGTTCATCAAGATCATGGTATCGGCAGGGTTGGGAGCATCGAGAATTTTGAACAATTCACTTTGCACTCTTTCGGCGGAAAGTTCATTCAGCCTGGGGGCGAGCAAACGACACGCGGCGATGGCATCCCGGTCCATGGCGGGGCCACCGAAAGTCGCCTGAAAACGAAAAAAACGTAACAAACGCAAAAGGTCTTCTTCGATGCGCTCCCTGGCCCTACCAACAAAGCGGACCCAGCGTTGAGCCAGATCATCCATGCCTGTAAGCGGGTCGTAGATATCTCCGTCAAGGGTGCTGGACATGGTGTTGATGGTGAAGTCTCGACGCTGGGCATCGGCTAACCAGTCATCCGTATAGGCAACAGTGGCATGGCGTCCATGGCTTTCAACATCAATGCGAAGGGTTGTTATCTCGTAGTGTATGGAATTGATAATGGCGCTCACTGTGCCGTGCTCAATGCCTGTTGGGATGGCCTTGATGTTTGCGCTCTCAAGTAGTTCCAGGACTCTCTCGGGTGTTTCCGGGGTCGCAATATCGATGTCCTTGACGGGCAGACCAAAGATCGCATTTCTGACGCAGCCCCCAATGAAGCGCGATTCTTTGCCACCAGCTTGCAGGGCTTTAAACAAAGCCCCGGTTTCTGGTGCTGTCATCCATGGCTGTGGTGGCAGCTTGCCGGTAGCCTCCATTTGTCCATTGGTCATTGTTGCAACTTGTCTTTCGGTAGCATCTGGCCCGGTATGATCTTGCCATCTTTGGCGTAGGGTGCCTGATACTGGCCTTCCGGGGCCATGCCACCGGTAATGGCAGTGACGGCCAAGCCAATAGCCATCAGGCCCAGTCCTGCCAGGAGCAGGCGGAACCACGGCCCGGTACGCGCCAGCTCGGCATCTTTGCGGACAAAGGCGGCCCAGCAAAAGAACAAGATGCTGGGGAGGACGATCGGCGCGATATACATAAAAAAGACACGGATCATGAGTTTTCCAATACCTCGTAAAGATTAATCAGCATACCTGCGGTGGCGCCCCAGATAAAATGCTCATTATAGGGCATGGCGTAAAATTCCCGCTCGCTGCCTTCAAAGAGACGACTGTGCCGCCGATGGTTGACCGGGTCGAGCAAAAACGCCAAAGGGACCTCAAAGGTCTCGGCAACTTCGTAGGGGTCCGGCTCCAGGTCAAAAGGCGGGGTTACGATGGCGACGATGGGCGTCACCCTGAAGCCGGTGCGTGTCTCATAATCATCAAGCCTGCCGACGATATCAATATGACGCCGATGCAGGCCTGTTTCTTCTTCAGTTTCGCGCAGTGCAGTTTCTTCAGGTGTGTCATCCCCGTCCTCTATGTGGCCACCGGGAAAGCTGATTTGTCCCGGGTGCTTGGCCAAGTGTTCCGTGCGTAAGGTCAGCAAAACGGTTGTGCTATCCCTATGGGCAATCAGGGGAACCAGCACGGCGGCACGGGTTAACGCACTTGTACAGCGGGTGCCGGGATTAAGGTCATGATCACCCCGCGGTGCTTCAGCCAGGGTGTCGTCACTTTGGCCCAGTTGCCTAGCCAGCCAGTCCCGATCCAGGGGCGAGATAAGATGTCTCGGTTGGCTCATGTCAATGCGCGCCCTCCAACTTCCCCAGGGCGAAGAAGACACCGTCGCTCCAGATACCGAAGGCACCCTCATGTTCGACAGCCAAATCGACCATATCATAAAACACGGCGCGGCTGATCTTGGCTTCCAGATTATCGCGAACGGTCACATAAGGGGAGGGCTCCTGCGTCTTGGCATCAGTGACAACCCTGATCGGATTGTCAGCGCCAGCTTTGAAGATGTCACCGACATTTGTTTCAAAGGTCAGGGTTTGCTCATTGGCGCTTCCTTCAATGGTCATAATGATAGCCATGAAGGGGGCGTCTTCGACTTGAATGCGGCCCTTTTCGACGGGCGTTTCCAGCCAGTAGTCGCCGTTCTCATCTTTTTTAAGAACCGTCGAGAAAAGTCGCACCAGTTCAATGCGTCCAATGGGGGAGCCTTCATGGAACCATTGGCCCGTGCGGTCGATGCGGATGTCGATTTCGCCGCAAACGGCGTCCAGGGGCAGGGGGCTGTTTTTGCTGTCGCGGCTCATTGTTTATCCCAGTAGGGTTCGGGTCCAAAGCGTTCGGCAAAAAAATCAACGAAGGCCCTTACTTTAGCAGAAAGATATCTGTTGTGGGGGTAGACAGCGTATATGGCCAGTTCGGTTCGTGTGACGTCTTCCAGGACCGCTTGCAGGCGAGCTTGGCGTAAGTCATCCGCAACAATGAAGGTCGGGCTCAGGAAAACGCCAGCGCCTTGCAAGGCTGCAGCGCGCAGGGCATCGCCGTTGTTGGCGCGAATGTTACCTGAAATTTTGACCGAAATTTTACCATCCGGCCCCTGCAGGGGCCATTCATCCTGTTTCATAAGATAGCTGTAACTGAGGCAATTATGATTCTGTAAATCAGATGATGTTTGGGGGATGCCATGTTGTTTCCAGTAGTCTGGCGTGGCGCAAATGGCGAGGTGCACAGGAGCCAGTTTGCGGGCGATCAGGGTCGAATCGGGAAGCCGTGCGATACGTACCGCCACATCGAAACCTTCGTCCAGCAGGTCGACCACCCGATCATTCAATACCATGTCGATTTTAATGTCCGGGTATCGGGCCGTGAAGTCTGACAGGGCGGGGGCGATGTGCAGGATGCCAAACGACATGGGCACGTTCAGTCGCAGGGTTCCGCGCGGTTGGGTATGTGCTTCGCTGACAGCGCGTTTGGTCTCTTCAACATCATTAACGATGCGCCTGGCCCGTTCGTAAAAGGTCGTGCCAATCTCCGTCGGCGACAGCTTGCGGGTGGTGCGATTAAGTAACCTGACACCCAGGTATTCCTCCAGCTTCGCGATATGCTTGGAGACCGCAGACTTGCTCATATTGAGGTCACGGGCGGCAGAAGAAAATCCACCGGTTTCAACGACCTTGGTAAAGACGGCGAAGCTGTTCAGGGTGTCCATGTTGACCTGCTCATTGTTTCTATTATAGAAACAATTATATTCATTTTACCGGGATTGTCTACTTTATGTTCGGGGCCTATTTTCCTTTCATCAGCTCACCTGTTTTGCAAAGGAATACCCAATGTCCCATCTTCTCGCTGTCACCAGCAGCCCAAAACCTGAAGGTTCTGTTTCCAATGCCCTGGTTCAGGACTTTGTCGACAACTGGACGTCCATTAATACAGGCGGCGACGTCGTCCTGCGTGATGTGGGATTGACCCCGCCGCCGCATCTTGATGAGGCGACCATAGGATCGTTTTACACGCCCGAGGATCAACGTGATGATAACGCCCGTCAACACATCGCCCTGTCTGATGCCTTGGTCGAAGAGCTTGAAGCCGCCGACGTTATTGTTATAGGTGCGCCCATGCATAATTTCGGGCTGTCTTCCGGCCTGAAAACCTGGATTGATCATGTCGCCCGTGTCGGTCGTACCTTCGCCTATACGGACCAGGGTCCCAAAGGCATGTTAACAGGCAAGAAAGTCTTCGTGCTTGGGGCCAGAGGCGGCAACTATTCGCCAGACAGTCCGGCCCACGCCATGGATTTCGTCACCCCTTACCTGAAGACCGTGCTGGGCTTTATTGGTTTGGATGATGTTACTTTCATTCATGCAGAAGGCGTCGCCTCCGGTGGTGACGGCATTGAAAATGCTCATCGCCTGGTTAAGTCAACTTTAGGCAAGCTGGCTGCCTGATCAAATTAAAGGAGAAACACCATGATCGATATCAGACCACTGGAAGACCTGGGTCATGCCAACCACGGCTGGCTCGATGCCCGTCACCATTTTAGTTTCGCGAATTACCATGATCCGGCACGCATGGGGTTTGGCAAATTACGGGTATGGAATGACGATCTGATAAAGGCCGGTGGCGGTTTTCCCATGCACCCTCATGAGGACATGGAAATTATCACCTATATTCGAAAGGGGGCCATTTCCCACGAGGATAACCTGGGTAATGCGGGCGTTACCGAAGCGGGCGATGTGCAGGTCATGAGCGCCGGGACGGGGATTTTTCATTCCGAATACAATCGTGGTGATGTGGATACGGAACTTTTCCAAATATGGATTGAACCCGATCAGGTCGATCATCAACCGCGCTGGGATACCCGCAAGTTCCCCAACGCCGGTCGTGGTGCCAAGTTGGAGCCCCTGGCATCCGGCCGCAAGGGCCACGACGGGGCGCTGATGATCCATCAGGATGCAACCCTGTTTGGCGCCACCCTTGTTGTTGGTGACAAGGTCAGCCATAGCCTTGAAGCCGGTCGCCGGGCCTACATCGTCGCCGTCGCAGGCAAGGTTCTGATCAACGGGCTAGAGGCCCCGGGGCGGGCCGGTGTCGCCGTGACAGACGAAAGCGAGATCGTCATTGAAGCCCTTGAGGAAGGCGAGGTGGTATTGCTCGATTTACCTTAAGCTCTTGATTTCGTGACAAGTGGACCTATCCCCGGTTACAATTGGTGAACAACAGGAATAACGGGACTAAATCCATGCCCTTCGTTAAACGAGACGATAACGGAAAAATTGTCGCTCTTTATTCAACCGCTGAAATGCCGGGCCTGGAAGAGGTCTCCGCCGAGGACCCTGTATTGATTGAATTCCTTTACGATGGCGATGAGGAAGCCGCCGCCAAGAAGGACATGGTCGATTCGGATTTAGGCCTCGCTCGTGTTCTTGAGGATTTGATCGACCTGCTTATTGAAAAGGGCTCCTTTCGCTTTACGGATTTGCCCGAGGCAGCGCAGCAAAAACTACTCGCACGTCGTGGCCTGCGTAAGGAATTTGCCTACGTCGAAACCTTGTTCGGCGGTGAGGAAGGCGACGATTTTACCGAGATCAATGAAGACGGTTTCCTGTAGGCGTCAGGCCGATTCTACTTATGATTTCTGCAATTCCCCGGTAACGTTTGGTAACGCCAGGCTTAGTAACCACGACGCCATGAGGAAAGCCGCAGAGACAGATAAACATAGAATCAAGCCGCCCCATTGATACATCAGGCCTGAAAGCAAGGTGCCGACCAACCGGCCCCCGGCATTGGCCATATAATAAAAGCCGACGTTCAAGGAGACATGGTCCGACCTGCTGTAAGCCAACACAAGGTAGGAGTGAATGGCCGAATTGACGGCGAAAACAAACCCGAAGATCAGGAGGCCGAAGACAACACTTAAGCCGGGGGCGATGTCCGCTTGCACAGCGACGCTAATGGCCAGGGTGACCAGGATCAACATAACAATCCAGCGCCTTGAAAGGCTTCCCCCCGGCACGCCGCCAGATCGCTTGAGTAATTTCGGGGCGGCTGCTTGCACCAAGCCATAGGCAATGACCCAGGCGGCCATGTAGCCCCCCACTTGCAGGTGACCCCAACCCATGGTGACGGCAAGAAATAGCGGTAACCCCACGACGAACCAGATATCACGAGACCCAAACAGAAAGAACCGCGCCCCGGAAAGCCAGTTGATGTCGGCGCTTTTCGATAGGATCTGGCTAAACTTTACTTTCGAGCTGGCTTGTCCCAAATCACCAGGCAGGCTGATCACTGTCAACAGCAGAATGATCGCGAGGCCGCTTGCCATGGCAATCAATGCCCCGGCAAACCCAAGCCAGCCAAGCAGCGCCCCGCCCATAAAAAAGCCTATCCCCTTAAGGGCATTTTTTGAGCCGGTCAGGACCGCCACCCACTTGAACAGGGTCCCATGTTCCCCGTCAGGGACGACAACCTTGACGGCGCTTTTCGAGCTAAGCTTGGTCAAGTCCTTGGCGATGCCCGAAAGGGCTTGCAAGGCCATCACATAGGCCACACCCATGACCGCCGGCCATGCCGGATCGAACAAGGAGAGCGCGCTAAGGGCGATGACTTGCAGGGCGAGTCCGGCAAACAGGGTCACTTTCAGGCCCGCTCGTGCCGCAATCCAGCCCCCAATCAAATTTGTGACAATGCCAAAAAATTCATAGAACAGAAAAAGCAGCGCAATGTCGAAGGGACTGTAACCAAGACCATGAAAATGCAGCAGCACCAACATACGCAAGGCACCGTCGGTCAGGGTGAACCCCCAATAGGCACCAGTGACCAGAACGTATTTGCGAATGTCGTTGTTCATGACGCACCGACCTTAAAGAGTTTCGGCCACCTTTGCTGCCAGATCGACCATGCGGCATACATAACCCCACTCATTGTCGTACCAGGCGAGAATTTTCACCTGGGTACCATCGGCGACCATGGTCGACGGCCCATCGATTATAGAAGACCTGGCATCGTTGACAAAATCTGTGGACACCAGGGGACGGTCCTCAACCCCCAGAATGCCCGCAAGGTCGCCTTGGGCGGCTTCTCGTAACAGGTCGTTAACGTCGTCTGCGCTAACTGGGTGTTCAACCTCGAACACACAATCGGTCAGGGAGGCATTGGCCAGGGGAATTCGCACCGCATGGCCATTCAGTTTGCCTTCCAGTTCCGGATAAATCATGGCGATGGCTTTTGCCGATCCGGTTGTGGTTGGGATCAAATTCATCAGGCTTGAGCGCGCCCGGCGTAAATCCTTGTGGGGATAGTCGAGCACGACTTGGGTGTTGGTGACGCAGTGAATGGTCGTATAAACCCCGTGTTTGATACCAATGTTTTCGTGTATGACCTTGACCACCGGGGCGAGGCAGTTGGTGGTGCAACTGGCCGCGGTCAGCAGGTGATGGCGGGCCGGGTCATAATCCTTGTCATTGATGCCGTAAACAATATTCAGGGCACCATCCTTCACGGGGGCGGAGACAATGACTTTTTTTACCCCCTGATCGAAATAGGGCTGTAATAGCTCTGGCGTGCGGAACATGCCGGTGCATTCCAGCACAATATCGCAATCGCCCCAGTTGCCATCTTCAATGGCGGCGATGGAGGTGTAGGCGATGTCGTGATCCTCGATAACCACACAATCGTTTTCGCTAGTAGCCTCCGACTCCCAGCGGCCTTGCACGGAATCAAAATTCAGCAGGTGGGCACCGCCAGCCGCCTCCATATTAATGTCGTTAATGCGGGCCCAGTCAAAGCCCGCCTGACCCCAACCCGCCCGAAGGGCCAAGCGCCCCATGCGGCCAAAGCCGTTGATCCCGATACGTATACTCATGGATTTACCCCTTGATCCCCTGTCCCACTCATTTGGGAGTGTGTAACAGAATATCCAGCCCCCGTCATATTCAATTGTCCATACAATCACTGGCAGAGGGTATGACGGTGAGGGATAAGTCTACTCAGATGCGACGTCGTCCTCAACAGGTGGGGTCCAGCGCAGAATCGGTTTGCGTGCGGCGGCGGTTTCATCCAGACGTCGGCGCGGCGTAAGTCTTGGGGCACCATGGAAGTAACCGGCGTTGCCAGCCTTGGCCCGTTCGCTCAGGCCCTTTAAAGCCATAATATATTGATCCAGGGTTTCCTTGCTTTCGGATTCTGTTGGCTCCATCAACATGGCCCCATGCACAACCAGTGGGAAATACATGGTCATAGGATGGAAGCCCTCATCGATCATCGCCTTGGCGAAATCAAGGGTGGAAACATCGGTGCCCTTCAGGAAGTTGTCATCAAACAATGCCTCATGCATGCAGGGGCCGTCGAAGGGTGCACTCAAGGTGTCTTTTAATTCTGCCAACAAATAGTTGGCATTTAAGACAGCGTCCGAACTGGCCTGCCTGATGCCATCGCCGCCGTGGCTCATCATGAAGCCCAACGCCCGAATGAACATGCCCATCTGGCCGTGGAAGCCTTTCAGGCGGCCGAAGGATTTCTCGCCCTCGCCCTGCTTGTGTTCAACAAGATCAAAGCCATTCTCGCCGTGGGTGACGAAAGGCAGCGGCGCATAATCAGCCAGGGCTTCGGACAGCACCACGGGTCCGGCACCCGGCCCGCCACCCCCGTGGGGGGTCGAAAAAGTCTTGTGCAGGTTGATGTGCATGCAATCGACGCCCAGGTCACCAGGGCGCACCCGGCCCATGATGGCATTCAGGTTGGCCCCGTCGCAGTAGAAGAAGCCACCGGCGTCGTGAATGGCGTCGGCGATTTTAATGATGTCATTTTCAAACAGACCGCAGGTGTTGGGGTTGGTCAGCATGATCCCCGCAACATCATCGTCCAGTTTGGCGAGGAAGGCATCCAGGTCGACCCGGCCGCGCTCGTTAGCGGGGATGGTGTCTACGGCGTAGCCACAAGCAGCGGCTGTTGCCGGATTGGTGCCGTGGGCGGATTCCGGGACAAGCACACGCTTGCGCGCATCACCGCGATCTTCCAGGGCGGCGCGAATTGCCATCATGCCGCAGAATTCACCTTGCGCGCCTGCCGCGGGCGACATGGCAATGGCAGGCATGCCGCAAATGGTTTTCAGCCAATGGGCGCATTGGTCGATCAGTTCAAGGGCACCTTGGGCCGTGGAGACAGGCTGCAAGGGATGCAACGAGGCGAACCCCGGCAGGCGGGCCAGTTTTTCGTTCAGGCGCGGGTTGTGCTTCATGGTGCAGGAACCCAGGGGGTAAAAACCGGCATCAATGCCGTAGTTTTTCTGGCTGATGCGGGTGTAATGACGCACGGTTTGCGGTTCCGACAAGTTGGGCAAGCCAAGCGGTTTTTTGCGCTCCACCCCACCAAGACGGTTTGTGACTTTGGCCGGTTCGGGCAAATCAACGCCCAGGCGACCATCACAGCTTTGCTCGAAGATCAGGGGTTCTTCGATTCGCAGACCGCGGTTTCCGGTTATTGTGTCCATCTGATCAGCCATTACAGTACCTCGCTCAGGGCAGTTGTCAGGGCGTCCATATCATCATCGCTATTGGTTTCCGTCGCGGCGACAACGAGCAGGTTTTCCATATCCGGTATGTCCGGATAAAGCCGTGAGACAGGAATGCCGCCAAGCACGCCTTTTTTGGCCAGGTCTTCGATCACGTCCGCCGCCGGTTTGCTCAGGCGTACGGTGAATTCATTAAAGAAGCTCTCGTTGATAATCTCGACACCGTCCACGCCAGTAAGTTTGTCGGCCAAGGTCACCGCCTTGGCATGGTTTAAGGCGGCCAGTCGTGTCAAGCCGTCTTCCCCAAGCAAGGTCATGTGGACAGTGAAGGCCAGGGCGCACAGGCCTGCATTGGTGCAAATGTTGGATGTGGCTTTTTCCCGGCGGATGTGCTGTTCACGGGTCGACAAGGTCAGCACAAAGCCGCGCTTGCCATCCGTGTCTACGGTCTCGCCACAAAGCCGTCCCGGCATCTGGCGCAGGTGCTTGCCCTGAACGGCCAACAGTCCGACCGTTGGGCCGCCATAATTAAGGGCATTGCCGATGGATTGACCTTCACCGGCAACGATATCCGCCCCCATGTCGCCAGGAGATGTAATGGCCCCCAAAGAGATCACTTCCGTCACCACGGCAATGAGCAGGGCTCCGGCGTCGTGGCAAGCCTCGGCAAGGGGGCTCAAGTCGCGCACATGGCCGAAGAAATCCGGGTTCTGGACAACAACGCAGGCCGTCTCAGCGTCAATCTGTGACATCAGGTCTTCATCACCGCTTACGTTGGGCGCACTTAAGACGACGTCCATATTATGCAGGCCGGAAATGGTCTTTGTCGTATCTCGGTAATGGGGATGCAGCCCACCGGACAGGATACCTTTCTTGCGCTTCGTTACCCGGCCCGCCATGGCGACGGCTTCGGCACATGACGTGGCCCCGTCATACATGGAGGCATTGGCAACTTCCATACCGGTTAGCAGCGCCACCTGGGTCTGGAATTCAAACAGATATTGCAAAGTGCCTTGTGATACTTCTGGCTGATACGGTGTGTAGGCGGTCAGAAATTCACCGCGTTGGATCATCGCATCAACGCTCGCCGGAACATGATGACGGTAGGCGCCACCGCCTAAAAACGAGGGCGCTTCAGCGGCGTTCAGGTTCTTCATGGCCATTGCTGAAATAGCGCTCTCGACCTCCATTTCGCCTTGATGGGGCGGTAGGTCGATGGTTTCTTTCAGCAAGGCAACCGGGGGAACATCACAATAGATGTCTTCCATTGATTTGACGCCAACAGCGGCCAGCATTTGGCTTCTGTCTGCATCCGTCAGGGGCAAATAGCGCATGGTAAAAGGGCCTTATTCCAATTCGGCGAGGAAGCTCTTGTAGCCGTCCGCATCCATTAACTCATCAAGCTGGGAAGGATCGGCGACAGTCATTTTAAAAATCCAGCCATCGCCTTCGGCGTTGGTGTTGATAGTTGAGGGCTCATCCTCAAGAACGCTATTGCCTTCGGTGATTTCGCCGGTGATCGGGGCGTAGATTTCACTGGCGGCCTTGACAGATTCAACGACCGCGGCGTCATCGCCCTGATCAACCTGTTTGCCCGCATCCGGCACTTCTACGAAAACCACATCGCCAAGTTGTTCCTGGGCGTAGTTGGTAATGCCGACGGTGGCGGTGTCGCCTTCGACGCTGATCCATTCGTGCTCTTTTGAAAATTTAATGGTCATTTTTTAAGTCCCTTTTCGATCTAACAATTTAACCTTTGTAATAACGATGGTCGCTAAACGGAAGCTTGAATACCTGTGCTGGCTGTGCTTTGCCGCGAACCAGCAGGTCTATCGGTGTCTCAGTCTTGGCGAATTCTGTTTTCACATAACCCATAGCGACCGGACCGCCCACACTTGGGCCAAAACCACCGCTGGTGATCTCACCGATGACGTTGCCATCTTTATCCATAATTTCAGTATGGGCGCGCGCCGGTGCCTTGCCGTCGGGCTTGATGCCGACCCGCCTGCGTTCAGGCTTGTTCTCGATGTGGGCTTGAATTACCGAAGCGCCGGGGAATCCCCCTTCGGCGCGGCGTCGCTTGGATATGGTCCAGATCAACCCGGCTTCGATAGGGCTGGTTGTGTCATCAATATCACTGCCGTAAAGACACAGCCCGGCTTCCAGCCTTAGGGAATCCCTGGCACCAAGGCCTGCAGCCATGACTTCCGGTTCATCCAGCAGCAGGCGGCATAGACGTTCGGCCTGATCTGCCGGCATGGAAATTTCGTAGCCGTCTTCACCGCTATATCCGGATCTTGAGACAATACAGGGGACATCATTGATGGAAAGCGGCTCCGAGGTCATGAAGTCCATCAGGCGAGCGGCCGGGGCAAAACGCCCTAGTACTGTTGCCGCGCTCGGGCCTTGTAAGGCGATCAGGGCCAGGTCATCCAAGACTTCAAGCTCGTTATCCGGGCCAAGACCAGCCTGCATGTGGGCGTAGTCCTGATCCTTGCAGGCTGCGTTGACCACTAAAAACAGATGATCGCCACGGCGTGTTACCATCAGGTCATCAAGAATGCCGCCTTGCTCATTGGTGAACATGGTGTAGCGCATTTGACCATCGGACAAAGCCGCCAGATCACCGGGCACCAGGGCTTCCAGGGCAGCGATGGGGTCAGCCCCCCTGATTGCCGCCTGTCCCATATGGGAGACGTCGAAAAGCGAGCATTGCTCGCGGGTGTGATTATGTTCACTTAAGACCCCGGCCGGATACTGCACGGGCATGTCGTAACCGGCGAAAGGCACCATTTTAGCACCCAGTTCACGGTGTAGGGAATCCAGGGGGGTGGTTTTTAGGTCTTGGTTTTCTTGGGATGGGTCAGACATTTTAGTTCTCCAACATAAACAAGAGTGCACCCGCTCGATATACCTCGAGCGTATAAGGTGCCCCCTCTGTCTTTGAACCTGAAAGATTCCCTGATCCCGTTCTTGGACGGTTTTAAGTAACCAGGTTACATCTTCGGTGAGGCGTTTATTTGCCTGCTTTCCAGAGTCTGGTGATCGCTACGGTCCGGGGGCCTGAGAGTTTCCGGGGCGGTTGCTCCTTCGGCGTCATCCAATCAAGTCTTTGCACATTCATAATGCTTATAATTGGGTGATCTCTCCCGCAGTGATCTATCATTAAATTCTTTATCTTTAGTAACGTCTGTTTAGTTTAGCGTTTCTACAAATCAGGTCAACAGCGAGAAAGGACACTTGTTACTGAACGATTTGACCGCGGTTGAATTTCAGTTCTTCCTGGCTTAGTTGGAAGCCCACATAAACAGTAAAGTCCTGACCTGTTTTGCCAGCGCTGAGGGGGATCGACAGTTCGATAGGGGAATCCGCCTCTTTCACGGAAAGACGGTTTTTCCAATATTTAGCTGAATACGAGAACGTCTGCTTGTCGAGGACGTTGCCATTGTCTTCAAAAATGGAGACGAAATATTCAAAATCGGCCTGCCGGGTTTTATTGGCGGCGCCTCGCTCCATTTTAAATTCTGTGATGATGTTAATTCCGACCGTCCCTTCTCCCGTGTCAGAATCAAACTCAAAAGTGCATTTACCCTTGATGCCGATGATCTTGCCAGTGAAGTCAATGTCGATAATGTCTTTCCCGGCCCCTTTGACGTAACGGGTTATCGATGCGGCGTCAGCAAGTATGGAGACCGGTGGACAGTCTGGCGCCACATCGGAATTGGTCATGCCACCTATGCCTAATGTGTCGCAGCCAGAAAGTAATACCAACAAACCCAATAGCGTGGACTTTATGCTCGCTCGGCTAAGTTTTCGTGTTTTCGTTGGCTTGGTGTTCATTGTCTTTGTTTTCCGGCTTTAAATGCTGTTATGGGACCTTTTTGGGTAATAACGGGTCGATCCACCTAACAAGTCGTCCTTCGCAGAAACTCAATATAATGGTTTTTTTTTAATGTCCGGGACTACTTCTGTCATTAATTATTAGTGCCGTCGGATAGTTCAATCAAGGCCGACGCCAACCTGACCAGGGCACGCGAACGTCCCCAGGCACTGTCAATATTTTCAGCTATGCCAAGGGCGCGCTCGAAAGCGCTCCAGGCAGAAGCTTTTCTGCGCGCTGAAAAATGTTCCAGGGCAATCTCGCTGAACATCCAGACGCGGGTAAAGGGGCTCTTTATTTCTGCCGTCGCCTGCTCGGCCATTTCCGCCGTTTCGGCGGCTGACTTAGGGTCGTCGTTTATCTGGTGTTCGGTGGTCAAGGTCCACAGGGTGTGGGCGCGCAGTTTGTCATCCCTGATCAAGCCTGCCGTGCGGACGGCCAAATCTAGATTATCAGGACCACCAAAATGTCTGACTTCTATTAGGGCCAGGCAGATACGCTCGTAAGCATAAGCTTGGGCAAAGGGGCGTTTTATTTTCTCGGCTGCTAAAAGAGCCGTTTCAAGGGTTTTGCTGCCATTGACGCCGTTGCCGGATTTTGCCTGGGCGATGGCAATACGGCTTAACACAATGGCGCGGTAGCGCAGCGCTTCAATGTGTTCAGCCGTGACAATAGCTTGCTGGGCATGCCCGGCTTTGGCCTGGGCGGTAGCAGCGGAAACCAGCACCGACGTATGTTCAGACACATCCGGCACGTCATTGAGAAGGGCCAGGGCCTGTTCCGGTTTCCCTATTTGGGCCAGGGCGCTGGCGATGTGGCGCAGGGCAGGACTGCGCTGGTCCACCGGAAAATCCGCCTTAACATTGGCCCTGATTTTAGTAAGTTCCTTTGTCGCCTGCACAGCTTTTCCAGCCCTCGCCAAAACGATCACTGCCGCGCTGGCAAGGGAGACCCGTTTCAGGGGATGATCGATTTGATCCAGATCGCCAAGCAGCATAAGCGATGTTGCGGCCGCCCCGTCCATATCATCCCGGTCAGCCTGAATGGCGGCAATGGCGGCCAGGGCTTCCAGACGCTTTTGGTTATCCGGGATAATCGCTGCCGCACTTAGGGCTTCTACGGCTCTACCGGCAGAGGCCTGAGCCTTGGCAATATCGCGCAGGGCCACCAGAATAAGCCGAGGATCGCCAATTTGGCGTATTGTCTTTGTTGCATCGGCGACCAATCCAGCCTTGGCCTGAATGACCAGAATTTCACCCAGAACCCAGTCGCGAAGTTCATTCTTGAAGATCGCGACAGCGCTGGCAAAGGCTTCGTCCAGCAGGCATTTGGCGGTTGGGTCTAAAAAGCACGGCGCTGTGTCGCGTCCGGGTGTTGCCTGTGCGTCGTCCTCTTTTGGATTGGAAATTAGATCACGGGTGGCCGGTTGTGCCAGCAGGGCCTGCCTGGCCTGTTTCATTGTGCTCAGCCGTTGGCTTTGCAATTGCTTTAGAAGAGACTGAACTTTTGTACTGGTCTCGATATGGTTGGCCAAGGCCTCGCTGGCGACAGGGTTGCGCGCCAGGCCTTCGCGACGTTGATATTTAAGAATGGCCTTTTCGGTTTCCTCGTTGAAGCGGCCATCCACGTCGCCTTTATAGTACCCGGCGTCCGTAAGGGCGCGCTGGACACGTTCCACGGTGATATTGAAGGTCGGCAGTATAAGCGGCTGGGAGGCGCTAACGGGCTGCTTGTCCTTGGCGCGCGCGGCAAGGACATCCGTTGGCAGGGCGCTGATAAGAAGGGTGATCAGGCCTATGGTGTGGAATAAGGGCATCATTGGACGAACTATCGCGCCGTGGGCGAGCTGATTCAAGATGTAGTTTATCTCGTGGAAGCAGTTCTTGCCAGATGGGACCTTGTTTCGTAAGTAGGGGGTGTAGATTTTAAAGGTGGGTTATGGCCGTTTATACGGAAGTCTCAGATGAGGAATTGATCGCCTTCGTCGCCGGTTATTCAATCGGCGAGGTGACGTCGTGCAAGGGCATCGCCGAAGGCGTCGAAAATTCCAACTACCTTCTGACGACGGATAAGGGCTCGTACATCCTGACCCTCTATGAAAAGCGGGTCGCCGCAGATGACCTGCCGTTCTTTTTGGGGCTCATGGGCCATTTGGCCGTGCGCGGAGTTGCTTGCCCGACGCCCCTTGAAAATATACATGGACAGGCACTGGGTCAGCTATGCGGACGCAATGCGGCAATCATCAGTTTTCTTGACGGCATGTGGCCGCGTCGTCCCTCGCCCGATCACTGCGCCGGGCTGGGTCAGGCCATGGCAAAATTGCATTTGGCCGGGGCGGATTTTGATCTTAAACGCCCGAATGCCCTGTCGGTGGCGTCCTGGCGTGAATTGTTGCAAGCATCGGGGGCGCGGGTCGATGACGTCAAGCCGGGCCTTCGAGATATTCTGGCCCGTGAATTGGACGAGCTGGAAGCCGGGTGGCCGGGGCCGGACGGGGGCCTGCCCTCGGGCGTCATCCATGGTGATCTGTTCCCTGATAATGTTTTCTTCAAAGGTGGTGAGCTTTCCGGCCTGATTGATTTTTACTTCGCTTGCAATGATGTTTTTGCCTATGACGTGGCCATCTGTCTCAATGCCTGGTGTTTCGAGAGCGATGGTAGTTTTAATACAACCAAGGCCCGGCGCATGCTCAGGGCTTATGGCAAAGTCAGGGATTTTTCTGCGGGCGAGCTGGCCGCCTTACCCTTGCTGGCTCGCGGCAGTGCCATGCGCTTTTTGCTGACCCGTTTGTACGACTGGCTGCATACTCCGAAAGATGCGCTGGTCACCCCGAAGAATCCTTTGGAATATCTGGAAAGATTGAAATTCCATCAAGGGGTCACAAGCCCCGGTGCATATGGATTGGACCCTTAAATGAGCGAAAGGGTTCAGCTTTATACGGATGGGGCGTGTTCCGGCAATCCCGGTCCCGGTGGCTGGGGTGCGCTGATGCTGTGGAATGATCATGAAAAAGAACTTTGCGAGGGCGAGTTTGAAACCACCAATAACCGCATGGAACTTATGGCCGCGATCATGGGCCTTGAATCCCTGAAGCGGGGCATGGCAGTTGATCTTTACACGGACAGTACTTACGTGCGTGACGGTATTACCAAATGGATTCACAATTGGAAGAAAAACGGCTGGCGTACGGCCGCGAAGAAGCCAGTCAAGAACGAGGATCTTTGGAAACGCCTTGAGACGGCCCTGGAGCCCCACGATGTGGAATGGCACTGGGTCAAAGGCCACGCCGGAAACCCGGAAAACGAACGGGCCGATGAGTTGGCCAGACAAGGAATGACGATTTATAAGGGCGAATAGGGGATTTAGCTCCTTTCCATGCTTGAACCGTTCTAAAGACGGGTGGTATATTGTTGGCAAGCCCAACACCAACAATTTGAAAAGAAGAGAACAAAAAAATGGCTACTTACGAATGTGATGTTTGCGGAATGAGCGTCAATGCCACCTGTGGCACCTGCGATGCCCCTTTGGTGAATGGCAGCCTGGCACTGGATGACGGTACCAATGTGCAGGTTTCTGAATGCCCCAATAACCATGGTAAGATCAAGTCTCCTATGTGCTGCGGCAAGGATATGAACGCCAGCGCTTAAGGCATCTTTTTTCGAAAAGAAACAAAAGGCCGTAGCAATTAAGCTACGGCCTTTTTTGTAATATCCGATCACGCTCTTTAAGAATCGATCAGTTTCTCACCTTTAGTTTGAATACGGCGTATTTCAAACTAAAGGTGAGCTGATCTAAAGCTGCTCCAGCATGCTTTCGGCGCTGGAAATGCGGTATTCGCCAGGGGGTTCGTGGTTCAGCACGCTGACGACGCCGTCATCGACAATCATCGAGAAACGCTGGCAGCGCACGCCCATGCCACGCTCCGTCAAATCCATATCCAGTCCCATGGCTTTACTGAACAAGGCACCGCCGTCACCGGCCATGATGATGTTGTCTCCAACCCCCTGATCCTTGCCCCAGGCCCCCATAACGAAGGCATCGTTGACGGACAGACAAATAATGGAATCGACGCCTTTTTCTTTCAATGCCTCAGCGTTGCTTAGATAGCTGGGAACGTGCTGGGCCGAACATGTGGGCGTGAAAGCGCCGGGCAGGCCGAACATGGCGACCTTTTTGCCTTTGAACAAGTCGTCCGTAGTGGATGATGTGGGGCCGTCCGCCCCCATCATGTAAAGGGTTGCCGAAGGAATGCTGTCGCCGGGTTTAATGGTCATCTGTCTGCCTTTAATTATTTAAGAATACGGTTCAAAAGAGATAGTCGATTATGCCTTGAAATCAAGGGGTAAGTGCATCTTTAATGAGCCCTGTCCAGGGCTTTCATAACAACGTCATGGCTAAGTAATTCGGGCAAGGCGATACCGTCCGGTGCACTGGGGCCGTAGACTGCATTGAAGGGAATGCCATAGCGCCCAAAGCTAACCAGATAAGTGGCGATGGCATCGTCGGGCAGGGTCCAGTCCGCCTGCATGGCGATCACATCGCCGGCCCTTAGACGCATCAATATATCATCCTGGGCAATAACGAAATTTTTGTTGATCTGACAGGTCAGGCACCAGTCGGCTGTGACATCGACAAAGATCGTCTTGCCGCTGGCGACAAGTCCGGCAATGGCGGCGGCATCAAAGGGTTGCCACAGGTTCTTGAATCGCGGGTCTTTGTCCAGCATGCGGCTGGTGGGGGAACTGTTTGGAAGCAGTGTCGGGGTCGCGAAGGCAAGCAGCGCTAGCACTGTAATGCCAATACCACCGATCTGCCATAGCCTGTCCAGTCGGTGGGCCAGATACAAAACACCAACCATACCCAGCATCAAAGCCCCAACGGCCATGCTAATATTTTGCCCCATGGCGCCAGCCAACACACTTAATAACCAGATGCCGGTCCCGGCCAGGGCAAAGCCCATAACTTTGCGCAACGTGATCATCCACGGGCCCGGCTTGGGCAGTCGGGTGGCCAGGCCCGGCAACAGGGCAACCAGCACATAGGGCAGGGCCAACCCCAGTCCCAGGGCTGTGAAGACGGCGAAAATATCTGCGGCATCCCGGGCCAGGGCGAAACCGACAGCGGTGCCCAAGAAAGGCGCGGAACAGGGTGTCGCCAGCAAGGTTGCAAAACAGCCGGTCAGAAAATGGCCGCTTAATCCTTGTACGTGCGCTGCGTTCTCGCCAAGGCTGCCAATCCAGTAAGGCAGGCGAAATTCAAACAGGCCCCAAAGATTGCAGGCGAACAGGGTGATGATCAACGTCATGGCAATCAGGAACCAGGGTTGCTGGAACTGAATACCCCAGCCGATGGTCATGCCGGCGCTTTTCAAGGCGACCAGGGCCGCCCCAAGCATGATGAAGGCAAAAATAATGCCAGCGGCGGAAGCAATAAAGCTGGCCTGGACCTGACGTTTTTCACCGCCACCATGGCCGACTATGCTGAGAAGCTTTATGGACAGGACGGGCAACACACAGGGCATCAGGTTAAGGATCAACCCGCCCAGCACGGCCAGGGCCAATATCATGGCGAATGAAAAATGAGAACCATCACCATCACTTTGCGTGACCTTCAAGGTCCTCATTGCCGAGCGCTCCCCATCACTGAGGGTGACCCCGAGGCTAAGACCGACAAGGCCGTTCGGTGATTTCAGGTCTTCAGCGCCGTAGACTTTTGCATTTAAGGAGGCTTGCAGGCCGCCCTTTTGCAGCTCGATCGTCGGTTTGTCAAAAGCCAGAATATCCGGGCCTTCAAAAAAGGCGTCTGGTTCCATAAACGGGGTTTTCGAGGTGACCGTAACACGCAGGCGAGCCTGCTTGCCGCGACCCAGAACTTCCAAGGTGTCAATGGAGACACCGTGGGCTGCGCCATCCCCCGGCACCTGCACCGCGAAGCGATTTATCAGGTGGGCAAAGGCACTGGGACTGGCCGGACCAGTCGGTAAATTCAGGGTTAATTTTGCCTGATAAGGCACACATATATCATTGCAGGTCAGGTAATCCACATTGGCGATGGCCAACAGGGCATGGCCGGGCGTTTTCAACTTTACGGTTATGGGGTAGACGACCTCGTCCTTGTAGCCCAGGGTCTCTAAACCCAGCACGGAAAAGCGCTGCGGGACCGGCCACAGCATTTCGGCCCCCTCGATATTTTCCGATCCATCCCAGTCAATGGAAGGCGGGTAACCCGCGTCACCAGGGCTGCGCCAGTAAACCTTCCAGCCCGGCTTCATGGTAAAATGCAATCCCAGGCTCAGGGTTTCGGCCTCACCAACGCCCATACTGCTTGCAATCAGGCGCAGGCTTGTGTGATCGGTCTCAATGGTCTCAGACGTTGCTTGCGCAGCGTCTGCCTGATGCCCGAAAAAGACAAACAGGAACAGTACAAGGGCGCATTTTGCGAATCTGGACAGGCTGAAAAACTTATTCATGACCGGCGGATCATAGCCTTTTTTGCCCTTAAACGAAGCGAAAGATCGTTGTGTTCACATAGTGTTGAGAAGGGCCGTGGGGCCTTGAAAACAGGGCTTTTTGCGACAATATAGTAAAAATAGCCTGGATTTTCCCCGGTGAAGAAGTTGGTTGTAACGCCCCAATGTGGCATTATTAAGCAGGTGTCGTTACTGGCAAGTCGATCTTGAAGGGCAACGTATATGGCATATCGCGAGGACATAGAAAGCTCACTATCCGGGCAGCTTTTGATTGCCATGCCTGGTATGCAGGATCCTCGTTTCGAGCATTCGGTCATTTTTGTTTGCGCCCATAGCGCCGACGGGGCCATGGGTCTGATTGTTAACAAGCCCTTTGATGCCATCACTTTTCCCGATCTTCTTGAACAACTGGGTGTCTCCGAATACGGCGGCTCCAATCGTATTGATGTTCAATTGGGTGGTCCGGTTGAGGCGTCGCGGGGTTTTGTGCTGCACAGCCCGGATTATATCCGCGAGGCCACACTGGTTGTCGATGAAGATATGGCGCTGACGGCGACCCTGGATATTTTGCGCGCTATCGCCGATGGCTACGGCCCACGCCGCTGTTTGCTGGCGCTTGGCTATGCCGGATGGGGAGCAGGCCAACTGGATACGGAAATTCTCAATAATGGCTGGCTCAATGTAGAGGCCGACGAAGATCTGGTGTTCGGTGAAGACCTGGATACCAAGTGGGCTCAGGCCATGAGCAAGATCGGCATCGACCCGCGCATGCTGTCTGACAACGCCGGTCACGCCTAGTCCTAATCCAGACGATGACCTATTTCTTCAAAACTTTCCAATTTTGAAACAGGGCCCAGGGCGGCAACCGTCAAGGGACTGGTGAAAATGCGGCGGGCCGCCCCCAGGATAGCGTCCCTATCAATGGCTTCTATGTTGGCGACGATTTCTTCCGTTGGCAGGGGGCGTCCGAAAACCATCATCTGGCGGGCCAGTTGTTCACAGCGTGAGGACGAACTTTCAAGGGCCATTAAAATAGAGGCCTTGATCTGGGCCCGGGCCCGTTTCAACTCATCAGCACCAACGCCGTCGCACATTTTTTTGATTTCATCGCAGACCAGCGGGATCAGTTCTGCCGTTTCTTCTTCACCGGTTCCGGCGTAAATGCCAAACATGCCACTGTCCGAATAGCTTGGCACGAAGGAATAGATGGAATAAACCAGCCCGCGCTTCTCGCGAATTTCCTGGAAAAGGCGCGATGACATACCGCCCCCGAAAAGTGTTGAAAGAACAGCCACCGCGTAGAAATCCGGGTCTTCATAGCCGACGCCTTCGAAACCCAGCAGCAGGTGGGCCTGTTCCAGGTCACGCGACACAATACTTTGCCCGCCGGTGTAATTGGCGGCCTCGCGCGAGGCTTGTTTACCTTTGGGCACATCACTGAAGGTCTCGCGGGCCAGGGTCACCAGGTCATCATGATCGATCCTTCCTGCGCAGGACAGGACCATGGTGCTGGCGTTATAGTGTCCGTCCATATAGTCCATGATGGTATCGCGGCCCATGGCGCTAACAATGTCCGCATCACCCAGCACCTGACGGCCCATGGGTTGGTCCGGATAAGCGGCTTCTTGAAAATTATCGAAAACAACATCGTCCGGGGTGTCGTTGGCTTGATGGATTTCTTGCAAAATCACTGTGCGCTCACGCTCCAGCTCTTCAGCTTCCATGGTCGAATTTTGCAGAATATCAGCGATTAGGTCCACACCCAAAGGCACATCTTCCTTCAGGACACGAACATAATAGGCGGTGCTTTCGCGGGTCGTATAGGCATTGATATGGCCGCCGACGGCCTCGATTTCTTCGGCGATGGCAAGGGCCGAACGCCGCTTGGTGCCTTTGAAGGCCATGTGTTCAAGCAGGTGCGAGACGCCATTCATTTCCGGTTTTTCATAACGGGTGCCGACACCGACCCAAACACCAAGGGAAACAGATTCGACAGTGGCCATGGGGTCGCTAACTACCCGCAAGCCATTTTCAAGAGTCGTTGTTCTGATGCTCATCTAGGCAGCGCCATCTGTGCGATGGTTGTTAACGAAATCCTGCACCTGGGCCAGGTCATTGTCCAACACGGTGACGTGTTCTTCACGTTGGAACAAGTCGGAAAGGCTATCGGGCAAGGCCGGGTGTTGGCCACTGGCTTGTTTGACGGCGTCCGGGAATTTTGCCGGGTGGGCTGTCGCCAGGGCGATAAGCGGTGTCTCGTTGTTGCGGCGTCTGGCCCGTCCGGCGGCGACGCCGATGGCTGAATGAGGGTCCAGAAGTTCTTCGTTCTCAGCTAACACCTGGGCGATGGTGGCGCGGGTTTCATCATCGCTATAACGCTGGGCGGCGAACAGGGTGAGGGCTTGATCCAGTTGACTGTGGCCAACCTCGAAGGAGCCAGTATCGTTGAAGGTATCCATCATGGTCTTAATGGCATTGCCATCGCGGCCATACAATTCAAACAAAAGGCGCTCGAAATTGCTGGAAATCTGAATATCCATACTTGGGCTGATGGTCGGGTGGACGCCAGTCGTCGTCATGCGACCGTCCTCGAAAAAGCGGGTCAGGATATCGTTACTGTTAGAACCGATGATCAACTGTTCGATATTGAGGCCCATGCGCTTGGCCCCATAGCCAGCAAAGACATTGCCGAAGTTACCCGTCGGGACGGAAAAGGAAACCGGAGTTTCCGGCGCGCCAAGCTTACAGGCCCCGTAGAAATAATAAACAATCTGCGCCATGACCCGGACCCAGTTGATGGAATTTACAGCCGACAGCTTGCAGCGGTCGCGAAACTCAGTGTCATTGAACATGGCTTTAACCATGCTTTGGCAATCATCAAACGTGCCATTGATGGCGATGTTGTGGACGTTGGCGTCGCTCACCGTCGTCATTTGGCGGCGCTGCACATCGGAAACCCTGCCTTCAGGGTGCAGTATGAATATTTCGATGGCATCACGCCCACGACAGGCCTCAATGGCGGCGGAGCCGGTGTCGCCAGATGTGGCGCCGACAATGGTTACCCGTTCGCCGCGTTTGGTAAGCACATGGTCAAAAACCCGACCCAGGAACTGCATGGCGTAGTCTTTGAAAGCCAGCGTCGGCCCATGGAAAAGTTCCATTAACCATTCAGCGTTGCCCAATTGTTTCAAGGGGGCGACAGCGGGATCATCAAAGTCGGCATAGGATGAATTAATGAGCTCGGCCAGGTCGTCCTCGGCGATGACGCCTTCAGTGAACGGGCGCATGATTTGAAAGGCTGTTTCTGAATAGCTCAGGCCCTTTAGCCCTGCGATGTCATCCGTGCTGAATGTGGGCCAGGCTTCGGGCACGTACAAACCGCCGTCGCGGGCAAGACCACTTAGCAGGGCATCGTCAAAATTCAGGATCGGGGCCTGACCCCGGGTGCTAACGTACTTCAATAGATTGTCTCCGCTTCAAGGCCGCACAACGTAGATCAAACGGCATTTAAATGGAATAATTTAAATGCCGATCATTTGAACGCAGGTTGCACGAGACCCGGAAACGTCCCGGTTCAAGCCAGATAGCGTGATTCCAGGTGGCTGATAAAGGCACTGGTCTCCAGTGGGCGGCCAGTGGCCTGTTCAATGACCTTTTCCGGGCCCAGTGAACACCCCAGTGAGTGGACGTTCTTGCCCAGCCATTGCTTAAGTGCGGCGAAATTTCCCTTGCTTATTCCCGCCCCAATTTCAGGATCGGATTGCAGGGCTGCACTATATAACTGAGCCGCCGTCATTGCCCCCAATGTATAGGTCGGGAAGTAACCCCAGGCGCCATCATACCAGTGGATGTCTTGCATGCAGCCCTCGCGATCACTGGGCGGGCGAATGCCAAGCAGGCTTTCCATTGCGTCATTCCAGGCTGCGGGCAGGTCACTTAGGGCCAGGTCACCGGCGATCATTTGTTTTTCCAAACGGTAGCGTAAAATCACATGCAGGGGATAGGTAACCTCGTCCGCATCGACGCGAATGAAACCCGGCTCAACATTTATCAGATTGCGGTACAGGGATTGTGGCTCCCAAGCCGGGCCGGAACCGCCAAAGGCGTCACGCATTAAGGGTGCGGCAAATTCCAGAAACGGGCGCGAGCGGCTCATTTGCATCTCAATCAGCAAGGACTGGCTCTCATGTGTAGCCATGCCCAGGGCTTCGCCGACAGGTTGATAGCGCCAGTCTTGCGGCAGGCCACGTTCATATAGCCCGTGACCGGTCTCATGCAAAACGCCCATCATGGCCGATGAGAAATCGTTCTCATCAAAACGGGTGGTGATGCGCACATCGTCCGGGGTGCCGCCGCAAAAGGGATGCAGGCTGACATCAAGCCGCCCGTGATGAAAATCAAATCCCAGGGCGGTCATGAGCTTCAAGCCAAGGGCCTGTTGTGCTTCTTGTGGGAACGGACCTTCCGGCATGGGCCGGGTGGGGTCGGCTTTTTGTTTTTCCAGCACCTGCCCCAGAAAACCTGGTAGGAAGGTTTCCAGTTCGGCGAAGCGGCTATCGATATCCGCACTACGCCCACCGGGTTCAAATTCATCAAGCAGGGCATCATAGGGGCTTAAGGATAACTTTTCCGCCTTGGCTGCCGCGCACTCACGAACCAGAGACAGCAGATTTTCAAGATGGGGCAACACGCTGGCAAAATCCGCATCGGCGCGAGCCGTGCGCCAGACCGTTTCGCACCGGGTGCAGGCCTTCGAGAAAGCCAGCACCAGATCTTCTGACAGGGCCGTTGCGTGCAACCATTTGCGGCGCATAGCGCCCAGATTGGCGGATTGCCATGGACCCAGGCCATCAACAGCTTCAGCAGCGTCCAGCAAATCGCTGATTTCAGGAGCTGTTAGCAGGGAATGGCTGACGGCGCTTAATTCGGCCAGTTGATCGCCTCTACCCGGGCCGCCACCTGCGGGCATCATGGTTGCGTAATCCCAGTGTAGGGCCTCGCCGGCATCGCGCATGATGCCAATACGACGGAAATGCTGCTCCAGTTGAGAATAGGCTTGGGCGCTCATGAGAAAATATCGGGGAACCAGGTCATCAGGCCTTTATCGACCAGCAGGAAGACAAAGATCATGAATAGATAAAAGATCGAAAAGAAGAACATCTTGCGGGCCTTTTTAATGTCGTCGTCCTTCAAGACGATAATCGCCTGACGCAAGAAGCCGATACCAAGAACGATTGCCGCTGTCAGGTAAATCCAGCCGGAGATACCAAGAAGCGTCGGCAGCAACGTCACCGGAACCAATATGGCCGTGTATATCAGCATCTGGATCGCTGTCTTTTTGTGGCCCACGACGACGGGCATCATGGGCACGCCAGCAGCTTCGTAGTCACCGCTTCTGAACAGGGCCAGGGCCCATGTGTGGGGCGGTGTCCACAAGAAGATAATCATGAACAATATCCAGGCATTGGGCTCAACCCCGCCCGTCACCGCGACCCAGCCGATCATTGGTGGGAAGGCCCCGGCTGCGCCGCCAATGACAATATTCTGCGGGGTGCGGCGTTTCAGCCAGATGGTGTAAATGAAGACATAATAGGCGATTGTTGTCATCAGCCAGCCGGCGGCGGCGATATTGACGAAAATAGCCATCACCGTGACGGAGACGACGGATAAAAAAACACCAAATCCAAGCGCTTCCAGCGGTTCAAGGGCGCCAGCAGGCAAGGGCCGATTCTGGGTTCGGGTCATGATGACGTCAATGTCGCGGTCGTACCACATGTTGATCGCCCCTGACGCCCCGGCCGCGACGGCAATGCAAAGGATGGCAATCAGCGCCGTGAGTGGGTCAATGGACCCCGGCGCCATCATCAGGCCCGTCCAGGCCGTAAAGACAACCAGCGACATAACCCGCGGCTTAAGTAGCAGGGCGTATTCGATGACCCTTAGTTTGGGGGCGCGCGCATCAGAGCTGTCTGGATTGTCGTCGTCGGGTGTTTCGGACACGGTTCGTGGGTTCTCCTGAAAACAGTACGATTATATATGCCCGGACATTTTTTTGGGCAATCGTAGCGTCTTTCCTTTTTGTGCCTGTTGGCTGGCGCAAAGGCAAGGATAAGTTCGCCTTTTTCAGGCTGTCATATTTTTTCCATGAATAAAAAAGCGGCTCAATTGACCTTGGTTAAGGATCAAAACAAGCGGTTATGACTGATTGGACGTTGCCGTGCTGCAGTTAAGTGCAGGGTTTCATGGCTGCGAACCATTGTTTTTTCTAACGAACGAAGGAGAGGGGACCATGAGCGATACAGAGACAGGCCCTGCGGGGGATGGCTTGAGCGAAGATATTCCACTCATGCAACAGTTGTTGGACAGTCCGATTCTGTTGCTCGTCATCGGCATTGTTTCGCCGATGCTTTTGTATGTCGTGTGGGGTGTGATGGAAGTTATCGCCATCCCGCTTGCGCAATAAAGCAATTTTAGAGGGGACCTTTAAACATGTCTATTTTTCCTCCTGAACAACGGGTTTGGTGGAACCAGCCCATAGAGAAGTCGGAGGTCATGTGGATCACCATTGCCTTTATTTGGGCCTTGGTGATGTTTTTCATGATGCCCTACTGGCACTTGGTCGGTGAACAGAATTTGTCGAACGAGGCTTACAAGATCAAACCGGAAGTCTACGCCGAGAAGGTGGAGGCCTGGGCCGCCAAATATACGGTGCGCGAAGAAGGTGACACGGGCATCCCGGTCGTGCGCCCACCCGCTGGTAGCGATGTCTACATGCTGGGGCGTTTGTGGGAATGGTGGCCAGTTGTCGAACTCGAGGAAGGACAATCATACCGCTTCCATTTGTCGTCGGTTGACTGGCAGCACGGCTGGTCGCTTTTACCGGAAAATATCAACATTTCGGTGCATCCCGGCTACGAGATGATTTTCACAGTCAAACCAACCAGTTCCGGTGAGTTTGGCGTTATTTGCAACGAATTCTGCGGGGTCGGTCACCATACAATGGTTGGCAAGATCCACGTGGTTGGTAAGTGAAGGAGGCAATCATGGCAGAATTCAGAACATGTCCCGATACCGGGTTCAAGATTGATCTTAATGCTGACAAGTTAATCAAGTGGAACGCGGTAACGGCTGTGGTTTTTCTTTTGGTTGGTGGTTTGTTCGGCCTGATGGTCGCCCTGACCCGCTGGCCGGCGGTTCACCTGCTTGATGCAGATATGTTTTATCTGGCGTTAACCGCGCACGGATTGGATGTTTTACTGGTCTGGTGCATTTTCTTTGAAATAGCCCTGCTCTATTTCACCTCGTCTATATTACTCAATTGTCGCATGGCTTTGCCAAAAGTCGCCTGGATAGCCTATTGGATGATGTTGATCGGTGCGATTATTACCAACATCGCTGTGTTGCGTGGTGATAGTTCGGTGATGTTCACATCCTACCCGCCCATGATGGCCGCCCATGATTTCTATCTTGGGATTTTGATCTTCGCGGTCGGTGCCTTGCTGGGTTGTCTGGTGTTCTTTGCAACGTTGCATGTGGCGCGCAAGGAGAAGACCTACAAAGGATCGATCCCGCTGGTTACTTTCGGGGCCATGACGGCGGCAATTATCGCTGTCTTCACGATATTGACAGGGGCGATTATCCTGATTCCGACCTGGTTCTGGTCATTGGGGCTGCTGTCGTCCATCGACACCATTATGTACAAGATCATCTGGTGGGCCATGGGGCACTCTTCGCAACAGGTCAATGTGGCTGCCCAGATTGCGTGCTGGTATGCGGTCGCCGCAATTCTGTTCGGGGCCAAGCCGTTAAGCGAGAAAGTCAGCCGTACGGCGTTCTTGCTCTACATCTTGTTCCTGCAACTTGCCAGTGCTCACCATTTGCTGGTGGAACCGGGATTAAGCTCTGAATACAAGATATTCAACACCTCTTACGCGCTGTATCTGGCGGTGTTGGGGTCGATGATTCACGGTCTCACGGTTCCCGGCGCCATTGAAGCCGCCCAACGTAAGAAAGGCTTTAACAAGGGACTGTTCGAATGGCTGACCAAGTGCCCGTGGGGTAACCCGGTGTTTGCCGGGACTGCCCTTTCACTTGTGCTGTTTGGTTTTCTGGGTGGCATATCAGGTGTCATGATGGGAACAGAGCAGCTTAACTTGATCATCCACAACACGATCTATGTGCCCGGTCATTTCCACGGCACTGTGGTGGTTGGCACAACCCTGGCCTTTATGGCGATTTCATACTGGCTGGTGCCGACTTTGTGGCAGAAAGAACTGGTCTTCCCTGGTCTCGCCAAATGGCAACCTTACCTGTTTGGTATTGGCATGGGACTGTGCGCGACCTTCATGATGGGGGCGGGGACACTTGGGGTTCCGCGCCGGCACTGGGATATGACCTTTGCCGATAGCGTCATGGGCTTTGACTTCCCGGCTGCCGCCAACCTGATGATGGGTCTGAATGGTGTCGCCGCGATCATGGGCTCGTTGGGGGCGGCGATCTTTATCCTCAACATGGTCGGTACGATCCTGTGGGGCAAGGACAAGGTGCCTGCTGCGGCCTCTGCGGAACCCGCACCGGCAAGTGTTCCAAGTGCCGCCACAAGTCATGGCAGTGCCGGAACAATGGAAGTTCCGGGAACCTTCGTGCTGGCCATGGTCTTCCTGGTGTCATTCGTTCTCTACTACTTCGTTAACTGGAAGTATTTGAGCAGCGTTTGGGCCTTGAGCTAAGGGCAAACATGGACGGGCAGCTACGTTGGCTGCCCATCCAGTCTTTACATTCCGGGGGGCGATGAGTTGAGGACAATGAAGCAACTTTTTTCACAGTCAATTTTGTTTGCGGCGCTGATACTTTTGTTTGCCCCGTCGACATTAGCCGCCAAGGCTGACAAGTCCGCATACACGCCGGAACAGGCGCTTGCGTACTCCCAGTCCGCGATTGGCCGTGAGCTTGCAAACTACGTCTTTCAGGATTCTCAAGGCCGGGCAGTGACAATGGTTGATTTCCTTGGCAAACCACTGGTGGTCAGTTTCATTTATACCAGTTGCGCCGACAGCTGCCCCATCATCACACAGACCCTGGCCAATGCCGCCGACAGCGCCCGCGATACTTTGGGCGAGGACAGCTTCAACGTTATCTCCATCGGCTTCGACAGTGGGTCGGATAGCCCTGATCGAATGCGCTCATTCGCCAGGCAACAAGGCATTGATATTTCCCACTGGAAATTCCTTAGCGGCGATTTACCAAGCATGGTTGGTCTGGCCGAAAACCTGGGCTTCATTTTTTATAAATCGCCCAAGGGTTTCGATCACTTGTCGCAAGTGACGGTGGTTGATGCCAAGGGGGTTGTTTATCGTCAGGTATACGGGCAGACGTTCGACCTGCCGCATTTGGTCGAGCCTTTGAAAGAACTTGTTTTTGGCACCCCGGCTCCTTTTGCCAGCATTTCCGATTTGATCAAGAAGGTCAGATTGTTTTGTACTATTTACGATCCCAAGGCCGATCGTTACCGCTTTGATTATTCCATTTTTATTCAGTTGTTTGTCGGTTCTGTGGTTGTCGGGGCAATGTGTATTTTTGTTATTCGCGAGTGGTGGCGGATTTTTAGAGGCCGCCGTCGCAAGCAACCTCATCCACACCGCCATCCATCTGTTTGAACGTCCCTTTCCAAAAGGCTCTCTCACTTGCCATCATCATCGACAAACATAAGTTTACGCAAACGCCTGCAGAACGTGATTTTGCATCTTGAGGCAGCTTTTGACAGGCCCTTTGGGCCGCAGTGGAACCCCCTGCGCCAGATGGGCACGCTGACGTTTTTTTATTACTGGATCGTCGCGGCAACAGGAATTTACGTCTACATCCTTTTCGACACTACTGTTGGCGGGGCCTATCAGTCTATTGAGGTGATGACAAACCAGCAGTGGTATCTGGGCGGTATTATGCGAAGCCTGCATCGCTATGCCGCCGACGCCATGATCGTCACCATGGTGCTGCACTTCAGTCGTGAATTTATCATGGACCGTTATCGGGATGTCAGGTGGTTCACCTGGTTTACCGGGGTGCCGATAATCTGGATGTTGTTCGTTTCGGGCATTAGCGGTTATTGGCTGGTTTGGGATATGCTGGCTCAGTACGTTGCTATTGCCTCCATGGAATGGCTCGACTGGCTGGGTATTTTCGGCGAACCCGTGGCGACGAATTTTTTAACCCCCGATAGCCTCACCGACAGATTTTTCACCCTGCTTGTTTTCATGCACATTTTCGGGCCACTGTTTTTGTTGTTCCTTATGTGGATTCATGTGATGCGGGTGTCTCAACCGAAGATCAACCCGCCGCGCGGTCTGGCTTTTGGCTCATTGTTGATGTTCGTTGTTCTGGCTTTGGCCAAACCGGCTGTCAGTCACGCCCCGGCGGATTTAAGCATGGTGCCAGCTGAACTTGAGCTCGACTGGTTCTACATGATGTTCTATCCGGTTTTCGATGCCTGGGGCGCAGGCACCTTATGGGGGCTGGCCGTCGGTCTTTCCCTGATCCTTATGGCCATGCCCTGGATACCACCGCTCAGGCGACCAAAGCCAGCCGTTGTGCATTTGGATAAATGTAACGGCTGTACACGTTGTTTTGTTGATTGCCCGTTTGGCGCTATCAGCATGGTTCCCAGAACCGACGGCAGGCCGTTCGAGCGTGAAGCCCAGGTTGATGCTGACTTGTGCACCAGTTGCGGCATATGTGTTGGCTCATGCCCGGTGTCGACTCCTTACAGGCGTACGGAAGAACTCGTCACAGGCATTGATCTTCCAGATTTAAGCCTGAAGCGCTTGCGCGACAAGACCCTTAAGGCGGTTGCCAGGATCGAGGCGAATGATACTGGACGCCCCGGCGTTCTTGTTTTCGGTTGCGATTTTGCAGCAGATGCAAAGAGCGTTGAGGGCGATGGGGTGGCCGCTTTGAGCATGCCTTGCATTGGCATGTTGCCGCCATCGTTTATGGATTTTGCCTTGTCACAAGATGGCGTTGACGGGGTTCTTATTACCGGCTGTCAGTCCTGTGATTGCTTTTCACGCCTTGGCAACCGCTGGACGGAAGAACGCATTGCCGGGGTGCGCGACCCGTATTTGCGAAAACGGGTGACGCGCGCGCGTTTGAAAGTGTTCTGGGCATCTCGTGTTCAAGGCGAAAGCCTGGGCGCGGAGATAAAAGGTTTCAGAAATTCCCTTGAAAACCTTGAGGGCGACGGAGAGGCATCATGAACGAACTGCTTGGCATTGACCCGGATATCCCGCTTTTTCATTTAATTCCGTTTGTCGTCTTTTCCCCGATATTTTTTTACGTCCTCTACAATCTGGGCCTGAAGGAAATATTCAATCCCTCGCCCGAGGTTCGTGAACAGCGCCGCCTTCACAAGGAAGCCTTGGCCCGTGAAGCCGCAGAACGCACCTCGAAATTGCAAGACTCGGGCTTGAAGCTGAAGACGGCAAAAAGGACGCCGTTGCAGTTGTTGGGTCAGGGCGTGACCTTTGCCTTGTTTGCCTTGGTGATTGGATATTTTTCAGGTGCCCCGGCCTATGTTTCCCATCCCCCTGAAAAGGCGTTGCTGATGCTCAGTTTCACCCATGCTGGACAGCATGTTGAAAAATGCAAAAAGCGCAGCCGTGAAGAACTGGCGAAACTGGCCCCGAACATGCGCGCGCCAATGTCGTGCTCGCGCGAACGCTGGCCGGTTATCGCCCAGTTGTCCCTGGACGGGGATAATTTCTTTCAGGGTGTTGCGACCCCAGCCGGGTTTTCGAAAGATGGCCATTCAAGTTTCTACGAAGATTTCAGCGTGAGCACTGGCAAGCATCGCATCAAGGTATATTTGTGGGATGGGGTTGCAAATGCAGGCCAGGGGGCACCTGATTTTATGCTGGAGCAGGACGTCGATTTGGGGCCCCGCGAAATTCTCGTCATTGGTTTCGATAATGAGGCCGGGCGCATCACGCTTGAATAAGATGTCATCCGAGCATGGCATGCAAGTCTTTGTCGAGAGAGGCAAAATGAACTCCAAACCAGGCGCTTAGTTGTTCCCTTAACGTTGCGGCGGGGTCCAGGTGGGGGTTTTTGCCCAGGCTTTCCATGATGCTGAGAATTTCATCAAGCAGTCTTTCGTGGTCTTGCTTGTGGGGAATGTAGGCCGGGTAGCGCTGATCGCGCATGATTTTTTCTTCCAAGGCGAAGTGGGCCGAGATCAGGGCGTGAATTTCCCCAAGGGCTGTTAACAATTTTTCCTGATCACCGTCACCTTCAGCAAAAATATTGTTAATGCCGTCGATCAGACTCTTGTGCTCAAAGTCGATTGAGTCGAACCCGGTCCGGTAATTTTCTTTCCATCCAAGCAAGGTCATTGCGTCAATTCCCTTCACATCCATGACGTCAATGCACGATAGCGCCAAGGCCGTCATTGATCCCGGTCAACACCCTGTTTTTTTTCACCTTTGATCCAGGTCAATGCAGGGCGCTCGGTTTTATGGGATTTTGCACACTGTCAACTTATTGAAGCGTGTTCAAAGGCTATCAACAGAGTGAGAGGAATTGAAAAGTGGATAAGCATATAGAAGACCAGGATAGCATTTCCCGCCGGAAATTCCTGTCCGGTTCTGCCGCTGTTGGTGCAGGCATAATTGTCGCTGAAGTGGCGTCGTCACGTGCTGAAGCTGCGGGCACAATGACAGAAAAAGAAATCGCCAAACTTCCCCGCGTTAAACAGGAAATGGTGGCACCGCCATTCCTGCCCAAGCATGACCAGGTTGCAAAAGGCGGCCCCAAGGTTGTTGAAGTCCGCTTTGTTATCGAAGAAAAAAGGATGGTCTTGGATGGCGATGGGGCTGAAATATGGGCCCTGACCTTCAACGGATCTGTCCCTGGCCCGATGATTGTTGTTCATGAAGATGACTACGTCGAGCTAACGCTGGTTAATCCGGCGTCAAGCGCCATGGAACATAATATTGATTTCCATGCGTCGACAGGTGCGCTGGGTGGTGGGGGCCTTACTCACGTATCGCCGGGCGAAGAATGTATCTTGCGCTTCAAGGCGACCAAGGCAGGGGTCTTCGTTTATCACTGTGCCCCTGGTGGTGCGATGATCCCTTACCATGTCACCCATGGCATGAATGGGGCGATTATGGTCTTGCCGCGCGGTGGCCTTAAAGGAAAAGGCGGGAAACCCGTCAAGTATGACCGCGCCTATTATGTTGGCGAGCAGGACTATTACATTCCCAAGGATGAAGACGGTGAGTATATCAAATACGAAACCGCCGGTGAAGATTACGCCGATTATATGGAGACCATGGCGACGTTGACTCCCAGTCATATTGTCTTCAACGGTGCCATGGGCGCCCTAACCGGGCCTAACTCCTTGATCGCATCAGTTGGTGAAACGGTCCTGATTATTCATTCCCAGGCCAATCGGGACACCCGCCCGCACCTTATTGGCGGCCACGGCGAAAATGTCTGGGCGTCTGGATCGTTCACGGATGATCCGGATACAAATCTGGAAACCTGGTTTATTGCCGGTGGTGCCGCAGGGGCGGTTACTTACACCTTCAAACAACCGGGCCTCTATGCCTACGTCAATCACAACCTTATCGAAGCTGTTCTGAAAGGGGCAGCGGCTCACTTCAAGGTCGATGGCAAGTGGGATGACGATTTGATGAAGCAAGTCAAAAAGCCGACCGCCATTTAATGAATTGTGTCCGATTAGAATCAGGAGATTACTGTGAAACTCAAAAACATAATGTGGACATGTGCTTTTGGTGCCATGGTCTTGATGGCATCGGGGGCCATGGCAGATGGTGACCCTATCAAGGGCAAGAAACTCGCCAAGAAATGTCAGGCCTGCCACACTCTTGCAGAGGGCGGTAAAAACAAGCTTGGCCCCAATTTGTATGGCATTCTTAACAACCCCGTCGGAAAGGTAGCAGGCTACAAGTATTCGAAAGCTATGGCCTCGTCGGACCTGGTTTGGGATGCGGGCAACTTTTCAGACTTTGTAGAAAAGCCGAAAAAGTTTTTTAAAGGCACAAAAATGAGCTTCAGGGGCTTCAAGAAACAAGAGCAACGTGATGATTTGTTGGCCTATTTTAAAACTCTGGGCGACAACAAAGTTGTGGCTATAGGTGATGTCGACGCTGGGAAAATTGTTGCTGCCAGGCATTGCGTCGTCTGCCACACCTTTGAGAAAGGCGGCAAGGTTGTCTTCGGGCCTAACCTTTTTGATATGGTTGGTAAACCTGCGGGCGCCATCAAGGGGTACAATTATTCTGACGCTCTGAAGAATTCCGGGCTGACCTGGACCGACGCAAACCTGGCCGGATTCGTCGCCAACCCGGAACAATTTCTTAAAGGCACGAAAGCCAGGTTTCCTGGCCTGAAAACGACCCAGCAAAAAGCCGATATTCTGGCTTACATGAAGACTTTAAAATAGGGCTGTATTATCAGTAATGAGACATGCGCGCCGGTATTCTGATTGTCATTGTAAGTGTTGGACTATTAGCCTTCGGGCTGATTAACCTGCAGGCAATCAGGACCGGCGAGGCCCCTGGCGATGTTCTGCCCGGACTGGAATTGGCCGACATTGCTGCCGGCGACTATAATCTGACCATTCTTGTGCCGGATTCCTTTGGCCGGAAATATTATTCCAAGCAGGTTAAACTTCCGCAATCTTTTCAAATCAGTCGATACGAAATTACCATTGATCAATGGAATGAATGCTTCAAGGCGGGCGGTTGTTCCCATAAGGCAAAACAAAGTACGTACCAGAATGGCAGGCACCCGGTAACTCAGGTGTCCTGGTACGATACCTTGATGTTCACACGGTGGTTGTCCAGGAAATCAGGCAACACCTACAGGTTGCCAACGGAAGAAGAATGGGCCTATGTCGCTTTTGCCGGTAAGGATTTCACAAAACAAACCATTGATGGCCTGATTGATAGCCGTCAGAGCATCCAGGAAATAACAGGTAATCAATTCAGAAAAACAAAAGTGGTGGGCCGCAATAGTACTAACCCTTGGGGTGTTTTTGATATGACCGGGGCGGTTTGGGAATGGACCCTGACGTGCTGGTTCTCATCCGATGAAGAAAATCAGCGCTCTTGGACGGCTTCCCAGCTTAGCAATCCTGATTTATGCGCCAACCGGGTTGTGCAAGGGGAAGAGCGTGCCCATGTCCCTTTCTTTGTCGACAGGGTCTATGCTGGGGGGTGCGGCACGGGCAGCCCGGTTGATCATATCGGCTTTCGGGTGGTCAGGACGCAGGCATCGTAATTTAGGGCTACTCTACCTTGATCAGGCCATGATGGACGGCTCGGGCGACGGCTTGTGTACGCGTTACCGTGCCAAGCGCGCGCATGGCATTGTTAATGTGCCAGTTTACACTGCGTTCAGAAATTTCAAGAATCTGGCCGATCTCGTAGGAACCCTTACCAGCGGCGCTCCACGTCAGGCATTCCAGTTGTCTTTTCGTTAGAATCTTTTCACCGTTTGGTTCGATCACAGCTGGTGTGTCCTTAATTATATTAAATGACCGTTTATATCTTTATGAAGTATATGAGTCCGCACATTGACGTTTGCCAGCATTACTTCAATGGCCCCCTGGCGCTTAACGTCGTGGCACACAGTATCCACTAAAAGTTACAGTAGGAACTGTTATAAATGACAGTTCTAATGGTAACGAATCCACGGTATACCTTTAATGGCAACAAATACATGGTATAGATTTCATCTTCTTAAATCATTTCAAATAAACTTTTAAGTAGAGATTAAATACAACTTAAAAGTTGATCACTATTAGGGGGAGTGGGTGATTAACGACCAAGTTGACGAAGATGCCAAGAGCAGTATTTGCAAGGTTGTCTGTCAGACATATTTTGCACAATAGGGTGATTGTGAGCCCTGCCAAAACACAGCTGAATGGGATGAAATTGTCCAAAGTGCAAGGGGTTTGGTGTCCCCGTTCTCAAACAAGTGCAAAAAGCCCCCCTCTTTAAAGAGGAAGAGTGAAACCAGAGCGCTTGACGATGGCGGGTCAGGGGATTAAGCCGATAAGGACTATTTTTTCTAATCCTTGATCGGTAGGGCCATGGGCACGTCAGGCGAAAGCTCCAAAATCACGACCAGCATTGATTTTAAGGCTGCGGGCAAACAGCACGGTTATCTTGTCGTTCCTCATTCGACAAACAGGTCCGCATGGGGGGCTATTGAAATCCCCGTATCGGTTATTTCTGGTGGGGCCGGACCGACGGCCTTTTTCACAGGTGCCAATCATGGTGATGAATACGAAGGCCCCATAGCCCTTGCCAAATTGATACACGACCTTGAGCCTGATCAGGTTCAAGGAACGGTCATTATCATGCCAGCATTGAATCTTCCGGCTTTTCGCGCCGCCCAGCGTCTCTCGCCTATTGACGGCATGAATATGAACCGGGTGTTTCCGGGTGATCGAAATGGCACGGTGACGTCCATGATCGCCCATTTTGTCAGCACGCAAATCCTGCCCCTGGCCGATGTGGTTGTGGATATACACGCCGGGGGAAAGACACTGGACTTTATGCCCAGTGCTATTATTCACGAGCTTGATGACGATCTTCACATGCAAAAAACCCTGGCCGCCCTGAACGCCTTTGGCGCCCCCATCGGTTTAATCTTGCGCGAACTGGACGCGGTCGGAATGCTGGATTCCACGGTTGAAGAAATGGGCAGTGTCTTTCTTTCGACGGAACTGGGCGGTTGCGGCACGGTAACCCCTGAAACCATCGCTTTTGCACAAACCGGAATCCGTAACATTCTCGCCCATATGGGCATTCTTGATGAAACCCCGCTGAGCCTTGAAGACAGGGGGTTAGCCCCCATGCGCTTGATGCACACACCGGATGGTTCGTGTTTTCATAGTGCCCGGGACAATGGCCTGTATGAACCTTTTAAAGGCCTGGGCGATGAGGTTGAGGAGGGCGACCCATTGGGGCAGATACATTTTATTGAAAACCCCGAACGCCAGCCACTTGTCCACCGGGCCACACGTAGTGGCATGATTGTCTGTAAAGGGGTGCCCGGCCTTGTCGAAAAAGGCGATTGTCTGGTCGTCATCGGCGAAGATTATAGGAATACTTGAATGAGCGATGATCAATCCGCACGTATCAACCAACTGGAAGAAGCGCTGGCCCATCAAGACCTTATGGTTCAGGACCTGAGCGACCAATTAAGCCAGCAATGGCAAACTATCGAAAAAATAAACCGGCTTATGAAGGAGCTGGAAGAAAAGATAGAAGAACAGAGCCTGTCTGCGGATGCGCCGCAATCGGGCGAACCGCCGCCACCGCACTACTAGCCCTTTAATTCCCCATGTCCATCAAGGACACCCTTGAAAACCTTAACCAGGCCTTGATCAAGTTGTTCGGTCATTTCCTCAAGGATATCAAACGCCATTTCCGGCGGGAATGCGGGTTTGTAGGAGCGCTCGTCAGTCAATGCGCCAAAAATGTCGACAATGGCCGACATACGGGCAAGTTCATTTAGCTCTGACCCTTTAAGGCCCCTGGGATAACCGGTGCCGTCCAGTTTTTCGTGATGCTGTTCGCCAATAATGCGGATGCCATTGCTAATATCCGGTGTCCTGTCGTAAACGGCTGAGGAGTTATTGACGTGCTCCTTCATACAGACCCATTCATCATCATCCAGCTTGGAGCTTTTATTGAGTACGTCCTGGGGCGTGACCATCTTGCCAACGTCGTGTAGCAGGCCACCCGTGGACAGGGTCAACAGATCATCACCGCGAATGCCAATAGCGTGGCCAAATATGGAAAGGTAGGTGGCGACCCGCAGGGAATGAACGTACGTGTAATTATGATGCCCACGCACGCTGTCGAGAATGCCATGAAATTGCTGGTTGTTTACAGCTTCAACCAGTGGTTTGCAGCTTTCAGAGGAAGATTCTAAATCCAGCGGCTCATTTCTTTCAATGGCTTTTGAAATATCCTGATATTCATCAAGGGAACTTTGCAACGCCGTTTTTTCCAGTTCCGGCAGGGCTTCCCATTCTTTTTCAGCACCGTAGCTCAGGGCGTCTGAAACCTGGATCATGATGCCATTCTTGGTAAAGGGCCTGATCATCAAGCTGTCTGCTTCCGCGCCTTCGCCAGTCATGTATTTCTCGGCGCTGCGTTTGCCGGAAATGATGAACGGAAGGTCTTTCAGATCGGAATTCTTGCGCTTGTCGAACAGGCAGCCAGTACCATCCTCAATCATTCGTTCATCGACGATGACTAAGTCGGGCCTGTCTTCCTGCATGGCGTCATAGGCAGCATTGTTGTCTTCGAATGAGGTGACCTTGAAAAGGGAGCTTAACACAACCTGCACTTGCTCGCGATGAACACGGTCATCGTTAACAATGAATATGCGTGGCGGCGTGTGTTCGCTATTAGCTTCCATGAGTTGGCTAGCCTATTGTTAAGAGGCATCAGTCTTTACAAATGTAATAATCATACAAGTAGCATACAAGGGTGTCTTTGAAAATTACCTAAAGGGCAACCACGGCTTCATCAAGACCCCGTTTGGTGCGATCAAAAATATCGTCAATTTCCTTTTCAGTGACGATTAACGGCGGGCAGATGCCGATGACATCACCAGGCAAGGGTCTGAGGATTAGATTTTGGCCAAGGATTTTCTCAACGGCGGCCATGGCGGCCTTGCTGGCGGGGGGAAATTGCTCGCGTGTCTCCTTATTGGCGACAAGCTCCAATCCGCCAATCAATCCGACGCCGCGTGCTTCCCCGACAAGGGGATGGCTTGCAAGTGCCGACAAACGCTTCTGAAAGTGCCCGGAAACGTCAGCCACATGGCTCAAAATATCGTCGTCTTCATATATTTTCAGGGTTTCCAGTGCAACCGCGGCGGCAACAGGATGCCCACCATAGGTATTGCCTGTGCCAAAAACACCAAGCTTGCGGCTGTTTTCAACAAATGCCTGATAAATGGGGTCGCTGAGCATGACCGCGCCAATGGGCAAATATGCCGATGACAACTGCTTGGCGCAGGTCAGTAAGTCAGGCTTGATGTTATAAGTATCACTCCCCCACATGTTTCCGGTTCGCCCAAATCCGCAGATAACTTCATCGGCGATGAATAGGACGTCGTGCTTTTTCAGCACTTTCTGAATTTTTTCGAAATAAGTCTTGGGTGGGGGCATGACGCCGCCAGCCGCCATCACAGGTTCGGCAATGTAGGCTGCAACCGTATCCGGGCCCTCGTCGATGATTTGTTTGTCGAGAATATCGGCCAGGCGGGTCGCGAAATCTTCTTCGGATTCGCCGTCCTCGCCGTAGCGGTAATAGCACGGGGTTTGCGTGTGTAAAATTCGATCGATGGGTAAGTCCCAGTCGTCCTGGGCATAGGGTAAGGCGGTTAGTGAAGCAGCCGCAACAGTAACACCGTGGTAGCCCCGCTTTCGTGAGAAGATTTTTTTCTTCTCAGGTTTGCCGATGGCGTTGTGATAGTACCAGACCATCTTGATGGCCGTATCAACGGCTTCCGAGCCTGAATTGACCAGGTAAACCTTGCTCAAGTCGCCCGGCGCGATGTCGATCAATTTTTCGGAAAGCTCAATCACCGGTACGGTCGCCCGGTGGGCGAAAGAGTGTGAGAACGGCAATTGATCCATCTGCGCCTTGGCAGCTTCGACAAGACGTTTTTCGCTATAACCCAGACCCGTACACCAAAGCCCGGCCAGTCCTTCTATGTACTGGTTGTCCTGATCGTCATAAACGTAAATGCCCTCGCCCCGGGTGATAACAAAGGGGCCGCGATCTTCATGGGCAGCCAGATTGGTGTATGGATGCAGGGAATAAGCCAAGTCTTTGGCGGCGAGTGAATTGGGGGCGTGGCTCATTGACTTAACTCCTTAACTGGCTAAAGCATCCATCGCTGATTGGTACTCGTATCCAAGGGTGTCCGCAACTGCTTTATATGTCACATTGCCAGCGTGGACATTCAATCCGTTCAGCAAGTGGGCATCATCCAATAAAGCCTGCCGGTATCCCTTATTTGCCAGGGCCAGGGTAAAGGGCAGGGTGGCGTTATTCAGGGCGAAAGTTGAAGTCCGGGCCACGCCGCCGGGCATGTTGGCGACGCAGTAATGAACAACGTCATCAACAATGTAGGTCGGGTCTGCGTGGGTGGTCGCCTTGGATGTTTCAAAGCAGCCGCCTTGATCAATGGCCACATCAACAACGACTGAACCGGTTTTCATCCTTTTGATCATGTCCCTGGTCACCAGTTTGGGGGCTGCGGCACCGGGCACCAGCACGGCACCAACAACCAGATCAGCCTTCAGGACATATTCCTCGATGGCATCAACTGTTGAATAAATGGTGTTCAGGTGAGACCCGAATTCCGTGTCCAGTTGGCGCATGCGATCAATGGAACGATCCAGCACAGTCACATGAGCGCCCATGCCCATGGCCATCATCACCGCGTTTGTACCAACCACACCGCCGCCGATAACAACCACGTCGGCAGGGGCCACACCAGGAACCCCGCCCATCAACACACCTGCCCCGCCGCGTGCTTTTTCCATGCAGTTTGCACCTGCCTGAATTGACATGCGTCCGGCCACTTCCGACATGGGGGCAAGCAAGGGTAAGGTGCCTCTTGCGTCTGTCACTGTTTCATAAGCAATGGCAGTGCAGCCGGACTTGACCAGTAGTTCTGTTTGCAGGGCGTCCGGTGCCAGATGCAAATAGGTGAACAGGATTTGCCCTTGGCGTAACATTTCACATTCGTTCGGCTGCGGTTCTTTGACTTTGACGATCATGTCAGCTTTTTCGAATACCTCGGCGGCGCTGGCAATAATGCTCGCGCCAACCGCTTTATAAGCCGCGTTATCCAGGCCAATGCCCAATCCGGCGTTGGTTTCGACGATTACCTGATGGCCGTGCTGGATCAACTCTCTGGCGGCGCTAGGGGTCATGCCGACCCGGTATTCGTGGTTCTTTATTTCTTTGGGAACGCCTATCAACATGGGTCATCTCCATAGATAAAATGATTTATTATGGCTGCATCATAACATCCGAAGGGACTGTATGTGCTTTCAAATTTATCCACAAAATCCATAAATATTAGAATAATAGTTGAATAATTTAAATTAATTAGAATAATCTATTAATTATGAAACTTGATGATACAGATTATACAATTATAAGAAACCTGCAAATGGAGGGTCGCCTGTCTAATTCGGACTTGGCTGAGCGGGTCCATTTATCTGCTTCAGCCTGTCTCAGGCGGGTTCGCTTATTGGAAGAAGCCGGCATTATTGAAGGCTATACAATGTTGGTAAATCAGGCGGCGGTTGGTAAATCGTCGATAATTTTTGTCGAGGTCTCATTGATCTCGCAAAGTGAAAAGAACCTTGCTGATTTTGAAAAAGCCGTCTCAGATTGCCCGGAAATTATGGAGTGCTATCTTATGGCTGGAAGCTTTGACTACCTGCTTCGTATCGTTGCCTCCGACGCATCGGATTATGAACGTATTCACACACTTTATCTGTCGCGCCTGCCTAATGTCTCGCGTATACAATCCAACTTTGCGCTTAGGACCGTATGTAAGCGCACGGTTTTCCAAATAGGTTAGCCGCACCTAAATTCTAGAGGCGTGTTTTTTTTACTATTCATACAGGCCTTGATCAGGGCACATTAAAAAAAGCAGCAACAATGATCCGTTAGGGAGCAGGTCCAATGCAGTACACTGCGAACACTCTTGAAAATCACTGGATGCCTTTTACAGCTAATCGGGATTTCAAAGAAAACCCAAGATTGCTCGTCAAGGGTAAGGGGATCAACTATACCAATCATCACGGCGAAAATGTGATTGATGGTTCATCGGGCCTGTTTTGTTGTGCCGCTGGCCATGGTCGCCAGGAAATCGCAGACGCCGTTGCCAAGCAGTTGATGGAAATTGATTACAGCCCACATTTTCAGATCGCATCCCCGTCTTCCTTTGAGCTGGCAAGCCGGGTCGCCGCCCTCACGCCCCATGAAATGAACCATGTGTTCTTCACAAACTCCGGTTCGGAAAGTATCGATACGGCCCTTAAGATTGCCATGGCTTATCACAGTGCCCGCGGTGAGGGGTATCGCTCGCGTTTTGTCTCGCGTGAACGTGCCTATCACGGGGTCAATATTGGCGGCACGTCCCTTTCCGGGTTGATGAAAAACCGCGAGATTTTTGGCTCGGTCATGCCGGGCATTGTTCACATGCGCCATACCTGGACACCGGAAGCCCGCTTCACACGGGGCCAGCCTGAACATGGTGTGGAAATGGCAGAAGACTTGCAGCGTTTCTGTGAGCTGCTCGGTGGGCGCAATATTGCAGCGTGTTTTGTTGAGCCCATTGCCGGATCAACTGGCTGTCTGGTGCCGCCCAAGGGTTATCTGGAAAGACTTCGTGACATTTGCGATGCCCACGGCATCCTGCTTGTCTTTGATGAAGTGATCACCGGTTTTGGCCGCACCGGCAATCCATTTGCCTCGCAAACCTTTGGCGTCACACCAGATATGATGACCCTTGCCAAGGCCTTGACCAATGGTGTGTTGCCCATGGGTGCAGTTGTTGTTAAGGATGAAATTTATGACACCATCAATGACGCGGCCCCGGATGGTGCGGTTGAATTTTTCCACGGCTATACCTATTCCGGCAATCCGGCATCGTGTGCGGCGAGCCTGGCCACATTGGATATTTACGAAAAAGAAAACCTGTTCCAGCGCGGTGCAGACCTGTCTGAATATTTCCTGGATCTAGTCTATGCCATGGAAGATATCGCCGCTGTTACGGATATTCGTGGCTATGGCATGTTTGCGGGTATTGATGTTGGCGTTGATGGCACCCCGGGTGTCGCTGGAACAAAAGCGATGAAGGCGCTTTTTGCGGCCGGACTGCACGTTAAATTCACCGGTGATTGTGGTCTGGTGGCCCCGCCGCTGATTGCGGACAAAGGCGATATTGATAACATTTGCGGCATCCTGCGTGATGTCCTGACAAGCTGATGATATTCTTTTAAGAACTTGAAAGAGAGAAAGCGAAATGACAAAGCAACTGCATCATTTTATTGATGGTAAGTTGATTGAAGGACAAAGTGGTCGCACGGGCGATGTCTTCAACCCGGCGACCGGGGATGTTACTGCGCAAGTGCCCCTGGCCAGTGTGGATGAAGTTCGCGCCGCCATTGCGTCCTCAGTCGCGGCCCTTCCCGATTGGGCGGCAACGCCTCCGGCCCGGCGTACCCAGGTGTTGTTCAAGTTTCGTGAACTGCTGATAAAACATACGGACGAGTTGGCTGAATTGCTGTCCGCCGAACACGGCAAGACCTTGCCCGACGCCAAAGGCGAGATTGGACGTGGCCTTGAGGTGGTGGAATTTGCCTGTGGCATTCCCCAGGCCCTTAAAGGTGAATATTCTGAAAACGTTGGCGCTAACGTCGACAGTTACACGATCCGTCAGCCGGTGGGTGTGGTCGTCGGTATTACCCCGTTCAATTTTCCGGCCATGGTGCCCATGTGGATGTACCCGGTTGCTATTGCCTGCGGCAATACGTTCGTTTTGAAACCGTCCGAACGGGACCCTTCCGTTGCTATTCGCATTGCTGAACTGGCCAGTGAAGCAGGCCTTCCGGATGGTGTTTTGAACGTCATTAACGGCGACAAGGAAGCCGTCGATACCTTACTTGCGGATCCTGATATTGCTGCCATCAGCTTTGTCGGTTCCACGGCTATTGGTGAATATATTTACAAGACAGGTTGCGCCAACGGCAAACGGGTACAGGCCCTTTGTGGCGCCAAGAACCATATGGTTGTTTTGCCCGATGCGGACATGGCTCAGACTACTGACGCCCTAATGGGTGCTGGCTATGGTTCTGCTGGTGAGCGTTGCATGGCGATTTCTGTTGCCGTCGCCGTTGGTGATGATGCTGCCGATGAGCTGGTCAAACGCCTTGAGCCGAAAATTCGCGCCCTCAAAGTTGGTCCTTACAGTGATCCGGATTCAGAAATGGGCCCTGTTGTGTCGCGTGAGTCTCTGGACCGCATTAAAGGCTATCTGGATGCGGGGGTTCAAGCGGGTGCAGAACTGGTTGTTGATGGCCGGGATATTTCTCTGCAAGGGTATGAGAACGGTTATTTTGTAGGTGGTTGTTTGTTCGATAAGGTGACCCCGGATATGTCCATCTACACGGATGAAATCTTCGGCCCGGTTCTGGCCGTCGTCAGGGCCAAGGATTATGAAGAAGCTCTGGGGTTGGTCAATGACCATGAATACGGCAACGGTGCGGCCATCTTCACCCGTGACGGTGACGCCGCGCGTGATTTTGCCAGCCGGGCCAAGATCGGCATGATCGGCATTAATGTTCCCATTCCCGTTCCTGTCGCCTATCACAGTTTTGGAGGCTGGAAGCGTTCCTTGTTTGGAGATCATCATATCCACGGCATGGAAGGGGTTCGCTTTTATACCCGCCTTAAAACCATGACCACGCGTTGGCCGTCGGGCATCAAGGATGGTGCTGAATTCCACTTCAAGCGTGGTTCGGAGCATTGACCTAAGCTTTATAAGGAAGCGATGGTTCTTTCAGGTGGGAACTTGACAGTGATCGTCGTCCCCTTGCCTTTTTCACTTTCGCTCTCAAGGCTGCCGCCGTGCAGTTCCACCAACCCTTGAGTCAGGGGCAGGCCCAGACCTGACCCTTCGTGCATGCGATCAAGACCGCTGTCTACCTGGCTAAATTGAGCAAAGGCCCTGATCAGTTCATCTTCATCCATACCAACGCCCGTGTCGCTAACACTGATGACATGGGCGTTTTCATCATCAAGCATGGCGCAGACCGTTACTTCACCACCGGCAGGGGTGAATTTGATGGCGTTACTCATCAGATTGAGGAATATCTGCATTAATCGCCGTTTATCAGCATTTAGCAGGGGCAAATCATCTGAAATCTCACTTTTCAGGAAGATTTCTCCCTGATCAGCCCGGACCATGACCATGTTTGTTGTGGCTTCTATGACCCTGCCGACATCGAGTATCTCTTCATAAATTTTAAGTTTACCAGCCTCGATGGCAGAAACATCCAGGATGTCATTGATTAACTCAAGCAGGTGTTCTCCTGAGTTTTTGATGTCGATCGTGTATTCCAGATACTTTGAATTGAGGGAGCCAAATACTTCGGATTGAATCATGTCTGAAAATCCGATGATGGCGTTAAGAGGTGTGCGAAGTTCGTGGCTCATGTTGGCCAGAAGTTCCGACTTGGCGCGGTTGGCCATTTCGGCCTGCTCTTTTGCCTGGCGTTCCCGGATCTCAACTTCTTTGCGCGGTGTAATGTCCTCGTGCATGGAAACAAAGTGGGTAATTTCCCCATTTTCACTTCTGACAGGTGAAATGATCGCGTAGGCCCAAAAACTTGAGCCGTCCTTGTGGTGATCTTTTAATTCTCCTCGCCATTCTTTGCCCGACTTAATGGTTTTCCACAGATCTTCGTAGACTTGGGCGGGGGTTTCACCGGATTGTAAAATGCGAGGATTTTTGCCGATCACCTCATCTGCTGTGTAGCCACTTAGTTGGCAGAACATGGCATTAACGTATTCGATGTTGCCGTCAATATCGGTGATGAAGACCATGCTTGGGCTTTGCTCCAGGGCGTGCGAAAGCTTACGTAGCTTTGCCTCTTCTTCTTTTTCCTGGGTGATATCAACCCGCAGACTGACAATACCGCCTTCAGCGGTTTTTTGTTCGATAACACGTTCCCATTTGCCGTTTAACAGTTGTCTCTCAAAGGGGCCCTTCGGGTTAAGGTGTATCTCCATCCGGCGATCCAGCCATGCTTCCTTCTCCTGTGGGGAGTTGATTTTTAAATGGCTATCCAGCGCCAGTTCGGATATTTCCCTGAAGGAAATGCCGGGTACAAGTAGGTCATTATATCCCGGGTGCATTTGTTTGTACTTCTGATTGCAAATGACCATGCGGTCCTCCGCATCGAACAGAATAAAGCCGTCTTCCATAACCTCGATAGCCGTGTAGAGCAGTTGCAGGCTACGCTGGTTCTCAAAGGAGTTTTTCTTCTCCTCAGTGATATTTCGGCCGGTGCCCCGATATCCCAGGAAATTATTTTGCTCATCAAAATAAGGGCGGCCACTTATGGACAGCCAACGCTCAGCGCCATTTTCTTGTAATCTTGCGAAGACAACATTTCGAAATTCACGATGTGCGGCCATATCGCCCAGGAAATTTTCCCATATGTCGTCGTCAACCATTTGTGGCCGGGTTTCTTCACGGGTCTTTCCTATATAAAGTTCTGGTTTTATGCCTGTGTTATCTTCGAATCTATCCGAGATAAACTTGAACCGGTTATTTTCATCGGATTCCCAAAACCAGTCTGAGGCCACATTGCTGAAGTCCTTGAAACGCTGTTCACTTTCCAAGAGGGCCTTTTCAGATAGAAACTCGCTGGTGATATCAGTGCCGCTTCCCCGGTATCCCTGAAATTCACCATCAGTGTCATAGACAGGAATTCCACTTATTTGAACATATCGAAATTCTGGCTTGAAGATCGCGTAGCGAAAGTCCCTAAAAGGCTGGTGTTCATCCAGACATTGTTTATGGGCCTCCCAGTCGACCTCATCATTACCGTCAACATCTATTTCCCAGCGGGGTTTCCCAAGGTATATCGCCGGTTTAACTCCCGAACTCTCTTGTAGGTGACCTGAGAAATGGGTAAATTTGTGTTCGCGATCTGTCTCCCAAAACCAGTCCGAGGCGGCCTGGGCAAAGTCACGAACTTTTTTCTCGCTTTGTGCAAGTTTCCCCGCCTCATGGATAATTTGTGTCTGGCTGATCAGTTTCAGCTTTGAACTCGTCATGGCCGCGACTGTGCATAGGATTTCCAGGTGGGAGCCATTGAAGTGGCCAAGTCGTTGATCCTTGCAATCAATAACGCCGACTACCTCGTCATCTATCAACATGGGGACAGCAATTTCCGATTGGGCCTTGATAATGTCAGGAATGTAGCGGCTGTCATTTTCAAGATTATCAACAATCAGGGATTTTTTGGTGATGGCGGCATGCCCTGTTATGCCCTCGCCAAAAGGGATTTCAAGAGCATTTACGATCTCATTCCCTGAAGGGTTCTTGTCGGTCCCATTAGCGGCTGACTGGTGCAATATTTTATTGTTGTCGTCTCGCAAGTATATAACGCAATCGACGAAACCCAATTTACCAACAACTTCGCGGGCCACATACCAGGCCAGCTCTTCTTTTGAAGTAATGCTGATAAGAGAAAGGGCAAAGGCATTGATGGTTGTCAGAACAGCCCTGTCATGGACCAGGCTAGCAACAAGGTCTTCCTGTTCTGCACGGGGTAAACCCTGCCAGGAAACGACATTGCTTGAATTATCGTTACGATTACTCGCCACTGCCAGTCCTTGATAATTTTACGACCTAAATTCCCAAATAATTACTATGGGTAAAATTAACAAGGGATCAAATCAATTTTTATGATTGTAAAGAACAATAAAAACAGGCCATTGATTTTTCAATAACCGCAGGGTTTGTTTTCGGACATGTTGGGAAATTCTTTGTAAACGTCGTGTTCTGCATTTTTTGGCATACGCCGCAAGCACGCGCGCAACCAGGGCGATAGATATCTTGTTCAATATCTGGTTTCCCCAATATGATGAAATGAATGGTGCCCCATAAGGGCATTGCGTGGGCAACATACTTGCGGGTAAATGAAGGGAGCCTGATTATGGTTGGATCATTTCCTAGCCAGGCACAGGTCGTCATTATTGGTGGTGGTGTGGTTGGGTGTTCACTTGCCTACCATCTGACAAAACGCAGGCAGAAAGATGTGGTCTTGCTTGAGCGCAAGCAGTTGACCTGTGGCACCACCTGGCACGCGGCCGGTCTTGTCGGACAGTTGCGTGCAACTCAGAACATGACCCGCCTTGCCCAATACACCACCGGGTTGTTTGCAGGTCTTGAGGCAGAAACCGGACAGGCGACAGGATTCGCCCAGTATGGCTCTCTCTCTTTGGCGACCAATGATGAACGCTTCGAGGAACTGAAACGCGGGGCCTCCATGGCGCGCTGCTTCGGGGTTGAGGTTGACGTTATCAGCGCCAGTGAAGCCCAGACCATGTGGCCCCTGATTAATGTGGATGATGTGGTCGGCGCGGTGTACCTGCCAAAGGACGCCAAGGTGAACCCCATTGATGTTACCCAGGCCATGGCCAAAGGGGCGAAGGCCGGCGGCGCTAAATTCTTTGAAGGGACAAAAGTACAAGCGATCCACACAAGAAATGGTCGTGTTACCGGGGTCGCCACGGACAAAGGTGATATTCAAGCAGAAGTGGTCGTTAACTGTGCCGGTATGTGGGCTCGCGACGTAGGGCGTATGGCCGGGGCCAACGTGCCGCTTCATGCGGCTGAGCATTTTTACATTGTCACTGAAAACTTCGACGGCATGGTGCCTCAATTGCCTGTGCTTAGGGACCCGGATAATTACGCCTACTACAAGGAAGATGCCGGCAAGCTTTTGCTAGGGATGTTTGAACCCACTGCCAAGCCTTGGGGTATGGACGGTATTCCTGATGATTTTTCCTTTACTCAGTTGGCCGATGACTTTGATCATTTTGAGCCAGTTCTGGAAGCCGCCATGAAGCGCTTGCCGGCCCTGGAAAATGTCGGCATTCAATTGTTTTTCAACGGTCCTGAAAGCTTCACCCCCGATGACCGCTATTTGCTTGGACCAGCGCCTGAAGTGGAAAACTTTTACGTTGCCGCCGGTTTTAATTCCATAGGCATCCAGTCTTCTGGTGGGGCTGGTAAGGTGCTGGCTGACTGGATTGTCGACAGGCACCCGCCCATGGACCTTTGGGATGTGGACATCCGCCGCATGATGCCGTTTCAAGGTAATGCCAAATATTTGCACGACCGCACGGTTGAAGGGCTTGGCCTGCTGTACGCCATGCACTGGCCGTTCCGTCAGGTGGAAACTGCGCGGCCTGTCAGAACTTCTCCCTTACATGATCGCCTGAAGGCCAAAGGCGCCTGCTTTGGCGAGGCTGGCGGGTGGGAGCGGGCAAACTGGTTCGCCCCTGATGGTGTTGATCCGGTTTATGACTATTCCTTTAAGCGACAAAATTGGTTCGATTATTCGGCCCGTGAACATATGGCTGTGCGCGAGACCGTCGGCTTGTTGGATCAGTCTTCTTTTGCCAAGTTTTTGTTGCAGGGCCGCGACGCCGAAGCGGTGCTGAACAGGGTTGCGGCAAACGATATGTCCGTGCCCGTCGGTAAGGTTGTTTACACCCAGTGGCTTAACGAGCGCGGCGGCATCGAGGCTGATTTAACAGTCACCCGCATCGCCGAAGAAAGTTTCATGGTGGTGACCTCGTTCTCCTCAGCCGTGCGTGACTTCAATCATCTGCAAAGTCTTATCCCCGGTGACGCCCATGCGATTTTGACGGATGTTGGCTCTGGTATGGCCATGATTGGCCTGATGGGGCCAAATTCTCGTGACCTGCTGCAGTCCTTGACCCCACATGATCTGACAAATGAGTACTTCCCCTTTGCCACCTCTCAGGAAATAGAACTGGGTTACGCCAAGGTGCGGGCCTCGCGCATTACCTATGTGGGAGAATTGGGTTGGGAACTTTACATCCCGACAGAATTCGCCACAGGCGTGTATGACATCCTTGTTCAGGCCGGGGCGGATTATGGCCTTCAGCATGTGGGCATGCACGCCATGAATTCCTTGCGAATGGAAAAGGCCTATCGCCACTGGGGCCACGATATTGCGGATGAGGACACCCCTTTAGAAGCAGGGCTGGGTTTTGCCGTCGCCTGGGACAAGCCTGGCGGCTTTATGGGCAAGGAAGCACTTGAGGAACAGCGAGAAAACGGCGTCACCAAAAGGCTGGTTCAGTTTGCCTTGGATGACCCGGAACCGCTGCTTTATCACAACGAGCCAATCTGGCGCGGTGACGCTATTGTTGGCCACATAACCTCCGGCATGTTTGGCCACGGCCTTGGCAAGTCATTAGGAATGGGTTATGTGGAGGACGATGGCGGCGTTGATGCGGATTTTGTTAATTCCGGGGTTTATGAAATTGAAGTGGCCTGCGAGCGCTTCCCTGCGAGCGCTTCCTTGAAACCTTTTTATGATCCGAAAAACGAACGGATCAAAGTTTAGACATCAGGAGACATTAGAAGTGATTTTAATTGGCCGGGCGCTATCACCTTTTGTGCGGCGTGTACAAGTAACTCTTAATCTGTTGGGGCTGGCGTGTGAGTTTAAACCTTACGGGGTGGTGACACATGGTGCAGAAATAGCCCGCTATAATCCATTGCGCCGGGTGCCTTCACTGGTTTTAGACAATGATGAGGTGTTGATCGACAGCAGCGCCATTCTGGATTATCTGGATGAACTTGTCGGCCCTGAAAAGGCGCTGACCCCACCATCCGGCCTTGAAAAACGCAAGGCCCTGAAGTTGACGGCACTGGCCGTCGGCGCGGCTGAAAAAGCGATCGCGGCATTCTACGAAAAGGCTCGCCGCCCCGATGACAAGGTATGGGATGAATGGGCTGACAAATGTGCAGATCAGGCCCTGTCGGGCCTTCGTGCCCTGGAAGACATGGCCCCGGAAGATGGCGGCTGGTTTGGTGGCGAAAAAATATCACAAGCTGATATCACCACCGCCGTCGTGATTGAATTTATGGGCGTAGAGCTGCCCGACCTGATTGGCGAAGACGACATACCGCGCCTTAAGGCCCTTGTAGCGCGCTTTAATGAACTTGAAGCTTTTTCCTCGACTCATCCCGCAAACCAATAGAAGCAATTTTTAGTCATCCCGCCCAACCGCGCCGCGATTGCGCTTGGTCCCGGCCCGGTGGCGTTTGGACGTCATGCGTTTCTCGCGGGCGGAGCGCGTGGGCTTTGTTTTGCGCCGGGTAACCGGTGGCACGGCGGCTTCCTTGATTAACTCGCTTAGGCGGGCCAGGGCGTCTTCGCGGTTACGTTCCTGGCTGCGGAATTTTTTCGCCTCGATGATGACGATGCCGTCCGCCGTCATGCGCCGTCCGGCCAAAGACTTCAGGCGCAGGTAAACTGCGTTGGTCAGGGCTTTGCAATGACGCGCATCAAAACGTAGTTGCACGGCCGTCGATACCTTGTTGACGTTCTGGCCGCCGGGTCCGCCAGCGCGGATGAAAGTTTCCGTGATGTCATCAGGGGCGAGGTAGATATCGTCAGTGATGTGAATGTGTGCGGGGCGTGTGCTCATGGCGCTGATGCTACCAGTTATCGCAAAGCAATTGTACGTTGCGGTAGCTTCTCGGGGTGTCGATGCGGGCGTTGGATTGGTCGGCCTCGCGGTTCAGTCTCTGGATCAGGGGGCGGATACGGCGCTGCACTTGTTCTTGAATGTATTTGGCCCCCAGGTCCGGGGTTGAAACGACGACCGGGCGAACCCCCAAAGCGGCGGCCCGCGCCTGTTTTTTGATGGAGGGCAAGTAGCGGGTCAGATAGCCTTTATAGAGGGCGACATGAGCATTTTCGTGTTTCAGGATAGCGCGGTATTCACATGTGCCGCGGCGGAATTTACGGTCTATATAAACGAGAAAATCCGCATAACCGATATTCAGATTATAGGAAACCGGATAAGCACAATAACGCCCGCCGGGGATCTGCAACAATCTGGCCGATGTCTTTATGGAATATTTGAAGTCGGTCAGGGTCAGGCCGAGAATTTTCCAGTTGCCTTTATTGGCATGGCGCCCCCGGGTACGTTGCAAGCGCTCAAGGTCGCTGCGACTGTGACCTGTTTTGTATATCACCTTGGCCGGGGTGTTCGTGATGTTGATCTTGACCCTTTTATCAGGGGCCGGGCAGCGACTGTCTGCTAATGCCTGCCTGGGCATGAAAATGACTGCACCTGTGATGACCAGGAGCACAGGAAGACTAAAAATACGGGGCCAGCATTTCATGGGAATTTAGGGTTTGTCGGGCTCATCAGGAGCCGCCGCTGGGGCAGGTGCTGGTTCGGGCGCTCCTGTAGCAGCAGGGGCTGATTCTGGTGTTTCAGGGGCAGGGGTAGGCGCAACGGCGTCAACCTTTTCTGGTTCCGGTGCAGGTTCTGGCTCTGGCGCGACGGCGTCTGTGTTCCAGATATATTCGTGTAGATGCAGGCCGCCGTCGAAGCCTTTCATTTCAAAGGGGCCGCGTTTGATAAAGTTGTAGTTCTTGCCGCCACAAATGCCGTACACGGTTTCAGAAACAAAAATTTGCGACGCCTGGGCTTTGTCGACGATGCGTGCGGCGAGCTGCACCGTTGTTCCAAAAAGGTCGTTGTCCTCGGCAATAGGTTCACCTGCGTTCAGACCGATCTTCAAGCCAAGTGGCAGGTCCGGGTTGCTGGCGTTGTGCTTCAAGGTGCCGATCTGCATATCGGCGGCAGCCTCGACCCCGTGTGATGATTTGGTGAATGACGCCATGATGCCATCGCCTGTGTGCTTGATTTCCGTGCCGTTAAATCTGGACAGGGCCTCACGCACGATACGGTTATGGGCGCGCACAACTTGTTGGGCAACCGCGTCGCCCATTGTCTGGGTCATGTTTGTTGATCCGGCAATGTCCGTGAACAACACGGTCACAGGCCCGGCAGATTCGCCCTTTTCCTTTGGCTTGTTCCATTCTTCAAGGGCATTTTTCAGGTGTTTGGCGGCGTCCGGGTCTTCTTCAAGGTGGTTCTTCATGGCACTGCGCCCGGCCTGATATATCTGCATGTATTTTGAATCGGCGAGAAGGTAGCCTTGAATTCTGTCGGCGAAGGATTCCGCATCGCGTTTTTTGAAGCCCATGTATTTTACGGGCTCGCTAATGACCAGGGCCATGGTTTTACCGTCCAGCTTTCGTTCCTGGGACAAGGTCTCGCAAACCCCGGCCATGAACAAATTAACACCAAACTTGTTGAAGTTATCCAGCTTGGTCTTATCAACACCGCTTTCTTTCAGGGTCGAGACAAGATAGTCCATAACAAATTTTTGCTGTTTCCTGACCCAATTGGTATCGGCGCCCACGTTCAGATCAACGGTGCTTTCATCACCAATCTCAGCTCCTGAATCCTTGGGAACTTCTTCAGCAACAGGGGCTTTGTCCTCTTTGTCGTTGCCGTCATCCGTCTCTTTTTCGTCGTCCTTGTTGTCTTGTGCCGATTGTTGGGCGTCGTCACGGAAACTATCAGGCAGGTGGTCTTCCTTTTTAGGAGTTTCCTTTTTTGCCGGTTTTGCAGGAGTCACCTTCTTCGGCTTTTCCGGTTTGGGCGCGGGTGCTCTACCCTGGTTGTTCAGTCGAGCTTTTGACAGCATGGACATGCCCATGGAAAAAATAGAAATGGCGAAGGAGCCAATGAACAACCCGAACAGGATATTGGACTGGGTGTTGACCCTAAACGAAGATTCACGCAACCACACACCGGCCAGGCCGGTCAGCAGGGAGGCAATAATGGCGCTGAACATAATCACGACCAAAAGCTTGATAAGAAAACCCACTATGGAAAAAGTTGGTGGCTCTTCATAATCTGGATCAAAATCCTTGATCTGGTCGGGGATGTCAGCCCCCGCCTTCATGCCCGATGATCTCTTTTTCGGGGCAGCTTTTTTCACCGGGGCCTTTTTAGAGGGTGTTTTCTTTTTCGCAGCCCGGCCACCGGCGGCCTTGGCTTTTTTGGCTTTTATCTTTCCGGCTGGTTGCTGATCGTCGGGCAGGTTGGCGCTGGCGAAGATGTTGTTTTCCTGGGCCGCGCCGGTCTTGCCGTTGACTTCCTCACGCACGACCTTGACGCTGGCGATCGTAGAAATGTTTTCCAACGCCTTGGCATCTTTGATCGCCTGACCTTGCTGGTCACCGGGATACGACGCATGGGTTTCCCAGCGTCCGCCCTGCAAGACTTGAACCTCGAAGCTGATTTTGTTGCTTGTGTCGCTCATGCTACCCAGTCAATTTGCGCCCATAAAATCCATTGAAAGGTACCATAGATGCCTGAAGCATCAAAAGGGCTGATACCTACTCGCTACTTTTTATACTGGCCAAAGCATTAAAGAATCTTGAATTTCAGCGAATACGGTGGTTGATGTCTGAGATGGAGAATTATAAATGACCGATAAAGACTTACCGCTTTCAGGTGTCCGGGTGCTCGATGTGGCGACCTTCATCGCAGCCCCCTATGCGGCGGCTATTCTGGGTGAGTTTGGTGCCGACGTTATTAAGGTCGAGCAACCGGGCAGGGGTGATCCATTTCGCCGTTTCGGGACGCCGTCGGCCCGGGACGATTCAACGTATGCCTGGCTGTCTGAGGCCCGCAATAAACGGTCCCTGACCTTAAGCCTTTCCCACCGTGATGGAGCCGACGTCTTCAAGCAATTGGTCCGAGAGGCTGATGTGGTGTGCGAGAACTTTCGCCCTGGCACCATGGAAAAATGGGGCTTGGGCTGGGAAGACCTTCGTCAGGTTAATCCGTCCCTGGTCATGCTCAGGGTGTCCGGTTACGGGCAAACAGGGCCTTATAAAAATCGTCCCGGGTTTGCCAGAATTGCGCACGCCTTCGGCGGTCTTAGTCAGCTTGCCGGAATGCCCGGCGAAACCCCGGTGACTCCCGGTTCCACATCGCTTGCGGATTACCTTTCCGGGCTTTATGGCGCGGTTGGGGTTTTATTGGCCCTGCGCCAGCGCGACAAGACCGCTCAGGGGCAAATGATTGATGTGGCCCTGTATGAGTCGGTGTTTCGTGTGCTCGATGAAATTGCCCCGGCTTATGACAAACACGGTATCGTGCGTAAGCGTGAAGGGGCCGGAACTGCCGCCGCCTGTCCCCATGGGCATTTCCCCACATTAGATGCAAAATGGGTCGCCATTGCCTGCACCACGGACAAGATGTTCGAGCGCCTTGCCCGTGTTATGAAGCGGCCGGACCTAAGTGGTGAGACGGGATACAGCGAACAGCGAAAACGTCTGGCCAACCGTGAGACGGTGGACAAATTGGTCGCCGCCTGGACCGGATCGCTTACGCAGGACGAGGTTATGGAGCGATGCCTTGCCGGTGACGTGCCCTGCGCCCCGCTGAATACCATCGCCGATATTTTTGAAGATCCTCATGTTCAGGATCGCGGCAATCTACAAATTATAACGGATAACGATGCGTGCATTGGCAAAGTGGTGATCCCCGGCGTCATGCCAAGTTTGTCGGAAACACCCGGTAGAATTGACAGCCTGGGGCCGGAACTGGGCTCATCCAGTGACGATGTTCTGAAGGAGATTTTGGGATTAAGTGATGAGCAAATAGTGGCCTTGCGAGATGCCGGGGTGATTTAGCCCTCGTTGGCATTAAGCTGCGTTATGCGCCATTTATTCAACTGCTGACGGCGTTTGTTGGCAAAGCTGTTGCCGGTTTTGTCGCGTCCGTCGCGGGGATACTTTTCCAACCATTGGGCAGATTTGGAGGCCCGCTGCATGGCCGCAAGAGTCGCCATGTCGAGACCTTTTGCATCACCGTTACGCCAGGCGGAAAGTTGAGAGTTGTGAGCATTGGCGGCGGCGGCGCTTTCAGTCTCTTTTTTCTGTTGTTTGTGGTGGGCGTTCAGTTGGGCCATGCGCTGGTGGTCGATATTATTGCGGCCTTTGTGTCCGGCGATTTGGCGCTCCTGTTTCCAGTATTTCAGGACTTTCAATTTGTAGTTCTGGGCGCGTTTTGGCGTTGTTGAATGATAGAAACCTGCGGCCTTGGTCCAGGAACGGCTAGACCGATAAAGACCTGTCAAATATTTTGCCCCATAGGTGACGTTAGTGGCCGGGTCCATGGCATCTTCAAGGCTGGCGAAAGCACCGCCGTGGTAATACAGGTTCACCTGCATGCAGCCCACATCAATATTGGTGATCGCGTTAGCCTGCAAGAAGCGTACGTATTCAAGGGCTTCCGTTTTATTTGGGAAGTAATTTCCCACACCAAGGGCGGTGACGGTCCAGGGCCAGGCAACATTTGCCTGTTTTTGTCTGTCCCAGCGGCCTGTTTCTGCCAGGGAAATAGATTTCAAAAGGTAGGGTGGAATACCTTTTTCCTGCTCAACCCGCAGGGTTTGGGAATTGCATAATTTCCAATCGTTTCCAATGACTTGTGCGGGTGCAGCCGGTGCTGACAGGGGCACGAAAAGCGCCGCAGTCAAGCCTGCCACAATCCTTAAAATCCGTTTTACCATAAAGCCGTGCTCCATATTCTTACGCTATATGTAGCAATGGCCGTGCCAGTTAGGTTCCTGACATTAAGGAAGGGTCGTGTCGCTGTCACCCAGGGACAGTTGCATGAGCACCTGATCAAGCCATTTCCCTTGCTTTAAGCCCAGTGATTTAAGGGTGCCGCAATGCTGAAATCCGTACGCCGTATGCAGCTTGATAGACGGGGTGTTTGCGCTGTCACCGATAACGGCGACCATTTGCCTGTAACCGCGCTGTGTACATTGCTCGATGATGTCTTTCAGCAGGCTGCCACCCAGCCCCATTCTGGCGTTGGCGCTGGCCACATAGATGCTGTTTTCAACCGTATGGCGGTAGGCTGGCCGTGGTCGGTAACTGTTGGCATAGGCATAGCCCCTGACCACCCCGTCGAGTTCGGCGACCCGGTAAGGGAACCCGGCTTGTTTCAGGTTGTTCATGCGCTGGGCCATTTCAGCCACATCAGGTGGGGTCTCTTCCCAGCTGGCAAGGCCGTGCAGGACATGGTCTGCGTATATTTTCTGGATGGCGGCGCAGTCATCTTCACGGGCATCACGAATGTGGATCGAACTCATGTTCTTCTCAAGCTTTCCGGACTGATTTTGGTAATAGCCTGGACAAGTTTTTCCAAGCTTTCTTTCAACGGCTCAAAGCCCTCAGCATAGTCGATAAGAAACTCGTTCATATATAGGGCCCTGTTGATTTCAATTTGCAGGGTGTGGTGATTGGATTGGGGTTGTCCGTAATGATCGGTGGTGAAGCCGCCGGCGTAGGGGTTGTTGCGCACGACCGCGTAGTCCATGGCTTGCAGGGCGTCTTCAACCACATCAGTAACCAGGCCTGCGCACGAGGTTCCGTGTCGGTCACCCAAAATGAAGTCGACCCGGTTGAAGCCGGGATCGCGATCCATGGGGCCACCAATGGACGGCATGGAATGACAATCAATCAGCAGGTAGCAGCCAAAGCGCTCTTTGGCCTCGGCTAATAAACCCTTCAAGGCTTCGTGGTAGGGGACATAGGTCGTCTGGATGGCTATTTCGGCATCTTCAAAGCGTAATTTTCCCGCGTAGACTTCTTCGCCGCTGGTCACAACCCGGGCCATGGTGCCCAGGCCTGCGGCAACACGTGGCGACGTTGTGTTGACGTGGGCGGGCAGGGGGCCATGGAACATTTCAGGATCAAGCTCATAGGGTTCCCGGTTGGGATCCACATAAACCCGGGGGAAATGCGCGCGCAGCAAGGGCGCCCCGAAATCTGGCGCCATGGCAAACATTTCATCGACAAAGGCATCTTCGGAACGGCGCAGGCCAAGGCCGGGCAGACGCGACGCTTTAACGAAGGCCTCCGGGTAATGTCGCCCGCTGTGGGGCGAGGCAAAGATCACGGGTGCAGACCAGTCATCCGGGCGAAGGATGTCAAAAGGTCCGATTTCATCACTGTTCAGGGAACGGGTCATCGCTTTTGGTAACGCTCCGGGTACGTCCGTGCAATGGTTATCTGGAAAGTCCTGAAAGGGGGACTTATATAAAGGCATGTACTAGGCCTTGCCAAGGGGCGCGGATCGGACTAAAAACGCCCTTCCTTACGGCGTGCATGCGCCGAAAAGACAAGGGCGCGTAGCTCAGCGGGAGAGCACTGCATTGACATTGCAGGGGTCACTGGTTCA
>Ga0055584_100000008_pt1 | contig 164200 bp, 114 predicted proteins | sample OSDHelmetaG_FD_58716 | JGI IMG/M metagenome (GOLD analysis project Ga0055584, IMG submission 58716) | Pelagic marine sediment microbial communities from the LTER site Helgoland, North Sea, for post-phytoplankton bloom and carbon turnover... | ecosystem: Environmental > Aquatic > Marine >... | reverse complement strand
CGCTTGTTTATCCGGCTGACTCGCCCTTCCGCCAACCACGTGGCGTAGCGCCGGGTCCACACACAACCGCTCGGCGTCATTGACATCTTCGTAGCCTGCCAGTCGGCTGTAGATCGACTGACGCAACAACGGCACGAGCTGGTGTTGCTTGTTGCGGCCCTGGCGTGAATCGGTCAGCGCGTCTGCGCCCCTTTCCGTCAACCCCAGCGTTGCGTCCAGTTCGCGGTAGGCCAGCAGTCCGGCGTCGGTGGTGATCTGGCTGCCGCAGAATTTGAGCTTCAAACGTCTGTCAAAATCGACCCGCAAATCCTCGTTTTGGCAGTCACCCATCGGGTTCCCCTGTCAGCATAGCATGAATTGGCAGAATACCCTTGTTTTGTAGGGGTATGGCGCAAATTACGTGCCAAAGCGAGGGAAGTCATCTGGGAAATGCGGGTTAGTAAAACCACACCAAAGTACACGTCATAAACAGTTAACAGTAATGAACTTAGTCAGTTGTTTTTTGAACTCATAAAAAAATAACCATGTATTTTACCGTATTATTAATATTTATTAATTTAAACAGTAGTCACTGCCTGGTCTCATCGTAATAATCCCATAGGCCCTCTGTTTCATTGATGAACAAGGGGGCTTCGAAATATTCATTCTGATGATTCATTCGCTCTGATTCAGAATTTCCTGCATTTCCTTATTTCGCTGAATTTGATTTCGATACCTTTATTATGGATTTGGGTTAACTAAATAATTCTGCGGGCACTCTCTATTTTTTATTCTACTTAAAGGCACATTACTAATGCGAAAAGAACGACTACGTAGACACGGTTTCACACTCATTGAATTGTTGGTGGTGATTGCCATCATTGCAATTCTCATTGCACTTCTATTACCGGCTGTCCAACAGGCACGCGAAGCAGCCCGCCGCAGTACCTGCAAAAACAACCTGAAGCAAATGGGCCTGGCGTTGCATAACTACCACGATACGCATCGTGTTTTTCCACCTGCAACAATCAATGGTGGTCTTTCGAGTTGTTCTGGTGTCCAAGGGACCGGCGCTATTCTGAATCACACATGTTACCAAATGATTTTGCCCTTTATGGATCAGGCAAATCTTTACAACCAATATAACTGGAGTACTCCAAGTGGTCGTGCCAAGCACAGTAGCTGTACCGGTACCGTTCCTTCAGCAGATCAATATTCAGTGGTGACTTCACCTGTGCCTGTTTTTCTTTGTCCTTCGGATCCAGGTGGTTCATCGCATACTACCACGTCAGCTGATTACTATGTCGATCGTGGCTGGCGAACCAGCTATGGAGTCGTCAACTACACAACCGGAGGTGGTGGTGGAAGCTGGGGTGCGAATGCCAGTCTATCCAAAGGAACTTTGGGACCTAACGGAGCAGCCCAGTTTAAAGATATTACCGATGGTTCCAGCAATACAATGGTATTCTGTGAAACAAAATTACTTAAAACATCAACCAGTTATGGTCCCTACTGGAATGCCGTAACCCACACGTTTTTTATTCTGCCTGGAGTCAGTAACTACAGGATCAATAATAATTACGATGGTAACAACAATCAGTACGCCTGGGGAGCGGGTAGCCACCATGTAGGAGGCGCCCACATACTTTTAAATGACGGAGGAGTTCGATTCCTGAGTGAAAATGTTGATCTGACTAGTGTTGTTGCAGCGTTAGTTTCTATCAGAGGTGGAGAAATCTTGCCAGAATTTTAATCGGCATTTCTATTCTCACCTGTTAATCAAAGAAAATGCCGCGATGATGGCTCATCATCGCGGCATTTTGAAAACACGCTTGTTTTGCTTTGTGATACCATCCCCCTATCACCCCTTTTTATTCATACATAGGACAGTCGGATTAATGAAACTAATTTTCTCTTCACTTTCTTACACTAACTTATTGTTTCTGCTCTTACTCTGTAGTCTTCCAGGCTGCATGGGAAACGGAGGCGAACCGACACCCGATTTGGGTGAGGTGACGGGCACCATCACTCTCGATGGCACACCACTGAGTAAAGCAAACGTAACGTTTCAACCAGCGGCTGTTGGTGATAAAGGCAGAAGTCGCGCGTCAAGTGCGATCACATCAGCAGATGGCCAATTCAAACTGGCCTATAATTCTGATACTTCAGGTGCTTCTATCGGGAAACACAAGGTGATCATCAGCAAGATGTCCGATAATCCGGAAGAAGCAGGGCTGCAACTGGTCCCGACCAAATACAATGATGCTACCGAATTGACAGCAGACGTTGTCGCAGGCGAGAACACGATCAACTTCGATCTGAAATCGAAATAAAGCCATCAGTCGCAAAAATCAAGTGAATTCAAATACTGTTTGAGTTCACTTGATTTTTTATTTTGCTATTGCTCCTTGTGTTCGAGAATACGAACGACCTGAGCATAAGTATCCACTTCAATCAGATCACCTGTTTTGATCTTTGAAGTAGCCAGTTCTGTGCCGATCAATGTTGGCTTCCTTAACTCCCGCGCAATAATCGCAGCGTGGCAGGCAATCCCGCCATCATCGGTCACAATAGCGCCACATTTCTTCAACAAAGGCATCAATGCCGGGCTGGACTGAATCGAAACCATAATTTCATCTTCTTTCATGGTGTGTCCCATCGCATCCAGACTCAGCACCACATGGGCGCGTCCTCGAAAAATTCCAGGCCAGGCAACTTGCCCTGATAACTCATGGGAATCATTTTCAGGAATAATCTTTCTTTCCTTGGAGAGCCGCGTCAGCAAATAACCCGTTTGTGATACCAGATGAAATTCTTCCTGGCCTTCAATAAATTGAAAAATGTATCGCGCACCTGATTGAATGGCTTTGAAACGGGACTCTAATAGTTCCAGAGTCACTGTTTCGTTCTTTAACTCACTCCAGACCATTAATTCACAAGCACGTTCCTGTTCCGAAAAACCAAGTGCTTTCGCCGTTTGAATCGCCAATGGTTCGATAATATTTCGCTCGATGACCGGATAAAGCGTATGTGAGCGAATTTGCTCTGCAAGTGCTTGAACTTCCGGGTCTTCAATTTGATTCGATTCAATGTAAATCAAAACCCAGGCAGGAAAAACCGTCGTATGCTGTGCGATATCGGCAAAGAAATCTTCAATTTCCTGAAGACTGCCAAATCCTTCAACTCCCTGATCAATCCGAGTTTGCCCCTGATCATAAAGGTCTAAGGCATGCTTTAAAATTTCGATCAAATGGGAACGATCGTTTTGAAACAGATCGCCGATGTGATTCATGTAGGCTTCGACGGATTTTTGGGAATAGAAGATATTTACCGTTCCCGTCTCATCCTGGATCAATAAAGTTTCATTCAAATGCGTTCCTAAAGTTTTGTCGGCATGTTTTGAATCAAGCCAAAACGGCAACACGGAGCCGGGCAGTAAAGAAAACGGACGCCGCACGACGAATTGCCATTCCTGTGATTCATCAATCAGTATTTGATCATACTCTTCAGCCAGAGTCGTAATCGGCCTCGCCTGTAAAACCTGAAACGCGCCATCTTGAATCGCCCACTCTGTATCGATCGGATGTCCAAAATGATCTTGCAGGCGCGACAGAATACCCGCGTATTCAGAAACTTGCGCATCGCTTATTTTCTGCTTTGTTCCAGCGTCCTCAAGGTTTCTCCAATCAGTATCTGATTTGCCATCGCCTATAAAAAGCCCTTCTTTCTGGTTACCGATAATTGATTCGAGGATCTGATGGGAACCGCGTTCCACCACATATTGATCGGGAACGATTCTGCCCGATACGATAGCCTCTCCCAATCCCAAACAAGCCTCAATCAGTTGGATATCTGGCTCTTGAGTTACTGGATGAACTGAAAAACCAATGCCAGAAATATCACTGGCTACCATCTCCTGAACGACAACGGCGACGGCAACCTGACCCGATCCATAGCCATGTGTGGCTCCATAGGTTAAAGCCGTTTCACTGAACATCGAACTCCAGCAAGCCCGCACATTCTGAATGATGTCATCAGGAGACACATTCAAATATGTTTCCAATTGTCCCGCCCAGGCACTCGTAGAACTATCTTCACAGGTGGCACTGGAACGAACAGAAACCCGCCTGGAACCGAATTGCAATGCTGCTACGCTCACCGCATCAACAATCTCTGCCGGTACTTCGACGTCATTGATGCGCGATAGAATCTGCTGATTTGCTTGAGTCAGATCAATTTGTCCCGCATTCAGTAACTGAATTGAATCGATGACAAATTGCTTCAGGTCACCCGCACTAAAGAATTTTTCAAATGCAGCGCTCGAAATCACAAATCCCTGAGGGACGGGCGCCTTGGCACGCATCAACTCACCCAGTGAAGCACCTTTTCCACCCGCCTCAGCCACAAAAGATGAGTCTAATTCAGACAATTGATAGATGAAACGCTTTACCATCGTAGCCCCTCATAAAGATTCAGGTTCTCTATTTTTGAAAAGCTTAATGTATCGTTATCTGAGAAGAAATAGTACGCAATAATTCAATTGCCACTGTTTCTCAGTATCCCCTAAATAATCAGGGCTTTATGGTTTTCTAGATTGCCCTGGATGAAATTTATTATCTTTCCATAATACAATCAGAAAACAGTGGCATTCTTGATACTACTTGGAAAAACGAAATGTATGACTGTGTAATTATTGGAGCAGGGCATAATGGTCTTGTTTGCGCGCATCAGTTGGCCCAAAAGGGCTGGAAGGTTCTGATTCTCGAACGGCGGGAAATGGTGGGTGGAGCCTGTGTAACGGAAGAACTCTGGCCCGGATTCAAAGTTTCAACGGCTTCTTATCTGGTCAGTCTGCTCCTCCCGGAAATTGAACAGGAAATGCAGTTGGCGCGATATGGCTATCGCGTGCTGCCGCGGAATCCAAGTTCGTTCACCCCGCGTGCAGATGGGAAATCGCTGCTGCTGGGGCCGGACCTCAAGCAGAATCAGGAACAGATCGCACAGTTCAGCCAGCGCGACGCCGAACTGTATCCCCGCTACGAAGCGATGCTGCAAAAAATCGCCGAATGTCTTGAACCTGCTTTGATGCAGACACCCCCCGATCTGCTGCCGCTACCCGCCAGCTGGCGTTCGATTGGCTTCAGGAAGAAACTACGTGACTCCAAAACCGCCTATCATTTGCACCAATCGTTAAAACAACTGGGCGAAACCATTCCGGAAGCAATTGAACTTCTCACCGGTGCGGCGCTACCGATACTTAATCGCTGGTTCGAATCGGACATTCTCAAGGCAACGCTGGCAACCGACGCCATCATTGGAACGTTTCAACCACCTTCTGCACCCGGAACCGCGTATGTGCTGCTGCACCATGTAATGGGTTCGGCGGGTGGGGCACGAGGTGTCTGGGGTTATGTCGAAGGAGGGATGGGTGCGCTGAGTCAAGCGATGGCGTCTTCAGCACAAGACGCAGGTGTCGAAATCCGAACTGGTGTTTCGGTCGAAGAAATTTTGATCTCTGATCAGAAAACGTCGGGAATCAAACTTTCGAATGGCGAAACCATTCCAACGCGTTGTGTGGCTTCGAACGCCGACGCGCATGTGACGTTCGAAAAACTGATCCCGGCGGGTACGCTGCCAGAATCATTTGAAAACGCAGTCAGCCGTATCGATTATAGTAGCGCCAGCATGAAGATTAACCTCGCAGTCAGTGAACTCCCCGATTTCACCTGCAAACCCGGTAAAACAGAACCTGGACCACAACATTGTGGCACAATTCATATCGGCGCTACCTGTGAAGAAATCGAACGCGCCTACGACGACGCCAAATACGGTCAACCTTCACAGCAGCCAATCATCGAAATGACAATTCCCACATCCATCGACACAACACTGGCGCCTGCTGGTAAGCACATTCTCTCGCTGTTCGTGCAATACGCGCCCTACGAATTGGCCACTGGCAACTGGGATGAGATCAAAGAGGAATTCGCCGACCGCTGTATTCAGCGAATCGCTGAATTTGCACCCAACGTGCCGGCATCCATTCTGCATCGCCATATTCTGTCACCCCTCGATCTGGAACGAACCTTCAGCCTGACTGGCGGTAATATCTTTCAAGGAGCGATGCCCGCACATCAGTTGTATAATCTACGCCCCGTCCCCGGCTGGAGCGATTACCGCACGCCGATTGAGGGACTCTATCTATGTGGCAGCGCCGCACACCCCGGCGGGGGTGTCATGGGAGCCTGCGGGCGTAATGCGGCGAGGGAAATGCTGCGTGATGGTAAACGCTGAATGAAAACGGTCGGCCACAACGAGCAAAGTGGACTTGATAAATAATGCTAACAATACATCTGCCTTGACAATCGCTGGCTTTCCGTTGAAATGGATATTACAGGATGAATCTGTCACGTCAGAATCAATTGATACCAATTACCGTTTTTCTTACCTCTCATAATTCATTGAGCTTTCCAATATGCTTCGTCAAATTCTTACCCTCGTTGCCGCTGTCTGCGGATTTCTTTTCTCGTTTCAAGATCTTACAGCAGCAGAGCCGGAGCATGCAGTTGATATTTGCATATATGGAGGCACATCCGGCGGAGTGGTCGCCGCCGTCAAAGCAGCGAGGATGGGAAAGCAGGCCCTTCTGATCGAACCGGGGCAACACCTGGGAGGCATGAGTTCGGGAGTCTTAAGTTATTCAGACATGGGCAAAGCCGCTACAGTCGCCGGCATGTCGCGTGAATTTTATCAGCAAGTCGGACGCAAATACAATAAGCCGCTCGAAACTCAACTCGAACCGCACGTCGCCGAACAGGTATTTGACGAAATGATCAAAGAAGCTGGCGTGACAGTTTTGAAAGGGGAGCATATCGCACAAGTTCACAAACAGGGACCCCGAATTGTTGAGCTGGAAACTCACAAAGGGAAGCGCATCGGAGCCAAAATGTTTATTGACGCCACATACGAAGGCGATCTGCTCGCAGCGGCTGGCGTTTCGTATTCGTTGATCAGAGAAGCGAACGCTCAGTACAACGAAACCTTGAATGGCATCCAGTTTCATGAAATCCCGCAAGTGCAATTCGGAAAAGTAAATGCGATTGGCAGACGGAAAGATCGGCGCGGCTTATGGGATCGATCGATTCCCCTCGACCCGTATCGAATTCCCGGCAAACCGGAGAGTGGCCTGTTGCCTTTAATTGAAGAGGGAACACTGGGCACGAATGGCGAAGCGGCGCCCGGAGTGCAGGCGTACTGTTTTCGATTGTGCGTAACCGATCAGCCAGAGAATCGGATTCCCATTAAAGCTCCTGATAATTATGACCCGGCTCGTTTTGAAATCGTGGCCCGCTACATTCAAGCCTGCGAAAAGGCGGGCGACCAGATGGACCTTCGCTGGTTCACCAAACACGATGCACTGCCCAATGGAAAATTTGATTTCAACACGGCTTATTTCGGTTTGAATTATGTAGGGGGTAACAAGGACTATTCAGAATCCAGTCACGCCGAGCGACAAAAAATTATCAAAGAACACGAAAACTATGCGCGCGGCTTGTTTCACTTCCTGGCGACCGACAAACGCGTACCCGCCAAAGTAAGCCAGCAAATCAGACGCTACGGCTTGTGTAAAGATGAGTTTACCGATAATGGGGCTGGCCTCATCAGCTTTATATTCGTGAATCTCGACGCATGATCTCTGATCTGGTGATGACCGAACATCACTGTCGCCACAAAGAGGTTGCCGCCAAGTCGGTCGGCCTGGCCTCGTATGGAATCGACATTCATGAAATCCGCCGGATTGCACATAAGGGTATGATGGTTCGCGAAGGAAAACTGCTCGGCCATACCGGAACACGGGGACCATACCCCATCGGCTATGACGCCATCGTTCCGAAAGCATCGGAATGTAATAACCTGCTGGTCACCTTTGCCATTTCTGCCAGTCACGTTGCCTTTGGGTCCACACGGATGGAACCGGTGCTGATGATTCTCAGCCAGTCCGCAGCGACTGCCGCCAGTCAGGCCATTGACGACGAATGTAGTATTCAAGAGGTCGATTACAAAAAACTGCGCAAACAACTATTGGCAGACGGCCAGTTGCTAGACTGGACGATGCCGAAGAAAAGCAGTACGACTCATTCACGCGCTCAAAAGCTATCCGGAATCGTCGTTGACGACTCACAAGCAGAATTCACTGGTGAATGGAGTAAAAGTAACGGTCAGCCGCCGCTGGTGGGCACGACCTATCATCACGATGGCAACAAAGCGCATGGTCGCAAGAGCGCACGTTTTAAGACGATCCTTCCTGCGTCTGGTGAATATGAAGTACGGTTGCTCTATACCGCGCACGAGAACCGAGCGACTAATGCTCCTGTCATCATTCAGAGCGCTGATGGAGTAAAAACCGTTTACGTCAATCAACGTCAGCCCATACTGGTGAATCGAATTCCTGTCTCTCTGGGTGTGTTTCGTTTTGAAGCCGGCAAGCAGGCCCGCGTCACCGTTTCCAATACGGGAACCGACGGTTATGTTACTGTAGATGGCGTGCAGTTTGTTCCCTTGAAAATTGCCAAAGCAGAACGGGCCGAATAATAGCTCCCTGTTGAGCAGAAAAGTTTCCACACAACATCCATTCAAACCATTGCAGTTGATTGCAAACTGGATTTACCTTCGCGAGTAAGTCAATTCTTTAGAAATTGAAACTCAATACTATAAATTCACATCGTAACAAGTTATACTGATGATCGTATGTCACCAATCTAGTGCTGATCCGACAAGAGACTATGAGTTCGGTAAAATGCCTGTTTGAATAAACCATCTACAATATTACTTACTGACTGCCCCGCCATGCTCTCGACGATCATCATTGTTTCTTTGGTCCTTGGCATTCTACTGAGTTCTTTTTTCTTTTGGGCGTATTTCCTGCGTCTTGGGCTCCGCTGGGTAAAAACGCCGGATATCTCTACGAAGCGTATTATTCTTACAACAGTTTCTGTATTTAGCGTCCTTGTCACTATTCAGGTTCTGAGTTCTTTGTTTTTACCTCAATCTGAATCAGAGGAATTTGGACTTTCTGCCGTCATATTTTTCAGCTCGTTATACCTCACATGCCTGATCATCTCACGTATCAATCGTATCCCCATGAATCGTGCATTCCAGGCTTGGTTGCCCACGCTCCTCTCGTCGGTCATACCCCTGGCGTTTGCTTATTTCGTGTTTCAGCCCTTTCTTTATGAATCCTTTATTATCCCCACGAATGCGATGGCTCCTACTTTATTAGGACATCACCATCAAGATGTTTGCCCCGAATGCAACTCGCCCAATTATGGCTCTATCGTAGAAGGTTCATATCGATTTGGTAACCAGATACAGATTTGTGATAATTTTCATGTCACTGAAGTTTCAGAAGTAGATTCACAGAAACACTCGGGTGACCACATTATTGTCGCCAAATATTTGAACCCCAAACGCTGGGATCTCGTAGTCTTTCAATATCCAGCGTCCCCGTCTGTCACATACGTCAAACGTCTGGTCGGTTTACCGGGCGAGAAAATTCAGATTCAAGGTGGTGCAGTCTGGGCGGATGGAAAAAAACTCACACCACCAGATTCCATTCTAGGTCTCGAATATCTCTCCGAGATTGAAGGCGGAAATAATACCGAACTGTGGGGCTCCCCGGAGAAACCTGCCCAATTGGGTGATGACGAATATTTCATGCTGGGCGATTTCTCTACTCGCTCTGCTGACTCACGATACTGGCAAAAAGGAGCACCAGAACACAATCCATTTGCTGTTCCTGAATCCTATTTAAAAGGAGTTGTGACTCACATCTACTGGCCGTTCCATCGGCAACGCATTCTAAAATAAGAATTCGAGGTTTCTTGTTGGCAGAATACTGTAATTAAGTGATTTTATCGCAGATAAAATCGCGACGTAGTATATAAAATATCCCGACTCTAGATGAAATCAGGTATTTGAAAAATGATTGAGGCTATCTATATCGCGAACGAACGAAATGCCGTTCAGGAACAGGTCGAACGCATTGAATTGGAGCAAGCCAAAGGAATTGTCGGCGATCGTTACTTTGGTCGATCAGATTACCCCGGTCAACAAATCACGTTTATCGAGCGGGAAGAAATCGAATCATATAATCAAAAGTATCAGCAAAATATCGATCTGTGTGACACCCGCCGCAATGTGATCACTCACGGTATTCGACTCAACGATTTCGTGGGAAAAACCTTTCAAATCGGTGAGGTCAAGTTCATGGGCGTCGAACTCTGCGAACCATGCGCCACTTTAGGAGGCCGCCTGGAAAACGAAGCCATCCCAAAAAACGATGTCATCAAAGCCTTTGTCCACAAAGGTGGGTTACGAGCTGACGTTTTAAGCGATGGTTGCATTGAAGTGGGCATGAGAATCAACTGCAACTAAAACTATTATCATTCCTTTTCATAAGCAGTAATGATAGACAGCTTTTCATGAACACATCCACTGTAAAGAGTGCCCTCAAAGAGATCTACCAGACCACAGGTATCCGACTGCGAAAATCAGATCTGTTTCTGTCGGGAAGTGTGAAGTTCACTATGCGGCTGAAAATGGATGTAGTCCAAACTGGTCATCTCATCGAATTGGTTCGAGTGCCGGCATCCTATTTGTTTGCTCATTGTTCACTCGTTTGTGCAATCGTTTTCTGCATTCTCTGGATCACTCAGAATACAGACTCACACGCGATTGGAGCGTGTCTCAGTTCATTTCTTGCCGTTTGTGGTTTCTATGGCTTAACGATATGGGTTAATAAATCTGCTAAACGTGAGAATCCGATCCTTTCTTATGATTCACAGTCTGAGAGAATGTTGATCGCTTCAAAACAGTCTGAATTTGATCGGAGCGATTTATGTTTCATTCTTGCGTTGTCGAGCATTCCACTAAAAGCACACAAGCCTGAAAAAAGCTGCGGCGAACTGAAACTCATTTTCAGGAACCAAGGCAACACAAACGCCGTTGTTCTCGCAAAAGATTTTAAGGGCCATCTGCCGAATTTTGATGCTGAGATCCTGCCCTTCGCAGAAGCGCTGGGACTTTCCTATCTACATGCAGATCGCAAATTCAATACAGGAAAATATACGATTACGCGTATCAAATAATCGTTTTCCAGGTGTCCGGGCCAGTGTGATTCATATTTGGCAACCGACGCGGTTAGACGAGCCTGAGACGTCTCAAATCGTACGATAAGTGTGTGTTCGTACAAAATTTAATAAATTCGTTCAACCACGGTGTATTAAATAATAACAGTGCCTTTACTCGAGGTTGATTGTTAGAATAATGTTAGTCAAAACTAATTGCGGGCAGCAATCAGCGGGCAGAAAGATTTGATCGATGAATCACTCCCCTCACACTTCGTCTAGAAACAGCAATCCATTCTCGTATTCCATTTACATTATTATCTTCTTCGTTTTCTCCCTGTGCGTCAGTTATCCGGCTTCAGCACAGGTAAATAACGGCGGTGGCAATAATGGCGGTGGCAATAACCAGAATGGTAACAATCAACAAAACGCAGGTGGGATTACCATTGATGCCGAAGGCGTGATTTCCGCACCGTTCCGAGTCACGCAAAACAGCAAGCAATTAAATCAGCGTCGACTGCAGGCACTCGCGGCTGAATCGCTTTCAAGTGATCTCAATCAGAAATCGGAGTTCCGCAAAATCTCACTTGTGAAACTGGAAAAAGCGTGCCAGGAACTCAAATCAAAAAATCAGCCTCTTCCGCCGGAAATCCAATATCTGGCCGGGTTGTTGCGAATTGATTATCTGTTCGTAGATAGTGAAAACAACGACTTGATTATCGCAGGTCCTGCAGAAGGATTCGCCGCCAATGCGCAAAATCGTGTTGTCGGTGTGGAATCAGGCCGCCCGCCGCTAAGACTGGATGATTTGGTTGTGGCGTTCCAGTCTCAGGAAAGAGGTCTGATCACAGGCTGTTCTTTCGATGCAAAGCCTGGAAATCTTGCGAAGATGAATGAGTATATCCGCCGCACTAACAATGCCTCTTCCACGGCAACTGCTGTGACACGTTTTAAAACGATGGCACAGATTTTAGGCATGCAGGATGTTTCAGTAACTGGTGTTCCGCCAAGATCACATTATGCACGGATATTGGTCGAAGCCGACTATATGTTGAAACGAATCTCCATCGGGTTGGAACCGTCGGGCATTCGCGAAATCAAAAGCCATCTGGCGACACTCCGCGGAGGAGGCAACAGCACCCAACGCTGGTGGTTCACTCCCTTGTACGATGCCTTCACCACCACAGCGGACCGGGATGCATTTACTTTTTCCGGACAGCGACTACAAATGATGTCGCAGGAAGAATTCGTCAATCAGGCCGGGCAAAGAACTGACGCTGACCAGACTCGACTTTCAACGACTAAGTATGCGCAGCAGTTTACCAAAAACTTTGCAAAGCTGGCAAATCAACATCCCACGTTTGCCGAACTGCAATCGATCACCGATTTAACTGTATTGGCAGCGTTGATCAGAAAAGAACGCCTGGAACAGCAAGTAGACTGGGATCATCGTTTCTTTTCTACTGCATCGGATTATTTGGTTCCACAGGGAAACATCCCCAGACAAGTTCCGACCGCGATGAATTACAAAAAGGCCAATCGACTGATGATTTGCCTGGTGGGTGGGGGAGTGACCGTAAATGCCAGAAAGGTTGTAAATCAGACGGAGTTTCAAACATCCAGAGATGACTCACTCGACCAGAAAAAAACAGCTGCCTTTGAACGTCGTGGAGATAAAACTGTTCGCTGGTGGTGGGATTGATGGATAATTCCTTTAGAATGGTGTCTGATTTGAACCGCTTTTGACTCTGAACTCGAAAAGGAAATTCACTTCCACTATGCTACGTAAACCTGTTTTGAACCTTGCGTCATTATCATTTTTGATCCTCTTCATATTCCCCATTCAGTTCTCACAGGCTGCTGCGAAGCCGAACGTATTGTTGATCATGACCGACGATCAAGGGTGGGGAGATATTCAATCTCACGATAACCCGTTGATTAACACACCTCAACAGGACCTGCTGGCGAAGCAGGGGGCACGGTTTGATCGGTTTTATGTTTCTCCCGTTTGTGCACCGACGCGAGCGGCACTAATGACAGGTCGCTATAGCTTAAGAACCGGCGTACATGGCGTGACGCGTGGTTTTGAAAACATGCGAGCCGAGGAAGTTACGATTGCAGAAATTCTCAAGTCGGCCGGTTATGCCACGGGGGCGTTTGGAAAATGGCACAATGGTCGTCATTTCCCGATGCATCCTAACGGGCAGGGCTTTGATGAATTCTTCGGTTTTTGTGGCGGTCACTGGAACCGTTACTTCGATACAAATCTGGAACACAACAAAATACCGGTCGAAACAAAAGGTTATATTACCGATGTTTTAACAGACAAAGCGATTGAATTTATCAAACAGAACCAGAATCAGCCGTTCTTCTGTTATGTACCTTACAATGCCCCACATTCTCCTTGGATTGTGCCTGAGAAATACTGGAACAAATACGCGAACAAAGGCCTGGATGACAAAGCCCGCTGTGCTTATGCGATGGTAGAAAGTGTCGATGACAATCTGGGACGCTTGATGCAGACACTGGATGAACTTGATTTGAGCAAGAACACGATTGTGCTGTTTCTGACAGACAATGGTCCGAACAGCAAACGTTATAATGGCGACATGCGCGGCCAGAAAGGGTCCATTCATGAAGGAGGCATTCGCGTTCCGCTATTTGTGCGTTATCCTGGAAAAATCAAACCGGGAACAGTTGTGAAACCAATCGCCGCTCACATTGACATCTTACCAACGTTGCGAGATTTTTGTGGTGTGAGTGCATCGCCTGAAAATCGCATTGACGGGAAAAGTCTTGTGCCCTTACTGACGGGCAGCCCGACTGAAGAGTGGCCGAAACGGATGCTCTTTACAGATCGACTGTTTCGCAATTCGATTCCCGGAAAAGAAATCCCAGTGGGCTCTGTACGCACAGAGCGCTGGCGGGCTGCTTATGAACGAAATCACAAATGGAAACTGTATGATATGCTGGCGGACCCGGGACAAAAAAAGGATGTCTCGAAATCTCATCCAAAAGTGATTCAGAAATTGAAAGCAGCTTACACTGATTGGTTCAAGGATGTGTCCCAGTCCGGGTTCGAGCCAATTCCGATCCCCGTAGGTCATCCCCAAGAAAAAATGACTTCGCTACCCGCGAATGAATCATTCTTGAAACCTGAAGCCGGGCAGGGGATCAACTATAGTGGTAAAGGGCACAACGGTTATGCCAACAGTTGGCTTGAAGACTGGACCGATTCAACAGCTTCAGCAGTTTGGCATTTGGATGTTGTAACACCAGGAACTTATTCACTGACATTAAAATATACATGTAGTGCGAATGATGTTGGATGTGAAATTCAAACGGAAGTCGCCAACCGGAAACTGACAGCGACAATTACCAAGGCACATGATCCGCCGAAAATTGGCAATCAGGATCGAATAGAACAATCACCAAACTACATGAGTAAGAAGTGGGGAAAAATCAATTTGGGTACGGCCCAACTGAAAAAAGGGCGATGCGATCTTAGATTAACGGGGCTCAAAAAAGTTGGATCTAAGCTGATTGACGTAAAAGGTATCGAACTGAAACGTATCAATTGAAGCACTGCCGCTTATGTACCCAGAGAATTAAATAGTCTCTCAGCGGCTTGTTCCGCACTTTGAATACAATCGGGAATGCCGACGCCACGATAGGCATTTCCTGCCAACTCTAGTGCGGGATATTTTTCTGCCAGTTGTTCGATCTGCTCGACCATTTGCAAATGCCCCAGATGATATTGCGGCATGGACTGATTGTGTCGCAGTAATTTAGAGAACAGAGGATCGCCAGTGACACCTAAGAGATCCGATAGTTCATTTTGAACCATTACCATCAAATCTTCATCGGACTGTTCGAGCAATTCCGGCTGCATGGCGCCGCCGACAAAGGTTCTAAGTTGCACACAACCTTCCGGAGCACGACCAGGAAATTTTCGACTGGCAAAAGCAACGGCAAATATCTTCCGCTGTTCTGCTGCGGGTATAACGAGACCAAATGCATTGAGTGGATGCTTGATGTCGGAGAGTTTGAAAATATTGACCAGAATTGCCGTGGAAGCATACTCGATCTGCCCTAACAAGCCTGCCATCTCGGGTGCAAAACTGGCGGTCATTTTCGCCGCCTGCGGTGCCGCGGTAGCTACGATGACTGCATCAAAGTGTTGTTTCTGCACAGCATTGCCCGCTTCGCTGGTGACTTCATAGCCTGAATCAGCGGAAGGATCAATTTGCTTGATCCGCTGACCGTAGAGAATAGTTCCCTGATCAGAGACGCGTTCTGCAAGAGTTCGAATCAGAGTTTGCATCCCGGTTCGAAATGCGGCAAATAAGCCGTAACGTGCTCCTGTGGCATCCGCTGACTTAGCTTCTTTTTTTTGTTTGCGAATGGCTTTAATCAAACTGCGGTGATCACGTTCCATATCCAGAAAACGAGGCAAGGTAGCTCGCAGGCTTAACTTTTTCGGATCGGAAGTATAAATCCCTGCGACCAGAGGTTGAACCAGCCTTGTTAATGCTTCTTGACCAAATCGGCGTGTCACAAAATCAGCAAGACTTTCATCATCCCAATCCAGGCCCAGTTTACTCTGCCGACGTGGTATAAAATACTCCCACCCCATTCGCAACTTCCCCCACAAACTCAACAGAGGAGTCTTGAGCATGGGCCCGATTCGCGATGGCGTCATCAGTTCAAATCCAAGTGGAACGGGAACAGGTTGCCCGTCTTTGAGAATCAGAGCACCACGGTTTTGTTGATTCGTTGAGATGAGTTGGTCTTCGAGCCCTAGACGCGTACAAAGATTGAGAGCCGCGGGTTTATTGGTAATGAACATGTCAGCGCCAGAGTCGATCAAGTAGTCTTTTTGATCGATCGTTCCGATCCAACCCCCGGCTTCTGACTGCGATTCAAATACGGTAATTTCTATCGATTGTTTATTCTCTTCTGCCAGTTCGAGCAAGCGATGCGCGGCAGACAGGCCGGTAAGTCCCCCGCCGACAACTGCAATGCGTTTCGTTATTTCTGAATTTGAAGATTGGTTCATACAATTGATCGATTTGTATCACAACAAAGAAGAGACGCACTACGGAAATTGATTTTATCTGCTGCCCAGCTCATGTACGATTTCCACAAGGGCTTTTACATTGTCGGGGTTCATGTCAGGCATCACGCCATGCCCGAGATTAAATATATGACCATTACGACCACCGACCGCATCGAGTACTGACTTTGCCTTTTCTTTAAGAACAGGCAGATCTGCATAAAGGGCAATGGGGTCGAGGTTTCCCTGAACGGCAACATCGGGACCTAATATTTCCCAGGCTTCTTTGAGACTGATTCGCCAATCGACGCCAAATACAGTTCCGCCCGCTTGTCTCTGCAAAGGCAGCAACGCGGGATTGCCCGTGAGAAAGTTGATCACTGGCGCATCATCCTGAACTCCTGCAACCAGTTTCGCTGTGTAGGGTTGCACATATTTCTGATAGTCTTCTGGCGAAAGGCAACCGGCCCAACTGTCAAATATTTGAACAGCCTGACAACCGGCTTCAATTTGACGCCTTAGATAGACAACCAGATTATCGACAAAACGATTCATTAAAGCGTGCCATGCTCCCGGATCGTTATACATCATCTGTTTCGTTCGACGGTAGTTTTTCGAGCTCCCCCCCTCAATAGCATAACTGGCTAAAGTAAAAGGGCAGCCGGCAAAACCGAGCAGGGGAATGTCTGCAGGTAAATCCGCCCGAATTAATTTAACAGCCTGAAAGACAAAGTCGAGACAATCCATATCAGCAATGTCAGTCAGCCGATCAACTTGAGAGGCATCATGAATCGGATTATGAATGACAGGGCCTTCACCTTTCAAATATTCCAGATCAAGGCCCATTGGTTCCAGAATCGGTAACAGATCGGCAAAGAGAATCGCTGCATCCACACCCAGGACTCGCTGTGCTGTCAACGTCACTTCAGCGGCCAGAGCAGGGGTTTTGCAAAGCTCAATAAAAGTTGTTTTACTGCGGACAGCCATATATTCAGGCAGATATCGCCCCGCCTGTCGCATAATCCAGATGGGAGTTGTATCGACTGGTTCGCGGCGGACCGCTTTCATAAAACGACTATTCTGATAGATGGCTGAGTCGGCCACATGGGAATCCATTTTCAATTCTTTCCAACATAATTTTTATAATTCATCAACATGAGAAATATTTTAGCAGGAATCCATAGTAACTGAAATTCAGGAGAGACCAGAATCCCGGAAAGAATGGAATGATGAAATCACGATTGACGTTTTTGCGCTAATATTGCGGGAGCTGCGTGGAGGGCATCTTTAACCAGCGGGCCCATTTTAGGTGGGCTCGATTCAAAATCGACTGAAAGCCCTGCCTGCAAAAGTGCTTCAGAGCAAGCCGGACCGACTGAGGCGATCATGATTTTAGAGACCGCGGTTCGCCATTGGTCCTTGACCTGTTCTTCTTCTGCAATTTGCAGAACATGCGATACCTGCTGGGCACTGGTAAACATCAGGACGTCGAATTTATTCTGAATCGTATCATGTATAGCATTTCTCAAACCACTCGTATCTTCTGGTAATGCCCAACGGTAGACAGCGATCGGGAGAACCTGCGCACCACGAGAAGACAATTCATCATAAAATTCCTGCACCGGTTTTCCATACTCCTGCACAACGACCTGTTTGCCCGTAACCGAAAAACCCTGTTGATCCCAGACCGAAATGATATCGTGCCAGGTATTCGGTTCGGGAGCAGTAAAATGGATGGGGACTTCCCATTTTCGCAGGACAACCGTTGGCTTGGGACCGCGGACTGTAACATTTATTTTCCTGAGTGCTTCCAGAAATCGTTCACGCGGAAAATAGAGTTCCACGGCATCCAGCAATGCCGTAGCGCCAACACCCGTTAAAAAGACAATCAAATCGATTTCTTCTCGAAATAATTTTTCGCAGAATGTTTTCACCTGCTCATTATTTTTAAGCGGTATTTCATCCATGGAGTGCACGAGTGTGGGAATTGCCCGATTTCGTTCAATTAACGCCTTCATCGCCTCGCGCTTACGACTTTCAAAACTGCAGACGCGTAATCCAGAAGTATTCATAATGGAAGTATCAACCGTAACTGGAGATCATTTGTTTGAAACGTAATTATAGGGCGTAGCAGGAGGGGAGAGAATGCTTGATCGCTACAATTTTTGAGAACGATATTTTCATGTTTTCTCATTGAAGACAGGTAATTATCGACCGCCCTCTTGCAGAATTGTATCTCTACGAAATTCGGATAACCACTTGTGGAAATCGGCATCGACTTCAGACAGATCATCCACATTCAGCAATTGTTGTAACGTTCGCATGCCGGTTTGATCAAATTGCTGATTCGTGCGGAGCTTGCGATAAAAGGGAGAGAGTAGCTTTTTCTGTTGAAGATACAGACAGAAATACCGAGCATGGGCATAAGTGAGTGCTTCCTGCTCTTTTCTAATTCCGGTTTGTTGAACCAGCGCATTTAATTCTGGTAGATACTGTCTTTCTAATGCTGACAACAATAACTGGGATCGCCAGTTGTCAGTACCCAGCAGTTGATTTCCCTCTTCTGAAAATTCACACTGTTCATGCAACGAGGCTAATCCTTCATCAAACCATTCTGGCATCGCAGGAAAATCAATTTGAGCTAAGGCATGCGTGAGTTCATGCCCGAGGGTTCCACTGCCGGTTGTCAGGTTGAGAACGATCCGCATTTGATCAGATTGAAAATAACCGTAGTACGATCCCGTTTTTCTCTGATCAAGATCATAGGCGACCTGCTGATAACGCTTCTGACTGGAGAGGGCAATAATTGTAATGGGCTGATCTGGTTGAGTATCAAAATAGGAAATACTTAAGGCATGTTGGACAGGCAGGATTGTTTTTTGATAAAGGGCTTCTAAAGTTTTGGTTTCGTAATCTCCCATCACGACATAGGGGGCTATCACCAGAACATTGATCGGAAGAGAGATGCGTTGCTTTATGACAGCTGCCTGGGCTTCACATTCGGCCTGAAGCCTGACGTTCACCTCGGTTGCTTTCATTCGCATTGGAGAGTTGAACATTTCAGGAGCACGCAATTGGACCGCGTTCGATGAAGCTTTGCCCTCCTGTACCCTGGAAAAGGTCAGAAGGTAAAAACCGGTCATCAGGACCAGAGGCCCGAGGATCAATAGTGTACTTCGATGAATGGACAAAACAGGACCTTTAAAGCGACTGATCAAACATGACATAACTGATTCGTAGATCAGAACTTTTGAAAAAGAGAAAACGGTGTCCCGTAATTATAGTTTGCTGCAGCTCTTGCCACTTGAGTAAAGCTTGACGAAAATTCAATTTTCAACAATATCGCCAGTGTCTTGAGTACATCATTCCGCTTAATTGCCTCTATTTGCGTACTCATAATAATTGCTATTACTGGAGCAGATTAACATCAATCGGCTTTGATCAGAGAAAACCGCACAGGAATGCAGGAACTGTTCGCGAGTGAAAAACCGCGTAAAGGAAGAGTAACAATATGGCCGAACTCTAGTTATAATAGGCTTTCTGATTATGATGGTTTGAAAGCTCATCGATTCATATCGACGGATGGTGAAATAAATACTTCAATGAATCAATTCTCTCGTTTTGAAAGAAGTCGGAACCAATCGACTTCCTCTTGTCGCGCGCAAGACCAAAATAACATGATTGAAGTCGGTGAAACATTATTTACATCCTCAGAACTTCATGCACTAAAGACAGGAATGCACTGTACTATGTATCAATCAATGGGAGCACACCTTGATGAAGTCAACGGTATCAAGGGAACTCGATTTGCCGTCTGGGCACCCAATGCACAAGAAGTTTGTATTATCAGTGACAGTAATCATTGGAAGCACGGTGAACACTTTCTGAATTCCAGCGATACAGGCGTCTGGTCTGGTTTCATTCCCAATATCTCTGAAGGTGAGGCGTACAAATTCAGTCTGCGTGGTCAAAACGGAGAGTTTTTTGAAAAAAGTGACCCCTTCGCGTTCTACTCTGAACTGCGCCCCAAAACGGCTTCGATCGTTTATAATCTGGAAAATTTTCCCTGGCAGGATTCAGAATGGTTGAGTCGTCGGGAAGAAACCAACTGGCATAACCAGCCCATTACGATTTACGAAGTTCACCTCGGTTCCTGGAGGAGTCCTAAAGATGGCCGTCAGTTTTTTTCCTATCGAGAACTCGCCAAACAACTGGTCGAGTATGTGCAACAATTGGGATATACCCATATTCAACTGATGCCGATCACCGAACATCCTTTCGATGGGTCGTGGGGCTACCAAACCACTGGATATTTTTCACCCACAAGTCGTTTTGGAACCCCACATGACCTGATGTATTTTGTGGATTACTGTCATCAGGCAGGAATTGGTGTTCTGTTTGACTGGGTTCCCGGCCATTTCCCCACTGATGGACACTCTCTGGGCCGATTTGATGGAACCTGCCTGTATGAACATGAAGATCCGAGGAAAGGTTTTCACCCGGACTGGGGAACCTATATCTTTAATTACAGTCGTAATGAAATACGCGACTTCTTACTCTCAAGCGCACATTTCTGGATTGATAAATATCACTTCGATGGATTGCGAGTCGATGCCGTTGCTTCGATGCTCTACCTGGATTATTCACGCGAAGAAGGAGAGTGGTTACCCAACTCAAGTGGGGGGCGAGAAAATCTGGAAGCGATTCAATTTCTTAAAGACGCCAATATCAGCCTGCATGGTGAGTATCCTGGAATTCTGACCATCGCGGAAGAATCCACATCCTGGGGTGGTGTCTCTCATCCCGTCTACAATGGCGGCCTGGGGTTCAATATGAAATGGGATATGGGCTGGATGAATGATACGCTCCGCTATATGCATTTCGACCCCATCTACCGTTCACATCACCAAGGCGAACTCTCCTTCAGAATGATTTATGCCTTTACGGAAAATTTTGTCTTACCATTATCCCATGACGAAGTTGTTCACGGCAAACGTTCATTACTTTCACAGATGCCGGGAGATTTATGGCAACAATTTGCGAACCTGAGGCTGTTGTATGGATATCAATATACGATGCCCGGAAAGAAACTGCTTTTCATGGGTGGTGAGTTGGCTCAATGGCATGAATGGAATCACGATAGCGAACTCGACTGGAATCTTCTGGGTCAAGAAAAACACGATGGGATTCACCGTTTAATCGGTGATATGAATTACCTGTATCGAACAGAAAAATCCCTGCATGAGACAGACTTCACTCCAGAAGGTTTTTCGTGGATTCAATGTGACGATTCAACAAATAGTGTCTTTGCATTTCAAAGAAATACAGAAGATGGAGATGAACACGTCATTGTCATAGGAAACTTCACTCCTGTCCCCAGAGACGGATATCGAATTGGAGTCCCCAAAGCTGGATTTTACAATGAGATCATTAATAGTGATGCCAAAATCTATGGTGGTTCCAATATTGGAAATGCCGGGGGAGTTTACAGTGAAAAAATCAACAGCCACGGGATGGATCACAGCATCACCTTAAATTTACCACCACTGGGTCTTTTAATAATGAAGCCCGTTGCAGGTAAGCAGAAGCCTGATCAGAAGAAGTTGAAATAGACAAAGTCCTGATTAAAGACTTCACGGGAAAATCAATTGAATTCCTGAGGTTAAAACTGAGGCAGGCTGGCCGATTACCGAGAATTTTTAAATCAGTTTTGGTCTATGCATATTAAAAAAAGGACGCCGCTGAGTGTATAGGCGCTCGCCCAAACAGTCCCAACAAGGGAAGGTTCGGCTATACTCCCCAGCAGCGTATCCTTTGGTGAAGTTTCTGGTAGCTAAAGAGTGCTTTTCAATATTCTTAAATATTGCTCTTAGCTGTTCTGTACTCCTAAGCAAACGTCGTACCAGCTTAAGTACGGTGGTATATTAAGATCCGTAACCATCTGATATTAAATCGCTTACGATATTATATTAATATCGTCGCAGACCATGGTTTCTGGAAGCTTTCGGGGATTGCCACTGGGAAAGGCATTTCGCTGCTTAGAATAATAGCAGCTTGCTTGAAAAGACCTGTCTAGTTATTCAGATAGAGTTCTTTTTCGAAATGTACTACTATAAAGTTTCCGTTCGAATAAGTTGGGAGCAGACATTTTCTGTAACCAGCCATTCCCGAATCTGAATCATTTCTTGTGATGATGGTGATTAATTGTCTGAACAGCATTTCAATCAATGGGTCAACTATACAGGACCCGCACATTGGTATTCGCTCTCCTATCCTGAGGATTGGGTCAAGGATGAAAAAGAGGGGATTCTTCAGCTTAGTACTCCTGACGGAAATGCCACATTAACGATAAGCTGTCACTGGCAATCTCTACTCCCCCAATCAAATTATGATTCTGACTTAAAAATTGATTTTGATCAATTTTTTGTCAAACACAGGAAAGTACAGAAACGGGGCCCCCTGGCAATCGAACACGATTCGATTGGGTATTCCGGTGAAGCCATAATTCAAAAAAACTCTTCCTGGTGGAGAGAATTACTGACTCGAGTTCCCTTACTTCATAAGCAATGGCACCATTGGAATCTCTGGTTGATCCGCGAACGAGCAATTCAGATGGTTGTCACATTTTTTTATGATCCAAAAGACCATGAAAATTTTATTGAAACGGTTCAACAGATTCTGCACTCCGTTCAATTATCACAGAATCCATCCAATCCCCCAGACTTATTTGCCAATGAAGTTTTACGTCTGGCACAAAATAAATTTCCACTGGCCTCCTCTCAACTCATACCGGGTTTTCGATTAAAATTTGCTGATTCAGAAATCAATCTGACAAATTTCTACCGCGCTTACCTGACAACACCTGAACATTTTGAGAAAAATATTACGACAGCTCTGGCGACGATCCTGCAAATCAACGAATGGGGGACTGCCCAGACGGAACCCGAACTCATTGAAATACAAGACCGGATCATGCCCATTCTGATTTCGAGAGAATCGTGGGAACAGAATTTTCCGAACTTTTTGGGTGAAAGCTGGGTCGCGGATCTGGCGATTCTGTATGTCGTCGATGAATCAAATGCTTATTGGTATATTCACGAAAAACTCCTTGAAAAATGGGGCATTGACCAGAATCGACTACACGAGATTGCTTTGGAAAACCTGGACCGGTATTTTGATGATCACCAAATCGAACTCATCTGTATGTCCAGAGAAGATGGTCCGAATATGATCATTCAAAGCAAGCCGGATGCCTATAATGCATCTCAGGTACTGAGTCCCTCATTTTACCAGCAGGCTCGTAAGTTTCTGGGTAGTGAATTTCTTACCGGAGTTCCCAATCGTGACTTTCTGCTAGCGCTCAGCTTAAGCAAGGCAAACATCATTGACAAAATTCAACACAATATTGCCAGTGATTATTTAACGATGGACCACCCGCTCACTGATCAATTACTGGTGGTGACAGCGGATGGAGTCAGTGAATATTGTGGTGTAAGCTGAGCTTCGCCACTTGAAAAGTGATCACAGAGTAATGCAACAGGATTCAAATCTATTCTCACATAGGACTGGTGAATTTATTACATTGGGCACAGGAACCAGTGTAGGCATTCCAATTGTGGGCTGCGACTGCCAAGTCTGTACTTCACCTAACCCCAAAAACCAACGCGGGCGCACTTCGGTTTATGTTGGTGCTCCTGAAGGGGGATTTCTGATAGATACACCGCCTGAACTCAGGTTGCAAATGCTAAGGGAAGGTATTCCCTGGGTCCATGCAGTCCTTTACACCCATAGCCATGCAGATCATATCTTTGGCTTGGATGACGTGCGGATTAGTGGATACCGATTAGAAAAATCGATCATGTTACATTGTGAAGAAATCGTAGAAGAACAAATTCGCTGTTCCTTTAATTATGCTTTTGAAACGCCTAAACATAACACACATCACATGGCGCGACCACAACTTGAGTTTCAGAGGATCAATACGGATGCCTTTAACCTGCTTGGCTTGAAAATCCAACCCATTCGTCTTATGCACGGAACGCTGCCGATTTTGGGATTTCGAATTAATGATATCGCATTTTGTACCGATGTCAGTGAGATCCCGAAGGAAAGCTGGAAACACCTGGAAGGGTTGGATGTTCTCATCCTGGATGCTCTGCGGATCAAACCACACCCCACTCATTTCAATCTCGAACAGAGCCTGAAAGTCGTGGAACGTCTCAAACCCAAGCGGACTTTTTTCACGCACATTTCTCATTCACTGGAACATGAAGAAATCAACGCCAGTCTACCCGACAATATTGAATTGGCCTATGATGGGCTTTCCGTTCCCCTTAATGGCCTGTCTGGTTGATCCTAAGGTAGCTGCAACACCATTCCCGGTCGAATATAATTCGCGTTTTTCAATGTATCACGATTCTTCTGATAAATTTTGAACGCTGCAGACCGTTTCCCATAAAGACGAACTGCAATCGACTCAAGAGAATCACCCGATTTGATGGTGTAGGTCTTTGCCTGAGCACGACTCTTGGATTGCTTTGCTTCCCCCGGATTGCCGTCAAAGAGATCTTCGACAATCTGTTCCAGGTTTTCCGGCTGTTGTTGTGATAAAGACTGGCCGGATATAGTTTTCTTATTTTGCGAATATTCCTGAGGGGTTAGTGGAGAACGCGGAATCGGAATAAATTTCCGGTAGTTTTCCGGAAGGGGTTTTGTTTCTTTTTTTCCGTTCAGCAATTTTGAGGAACCCAGTGTTTTCTCAAGTTGTTCAATCGTTTTTTTATGGTCCTGACGATTCAGTGATTTTGGGTCCTTTGAATTCGACAGAGATTCAATCAGACCTTCGAATTGAACGGTTGAGGAACCTGATTTCAAAACAGGCTGAGAGACCATTTGCCCCACAGTTCGTTTACCTGAATTGCCTGATGCTCCCACAGAAGACTGGCGATTCGCTGATTGTGGTGTTGTTTCTGGAGATTGATATACGGGAATACGTAACTTCATACCCTCACGAATATCATTGGGACTGCGAAGCTGGTCTCGATTCAGTTTAAATATTTCCTGATATTTCCTGCTTGTTCCCAGATAACGAATTGATATTTCTGATAACGTTTCTCCTGATCTGACGGTATGAATTCGAATCTGAGTAGAATTACTTCGTACCGGTTTCGCATTTACAGGCGTACGTTTTGCAGGATTCACTTCCCAGGCATTATTATGTTCTGGCTTCACATTATCAGAGTTCGTTTCAATTTGATCCGGTCGTGAAGTCAAGAAATCTGATTGTGACTCAGAATGATTTTGATTTGGTTCAAACGCAGAATCGTTCAGTTCCGAATTTTCAAATTGCTCGTTGGGCAGCTCAATGTCTTTGAGAAATTCAGGAATTTCCCCCCACCGGTCGGCTTTTGAACCATTCTTATTTTTATTTGATATTGGATTCTGATGTGAAATTGTTGGTGCAGAGATTTTAGAACCCGAGGACAAACTCTGTTTGTCTGAAATTCCGATCAATTCCTGTTCACCCCCCAACTGAGTGCCCAGTTTATCATTCCCTTGAGTGCCTAAATAGGGTGTACGGTCTTTATCGGCAATTTGCTCATCCAGAAAATGCGGATCATTCAGTTCGGGGATCTCGACAGCTGTATTTCGATCCTGTCGCAGACAGAATGCGCCCACGAACCCTAGTACTAATAACGCTAACGCCAGACCTACTTTTTTATCTTGATGCATTTGAACCTCGCCTCGAATGGTACGCTGTGTAATTATGCGTATCGGGCGATCATCTTCAAAAAAAAATTAGAATCTCTGAAGATGGACGTAGCGAGCGTAGATACCATCACAGGTATCACACTTGAGTCGATCATGATGAAAATATGACGAACGGTCAGAACAGACTCGCCACTTGATCGGTTCGTATGAGTTGTACGGCTTAGAGAACAAGCACCTATTGTAAAGCAACCAGCGTCTAACTCAATCCTTGCTTACGACGAAGACGGGTAAAGAGATTTTTGTATCGCCCCAAAGCAGGTCCCTTCAAGTGGGATGTCGCAGACTGTTGTTCTTCGGATTCAGATTGAGAATCCAGACGATAAGAAGCAGTCGAAGGTTCATTGGCTTTTTCAGTAGTATCTGAGTGCTCCCACATCAGAGGAGGTAACTCCAGATCATACGCCTCTTCGGATTCAGGCTGAACCAGATCATAGACACACGAATCCGTTGTATTGGCATCTGTTTCGGAAGATTCCGAATAATTGCTGATCTCGTTCAGAGCGTTTAGTAACCCTTTGCGTGTCTCTGCACACACTTCATAAACTTGAGCTGCTAATAACTCTTCTAAGGTATCTTCTCCCTCAGAGATCTCTTCTGCAAGAGCCTGAAAAACATTCTTATCAGAATGCTCCGGCTGATCCTCTATCAAATTGATTGTCTCTGAATTTGAAACTTCTGGGAATTCCGTTTCAAGATCAGAATTTATGAGCAGTGGAAAAACATCAATCTGTTCAGGGTCCGAGCTCTGTTGCTTTGAAAGCTCATTCTCTTCAGGTAACGACCTGGCTAAAGAATGAAATTGCGGTGGCTGTAATTTTGGAATACCACTTGATATCCCTGGGTTCCCCTGAGTTGCTTCTGGTAACGTTGCAGGATCAATCCCGGCATCAATGGCAGCATAGCGATCAACAATTTCAACAAACCCATCCTCAGCAACGGATGACTGTATTTCGTCCTGAATTGTTGCTGCATCGGGCGTATTTTCTTGAACAACATGTGTTGCCGGCACTATTTCCAACACGGACTCAGGTTCGTATTGTTCTGCTTCAATGAAATCAACCGTTTCAGAATCACTTCCGATTTCGATGGCTTCCGTTTCATCGCCCAATGACAATAAATCTGAGGAATCCCAATCAAAATCATCGGAACTTGAATCGACTTCGTTTGATGAGGATTCAGCCAGTTCATTCAATCGATCTTCCATAAAAGTATCGATTTCGTACTCATTAGAAATGTCATCAGAGACGACCAGATCTGAAGGTCCGGTGTCATCATCCTTTTGTAATTGCTCCAACGGAGTCGAAGCTTGCAGAGGCTCATTCCAATGCAGTGGAAGTTGCTGGAGATCAGAAAACGCCTCTCGTGCTATACTTTCATCAACCAAAGGTAATTCCTGGAGATAAGCCAACATGAGACTATGATCACAAATCTGATTCAAACAGCGAGGCAATCCATCACTAACGTGAGTAATTAACTTGATGGCATCATCTGAAAAGTATGCTCGTTCCTCAGACGCAACCCGTTGAACTCGATATTCAATATATGCTTCTGATTCTTTTCGAGTCATACGGTCTAAATATACCTGACAACCAATTCTTTGATTTAACGAAGAGAGGGCAGGTTGAACCAAAGTCTCTTCCAAATTTGTTTGACCGCTTAGCATCAACTGCAGCGCGGGCTTGCCATCAAAGGAAATATCGGACAGTACGCGCAGTTCTTCTAAAAAGGGGCTACTCAAAAGATGAGCTTCGTCGACTATCACCAGCAATGGCTGATCATGCGCCAAAAACAATGATCGTATTTCAGCAGTCAATGCAAGTCGTAATTCCTGTTCACTCACTTTTTCATATGAGTCTGTTAATCCGTAAAGCAATGTTTGCAATAACGCTCTTACAGTCGGAAAATTGCAGTGCTCAACAAATTGAATTTGAAACTGACTTTTTAACTGCGAAATCAGTTGTTGACAAATCGCGGTTTTCCCTGTCCCAGCGTCTCCGGTAAGAATCGAGATGCCGTTCATACTGGAATTTGTGATTAGCAACTCATCCAGGACGTTTTGGTGCTCTGTAGCCTGAAAGAAACAAGTCGGGCAGGGGGAAACGGTAAAGGGTCGACTCTTGAACCCAAAGTTTGTTTCGTACATTTCCAATAGCCTTTTCACGTTTATTTCATCAGTTCCGGAAGGAGACTGGATGCATTTGACTCTGAATGGATCAACAGAATCTTTAGCGCTTTTTACATTGGTACCGATTCTGCATCCTATGAACAATTCATCGAACAGGTTGCAGCTTTTTCTTGAGCATTACCAATACAATCGACAGTATCTAAGCAGGGTCCCTCAGGTGCATTACCCAAACGCTAGATCTTGACATCAAGAAATTACATGCAAGCAAAAATATCCTGTTTGTAATGGATAGGTAAGTTTCTGATTCTTGAATTTTTTTATCTGGACCAATTCATATTTTTCAATCTTTCCTGACTGGAAAACAGAGATCTATTAGATAATTCACGTTATATAACCTCTTGTTGATTCATAATTTACAAAAAAACACCAGTTTAAGGACAAGTCTCTCCTTTCTCTTACTGATTTGCTGGAGTAGACTTAGTGCATTGATATAGAGGCCGTGTTCAAGCTCTGGATTTCAGTCTGGAGATTATTAATGTTTTCAGTCAGATCAGCATGGCGAAATTCAATTTTTCATGTCATTATTTTCATCCTCGGAATTGTTGAATTCCTTATTTTTCGGAGGCACACGCAGAATTTCTGATGTCAGAAGCCACTCTTTCTTTCTCTGATCCTGACCAGATTCCTATTTTATTAGGAACTCATGATTGTCACATCAGACAAATCGAGGATTCATTAGGTGTAAGTATTGTACACCGAAATGATGAACTCCGAATTATCGGTGATGATTCGCTTATCCAAAAGTCACTTCGGATTTTTGCCGAACTAAAAGCAATCATCCAAAGTACCGGGGAACTCAGTGCTGAACAGGTTCAAACCGCTCTGTACAATGGGAGTTTTATCAGCGAACAAGTGAAGCAGGTCCCGACGACCACCCCCTCTTCAATTGATCTGTTCGAAAAAACGAAAAAGGTACATCCAAGAACACCTGGACAGTCGGGATACATCAAATCAATTGGCGAGCACGATCTTGTTTTTTGTACCGGACCTGCTGGCTGTGGGAAAACGTTCCTGGCAGTTGCTATGGCAATCCACGCTTTAAGAACAGAAAGCGTACGAAAAATCGTTCTTGTCCGTCCTGCGGTTGAAGCGGGAGAAAAGCTGGGATTTCTTCCCGGTGACATGCTGGCAAAAGTGAACCCTTTTTTACGGCCTCTTCTGGATGCATTAGGCAGCTTGCTCGATTTCGACCAAGTGAATCGCTATATGGAAAACGATATCGTGGAAGTGGTGCCTTTGGCATTCATGCGCGGACGTACTCTTGATAACACTTTTATCATCATGGACGAAGCCCAGAATACTACGGTAACTCAGATGAAAATGTTTCTCACCCGGATGGGTATGGGATCACAAATTGTTGTCACTGGTGATATTTCACAGATTGACTTGCCGCCTGATATTTCATGTGGCATGACCGATGCTATTACTCGCTTACGAAATATCAAAGGTGTAGGAGTCGTTCAACTAAAAAATGAAGACATTGTACGACACAGACTGGTGGGTGAAATTGTGAAAGCCTACCAAAATGAAGACACAATGGGACACTGATACTACTTACTTTTTTGTTTTTTAATCTTCACATTTCAGGTCACTTTCATGGCTTTTTTTGGTTCTAAAAAATCAAGAACGGCACTTGCTGCCAGTTTGCGAGATTCATCCAAATTAAGTTCGAGGCTGCGCGAATCATTAAGCAATCGAGGAACCTTGTCGCGCTTGAGTGTGTGTTTATTAGCAATCCTTATTTTATTGATTGCAGTCGAAGGCTGGAAAGCACCCTTTCCTTACCGACTCGGTATGTCTGCAGAACATGGCATACTGGCAAATGCCACTTTTAAAATTGCCAACCCCATAGAAACAGATCGCGAACGAACCCAAAAAGAATCTGCAGTCCCCTATACATTTAACCAGAACACAGACTTGATCGACGATTTGCCTTTATTGCTCCAAGAAGATCTGGAAGCAATTTCAACGGCGAAATCTTTAGATGAGTTAAATACGGAAACTAGAGCAAGACTGGGGTTAATCTCTTCCCAGAGACTGGAACAGTTTATTGACCAACTTCCGGAAGAGTCGGAGCAGACATTCGCGGAACTGAAGTCTGTTGTCAGTAGCCCTGATTCCAGTGATACCAAAAAAATTGATGAACTGATCAAGGACTTCAAAACACTAATTTCACCACTGTTAATCTATGGGATTGTAAATGAATCGGATCTGTCGAAAAATCAAATCCGTGCAGATGACGCGATAGCAATCATTAACAAGAATCTCGATACACGCCGGATCGTGACCACCTTTGACATCCAACTGCCCAATCAACTTTCGGAAAACGGGGTCATTGGAAGAGCATGGAAAAATCACTCCAAACTGGCTCCGATGTCTGCGGTTCTCTCACACTGGATACTTTTTCAAGCGCCCACAACTCTGGTCTACGACTCAGAAAGAACCGTACAAGAGCGAAACCAGGCCCGACAACTTGTCAAAGAGACCTTTGATACTTTTCAACGCGGGACAATTCTCGTTGAACCGGGACAGGTAATCGATGAAACACAGCTTGCATTACTGCGTGCCGAACATGAAGCCAAGGAAGAAGTCGTGCCCTTCTATGAGCGAATTGTCCGCATTAGTATTATTTTCCTCATGCTCATCGTGCTTGCGGTGCTCAATGGCTACCACTTGCTGCATAATAAAAAAGCGATCTCAAACACTGTCAGCCGTTTAAGCATCTACTTAAGCGTTATTGTTCTTACTATTTTCCTCGGGCGACTGCTCTCTTACGATCCATGGCGTGCAGAAGTGCTGCCGCTACTTGTTACAGTAATGGTCTTTGCCATTGTTTATGATCAAATGATGGCTATCTTGACAGCATTATCGCTTTCCCTGATTCTCTGTCTGTCTTCAGGTGGATCGCTGGGACATTTTGTAGTTCTGATGAGCGTCTCTGCAATCGCCGTCATCTCTCTCGGTAGTGTCTCTTCTCGATCGACACTGATTAAACTCGGTTTTGGGACAGGACTTACCTATTTCCTGGTTTACTGGGGAATCAACCTGATTAATAATCAGGGACTTTCAAATGGCTTTTTTGACCAGCAGGTTTTATGGGAAAGTCTACAGGGAGCAGGGTGGTGCCTTGCTGCTGGATATCTCGTAGCCGGTAGTTTGCCGTTTATTGAATCTCTGTTTGGTGTCGTGACTGACATCAGTTTATTAGAAATGAGTGATGTTTCGCATGCATTACTTCAGGAATTAGTTCGTCGTGCTCCAGGAACCTATAACCATTCCATTTCGGTAGCAACAATCGGAGAAGCAGCGGCAGATAAGATTGGCGCTAACGGTCTTTTAGTGCGGGTCGCTGCCTATTACCATGACATTGGAAAAATGTTGAAACCACAATATTTTATCGAGAACATGGTAGTTGGCAGTGAAAGCCTGCACGACAATCTGGCACCAGCAATGAGTACTTTAATTATCATTGGACACGTCAAAGACGGGGTTGATCTGGCACGTCAACATAATCTACCACAACCATTGATAGACTTTATCGAACAACACCACGGCACAACTCTGGTTGAATATTTTTTCCGGGAAGCTGAAAAGCAGGCGGATCTCAGTCCAGACCACAAAACAGATGCAGAAGAATCTTCGTTCCGTTATCCTGGCCCCAAACCGCAAACCAGAGAAGCAGGCGTAATGATGCTGGCCGATGCCGTCGAAAGTGCCAGTCGAACTCTCAGCGATCCCACACCAAAAAGAATCGTATCTCTGGTTCATTCACTGGTCATGAAACGCCTGTTGGATGGCCAGTTTAATGATTGCTCGTTAACATTAAGTGAAATAAATATTGTTGAAGAGTCCCTGGTAAAATCTCTTATTGGTATCTATCACGGGCGTATTAAATATCCGGAAGAGCGCTCCGCTTAACTCCCGCTAGATTGCATAAATGAACAAAAAAGACCAGTTTCTGATCAGAATTCAAAACTCTCAGAGTCACCTTTCTATCGATGAAGCACTACTTCAGGAAACCGTCTGTTTTCTTCTCCAATCAGAAAATGTTGTAAGGGCAGATATTAGCCTGGCTATCATTGATAATGCGACGATCCGAAAGTTAAACCAACAATATCTTGATCACGACTATAATACAGATGTTCTGAGTTTTCTGCTGGAATGCCAGTCAGACTTAGAAAAACAGGTACCTGAGCTGAGAGGGGCAGGAAAGACCATTGAAGGCGAGGTCCTGGTCTCAGCGGAAATGGCCAGCGACATGTCAGAGAACTACGATTGGTCCGCTGAAAATGAACTCTTGCTTTATGTGGTACATGGAGTGTTACACCTGTGTGGTTACGATGACTTAACAGCAGAAGAACTTAATCTAATGCGGACAAAAGAACAACAGTTTTTTGATCACAAGGCCCTGTCAATCCCCAGGCAAGAAGAGTGAGAAAAGCGTAAGAATTATCCCTTTTAACAGATTCATGTATTCATCGATTTGGTTAAACTTTAGTCTGGTTTCAATAGTTTAATAGAATCCATATTGTCACTTAAAAACTTGGCTCTTTGCACTATCTATGGTCACGCTGATTTTTGCAGTTTTAATTTTATTCACCCTGTTTTCAGGATTATTGGGTTTTTCTTTAAGAGATTTTTCACGAAGTCGATTAGAGACACTCTGTAACGAAGCGGGGGTACCAAATCGATTCAGTGACATACTGAGATCACATCCGACAATTCTGCTGGCTGCTGACTTTTGCTACCTTTCTGGCGTGATTCTCATTTCATCGCTTCTGACCCACCAATACGTTGAAATCCCTGATGAGTTCAACTCCATTTCCGTAACGGCTCAATTCATCCTTCAATTGATTTTTGCTTTGATTGTAGGAATCTTAATTCTGATGACTATTCCCTGGACAGTGTCACGGATTTCAGGTGAACGATTCCTACAGCAATCCTGGCCAGTAATTCGCTGGTTACCTGTGTTACTCAAACCTGTGATCTGGATCTCCTGGAAAATTGACGAGTTTTCACATCGACTGGCGGGGAAAGAAGAGAACAAAAATGGTCGGGAAGCCAACATCAGTGAAGAGATACTATCTGTGATTGAAGAGGGTGCTCGTGGAGGAATTCTTGAATCGGAAGCCGGCAAAATGATTCAACGTGTGATGGAATTGCAGGACGAAGATGTTGCCGCCATTATGACCCAGCGAATGGATATCGAGTACATCCCTGTCAATGCAACTCTGGACGATGCTCTGCTCAAGTTTATCGAAGTCGCCCACTCTCGCATTCCTGTGATCGGAGATTCAACCGACGATATTGTGGGGATACTTTATGCGCGTGAACTTCTAAAACACTTTTCAAAGGACAATCAGAATTCCAGTTCTTCAGAAAAACTGACCATTCGGGATCTGATGTTTACCCCCTTCTATATTCCTGAAACAACGGGTATTGATTCTTTATTGGAAACGATGCAGAAAGAGCATGTCCATATGGCAATTGTCATTGATGAATATGGCGGAGTTGCGGGCTTAGTCACGATGGAGGACGTACTCGAAGAAATTGTCGGCGATATCGTTGATGAGTTTGATGAAGAAGAAGAGCAGATGATTTTTGAACTGGGTAAGGATATTATCGAAGTTGATGCCCGAGTTCATATCGACGATCTCAATGAACAATTCGACTATGGTCTGCCTGAAGGAAAAGACTTCGACACCATTGGCGGATTTGTGATTACACAGGTTGGCAAGGTTCCACAAGCCGGTGATACTCTCACCTGGCAGCAGCTGCGTTTTGATGTTCTTGAATCCGATGAGCGAAAAGTAACCAAACTTCGTATCGAACTAGATCATTCTCTCGTGGAAGAACTGGACGAAGACGTTTAACACGACGACTTTTTCACCAGCGCTCAACAGCGCCGCCAGGAACAGGGATATGCATATCAGGCAGAATTCCATTTCGGGAACCAGATCTTGGTCCTTTTGCTGAAATCGTATTGATCGCTTCTTCAAATTCTTTCAAATTCTGTGCACATTGGAACTGGTGACGCAAGGCAGGCATCACTCGCATCGACTTCAAATACCAATGGCCCATTTTTCGAAACATGGAAATGGCACGATGTTCCGTTGTCATCTCGAGCAGGTAACGAAATTGGCGCAATAAAAGCTCCAGGCGATCATCAAATTTTCCAGGAGGGTCACATTGGCCAGTCTGCTCCCATTGGACCAATTGATGAAATATCCATGGGTTTGCCAAAGCCCCACGTCCAATGGAAACACCTGCACAACCTGTGGTTTTCAGCATATAGTCAGCGTCAGCAATGCTCGTCACATCACCATTTCCTATCACTGGTATTGATTGCACCGCTTCCACTACCTGACGAATTCCGTCATGATTGACTGAACCTCGAAAGCCCTGCTCACGCGTTCTGCCATGAATGGCAACGGCAACAACACCCACTTGCTCAAATTCTCTGGCAAAAAAGGGAGCTGATAAATTGTGATCATCCCAGCCAAGACGCATTTTTACCGACACTGGTATCTTCACAGATTCAACAACAGATTGAACTAAAGCGATGGTCTTGTCGGGATGACACATCATACTTGCGCCAGCGCCCCCTTTAACAATCCGATTGACGGGACATCCCATATTGATATCAATTGAATCAACGTCCCGATCCTGTAGCAATTGCGCAGCCTCCTGCATCTGTTTGGGGTCATTCCCAAAGATTTGGACTGCAAACGGAGTATCTTCGGGACAAGTTTGAATCAGCTGCAGAGTTTTAGCACTGCCTTCCAGCAATCCACGGGCATTGACCAGATCGGTTGTTGCCAATCCAACCCCACCGATTTCTCGTACTATTCGCCGAAAGGGTAAATTCGTATACCCCGCTAAGGGAGAGAGTAAGTACCGGGAAGCTAACTTCAAACTCCCATAACAAACAGGAGGTCGGAAATCTGGTTGAGAAGGAAGTGAGGAATTCATTGGAACTTTAAGTATGAAAAGAGGCGTAACATCTACTTAATAGATTTTCTTCAGTCATTTCTCTGCCTGATTATAGTGACATCCAGGACAGCCTATGACAAGAGAACGCTGAAATATAACGATTTATGCCGAATGTTAATATGGGGCAAATACTTAAATATTTCTCATTGAAGTTACCTTAGCGGTTATGCCGATAAAAAAGAAATCGATCCTTTCTGGCTTCATCCAATGGAAACCAATCAGTGCTGATTCGCATTTTTACCTTATTAATATGTTTAAGCTGCCTTTCAGGGTGTGTCATCATGCATACCTCTGTCACAAATCCCAATCCCAGGCTGAAAACCGTAGCACTCGTTCCTTTCTTTAATCTCAGTCAGGAACCAGACGTTGACGGACGTCGATTTGCACTCGCTTATTTTGCGGAATTGCAAAAAGTCCCTGGATTTCAGGTTTTACCTCTGGGCGTCTCTGAAGTAGCGATGGTGGAACATCAACTACAAATGAATAACCCGGATGATGTTCTCAAACTGGCAAAAATCCTGAATGTTGACGCAGTTGTAATCGGTGCTATCACGGATTATTCCCCCTATTACCCACCTCGAATTGGCATGCAGGTTTCATGGTATTCACCTCATGCTCAGGAATTTACTCCAGGAGTTCCTTTGATGGTCGAGGAACGCCATAACAAAAAAAATGCCCTGAATGCATTATTTAAAATGGATCGTCTGGCGGCTAAAGAAACAAAATGGGAAGAGAAACAAAAAAATCGTGATGTGAAACAGGCATCTCACATAAAACGAAAAACGACCAAACGAGCAAAGAAAATGAAGTGGGGCAAATGGGAGGAAGATTGTCAAGATGGCTGCGAACCAGAAGGGCCTGAACTTGCCCCCGCTCCTCCAGCAAAACTAATTATACGCGGACAATCATCGGAAACCCTTAACGCAAGGCCTGACCTCAATAATCGAACAAGAGTGATTCAGGCTTACGCTAAAGACAATCAGGGAACACAAACGACGGATCAATTTGTACAAACTCCAACGACATTGAAACCGCCATCGGATACACAATCAGAACGGCAGCCAGTAGTCGCCCCCAAGCCACCAATGTCATCTGATATGGAACCAGAACAAAAAACTCCTTCGTACCCGAATCAAATGGAAGAAATCTATCCAATAAACAGTTCGACAAAAACAGACGCCTATGATCCACGCCAGCCATTTATGTCTTATACGAGGCTCTTTGATGGATCTGACTCAGCGTTAGTAGCTCATCTGCGGGATTATCTGGAAGTCAGTGGAGATCGTCGAAGTGGCGGCTGGGAAGCATATCTGCATCGAAGCGAGGACTTTATACGGTTTACATCACATTTAATGATTCTAGAGATGCTAACGTTGCACGGTGGGCAAGCTAAGCACCAGATCATCTTCAAAGTAAGAAAATACCGATAATTCTACTGCTCGACAGCCGATATTTAATATTGCGGTTGAATGAGCACCCCCAACCAATCCTGTCTCTGAATCCGGTGCTCTGACGAAATACAAAGGACTGCTATAGTGAAACAGCAAATGAATGTCGTTGCATTAGTAAAAGATACAGAACGCTATGTGTTTCTCTATGATGATGTCAGCTCTTCTCAGATGCTACAGACATTAGGTCAATATGCGGCTGATAAAGAATTAAGTTTCACCTGGTATGATGCTGCAGTCATGAGCCAGAAAGTAAGAAAATTAAGGCGCGAAGCAGAACTGGAAGAACAATCGAGTCGTTTGCGCAAATCGGCCTGAATTCGTTACTTCTGCTTACAATAAGTGCGAACTCTCTTACTGCAAATCCATGTCTGAAACCAAATACAGATATTTGAATTCTTATGATCTCTTCGCAACCTATCAGGTCAATTGAACTGCATGACGCGATTGACAGCTTTTTGCGATATCTGCAAATAGAACGCAATGCATCCGATCTCACTCTCAAATCTTATGCTGAAGATCTGGAAAGCCTCGTCGAATATCTGACCGAGTATGAAGGATCTCTCCTACCGCCGGACCGTATCGAAATCAGCGAATTGCGTCGCTATGTGGCATATTTGCATGAATGTCAATATGAACGTACAACAATTGCCAGACGCTTAGCATGCCTGCGAAGTTTTTTTCGCTATTGTTGCAGAGAAGGGTACACAAAAACAAATCCGGCCAAGCCACTTCGAACACCGCGTACTGGTAGAAAGCTACCACATTTTTTGACAACGGATCAAATTGGTGCTCTACTTGAAGCACCCCCGGCCAATAGTAAAATGGGGCTCCGAGACCGTGCTATTCTCGAGACACTCTATTCAGCTGGACTGCGTGTTTCCGAGTTAGTCGCTCTCGATCTAAGTAACTGGGACCAGGATGCAAGTATTATCCGTGTACTGGGCAAAGGACGCAAAGAACGGATTGCCCCCATTGGCAGCTATGCCGAGAAAGCATTGAAATTGTGGTTAGCGGAAAGGGAACCAAAGCCTAATGCTCATCCCGATTCTGACGCAATTTTTCTCAATCGGCTCAAAACTCGAATCACCTCGCGTAGTATAGGCCGTATGCTGGAAAAATATCTGCTTCAGACAGGGCTCGATAAAAAAACGAGCCCACATACATTGAGACATAGCTTTGCCACACATCTTCTGGATGGCGGCGCAGATCTGCGTAGCGTACAAGAATTGCTGGGACATAAAAGCTTAACCACCACGCAAATATACACACACGTCAGTACAAAACGTTTACGCGAAACCTATGAAAAAGCCCATCCCCACGCCAAACAATCAAAATAGATTTTTCATGAGTGTGGTGACACTTTTTCTAATTCCTACATATCATTGATTAACAGCTACTTGCTAAAAATCAGTCACACCTTGCATCTGATTCAAATTCGAGGGGCGAACCGGATTTCAAACTGTCACTGGAAAGCTTTACGAGTTTAATTGCCTGGCAAACATCCTGGATATTGGCAACAGGAATAATGCCACCAACTGCCCGACGGCAAAAGTGATCCAGCATCACTTCCAGTTCTCTGCGATCACTTTTGAGTGATTCGGTCATTGAGGATGATTCTGTTTCCCAATGAATCTCATCCGGAGAATGAAACTCAGCCGATCCATTCCGACAAACAATCCGATGCCTGGGAAAAAGTGGCTCTGCTGTTCGCTGCTCATTTTTTATTTTGATTAATGCAAAACGCGCTGCCCCGGTAACGGGGTCGTGTAAAAATTCAACTTTGATTTGGCGAGAATCTTCCGAATGATCGCTGAAGTCTGAATGAATGGTAGTTTGAACTCTGACAGGCTTTGTCCGCATAAGATAACAACACCAGTCAATTAATCCGACCAGAAAATCGGTCTCATTCTTCTGGCCTGGTACATCAACTTGCTGATTCTTAGAAGGACAACATGTCTCGATTTGAATCGAAATCGGGTTCCCCAATCGTGTGACAACTAATTCAAAAAAACGAGTTGTCGCCTGTGAGTATCGCCGACTGAATTCGGGCATTAACGTGACTAATTTTTCTGAGGCAGTGTCATGAATCGATTCGAGTAAGTTTAGATCTTCGCCCAGGCTGCCAGCAATATATACCGGACGATGTTGCTGGCTAAGTATTTTAAGCGGGTAATGATTCATCCAGTGAGAATGCAATAATAAAAATGCATCCAGAGGATAACGCGACACCAGACATCCTATTCCAGAGACGACATCTGCATTCCAATACTCGGCAGCCTGTTCTGCGCGGCTGCGAACGGGGTCATATATCGCTTTGATCTGGATTCGTTGATCCATCATTCTCAGCGCGGGTTCATATCGCTGTTCCCAATATGGACCGAGCCCTATTATTCCAATTCTGACCATTTGGCGAACATTAATGAGTTGGAGAATATGTTAGAAGAAAGTAATAATCAGTGAGAAAAACAACCTGACCTGAAGACTAAGTGACTGATCCCACAGAAACAATTTCTGTTTGAATATGATGATATTCTCATATTGGTGACTGAATCAAGTCCATACTTTCATTACAAGGTATTAACTGGCAAACCAGAATGTGGCGATGAGTAAATATCCTACATAAATTGTCAGCAAAATCGAGCCGCTCACAGGAGAGATTTCCTTACGCCGCCAGGAAAGCCCCAACATTGCCAGAATTAACAATATCACTACAGGAGCATCGAAATAGACGGTTTGCTTTGGGATCGGCAATGGATGAATCAAGGCACATGTAGCAATGACCATTGTGATATTCAGAACATTGGCTCCAATGATATTACCGGTACCCAATGCGCCATGCCCTTTCACAATGGAAAGTATAGATATAGTGAATTCTGGCAGGGAAGTTCCCACGGCAAGGATTGTCAGTCCGATTAACAACTCAGAAACTTCGAAATACCGCGCCACCTGTACTGCATTTGTTACCAGGAGTTTACTTCCCAGAATGACCAGACAGGCTCCTATAAAGAATGCGAATGCCAATTTAGAGTAATAACGTTTTAAATTTTCGACTTGAGGTGGTTGTTCCTGATCGAGACCAAAATCATGTCGTGAACTCAAAGCCACTCTCAAAGTAAACAAGATGTAACCTGCCAGGATACAAAGCAAAATACCCGCCTGCCAACGTGCTATGGCAAATTCTGCTGGTAATCCGTTTTGATTAACCGCACCTCCAGATGAAAACAGACTAAACAACCAGACTATCACTCCGGACAATAACATAAAAAATCCGGGGCCAACTATCGTGAATCGGGAAACGGGAATGCAACGCTCAGTATTCCGTTTCCTGGCCAGAAATCCATTCAGAAGTGCACAAGAACCAATGATCAAGCCAATATTGCATAAACAGGACCCGAGTGCATTTCCCACCGCAAGATCACCTTTTCCAGATACCGTGCTGGTCACAGAGACCATCAATTCAGGAAATGTGGTTGACATACTAACTATTGTCGCACCAATAATGACAGGTGGAACTCTGGTTAGTCTGGCAATCTCGACAGCACTGTCGGTAAAGAGATCGCCTCCCTTCGTGATACTGACCATCCCCAGCGCGATAAATAACAGGCTGATGAGAATTGAAGAAGGAGCAGTTAATCCGGTTATTAATTTGAAAAATTCAAGTGGCTCCATAGCCATGATTAATAATTGCAAGCTCCTGCTCCTATCGAGTTTCTAAAATACTGCATTCTTTCTGTCTGCGAAATATTAAAAAGTAATGAAATAATATGATAGGGATGACTGTAAACATTCTTTTCAGAGTATTCTTTTATCAAATTAAACGTAAAATACAGATATGAGTTCATTTCAATTTTCAAATATTTAACTTTACACTACTGTCTCAGTTGGTTTCCCAGACAAGGAACGACCATGAATCAAGCTCCTCATCATTCTGCAGACGACCAACCTGCCAAACGGCCTCCTTTTAGTGAAGAAGTCGAATTACAGGGACACATTATTGATAGCTTGCTACTCCCTAAGATTCTTGATGAAATTACAGTTTTGGGTGGGGATTTTTCTATCAATGAGATTTCGGTAGGTCAATTACGATCCGATAGCAGCCATGCCCGAATCAACGTATCAGCAAATGACTCAGAGACTCTCCAAATTATTTTAACTCAAATAGCCCAACATGGTGCAGTTTCCATTCATCAACATGATTGTATTTTAAAGCCGGCTGACATGAATGGAGCTTTCCCGGAAGGTTTTTATTGCAGTACAAACCAGAAAACGGAAATTCGCATTGCGGAAAACTGGATACCCGTTGACTTACAGGAAATGGACTGCGGCATCATTGTCAGACCGGACCAAAAAAAAGCTTATTGCTTGCCTATGTCTGATGTTCAAAAGGGCGACTTGGTGATCATCGGTCACCAGGGAACCCGAGTGCTACCTGCCGAGAGAAGCACGACTGAAGTATCTGGATTCTCTTTCATGAATAGCACTGTTTCAAGTGAAAAACCCAAGGGTGTCACTGTCAGAGAAATTGCATCTGAAATGAAACGCGCCCGAGAAGGAGATGGAAAAATCCTCGTTGTTGCGGGTCCTGCAGTTGTTCATACTGGCAGCAGAGATCACTTCAGTAAACTGATCAAAGAAGGATATGTTAATCTCCTCTTCGCAGGTAATGCGCTTGCCACACATGACATTGAAGAGTCTTTTTACGGTACCAGTCTGGGAATTTCGATGAAACATGGTGGCTCCAGTGAAGAAGGACACGAGCACCACTTACGATCGATTAATCGTATCCGACGCTTAGGCAGCATCCAGAATGCAGTCGAGGAAGGTGTTTTAAAATCTGGAATTATGTATGAATGTGTGAAAAAACAGGTTCCATTTCTATTAGCTGGTAGTATTCGAGATGATGGACCTTTGCCGGATGTCGTCACAGATTCCATAGAAGCACAACGTCAAATGCGTGAACTTGTACAAGGTGTATCATTCTGTTTGATGATTGCCACAACCCTTCACTCCATCGCTGTCGGGAACTTATTACCGGCCAGTGTGAAAGTAGTTTGCGTTGATATCAACCCGGCAACGGTGACAAAGCTGGCTGATCGTGGAACCTTTCAGACTGTGGGATTAGTCACCGATGTCGAACCGTTTCTCAGAGTCTTACTGGATGATATCGACTTATTAGGATGATTGTTTTTTCTGATTAATAATTTGCTATACTGTGAATTACTGTAAGATTGAAATCAGACTTTTGCTCTCGAACTCGAAAATGTATCCAACAGGAATGAATTGATGCAGGAATCCACACAAAAAAAATATCATCTCGTTGATTTTTCGCAAATTGAAGGGACGTCTTGTCCTTGTGGGACTGCAAGGCGCGCGTTTGCTGATGTCAGTGAGTTCCCCGGCACATTACACGTCACTGAAATTTCGGAAACAGCAGAGCTGCATTATCATCGAAAACTGACGGAAACATATTATTTCCTTGAATGTGGCGAGGATGCCAAGATGCAATTGGATGATGAAATTATTCCAGTTCATGCAGGCATGTCAATTGTCATACCCCCGGGTATTCGACACAGGGCGATTGGAACAATGAAAATCATCAATATCGTCTTTCCGAAATTTGATCCGGAAGATGAATGGCTTGATTGATCACCAAATCATTGAATATTATTCTCATTGCAATAAGGACAAGATTCTCCGTAGATAACCTTCCCGCAATTTGTGCATTCATGTGCACCGTAAGTCGGACGGTCAGGAGTCACCCAGCGCTGGTATGCTAGAAATGCAAATACACTCGCGACAAATGCTGCGAAAAAGACCGCAGGTGCTCCTGTACCATAAGCATTAATAATTACGACAACTGTGACAATGGCACAAACGAAAAAAATTGTCGCATCTCGCAAGCGGTCACGTTGATGGTCGCTCGAGTCATAGATGTTTTTTCCCTGTTGTTGCAGAATCTGACTCAATAATTTCTCTCGTTCGGCCTTTAGTTGGCTGGCTTCTTTGGTTGCTCCAACAGCTGATAGTAGCCGGGATGCAGTATCGAGAATTCTGAGGGTATCGGCCGTATTAAGCTCACTTTGATGTGCCCAGCGGTTTCTATATTCTCTTAGTTCGCCGACAAAACTCCTTTCCAATGGAGTCAATCGATTGCGAAAGACACTGTTCCAATGGTCCCACAAAATTAACAGGGTTGAATGAGCATCCCAGCGAATGGCTTCGCCCGCAGGTTGTGATGTGATCGGTGAATTTCGAAAACTCTCTTTTGCACGATCAATCCAGGAGTCCTGATATACGGCTTTCATTTCCTGCTCAATGAAGGGGCAGAGTCCACAACCAAGCAATTCAAGAGTCAGTTTAATGCGCTCGTTATCCCCAGCCACAGGTTCCCCCTTAAAACACATTCAAAACCAAACTCAGCCTCGAGAATGATAATCCTTTCTTAGAGACTGATGTACCTGAACAATCTTTCCCTGCTTTAGCGACAAGGTCAAGTACCTCTACTTGAATAATTACACAAAGATGGGGATTTTATATTTAAGAAGTATGAAAAAGCCGTTTAAATGGGCAAATCTGTCGTTCGAGGCTATTTCAGGCGATTAGTTCTTCAACCACTTTTCCATGGACGTCAGTCAGCCGAAAATCCCGACCAGCAAATCGGTACGTTAATCGTTCATGGTCAAATCCAAGTAGATTGAGTAATGTGGCCTGAAGATCATGAACGTGAACCTTATTTTCCACTGCTGCAAAACCAAACTCATCAGTGGCTCCGTAAGCCTGGCCACCTTTCACTCCGCCTCCCGCCAACCAGACAGTAAAACCATGATTATTGTGATCGCGACCATTCATTTTACCGGCGTTCGCACCGGGTGTTGGTAATTCCACTACCGGGGTTCTTCCAAATTCCCCCCCACACATTACAATGGTGTCCTCCAGTAGCCCTCTCTGTTTGAGATCCTTTAACAAAGCTGCAATCGGCTGAGAGCATTGTTTCGCTAAATGTCGATGCCCTTTTTCGATCTCATCATGATTATCCCAAGGCTGACCTGCTCCATGCCAGAGTTGCACATAGCGAACACCACGCTCTACCAATCTGCGCGCAATCATTAATTGCCGTGCGTGAACCCCCGAACCATACATTTCGTGAATGTGTTTTGGCTCCTGAGTAATATCAAACACATCTGAGGCCTGCATCTGCATCCGGTAGGCCAGTTCAAATGATTGAATCCTGGATTCCAAGGCTGATTCATCGGAACGAACAGACTGGTGTTTACGATTTAATGCCTGTAATAAATCAAGCTGGTGACGCTGTTCGGGCAATGAAAGTTTTTTATTTTTGATGTTGGAAATTAGTTTTTCGATTTGAGTGTGTTTTGTGTCGAGGTGAGTTCCCTGGTAAGCACCAGGTAAAAATGCGGATCGCCAGTTAGCAGATTCAGTAATCGGGTATCCCCCCGGACACATAACTACGAAACCAGGAAGATTCTGATTTTCGGTACCCAATCCATATGTAACCCAGGCTCCCATACTGGGTCGTGGCTGGATCAGATCACCACAATTCATCATCATCAAAGAAGGCTCGTGATTGGGCACATTTGTGTACATTGACCTCACAAAGGCTATATCGTCGACACAGTCTCCCAATTCAGAAAATAGTTCGCTTACTTCCAATCCACTCTCTCCATACTTTTTAAATTTAAAAGGAGAGGGGAGTGAGGCCCCGGTTTTTCGTTCTGTGCGTAGATTTTGTGTAGGCAACATTTTCCCGGCATATTTTGCCAAGGCTGGCTTTGGATCAAATGTATCGACCTGTGAAGCACCTCCATTCAAAAAGATATGAATGACATGCTTCGCCTTTGGAGGGAAATGAGACTTTTTCGGAGCCATCGGTGATTCGCCACGTGCTGACGTAGCCCCAGATGACTGCTCCAGTAACCCCTCTGAAGCCATTAAGGAAGCCAGGCCCATCGACCCCAATCCGGTACCACAACGTTGCAGCATCTGCCGCCGTGTGATGATCGGTTCACAATTGAAATGTCGACTTGTTTCAGTCATCAGAACAGGCTCCTGAAATGATTTCCGTATCCAGTTTCACATTAATCAACAAACATGAATTCATTAGAAGTACAAAGCACTTGAGTATATTTTTCCCATCCACTCATGCGAGCGGGTGTCTTAATTTGATCCCGATGATGAATCAGAAAATTCTTGCCGAGATCGATTTCGTCAGCAGTTGGATTTCGCGCCAGGACACGCTGGTAAAGAGCAACAATTGCGGCATCAACACTCTTCTCATTTGCCGTTTTTTCCAGACTCAAATCTTTTACTAGAAATCCTGATTGCTCAATGAGCAAGGGGCTATTCATGGCAAACAATGCCTGCTGAGGAACCGTAGTGAAAGGTCTCTTTGCCGTACTGGATTCAACGTTGGCAAAATCGAATGTGCGAAATACGCTTGGTAAATTATTTCGATCCACAAAACTATAGACAGTACGTCTTGGGTCTGTTGGAATTTTATCAATCAAATAACTTTTGCCACCCCGTTCTTTAGATAGCTGACCCGAGACAAACAGCAACGAATCTCGCATCGCTTCAAAGCCCATTCGCTGAGGAGCGTGTTTCCAAAGCAGACGGTTATCCGAATCAATCATCAATGCCTTTGAGCTTTTCTGGGAAGACTGTCGATAAGTGGCGGATAACATAATCGATTTCTGTAATGCCTTTACGGACCAACCCTCGTTCATAAAACGATAGGCCAGATAATCTAGTAGTTCAGGGTGAGTTGGCGGGGCGCTTCTCACACCAAAATCACTGGGGGTTCTGACTAACCCTGCACCAAAATGGTGCATCCAGACTCGATTGACAAACACACGTGCCGTTAAAGGATTCTCGCGGGAAGTAATCGATTGAGCCAGCTCCAGTCTCCCACTTCCTTTCTGGAATGGTTTTCGATCTTCTCCAGCCAGTATTCTGAAAAATTGACGTGGGGCTATTTCACCACGCCGACCCGGATTCCCTCGCAAATGGACATGAGATGTAACTGATTTTTCCTTGTCCAAAAGTACCATCGCACGCGGAGGTGCACCTGGTGATGTAACATCCAATGTTTCAATTTTTTTCTGTAGTTGACGTATCTTATTTCTTTGCGCCCGATTGAACATCGACTGCACGACCTCATCACTGACAACAGTAGGGGATTCCGGATGATATAAAATTTGACGCAACTCTTCCGCATTCTGATCGTTCAGCTTTTCAGGTAATTTGGTCTTGTTTTTTTTTGCATCCTCAATCGTCTTTATCCATTGCAGTTCAACTTCTTTAAAAACATTGCCATAAATTCGACACACATCATAAATCGATTGAGGCGGATGATTTTTCAAAGCATGCACGATTAATCGGTTAAATCTGGTTCCAGATGTAGTTTTCGCTTCCTGCTCTACTAACTTTTGAATTATCTCAACCGATTTTGTAGAAAATTCCCCTTTTTTGATTGGAGTCAATGCCATCCAGGGGGAAAAGACCGTGGGATATAATTTCGCTTTCCTTGTCAGGAAAGCCTGCCAGAGATCGACATACCGCCGATGGGGAGCCTCTTTTGCATATTGGGGCTTTTCATCTATTCCAGTCAGCTTATGTTTAAAAGCAATAGCCTGTAAAACTTCTGCCACTGTTAAACGGGCATTGGCTCTGAATTTCTGACCTTCGTCGTGCTTATAATCATCGATTATTTTCTGACGTTTCGACCTTTCTACTTGATACTCCTTATAAGCTTTTTCCGATTTTGGTTTTCCGATCAGAGGTAAATCTTTTTCTGCAGGCTCATAACTGCTGACGAACACGCTGTATAATGAATAATAATCTTTGCTCGGAACAGGATCAAACTTATGGTCGTGGCAGCGTGCACAGGATGCAGTCAATCCTAACAACCCACGCGAAACAAGATCGATTCGATCATCAGTGATGTCGTGGATATTTCCGCGATAGCGTCGACCTACTGTCAGAAATCCAAGCGCAGCCAGGGAACGATCATCGCCTTTTCGATCAAGCTGGTCCGCGGCTAATTGTTCCTGAATAAACCTGTCATAAGGCAAATCTTCATTGAACGCACGAATCACATAATCACGATAGGTATAAGAGTAAGGATAGCGGCGTTCTGAGGTAAATACATAGCCTTTGGTATCTGCATAACGCGCGACATCCAACCAATGTCTCCCCCATCGTTCTCCATAGCCTGGAGAAGCCAAAAGCCGATCAATCAGTTTTTCATACGCATTGGGAGACGGATCATTCGCAAAAGCTTCTACATCCTCATAAGACGGAGGTAATCCAGTTAAGTCAACAGAAGCCCTGCGGATTAATTTTCTTCGATCAACGGGGGGCGAAAGCGACAGTTCTTTCTCTTCTAAACGTGAAATCACAAAGTAGTCTAAGGGTGAAGAGACTCGTTGTTGATTATTGATTTCAGGTAATTTCGGGTTGATCACCGGCCGAAATGCCCAGTGACTTTTTGACAGCGTCGCGTAATCATAAGATCCATTTCCCGGAATAACTTTCGGATCATTCCTAGAAATGGGCCAGGGGGTTCCCATTTTAACCCAACGGGTGAGTGCCGCAATTTCTTTGGGGGGCATTTTTCCTTCGGGAGGCATCTGGCTATCATCATCATGATATTGAATTACCTGTATCATTCTGCTTTTGAGAGGGTCTCCTGGAACAACGGCTACACCACTATCACTGCCTTTCATCATCCAGGCATGTGAATCCAGGCGTAAACTTGCCTCCTGTTTCTTGGGACCGTGACAAGCGTAACATCGTTTGACCAGAACTGGTCGAATCTCTTTTTCAAAAAATTCCAACTGCGCAGCTGGAATTTTATTTTCTTTGGCAGCCTGAACCAGAGCAGGCATGGCACTGGCCAATAGCATCAGAATTGACAAACTGATAACACCTGAAATCAATCGTAAATTTCCTGATGGCTGAAATAGAATCTGAAGCCGTTTCATATATTCAGTTCTTTCTCAACGAAACCGTGGAGGGAAAAAGCAGGAGGGATCAGGTTTGAAGATTCAGTGCGACAAACCCTCGTCATATTATTCTACTCGACAATACATGCAAGGGGTAGTCAATTTGCACCTAATCCTATGATCAAGCAGGCAAGCGGATTTAAAAAACCATCGCTATTCTTAATAAGGTTATGAAATTAGAGAAGTGACCATCATTTAATTACATCCCGAAATCGATTACAGTTGCTCTCTACTTACTATCGACTCAATTCGTCTCGGCTTATTTTCTTAGTCTGGTAATTTTTTCTCAGAATTTTCGAGGAACTCATGACAGAAGATCAAATTTTATCAGAGGAACAGATTCAGGAATTTCTAAACATTTTTCCAAAATGGGAACTACGTGAAGGCTGGTTGAGAAGAAAGTTTTCGACGCCCGGTTGGTCACATACTCTGATGCTAGTCAATACGATCGGCTATCTGGCTGAAGCAGGTTGGCATCACCCGGACCTCAACGTGGGATATGCCGCTGTGACGGTCAAATTACAGACACACCGTGTGAAAGCAATTACAACCAAAGACACTGAGTTGGCTCAAAAAATTGAAGAGACAGCAATCTGGTTACCCACTGAGCAATCATCGCTCGATGGATTCCCTAAAAATTGGATTCACTAACAGCAACTGCATTTTTCAAGACTTCAGGAAAGATGGACTATGAAACAGGAACGAATCCTGTTTGTTACTGGTAAACTCGCAGAATATTCATTACGGGAAATTCTGGAAAAGCTAGCCCCACAGGTTAATTTTACATATGAGATTACCATCTTAAATGTTCAAGTTGCCGCATTAATGCATGTTCCACTGGTCAAACGCAGACTGAATGTTCCTGAGGGAATCGACTGGGTCATGCTTCCTGGTTTATGTAAAGGTGATCTTCAGATCCTCACGGATCACTTTGGACTTCCTTTTAAAAGAGGCCCAAAAGATCATTTTGACCTGCCGGAATATTTTGGTCAGGCAGGAAGGCCACCAAAAGATCTGTCTCAGTTTGATATTGAAATTCTGGCAGAAATTAATCACGCTCCATTTTTGTCAAACGAAGAGATTCTTCGTCAAGCAGAACATTATCGACAGAATGGTGCGGACCTGATTGACGTCGGTTGCGTTCCCGGTGAAAGCTGGAATCGAGCAGGGGATGTCGTACAGATGCTGGTAGATGCGGGGCACCGGGTTTCTATCGATAGTTTTGAACAAAAGGAAGTAGAAGCCGCTGTCAGCAGCGGGGCGGAACTCATACTTAGTTGTAATCATTCTAACATTGACTGGGTTTCCAAACTGGGCATTGAAGTGGTCGCAATCCCGGATCTACCCAGTGATTTTGATTCCCTGCGTGCTATCGTTGACCAACTGGTTCGCTCTGATACCCCCTTCCGAATCGACCCCATCCTGGAACCAATTGGATTTGGTTTCACTGCCTCAATAGAGCGTTACTATCGCACACGTAAAGAATTCCCTGAATTTGAAATCATGATGGGTATCGGGAATCTTACCGAACTGACAGAGGTTGACACTGCCGGAATCAATTTCGTTCTGGCTGCTCTGTGTCAGGAATTAAAAATCCACAGTATTCTGGCCACCGAAGTCATTAACTGGGCACAGAGTGCGATCCGAGAATTTGACTACGCCAGGCGTCTGGTGAAATTTTCAATTGACAACAAAAGTCTACCAAAACACATTCATTATCAACTGGTCATGCTAAGAGATGCCCGACTCAATGAGATGGGGCAGGGTGCCTTAAATCATCTTGCACAACAAATCCGTGATCCCAATTATCGCATCTTCGCTGAACAGGATGAATTACATGTCATGAATCGCGACGGTTACTGGAAAGGTACTGATCCATTTGAGTTATTTGACCAGTTTGAGGCGGCCAACCCGAAAGAACTGGATCCCTCGCATGCTTTTTACCTGGGATATGAAATGTGTAAAGCAATGACAGCGTTGACGTTGGGAAAGCAATATCAGCAAGATCAGCCTTTAAACTGGGGTTTCCTGTCTCAAGAAGAAATCAGTGCTCAGGAACGAAGACGGCTTCAGGGAGAAGATCCACAATGTGGACCTCGCTAATGTTTCCTTAAGCGAGTGTCTCTTGATATACTTATCTAAAGCGTCTTTTGTAACTCGATCTAATTTGCTAGTTTCGTGCTTCTTCTGTAAAAATCGATCAATTAATGTCTGGCAACCTATCTCAGGATATATCTCATCTACGTCAACATCAGGGGAAGTATTTAGTGAATCAGCTTCCCTTAGTGGAAGAACTCTTACCTTGCCCGGAGATCGAACAGCTCTTTCTTGAATTTGCTTGCGATGATAGCCTGTTGTTATTGGAAAGTGCCCGCCAATCAACATCAGTGGGCCGTTTTTCTTATTTGATGTGCAACCCACTGACTCGCGTTCAAATCCAAAAAGCTCAGTTTTCAGATGACCCTTTTGAATCTTTTCGCCATATACATGCACGCCATTTTGTAGAATCCATTCCAGGACTTCCCCCTTTTCAGGGAGGATTTGCAGGGCTTCTATCTTACGAACTGGGGCGGTGCTGGGAAAAATTTGAGAGAGCCAGGCATGATGAATTCCGACTCCCTGATTTAGCCGTCGGATTTTATGATTGGGTCATTGCCTGGGATCATAGCCAACATCGTGCATGGCTTATCGTTCAAGGTTTTGATCAAAATCTGGAATCACAGAATCTTAATCTGGCCAACCAACGCTTGCAGTCTATTAAAACGCGCATTGAATTAATTAATTTCAAGAAACAGAACAGATTGACGGCTTTAGCGCAAAGTAATACTTCACTGAAAAACAGTCTACAACTTGATGAACTATCTCCAGCTTTTCCACTGGAGGGAAACGAAGAGATTCTCACCAATTTCAGCAAGACGCAATTTCTCAATCACGTCGAACGAATCGTCGAATATATCCACGCGGGAGATATCTTTCAGGCCAATTTTTCACAACGCTTGTTAAGTCGCTGTACAGGACACCCGGCTGAACTCTATCTTAAATTAAGATCAAAAAATGCTGCTCCTTTTGCTGGCTATTTTGGATGGGATGACTGGGCCGTTGTAAGCTCTTCCCCTGAACGATTTCTCTCTGTTTCTGATAACGAAGTGGAAACCCGACCTATTAAGGGCACGCGTCGCAGGAAATATGTTCCAGAAGCAGATCTGTTAACACGTGATGAATTACGTGAAAGCAGCAAGGATCAGGCAGAAAATGTGATGATCGTAGATTTGTTGCGCAATGATCTTTCTCGCGTCTGTCAAGCAGGGTCAATTCGTGTGCCTCATCTGTGCGATGTCGAAACTTATGAAACCGTACAACATCTGGTCTCAGAAGTGAGAGGACAACTTAAATCGAAACATACCGTGTGGGATTTACTTGCTGCTGCATTTCCCGGCGGTTCCATCACAGGTGCCCCCAAAGTACGGTCGCTCGAAATTATCGCAGAATTAGAACCAACAGTCCGTGGCCCTTATTGTGGCAGCCTGTTCTACGCCGGCTTGAATGGTGAATTTGACAGTAACATCTTGATTCGCACATTAACCGTGCGAAAAGGCTGGATTCAATTTCCGGTAGGAGGTGGAATTGTAGCACAAAGCAACCCTCGCCTGGAATATGAAGAAACCCTGCACAAAGCTGCGGGGATGATTGCCGCATTACGAACATAATTAATTGCTATCAGAAACGACTTCATGATCCTGATCATTGATAACTATGACAGTTTTGTCTTTAATCTGGCCCGCTATTTTGAAGAGCTTGGTCAGCAGACTCAAGTGATTAGAAATGATCAAATCACACTTAAACAAGCCGAACAGATTTCACCCGAAGCGATAGTTCTTTCACCCGGCCCCTGTACTCCCAACGAAGCAGGCGCGGGTCAAGAACTGGTTTCACACTTTGGAAAACACATCCCCATTCTGGGTGTTTGTCTGGGACATCAGACAATTGCTGCCAGTTTTGGAGGAAAAATAATCAAAGCACCTCAACCGGTTCACGGTCAAACTTCTTTAATCTACCATCAACATTCACGTTTATTATTTCATCTGCCCAATCCTTTCCGGGCAACCCGTTACCATTCCCTGATCATTGATGAAGCAACTCTCCCGTCTGAATTGCACGTTACGGCCAGGACAGAAGACGGAATTCCGATGACAATTGAACACAAAACTGCTCCTCTTTTTGGTGTACAATTTCATCCAGAATCAATTCTCACTGAAAATGGTCTCGCATTAATTGAGAGTTTCCTTGCTTTTATTCCTGCTCACCCTTCAAAATCCTAAACTGCGTAAAGCGCATCTTCCAAAGTCCGATTAGTTAATCTGGTTCAAGTTTACTTCCTGAGAAATAAACTCCCTCCGCATGATCCTGAGTTTTTATCAATTCCTCACACTCCCTTTCGATTAGTGTGTAATACTTCACAACAACCTCCCCTCATCCAACCGATAACAAAGAAGATCTCAGAGTAAAAACCTGACTGAGATCAGCTTTACAGAACCACATTGCGTTCATGTATACAAAGTGATTAGTGGAGGATCTTTCATGCTATTAACCAATTGCAAATCAAAGAAACAGATTTTATCGATCATAACAGTCACGTTCTCTTTGATTGCTATTTCGGTTAATCAATCTTTAGCTGGTGAGTGGCTGCATGACTTTCGATCTGCACAAAAACTAGCTCAACAAAAAGACCTCCCCATTTTGCTACACTTTCACGCTTCATGGTGTGGTCCTTGCCGTCAAATGGAACAGACGGTTTTGCAGACTCAATCCCTGACCAGTCAGTTTGGTACTCGAATTATTGCCGTGAAAATTGACAGTGATCAAAACCAACATCTGGTTGAGCGGTTCAATGTGCGTTCTCTGCCCAGTGATATTCTCTTAACACCTACAGGTACAATCATTACCCGAGCAGGTGGAAGCCAGGTCAAAAGCGAGTATTTAAGTTTTCTGGGACGAGGCGCTTCCCGTTATGAAAATGATCGGCGAGTCTATCTGGCACAAAAAAGTAAACGCGAACTCATGCAGAAACAGAAGAGTCAGCAAGAAAACCAACCTTCTGAAAAAACCGAAGAGAAATCCTATATCGCTACATCGCCGCCAAATGTCGGCCTGGAAGGATATAGCCCTATTGCACTGACGCGAGATCGGAAGTGGACGAAAGGATCTGAGGAATTCAGTTGGCCCTACCAGGGAATCACATATTTTCTGTCCAATCATACTGAGCTGGAAATATTCAAAAATGATCCTGGACGCTATGCACCACAATTGCTGGGTTGTGATCCTGTGATCCTCAACAAGCAGGATCGTGCAATTCCAGGTAACACAAAATACGGGGCTTATTACGATCAGAATCTCTACTTGTTTGTTGATTTAGAATCGCGAGAAGCATTCAAAAAGAATCCAGACCGTTTTAGCCGCACCATGCACGTTCTTAAAATTGACCAGATCGAGTCTACCATTTTACGGTAAACAACAATCGAAGAGTGGTTTATTTCGTGTTCGCAGGCTTCTTGGCAGGCTCCGATTTCTTGGTTTCCAGTGGAACCGGAGCAGACGATTTATTATTTGATGGATTTTGCAATTTCAGTAACCGGCTACGATATCGCTCATATAATCGCGTTTGTTTACTTTCCGGCCGTAACAATTTCCCACTAACACAAACCGCTTTGATATGGGACGTATGTTGCAACGGCGACCCGTCAGCAATAATCAGATTCGCCAGTTTGCCTTCCGTTAATGAACCGATCTGTTTTTCCACTCCCAGTATTTCCGCAGCCGATAAAGTAATGGCTCTTAAAGCAGCCTGTTCTGGTAAACCGTAGGCGACGGCCATAGCTGCCTCAAACGGTGCATTTCGCGAATTCCAGGCACTATTCGAACGAATACAAAACGGAACTCCTGCTTCATATAGATGCCCCGCATTGGCATATGGTGCGTCGAAGGGATCGTAGTTTTCTTGTGGACGCTTCATAACCGGGCCTACAATCACAGACACTTTTCTTGCCTTTAGCTCACTCGTCAATTTCCAGGCGTCAGTCCCGCCTGTGATAATAGCCTTTAACTCTTCTTTCTCTATAAAGAGCAGGGCACCGACAATTTCTTTTTGTGAATTCGCTTCGATAAAAACTGGTTTCTTTTGAGTGAGATACGGAATCAGAGCTTCGTAACGTGGGTCTGTAACTGGCCTGTTCTGTGTACTTTTTTTAGTCTGTTTCTTGAGCTTTAGATAAAGCCGGGCCTTCTTAAGAAAGTCAGCCAGCTCCTGCTGTCGTTCTTCTTTAGTACTCCAGATAATCTGTAATCCGGCTTCGAGATCCATCACCATCTCTGGTGCAGTCCAACCAGCAGTTTGAACCAGCGAAGCCTGGCCGGCAATCAAACCATTCCGTGGACAGACCAAAACAGACGTAATTCCACCTGCTCGAGCAACTGGAAATAATTCTGAATCAGGATTGATGGCCACGCCGGTTCTTAAATCTGGCTGCAAATCACCGCTTTCAGAATAGTCCCGAGTTTCACGAACCTTATCAATCTCAGTCAGGCCCAAAGTAGACCCTGAATCAATCATTCCTGGATAGACGTGTAAATTTTTCGCATTGATAATCATAATGTTTTCTGGGAGCGTTTTCTCCAGCCCGACATAATCAATCTTAGTACCTTTAATTACAATCATGCCATCAGAAATGTCCTCTCCGTCAACCGGATGAAGTGTTGCGCCCACAATTGCATACTCTTTGACGCCATCCCCTGGAAAAGAAATCGATGCTGTTTTCCGTTGAGCGATCTGAACTTTCGGAGAATGAGAACGTTGCTCCGCCGAATTTAACATGGCCGTTGGTTGTTTCTTTCGATCAAAACAGACTTCCCCATCAACAATCGTCATTTCGCAGCGCGAATAAGCATTGAGTGGATGACCATTGAAAATAGCGAAGTCGGCATCTTTCCCAATCTCGATGGACCCGATTCTTTGATCCAGACCTAACTCGCGCGCGGGATTGATTGTGATCGTTCGCAAAGCTTCATTAAAAGACATATTTCCATAACGTACTGTCTTGGCAGCTTCAAGATAAAGATGGCGGATCAATTCCCTGTCATCACTTTTAATAACGGTATTCACTCCGGCTTCATTCAGCAGAGCTGCATTATGAGGCACTGCATCAAAGGCTTCGATTTTATAGGCCCACCAGTCTGAAAATGTGCTGCAGCTGGCCCCATGCGCTAGAATTTCCGGTGCAACTTTATATCCTTCCAAAACATGCTGCAGTGACCAGACTCGAATTCCAAGATGTGAAGCCACTCTGAGCAGCATCAATATTTCATCTGCCCGATAACAATGGGAATGAATGAATTTATCATGATTCACGATATCTGCCAGCGCTTCCAAACGTAGATCGCGGCGAGGAGGCAGTTGCTTATTTTTGCCGCGCGTTTTTTTAATCTTTTCATATTCCTGCCACTGACGTCGATAATCAATGGCTTCCAGAAATGCACGTTGTAGTGTCGCTTCGACTCCCATTCTGGTGTTGGGGAAACGTGCTGTCTGCCATTTAACGTTCTCGCCTAACGCAAATTTGACACCCTGGGGTGCATCTTGCAGAATATGCTCGCGGGCCGTTTTTCCATACTTTAATTTGACGACAGCATCCTGGCCACCAATCACATTTGCAGAACCATGAAAAAGCCGGGCTGTGGTCACACCTCCGGCAAGAGCCCTGTACTCTGCGGGATCTGACGTATTGACGACATCTTTGATACGAACTTCAGGCACGATCGACTGTGATGACTCATTAATCCCATCTGTAATCATAATATGACTGTGAGTATCGATAATCCCTGGCATGACATACAAACCGGTTGCATCAATCTCGACCACGTTAGTGGGTACTAAAAACGTTTTTCCGATTGCCGATATTTTTCCCTTTTTGACCAGAATAGAAGTGTTTTTCAAAATTTCACCAGTCACGGTAATTACCGTGCCGTTTTTAAGCAGCAGATTCCCGTCAGTTTTGAGAAATCGTCTGACGCGGTCCGATTCCAATTCTGTTTTGAAATGATGACCATCTTTGGAACTCTGTTGTTTGTCTGTCAGGTCTGGTTTTTTGGCTACCAGAGATCCAGACACTGATTCTCCCAAAAGTTTAGGATCTTCGTCGGTGCCCTCAATAGAAAGCAGAATGGGATTTCCCGAAGACTGCTTTGATTTTTCGACCTTACGCACTGCAGACCAACTGGTTTTGGTACCAAAGGCAGACTTTAAGCTCCCGGAAATACGATCTGGCCGAGTCTCTTTTCCAAGAGAGCCCTTAAACCGTAACTCAATCGAATGTCCTCCCGCACCGATTGCAACAGTAAACTCATAATTGTTTTTGTTGATAGTGCCCGCAGTGATCTTCCCATCCCCTTTTTCGCTGGAAAAAGTCCCGCGAAGTTTCTCCTTCTCCTGTGAGAGATGGAGTTGTCCAATGACTTTTCCTTGAGCCGATTGGATTTCGACTCCCCAGTCTCCTGCTAAATTAATTTTAACCGACTGTGCTTTATTCGAAGAGATCGTCTCAGGTGATTTCTCCTGTTCTGATTCTGACGGATCTTTGTATTCAAAGTAGACGCCATCTACAAAAAGGTAACGAATTTTTGTGTCAGTTTTTTCCCAGGGTCCTGTCATGACAACCAGATGTGCCAGTTTCCCCTTTTCAACAGTTCCCAGTCGTTGATCGATGCCTAATAATTTTGCAGCATCGATCGTCAAAAACCGGAGCGCCTGCTTCGCTGACAAACCTTCTTCCACAGCGATCCGTAATTGAGGTATGAGATCTGTCACACTGTTTTTTAATGATTCGGAAGAAAGTGAAACCGGTAATCCACGGTCAGCCAGTTGAGACAAACCTTGAATTCGATCATGCCAGAGTTTGAGTTTTTCCCGCTGAACCCGTAGCGGTTCTTGAATCTCTGTTGAGAGCTCTTTTTTTTCTGCTATATCTTCGACCTTAGGTTTCTCGGAAAAATCCAGTTTACAGATTACACCCCGTGAATCAGCTTTCAATCGATCCAGACAAAGATGCGCTTCCGCGCCCCCCCAGATGACTGGTTTCAGTTTAAATTCACTACAGAAATCCAGCGTGCGTAAAATTTCATCACGTGAATTCGCAGCAAATACGGGAATCTGCCTGCCATGTAATGTTTGCAAACAAGCTACATATGCGGGATCAGTCGGCGGACGTTTTATAAATGCTGATTGATCATGGTATAAATCCCAATGCTGTTCATAATGATTCGCATCCAGAAATGTTTGTCGTAGATGTGCGACTGCACCCATCAAAGTCTTCGGATACACATCACCTTTGGGTGCGAACAAGCGGAATGAACTCATTGTGGAGCCAATCAAGGTTGACTCTCTTACAGGAAATTCACTCGTTGAAAGCAGGGCTCCCTGACCACTGGCGACCTGACCTTGAGGTAAAATATGAACTGAAGTAAATCCAGATTTCTGATACGGGGTGAAGCTGTTTTTTTTATTTGTAACCGCCTGATTAGCACGAGAATGTGGACTGAGATAATTTCTATTATCGGGACGTGTCGCCGCCAGTGCATAACGTCCGAAATCTACTTTTCGTTCATCTGGTTTTGGTTTTTTGATATCTTTATTAATCAGAGCGCTAGAAGCGGCATCAATGAAACCTGCATAAATCTGCATTCCTTTGCAGTCAATTACTTCCGCATCAGCGGGAATTTTGAGACCGACACCAACGCCTTCGATCAGACCGTCCCGGATGAGTACCGTTGCATTTTCCAGAATGATGCCCGGCTTGGTTTCGACCTTTGCCTGAGTCAAAGCGTAAGCATTTAATTCGAACCCCACGTTACGATTGACTTGAGCACTCGCTTGTGGAGAGTTCGTTAAAATGCAAATCAAAATCAATAAACCGCAGAAGCGATAAATGTACATAACGATTCCATGCAAAAAAATGAATCAATGTAATTGTGACTATCAACACAGTGCTGAAAATACCACTTTAGCAACCCTCTCAGGCAATGAGAATAGGGAATCCATGCAAGCTTTACTGTAAAATGCAGGAAATGAATCATCAGTAATTTAATACATTTTCAAATTCATGATCGATCCAATGACTTTTCGTAATTCCTATCAGAATGAATTTATTCTATTTACACTGAAACGAATACTCATCACTTTTTAGAGAATTCCAAAAAAAGCGATAGCTTGGCAGTTTTTTTGTGAACTCAACTGTAAAATTGAATTACAAAACCGGCTACAGTTTTTTGACATGGAAACCAACATCCAACTCACCGGATCTAAAACACTTCCAGTTCGCTAGAGAGATTTTTGTTGTGAAATATTTCGTATATTTAATCTTACTTCTCAGCCTGAATCATTATCAAATTCATGCAAAAGATCCGTTACCACAAAATAAATCGCCACAGAAAAAATCGACTTTAGATCTGCGCAAAATCGTATTAATAGCTGGTCCTAAGAGCCATGGTCCCGTGGGGAACGGTATTCACGACTACCCCTGGTCAGTAAAACTGCTCAAAGTCATGCTTGATAATTCCAATGTAAAAGATCAAATACGTGTGGAATATCATTTGAATGGTTGGCCGAAAAACCCTGAAACACTTAATGATGCCGATACCATCATGGTGATTTCAGATGGCAGGGACGGAAACAAATATGCTGAAGCTCCTCACTTTATCAATGAAAAACATTTAAAACTAATCCAACGACAAATTGATCGCGGATGTGGTTTTTTGACATTTCACTTTTCTACATTCGCTCCAGATAAATATTCAAAACAAATTCTGGATTGGTCGGGAGGTTACTTTGACTGGGAGGAAAATGGACTTCGACGCTGGTATTCCGCAATAAAAACAATCAAAGCTCCAATTCAACTCCCGCATCCCAAGCACGCAATCTGCCAAGGCATTCACCCCTTTGAACTACGAGAAGAATTTTATTTCAATATCCGTTTTCAATCGTCTGACCAAAAACTGACACCGCTGCTGGAAGTACCGCTGCTCAAAGGACGAAACGAAAACGGCAATGTAGTTGCCTGGGCGAAAGAACGTAAGAACGGTGGTCGCGGATTCGGCACCACCTGTGGCCATTTTTATGACAACTGGAAAAATGATTCATTTCGTAAATTTATCCTGAATGGCATCGTCTGGACTACTGGACTGGAAGTTCCAGAGCAGGGTGTGAAGTCACGTTATTATACGCATGCAGAAATCACATCAGCTCTCGCAGGAATTGAAGGAACGCAACCTGCAATTTTCGACGAACAACCCATTCGTGTTCTCATGTTTGCAGGCAACGAAGCTCATTCCTGGCACAACTGGAAAAAGACTACTCCCGCGATCAAAAAACGACTCGAACAGGACCGCCGTATCAAAGTCGATATATCTTACGACATTGAGGATCTCTCAAAAATAAAGCTGAATGAATATCAAGTCATTGTGCAAAATTATACAAATTGGCACGATGGTACATCTTTGAGTAAAACATCTCGCACGGCATTTATGAATTATCTTCAAAATGGCGGCGGACTCATTTTAATCCATTTTGCAAATGGTGCATTTCATTTCTCCTTACCCAAGGCAGATAAATCGGACTGGCCCGAGTATCGCAAAATTGTGCGTCGTGTCTGGAATCATCATGGAAAAGGAGAATCCAAAAGTGGACACGATGCTTTCGGAAATTTTCACGTACAGATTACCGATAACATACACCCAATTACTCATAACTTAACGAAATTCCCCATCACCGACGAACTCTACTTTCGACAAGATGGTACAGAACCCATTGAACCTCTCATTTACGCAAAATCAAAGGTGACTCAAAAAAACGAACCGCTTGCATGGACCTACCACTATGGAAAAGGTCGTATTTTCCAGACACTGCTGGGACATAGCGAAAAGACCTACGACTCTTTTGAAGCCTGCGAAATTTTGCGTCGAGCAACAGCATGGGCTGCCAATCGTCCCATTCATAAATTAAGACGACTAAAAGTCTCCCCGGAAAACTTAAAACAAGGCGCCATCTTGCTACCAGGTAAATTTGGTCATGCGCTCAATCCGAATTCCGGAACGGTACTGATCCCATTTCAAAACACACACGAACAGCGTCCACTCAGCGCTGACTGCTGGGTCAGATTAAATCAAAAAGATGGTTTCAATATAATTCTCGCCAGTCATAAAAAGAGTTCGGCAGCGCATTGGGAAATGTACTCCTATGCAAGAAGTGGTTACTTCAGTGTGTTCCTGCCAGGTCAGGGAGGAGAATACAAAACCAGATTAGATATCTGTGATCAAAAATGGCACTATGTGGGAATGATTCTGGAAAATAATCGACTTCGTCTTTTTGTAGATGGAAAACAAGCACTCGACTCTGCTCTCCCTATACGAAAGAAACTCGCCTCACAGGGAAAAATTCGCATTGGAGGCCTGATTGAAAATACTATTCGATGCGATGGCCTGATAGACGATGTCCGCCTTTCAAAAGACCTTCGCAATTTTGAAATCATACCTCATGAACCGACAAAGGTTGATCAACAGACTCTCAAATTATTTTCATTTGATGAATTGAAAAAAAAACACCGGGTACAAGACGCTGCATCAGATACTCCATTCAGAATTGAACTCAACAACCCACTCTCCCAGCATTCAGCGACAGATAAAAAAAAGAACTCCGAGTCGAAAGATCATTGGGGAAAAGAATCTGTCGGATTCTCACAGCCCACCCAGGCAACCGATGATGGTCGCTGGCAGCAAACTGACATTGGTAAATGGTTGGCCTGTTCTGTGCCTCTACCTACTGGCCCTGTGAAAAAAGGACTTTCGATTCGCGTTGGCGAGCATGAAGAAGGCACCATCTGTTATGACACGCAACATTGTAAAGTTCGGGGAATTTGGACCGGAGGGTTTCTCAAACCATCTCCTGTACGATTCGGTCTGATAAAAGCTCCTGTCCCGGTCGGTAAGATTCATTTTTCAACCCAGGAAGGACCTGGATGGAGCTCTGATCTAAAATGTCAGTTTATCGGATCTCACGTTCAGCAGAATCGTGTAACACTGGAATACAAATTGGGCAGCACGATCATTTACGAATCTCCCTGGTTCATAAAATCAAGTAGCAACTCCTGTTTTACACGTAGCTTTGAAATTGGTCCTGGAGACAAAGCTCTTCAATTTAATGTCGCTGACTCAAAACAGGTCAAAGCGATTGGGCCAAATTCAAAAGGATTCGTTTTGACTGACAACAGCAATCCAATGTTCATAGGTTGTGAAGGCTGGAAAAAAATCCAACCCCTGGTTAATAATGAAAATGATTCTCAATCGGCTGCATTTGTTATTCCTCCCAGAAAAGAAACAATACGCTTTACGATATATTATCAGTCCAGTCCAAAACAGAATTCAAAACTGACAGTTCCTGAAAACCTGTTGAAATCGCCTTCATTACAACCTTTATTAATCCCAGGCTCTCCTCATTGGAAAGAAACTCTCATCACTCAGGGAAAGCTTGCGAATGAGCAGTCGGCATATGTCGTTGATACTATTTCCATTCCTCACAAAAACCCCTACAAAGCCCTGTTTTTTATTAGCGGACACGATTTCCTGGATAATGGGGATCTGGCTGTCTCAACAGTACATGGAGATGTATGGCTGGTGAAGGGGGTCCAGGGAGATCTGAAAAACATTAAATGGAAACGATTTGCGACCGGTCTATTTCAACCTCTTGGCATCAAAGTTGTAGAGAATCAAATTTATGTATTGGGACGTGATCAGGTCACAATCTTGCATGATCAAAATTTAGATGGAGAGGCTGACTTTTATGAATGCTTTAATAATATGCACCCCACATCAATCAGCGGACACGATTATGTGACTTGCCTTGAGTCAGATTCTTTCGGTAATTTATATTTCATGCATGCACAAAAAGGCCTGATGCAAATTACGCGTGATGGTCGTCAATCAAATGTAATAGCCTCAGGATTTCGTAACCCCAATGGCTTGGGAATCGGGCCGGGAAATATCATTACGACGTCTCCTCAAGAGGGCGAATGGACTCCCGCATCTAACATTGCAGAAATCAAACCAGGTGGATATTACGGCTATGGTGGTCCAAAAATCAATCAAAACAGACTGTCAGGTTATGATCCACCGTTATGCTGGATTCCCCGATTGCAGGATAATTCCAGCGGCGGACAGGTTTGGGTTACCAGTAATCAATGGGGGCCACTAAAAGGCCAATTGTTACATCTATCCTACGGCCAAAGTAAATTATTGCTTACCTTGCGTGAAGTGATCAAAGGGCAATCGCAGGGTGGGACTTTGAAACTTCCACTCGATTTTGAATCCGGAATTATGCGCGGACGGTTTAGCCCAGTTGATGGCCAACTTTACGTCAGTGGAATGAAAGGCTGGGTCACAAACGCTGTGCAGGATGGTTGCCTCCAAAGAGTTCGCTATACAGAAAAACCCGTTAATTTCCCCATTGCCGTCAAAACAATGCAGAATGGAATTTCTCTCAAATTTACGAATCCATTAGATCGTGATACTGCAGAAAACCCTGACTACTTCGCCATCGAACAATGGAATTATCTGTGGTCCAAGAATTATGGCTCACCGGAGTTTCGTGTATCTGCTCCTCATACAGAGGGACGAGATGAAGTTGAAATTATATCGACAACTCTCATGCAAGACCAGCGTACTGTATTCCTCGAACTGAACAATGTGAAACCTGTGATGCAAATGGGAATCACATATCATCTAAATGATCTATCAGGCACGAAAATAAAACAAACTTATTACCATACAATTAATAGTGTTTCAGAACAAAAGATGGACCCAAATATTTTAACACGAATCAAGAACACACAGCTGCTCACTCTTGAACAACGGCAGCATTTGAAACCGGGAGTTCTCTGGAAATTTAGTCAGAACCCATCGATTGACTCTTCCATCTCTGACGCGCGCACAGGCAGAATGTTCGCACTCGCTGTTGCACCTGGTGAACCAGCAACTCCCTTTTTAAAACCTGGGCGATTTACAGCTATCGCTGATGGTTTTCTTCACGTTCCACTACCCGGACACTTCCATCTGAAACTGGAAGGATTCGGTAATACAAAAATTACAGTGAACGAAAAACGTATTCTGAGTGCAGCCGACCAAAACCTTGCTACAAATGCTTCGGTTTCTGTAAAACTTGAGAAAGGGTTGAACAGAATCGGCATACAGTACCAAAGTCGAAAAGATGGCGGTGCACAATTGCGTCTACTCTGGCGTGGAGAGAATTTCGCTACAGAGCCAATTCCCCCTGACATTTTGAGTCACACCGGAAATGATAAACAACTCCTTGAAATGCAACAGCTTCGCCTGGGTCGTGAATTGATCGCGAACTTTCAGTGTCTTGCCTGCCATTCCGTGTCGAGTGAGATTGAAAGCACGTTGTCTTTCAATGCGAATCAATCTGCATCTATCACACCCTCATCTGCAATGCCCGACTTAAAGCGTTCAGCACCAAATTTAGATAACATCGGCAATCGAGTCAGTAAACGCTGGTTGTTTCACTGGTTGTTAAACCCACACAGTTTACATGAAAAATCAACAATGCCTTTAATGCTAGGTGACCCGGAATCCAAACTGGCAAAACAAAAAGCAGCCGATTTAACAGCCTGGTTTATTTCTCTGGCAGAAAAACCAACCGTCAATCATTCCCTGAAACCGGGGCATATCATTGATACTGATTCAAACTTGTTGATTGAATCCGGTACAAAATCATATGAAGAATTAGGGTGTATTAGTTGTCATCATTATTCAACAGCTACTCAGACAGATGAATTCGAGAGACACTCACTCGCACTGATTAAAAGGAAGTATAGCCCCACTCAATTATTTCGTTTTTTGAAGACTCCTCACCGACACAATCGATGGAGCCGGATGCCTGACTTTAAATTGAAGGATCAAGAAGCGATGGGACTATCTGCTTTTTTGATCGAAAATTCGAAAGCGAAAATTCCGAATTCTTTGCTTGTGCCTGCAGGATCTGCTAAACGTGGTCAGAAACTCTATTATGGAACACTTGGTTGTGTTCGCTGCCATGGTACACTTTCCAGTCAACCGGCAACGAATTCTCAAGTAGCCCGTATTCCTTTGACAAAAGTGTCTTACTCAACGGGTTGCCTGGCGGCGATGCAAAAGAATAAAGCAACAATGCCTCATTTTAATATTTCGCAAATACAACGAGAGGCGATTCAAGCAATCCTTGAGAACGGAACAAATTCTCTGGCACAACATAGTTTACCTGAAGTCTCTTCAAGATGGATGCGTCAATTAAACTGCAAAGCCTGCCATAACCAGGACGCCACAAGGAGCCCGCGTGGAGAAATCGTGACTGAAGAAGGGGACTCGGGATTACCACCTGAATCTCTACCCAGCCTGACCTGGGCTGGTGAAAAGTTAAAACCATCCTGGTCAAAATCTTTCATAGCAGGAAATTTATCATGGAAACCGCGCCCCTGGCTGAAATCAAGAATGCCTCACTTTCCGGCTTATGCCTCATATCTCGCATCAGGCATGGCTGCTGAACACGGAATTCCTGCATCATCAGATCGGCATAATTCTGGAGCCAAACTTTCAACTTCATCAGAGCAGATCATGATCGGAAACAAACTGACCATGAAAAATGCACTGGATTGCCGTCAATGCCATGGAGTGGGAAGCGATGTTCCCACAGGTGATAACAAAACAAAAATCGCGTTAGGAATCAATTTTGTCCATATAAAACAACGTCTCAATGCGGACTATTACCATCGTTTCATACTTGATCCTCCACGATTTGATATTTCGACAAAAATGCCGAAGCTTTCGGCAGATGGAAAAACGACTAAACTAACGAAATATTTTGATGGAGATGCAAATCAACAGTTTCAAGCTATTTGGCAATTTATCCAAAGCCTGGATGACCAACCACGTTCTTTCAGCCGGAACTGATTTGCCTGCCGGAACTGATTTGCCTGCCGGAACTGATTTGCCTGAATGAGAACTTTATTAAAAATGAGTTAACGCCAAACCATTTCTAAGATATCCTATACCTTATCATTAAGTTGAAATTTCTCTGCCTATCAAGGATTTCATGTCATGCCCCGTTATATTCGTAGTGCACGCGGATCAAGAAACTCCTCTTTCAAAATGCGTCTCGTGATCGCGGTGGGAATTGCTTTGTTTACTTTCATTTCCTATATGATGAAAGGAGACATCAATAAGATTACAGGCGAAAAACAGAGAGTCGCATTAACCGAACAACAGGAGATCGTTTTGGGTTTACAGGCAATGCCCACGATTATCAAACGCCACCACGGCGAGCATCCGGACCAGAAGTCTCAGGATTATGTTGATCGGGTTGGAAATCGTCTGCTTCAGAGTTTAAATAAATCATTGCAGAGCCAGGGACGTCGAAATCCATATCAGTTTGACTTTCATCTTCTGAATGATGATCAAGTTGTTAATGCATTTGCGTTACCGGGAGGTCAAATCTTTCTTACCGCGGCACTTTATCAACAACTAGAAACGGAAGGACAGCTAGCGGGCGTTTTGGGACACGAAATAGGTCATGTACTATCAAGACATGGGGCACAACAAATGGCCAAGCAGGAATTCACCCAGGGATTAGTCGGCGCTGCAGGCGTGGCAGGTGGTGATGTAAGCAGCGCCCAAATGGCCCAAATGATTGGTTCAATGGTCAATATGAAATATGGCAGGAGTGATGAACTGGAATCTGACCGCTGGGGAATAGATTTAATGATTATGGCCGGCTATGACCCCTACGCAATGACGGGAGTCATGGATATCCTCAAACGATCTACGGGAGCAGGAAAACAACCCGAAATATTCAGCACTCATCCTGATCCAGGGAACCGGATCGAACAGATCAGGAATTACATTCAAAAGTCTTATCCCTCAAATCTTCCCTCTGATCTGATACCATAACTGGTCAAGAATCTTTGCTGCTTTCTGAATCTATGGTTAGCTGTTGATCTCACGACAAGCAAACCATTTGGCCTGCATTGACTCTGAATTTCCCGTTATCTGCTCGAGCGTAAGGCACTGCCTGAACAAAACATACGACAGAAACTAGTTAGTGAATTGACATTACTCTGGGATAGGCTATTATGTGTATAGAACGTGCTAGCAATGCGATTAGTATTGACGCTATGAGATTGTTTTGATAAACAACATTAAGTGAGAAATTTCTAGTAAGCCGTTTTTCAAATGAGGATCTCTCCCGCTCTTTGAGATCGTTTTCCATGTACCAGTTTGAAATAATTAACTGGTGATTAAGTTGGCTTTAAAGTAAGTTGAGTCGTTTCCAGCGGGCGTTATTTCCTCAACAGCATTACTCCTGAAACTATTTAGGAGTCTCATATTCTTGAAAGTAATTTCTCTTTCATTAATGCACTGAGTGAAGCTCTAAGTAATTCAAACCAGTTGCAGGCAACCAAGCCACTTACTAGATACGAACTTCGTTTATCAGCATAATTACTTGCTTGCAGTTATTAATTTTATGAAAATAGAGTAAGATTATATTCCGGCCTGATCTTCTATTTAAGTCAGACCAGAGAGGCGAACAGGACCGATCCCGAAAGCCTAATAACTTACGAAAACATTTAAAAGTTCCTTAATAGCAGCCACTTATTGGTTGACGGAGCTTGCACAAAACGATTGAATTTCTAAGTATCAGTTTTTGACCCTAATATTTTTTGCCTGAAAGGAAATCGGCAAGGCAATCACCCTAATAAAGCATTCGTCAACAAGCTTTAACAAGCTCACTGTTATCAATGCCTGGACTAAATCTCTTTGATATTTCAAATGCGATTGTCCTGCACAATGGGAATAAACAGGCCATGAAGGTCGAGTCCAATACTGGGCGTATTATTCCTCCACGTGAATCTTTCTTCATGAGATCAAGATCAGGTCTGTTTTACGTTTAAGACCCTTTTCGCGTTTCCACTGAATTAAGAATCGGCTCGTTCAGAAGTTTACCAGCAGAATTCAGGCATCATCGTCAGCTCTGTGCTGAAAATGTCCGGGCTTGAATGACTATCGGTCACTTCGTGACACGTTCATGCCGTAGTTGTGTCTCTGAATATTTCGTTACTATATTAGAATGATTTGGTGTTTCTGTATGGCTGCTAAAAGTTCTGAAACTTCAGACAAACCCAAAACCACTCGCCGAAAATCAACAAAGACACCAAAAAAAGTAGAGGCTTCGGCAGAGGACTCTTTTGAAAAAAGTGAAACTGACGCTCTGCAGGATGAATACCATCGCAAAGCAGAAGAAAACCTTGAAATTTTCGAAAACTCGCATTCATCCAAAAGTGAAGCAGAACCTGAAAGAGAACATGAAAGTATGTCAGACATTCCTGCTGAATCCGTAAGCGACGATAACTCAGAACGAACCCAGAAGGACCAATCTGATAAAACAGGTGGTAACCGTCGTAGAAGACGACGAAGAAGAAAACCAGAAGGAGCCAGCAACGCTCCTGCCAATCAAGGACAAGGCCAGAATCGTCAGGGGGGTGGAAATCGAGGCCGCTCCAACAGCTCAAACAACAGAGGTGGAAACCGATCTCGCACTGGAGGAAGAAATCAAGCTCGACGTCCCCGTTCCACATCCTCTGCTGCCAATGAAAATATCTCCGGTACTATCGAAGGCGTTTTGGAACTTCATCCTAAAGCTTACGGATTTATCAGAGATCCTAAAGTCAATTATAAAGCTCAAGACTCTGATGCTTTTGTTTCCAGCTCTTTAATTGAAAAGCATAATTTGCGCGAAGGTATCCTGATTCGGGGAGAAGTCGGCCCTGGCACTAGAGGTCAAGGTCCACGACTCAAAACCATCGAAACCATTGATGGACGAACCGTTGAAGAGTATATGGAAATAAAATGCTTTGATGAATTGACTCCGATCAATCCATTCGAACAGATCAAGCTCGAAACAGGAGCCATGCCTATCACGATGCGTATCATGGACCTGCTTACCCCCATTGGAAAAGGTCAAAGGGCACTCGTTGTGGCTCCTCCCCGGACTGGAAAGACCATGTTATTACAGGATATTGCTGAAGCTGTCAGCAAGAATCATCCTGAAATCCGCTTGATGGTCTTATTAATTGATGAACGTCCTGAAGAAGTTACTGAAATGGAACGTTCCATCAAAGGTGAAGTCATTTCATCTTCGATGGATCGTGATGTTGAAAGCCATGTGCGTACAAGCCAACTCATATTTGAACGTGGCAAACGACTGGCAGAAGCAGGTGAAGATGCTTTCATTTTATTAGATAGTATCACACGAACGGCGCGAGCATTCAACAAGTGGGTTGGTAACACCGGCCGTACAATGAGCGGTGGCCTCGATGTAAAAGCTATGGATATCCCTAAAAAGATGTTTGGAACTGCACGTCGCTTTGATGAAGGTGGATCTCTCACAGTACTGGGGACAGCACTCATTGACACAGGCAGTCGCATGGATGAAGTGATTTTCCAGGAATTCAAAGGAACCGGCAATATGGAAATGGTTCTCAGCCGCGAACTTTCTGATCGCCGTATTTTCCCATCCATCGATATCACGCTTTCCGGTACACGTCGTGAGGAAAAAATCCTGGATCCAGAAGTTTTGGACGGTGTCACAATGCTTCGAAGAAGTTTGATCTCTCTAAGCCCGGTTGAAGCAATGGAACAACTTGGCAATACACTCAAGAAATTTCCTACTAATAGTGAATTTCTGGAAAAAATCCGTGCTATTCTTTAGGCTATTATGAGCGGGTTTGATCACTCTACAAAGTAAGTGAATCAATCTTCGACTGCATCATCTTCTAACAAGCGTTATTAAACCTGATCCTGGCAAAACTGGTGGCATTCTCGAACCAGATTTTCGCCTGCACTAATTTCGCGCAGGACTATATCCGAGTTTTAGTTTCAAGTGATAAAAACATGTCATTGAACTACATCAATTACTTTGGAGATTTGCATAATCATAATCAAGTAGGATATGCACTAGGTTCTCTGGATCGATCCTTCGAAATTGCGCGGAACCACTTGGATTTTTACGCGTTTACTCCTCATTCCTATTGGCCAGATGTCGAAGATTATGACGGAAAAATCACGCATAAATGGAAAAATGGATTCCATGTAGCCCGTTCCCGCTGGCCTGAAGTAGTAGAGTTGGCTGAAAGTTTTGACAAGCCAGGCGAGTTTGTCACAATCTTGGGATATGAACGGCATGGAACAGAAGAAGGGGACTACCATATCCTCTATCCTGACTTGAAAGGTGATTACGAACTCATTGAAGACCTGGCTGATCTACAGGCATTTGCCAGACAAAGAGGCTGCCTGTTGATCCCGCATCACCCTGCGAATCGTCTAGGTCATCGTGGCTTTGATGCCAAAAAAATGGCGTCAGATGTTTCGCCCGTTTTGGAAATCCATTCCGAATGGGGATGCGCTGAGCATGACCGTGCTCCATTTCCCTATAAGCGACACACAGAGGGAGGCCGTTGGACAAAACATACCTTACAGTACTACCTTAATCAGGGGTATCGATTGGGAGTCATCGCAAGTACCGACGATCATCTTGGTCACCCTGGTGGTTACCGCGAAGGCCTGGCGGCAATCAAAGCCACGGAACTGACGCGAGACGCTCTCTTTGATGCAATTCGAAATCGGCGAACCTATGCTGTTACAGGAGACCGGATTGAACTTGATTTTTCCCTGAATGACCAATTGATGGGACAGGAATTATCATTTACAAAACAACGTCGACTCAAAGTCCATGTACGTGGATGGGATGAAATCGATCGGGTGGAAGTCCTTAAAAATGGGCGAGTCATTTATCGCGATTTTCCTGTAGACAAAGAACCCGACCATCGTGCCTGGGAAAAACCAGTTACCCTGCGGTTTGAATATGGATGGGGTCCATGGCCGGCATTAGGGTGGGGTGGAACAGCAGACTGGAACTTCACTATCGATATCGAAGGAGGTCAGCTCCAACAAATCCAACCCTGTTTCACTACCGGGCCTCTCGATGAGTTCAGGCGTGATCAAATTCTGGAACAAACTTCAAATCAGCTCAAAGTCCAGTCCTTTACCGCGCTCAAGCAACAGGTCGACGACTGGTCCCAAAAGGCGATCGTGATGAGAATCCAGGGAGACGCTAACACAAAAGTATCAGTTTCCTGTACTCAACCCAGCGAGTGTCAATTAATACAAACCTTTGCTGAACTTGCCACGAGCAATGAGATGTTATTTACACGACCGTTTCCCTGGGAATCCGCAATGCTTCATAGAATCGTTTTTAACAGTCAGTGGGAAACTGATTTCGAATTTGAAGATATTGGCGATGGGGATAAAGACGACTGGTACTACGTAAGAGTGATTCAGTCAAACGGGGAAATGGCCTGGTCCAGCCCGATTTGGGTCAATCAAAAATAAGATCCTGCCTTTGTAAACGACCATCTTTCGCTCGACTCACTATTGTTCCATCTGAAACCATCTGAATTGAACTAAGCAGCAACCAGAGAATTGATTCTTTCATATACTTTGCTCTAAAATGGGACTACAGTTATTACTATTTATCTTTCAGTCAATTTGAAAGTAATCCACAAAAATGGTTGAGCAAACCAACCAGCTGATGAATCAGGCCCCCGCGTCACTCGAAGAGTTGGAATCAGGAAGCGCTTCTTTTTCTGCACTGGTTCAACAATTAACACTCATTGTTGGTGAAGCGGGCATCTTATTTGATGCAGACGAATTACTGGTCTATGAATGCGATGGTTACATTGTCGATAAAACGGCTCCTGACATTGTTGTTTTTCCCACAACCACGGCACAGATCTCCACGATAGTCAAACTATGCAATCAATTTAATGTACCGTTTCTCGCCAGAGGAGCTGGTACCAGCCTTTCTGGTGGCTGCCTTCCCATTGGTGGGGGAGTGATGATTGTCTTGACTAAGATGAAGAATATTCTGGAAATTAACCTGAGGGACCGTTACGCCGTAGTTGAACCAGGAATGGTGAATTTGCATTTAACTAATGCTTTGAAAGGAACGGGATACCACTATGCACCCGACCCATCCAGTCAAGGTGCCTGTACAATCGGCGGAAATATTGCCACTAATTCTGGTGGGCCACATACATTAAAATATGGTGTCACAACGAATCATTTACTGGGACTGGAAGCCGTTCTTCCCGATGGTTCTATCATAGAACTTGGTGGTCCCACAGCAGAAGTTCCCGGTTATGATTTACACGGACTCTATGTTGGAAACGAAGGCACGTTCGGAATCTGCACCAAAGCGATTGTCAGACTGACGCGTGATCCGGAATCCCATCGCACCATGCTTGCAATATTTCAGACAATTGCAGAGGCGACACGCGCCATCTCTGAAATTATTGCAGCAGGTATCATTCCTTCCGCCTTAGAAATGATGGATCAGGGGATTATCCAGGCGGTTGAAGAAGCATTCCACTTTGGCTTCCCGCTTGACGCGGGTGCCGTATTACTAATTGAAGTAGATGGTCTGGAAATAGCTTTAGATGAAGAAGTGCGTCAAATACTTGAGATCTGCAATTCCTGTAACGTTCGGGATATTCAAAGAGCGGACACTCCTGAAGAACGGCTTCTCATCTGGAAAAGCCGTAAACAGGCTTTTGGCGCCATTGGCCGCCTCAGCCCGAGCTATTGCACTCAAGACGGAGTCGTTCCCAGAACAAGACTTCCTGAAATTCTCGAATTTATTGAAGAAACCAGCAATCGTTACGGCCTGAGAATTGTGAATGTATTTCACGCCGGCGATGGAAATGTGCATCCTATTCTTCTATTTGATGAACGCGACAAAGAACAAATTCAAAAAGTGATGGAGGCAAGTGAAGCGATTCTGGAAAAATGTCTGGAACTGGGAGGGAGTGTCACTGGTGAACATGGAATTGGTGTTGAAAAAATCAACTTTATGAGTCGCATCTTCAATCAAATTGATCTGGCCACTATGGAAACTGTTCGTCATATTTTTAACCCACGACAAATTTGCAGCCGCGACAAAGTATTACCTAACCATCAAACAGATGGAAGTTCAAAGATTACTCAATCTCACCCCACTCGACGTGCACCACATTGATTTTGAGATGACTGTCAAAAATCAATCTGCCTGAGAGACAAGATTATTACAAGGTTACTGAAAGAAGACCTATGTCGTCCCTACATTCTGGTGATCTGGAAGAATTCGTTCCTACATCTCAAATTGAATTGAGTCGTTTTATAACTGAGAATGCGATAGCGACCCAAAAACAGATTTTCCCCGCAGGTGGCCGAACATCTCTTTCTGTGTGCTGTCCTGCCAGCTTGTCCGGTACCCAGATTTGCACATCCCAATTGAACAAAGTCATCGACTATCCTGTACGTGATATGACAATCACCGTTGAAGCAGGTATGCGAATTGATCAACTCAATGAAATCATCTCGGCAGAAGGACAGCGATTACCCATTGACGTTCCCCAGTCCAACCGAGCCACTTTGGGAGGCGTAATCGCCACGAACACGAGTGGGCCAAAACGATTTTCGTATGGAACGATTCGGGACTACGTCATTGGGATTTCAGCCATCGATGGAAAGGGGAATCTTTTCAAATCGGGTGGACGAGTTGTCAAAAATGTTGCAGGTTATGATCTTAAAAAAATGCTGGTGGGATCCCTGGGTACCCTGGCAGTTATTAGTCAGGTTTCTCTGAACCTGCGTCCCAAACCGGAATCTATGTGCATGGTCTGGTTTGCTTTTGATTCGTATGTAAACGTTGAGCAGGCTCTCAATGCCATGATCACCTCTGGTACAAGGCCCACAGCTGTTGAATACTGTAACAGCAAAGCTGCCAGACAAATTGCTGCAGAGTCACGCCTGGACCTGCCCTCAGAGCATAATGTTATTTGTATTAGTTATGAAGGCCCCAGCAATGTAGTGAAATGGCAAGCCAATCATATTATCGAAGAGTGGAATGAGTTTTCTCCTCTGAGTAGCCAAATCATTGAATCTGATCATGCTACAAGACTCTACAACGTTTTCACAGAATATCAGACATCATCGGATGACCCGGTCACTCTAAAAGCAGTTGTTCTTCCTTCACAGATGATGAAATTTGTAGAATCTGCGACTCAATTAAACATTGCCATTCAGGCCCATGCAGCAGATGGAATTGTATTTGGTCATTTACCAGACTCAGCAAGTTCATTGGAAGATGTCAAACAAATCTTAAGTCAGCTTAAAAAATCAATTGACCACAAAACGGGATATCTAACAGTCTATCAATGTGAATCAGAATGGTCCGAGCTACTCCCACTTTTTTGTTCGCCCCCACCTGGATGGTCTTTAATGAAACAACTTAAAAATGCACTTGATCCAGACCAACTTTTGAATTCAAAACGTTTTACTGAACTTGTTGAAACATAGCTGTAATCATTTTGTGATCTTATTATTTTTTTATATTGAACGAATCATCTCAGACGAGTTAATCAATAATGCCCGATAGTTCTATAACAAATCCCACTCTTGCTCCCAAAGAAATTGAGCAAATACCCGGTTCTGAGATTCCGTATGAGAAATTTCTTGACTGTATTCATTGTGGCTTATGTACTGCTGCCTGTCCGACTTATTTGGAAACGGGAAATGAAAATGATAGTCCTCGGGGACGCATTTACCTGATGCGCGCTGTTGTCGATCAACGTATTGAACTCTCCAATGCAGTAAAAGGACACCTCGACCTCTGTCTTGATTGCCGTAGTTGTGAGACGGCTTGCCCTTCCGGAGTTCAGTATGGTCGCTTAATCGAACCGTTTCGTGTTGACGTTCATAAAATGGAATCTTCCCAAGGGAAGAGCGCTCAAAATGACTGGTTCCACCATTGGATTCTCTATCGCCTCTTTCCTTACCCCAAGAGGATCCGTTGGGCATTACTGCCCGCACGCATCATGCAGGCTTTAAAAATCGACAAACTGCTGGAATTTTTCAGGTTGCAGTACTTGTTGCCTCAAAAATTAAGACGAATGCACAATTTGTTGCCTCGACTTCGACCAGCTGAACCTTCATCACCGGAGATTTTACCAGCGATTGGAACTCAACGCGCACGAGTTGCACTGTTCACAGGCTGCGTTTCTGAGGGAATGTATAGTCATGTCAATCGAGCGACAGCCCGTGTGTTACAAGCAAACGGCTGTGAGGTTATTGTTCCCAGCACTCAAACTTGCTGCGGTGCTATCCATTATCACAGTGGGGCAGACCGGGAAGCACTTGAATTTGCTTTGCAAAATCTGGCAGCATTTGAACTTGAACAAATCGACGCCATCATTGTAAATGTCGCTGGCTGTGGCGCCATGCTGAAAGATTATGGACACATCGTTGATGAAATCAGGGGAGTCCCAACCGAACAAGTTGAACAACTCAAAAAACTGGCGACTAAATTCCAGGACGTTTCTGAGTTTTTGTTTGAATTGGGACCGGTTCCTCCCGAGGGTGAAATTCCAATTCAAGCAACCTACCACGACGCCTGTCATCTGGTACATGCTCAGAAAGTTCAGAACCAACCACGTAAGCTGCTCGAGTTGATTCCAGGATTAACTCTGGTTCCACTAAATGAGTCGACTATCTGTTGCGGAGCGGCGGGAAGTTACAATCTGACTCAACCGGAAATGGCAGACCAGTTAGGAAAACGAAAACTGGAAAATATTCTCGCTACCGGAGCGGAAGTTGTGATCAGCGGAAATGTCGGTTGCACGTTACAAATTGATTCTCAGTTACGTCAGGCTCGCAAACCGCTTTATGTTGCACATCCCATGGAACTCCTGGATCTCAGCTATCGAAATCAAAAACTTCAAATGTAAGTAACTACGTTGAAACTTGCTCACGAATTCACTATCCTGCCTTCGAATATGCGATTACTTCTCTCAGTTTGAATTAAAAGAGTTAACCAATGTCTCAAACTACCACCATTCAGGCAGTAGCCTTTGATCTGGATGGATTAATGTTTAATACTGAGCACGTTTTCTTTCTCTCAGGTGATGCCTTATTACAGCGTCGCGGAAAATCAATGACACCCGATATTCTGCAAGGAATGATGGGACGCCGCGCAATGGAAGGATTTCAACACCTCTCCAGCCATTTAAATGAGCCAGAAGATCCCCACGAACTATGGCTCGAAAGTCAGGAAATCTTCCATTCGCTACTGGATATGCATTTGAAGCCGATGCACGGTTTATTTGAATTACTGGATTATCTGGATGAATTGGAGATTCCCAAAGGAGTCGCAACATCATCACCGCGAGCTTATCTGGAAACATTACTCACAAAATTCGACCTGACTCATCGATTTCAGATCACGTTAACCGCTGAAGATGTGACTCATGGCAAACCTCATCCCGAAATTTACCTGAGTGCAGCTCGGAATTTAGGAGTCGATCCCGAACAAATGCTGGTGTTGGAAGACAGTGAAACGGGCACAAAATCCGGAGCGAGCGCCGGGGCATACGTCGTTTCTATTCCTCACGAATACAGTGACTATGGCGATTTCAGTTCTGCCAACTATGTTGCTAGCAATCTTACTGACGACAGGCTGTTGCAATTGATCGCAGGCGGTAAATCCTAGCTCCCCACGGATGATCGTTTTCTAACAGGGATGTTGCAATATCAACTCGCCCCGGGAAAGTTTCTTATTTAAAAAGCGGTGCGTTCAGATGCCATTTTAAGCTGCCTTGCCCCATCCCTATGAGGGAATCAAACTGAATACAGGCGACATTTCCAGGTTTAAATATAATAGAACCACCGCCAATTAAATCAGCGGTACACCGTGCAACGTCTGGCATATGTGCAACGATTGCAATTCTCTCGAATTGCGAAGACCTGATAAATGAAACTAATGTTTCCAGATTCAAACCAAATCCAAGCCAATTGTGAGAACAACACAATTCATCACTCAACTCAACTACATCCTTTAAGATATGAGCTGTCTGGGTTGCTCTCACTAAAGGGCTATGCAGGATCAAATCGGGACGACTCTGATGTTTGCTAATCCATTTGGCAACCTTCCGAAACTGCTGACTGCCGTATTCGGTTAATGGACGAGCTGAATCACCTCCGGAAACAGTACCTGCATTTTCGGCCTTTCCATGCCGGATTATCAAAAGCTCCATCTTACTCCTCTTTCCAACCAATGTTCCAAAATGTTGAATAAAAACGAACAGTAACAAACCAGTTATCAGGGAATAACGAGTTTTGTCTTGGTAGCAGATTTAGGTTTCAAGTTGGAATCCATCCAGCCATACATCAATTCCCGTGATTCATGGGCGACAGAATGTCCTTTACCGTGCACAAAAAACGCGAAATTCTGTGGTGCCTTTTCTATTTCATATACATCCATCACTTTTAGTAACATCAGTATTCTCTGACGTTGAGTGAGTGGATTTCCATCATTAAGACCTGATAAATCAAGAAACGCACGCGGAGCAATTAATGCCATAATTTCATGGAAATCAATCGGAGGCAGTTCTCCTTCCATTAACTCGGGTCGGATGTGTTTAAAATAAATATACCAATGATCGCGAGCCCATGCTTCAACTCTTAAATTTTGTCGAAAAAAAGAAGCACTGCAATTTCCTGCTGCAGCCTGAACTCGTTCGTCATATGCAGCCAGGAACATCGAACCATGTCCCCCTAATGAATGACCGAGTACACCAATTTTTTCTGGATTGACTTCTTTGAGTGATTGTAAGACATCAATCGCAATCGAATGCTCATAAGTAAACTTTCCAACGGCAGTCCAATTCGGATGTTTTTTGTAGAAGGCTGTTGTGTCATAGGGACCTTCATCAGGAATACGGTGGCCAGCCACAAAATGATCCGGCGCGATCACTACATAACCTTTACGACATAAATGATCCAGATACGCTTTATCGGGATTCGCAATTAATCCAGCAGCACGCTTCTTTCCAGATGCATAAGTCCCATGCAAGGCGACTATCGCAGGAGCAGGGCCTCGGAGATTGAGCGGCACTCCCAAATAAGCATGTGCTCGTTCATCTTCTTCCACCTGATAGCTAATTAACTGTCGCCGATAAATACCATCGACAATGACCGTGTCATGAAACTGGAGTTTCAGTTCAGGCTTTTCAGGCTTATAGCGATCTCGGATCAGATCCAAATATCGTTGTTTGAGGATTTTTTTACGCGCTCTCCAACTCTCTGGAGAACTGATTCCTTCAAGTAGATCATCCCATGATGATACAACTTTTTCCGGGGCTGAACGTTTTCGAACAGCTTTCTCTTCTGCATTTATGCTGCTATCGAATTTGACATTGAAAGCCAGACACATAAACAAACACAGATGTGTCAATCGCATAAGTATACCTATCAAAAGAATGAAACTGGATACTATTATCATCAAACTCTAATAGCATTCACAACAGCTGAATCTGATTTTAACCAGTTTTTCCTGCTGACTCAAACATGAGTTCATTATAAATCAGATACACCTTCGCTCATTTTGAACACAAGCGATGCTAAACATCCAAAACAGGAATCATTCTTTTGAAATGAAATTCACTTCTACACCTTCTCAGTCGTGAATCGGTGCAGAAGTTCAATTATTTTGGAAAGAAATGGCTTTTTGAATTTCTCCCATTCAGGTAACAGGGCGATAATGAATTAAACAAAATCAGTACTTTAGATTGCGGTTCCGATATGCCCTATGACGAAACACTTGCCGAGCGGGTTCACAAATTATTGAAGCGTCAACAAGGATTTTCCCAGCGAAAAATGTTTGGTGGACTCTGTTTTATGCTGCATGGAAATATGTGCTGTGGCATCACACAGAATGAATTGATGTTACGTCTGGGCGAAAAGAACGCAATGAAGGCGTTAGAAATGCCCTACACAAGAGAAATGGACTTTACTGGCAAACCAATGAAGAGCATGATTTTTGTAGAGCAACCAGGATTTGAAGCTGATGACGACCTTAAATATTGGGTCAGCCAAGCTGTTAAGTTTGTGAAATCACTTCCACCAAAACCATAACAGCCTGCCCAATTCTCGGGAATGAACCAAGATGCCAGCATTCCGCTCAACTGCTTACAACGAAACTTAGTTCAAGAGTTTAACTTCGTTGAATTCCTGTTCCTTACTGCCTATACCAGGAGCTGTAAAAATAGGAAGGGTTGTAATACAAAGTCGGTGACGGTTGTAAAATCTTATAGTATGACGGGAATATGCTCTGGTTGACAGTTGGTCGACTAAGCGATACTCCCATTCGATTTCGATCATTAATTCGTCGAAGTCGTTGCTCGGCCTGGGCAAGCGCTCTTTGATGGATCAATTTTTGGCTCGCACTCATCCGTTGATAGACTTTTTGAGAACCAGTTTGCTGATTACTGGAACTGGACTTTAGAGTGATGGTCACCTGTGGGTTGCTCTTTTCCGGAGATACCTGAAGAGGTTTCTGCTCCTGGCCAAATACTGCCATCGTCAGGAAAAATGAGGACATGATCACAACAGAATAAACAGAAGAGCGCATAATGAGCCTTTCTCTTCAAGATTGATTTTTAAAAGCGATGACAAAGCAGGGCACTCAGCGCTGCGCATATTTTACCCGTGGATCGGATTGATCTTGCTAGATTCATCGACTTAAAAAACAGCAGATCTGAGCAATTTCAATTGAATTACGCAATCAGCAACTATTTTGGTCAAGAAATTGCGGACTAGGGAAACTTGACGATCTCGACCCATGAGGGAGACTTTCCCACTTCATATGTCGCAAGTCGCTTGAGTTTACCAGTTTTAGACGAAATCCGATAAGCGGCCAGCTTATCGGATTTCTGACCCGCTGCGTAGAGAAAGTTACCAGTAGGGTCAATGTTAAACGAACGAGGAGTATCCTCCGTAGGTTCCTGTCCCAGCGATTTCAATCGTCCCGATTTTAAGTCCACTTTATAGCAGGCAATACTATTATGCCCCCGGTTAGATGCATATAAAAATTGACCTGAAGGGGAAAGCTCGATATCCGCACAGGAATTTTTCCCTTCAAACCCTTTTGGAAGAGTTGAAATTGTCTGGAAGGGAGTCAGCGAACCTGTTTTCGAATTGAGTTGATACGCCGTGACGGAGCTAGCTTTTTCATTATCAAAATAGATAAAACGATTATCTTTTGATACTGCAAGGTGCCTCGGCTCTAATCCAGCAGAAGCCTGAACCAACGGTTTCTGATTCGCCTTTAACAGCCCCTTCTTTTCATCCCAAGTAAACTGATAAATCGCATTAGGACCTGTATGCGGCACAAACACAAATTGATTCGTCTGATCTGGTAAGATTGCGTGCGCATTTTTGTCTGTTGGAATTGTTTGTAAGATTTCATCTGAAATCTCACCATTTTTTTTAAGCCTGTGAACGGCAACTTTTCCTTCACCATAATAGGCAGAAAACAGATAGCGGCCGGTTTTGTCTGTTGCAATATACGCCGCATTGCCTCCTGCAGAAACCGATGAAATATTCTTCAACTTACCATTCGTGGGATTAAGGGAAAAACTTTTAAACTGTTTCGCAGATCGGACTGAGGCATATAAATATTTCGTTTCTGGATCTATTTCCAGACATCCGGGAGCCCCCTCAACCATGACATCCTCAAGATGACTTAAAGCTCCATCTTGCTCGTTCATTTGATAAATGGCGATTTTCTTATCTCCCCCCAGGGAGATATAAACGAAACTCGCAGCGCTACAGGGAATCTCAGACAAAAAACATAACCCCACAATGATCAAACAAAATCGCGACAGAATATGCATGGTAGCCTCTTTCAAAATGAACCAACTCAAAGTAGCCGATAGTACTGATTACCAGTAGAGCCGGTTCTGGGGCTAATTTCAAGCAGACGTGAATTGCAAAGCATGTCTCACTGCTTCTAATTCTCGGGATCCGCCAAAGACAATGCAGATATAAACCCGGTCATCTTCTACCCACTTGACAGTGGCATAATTTCCCTTTTTGAGTTGAGCATAAGCAACATTATCAGGGTCGAAAGACGCATGCGAAGGTAATGGTTCAACCCGACCAGCTGGGACCTGAACCAATGATCCGTAGATTACTTTTTCTCCCCCGGTCGGAAGAGTAAAAAAACGCACAACGGCATCATGCTTTGAAGCATCGCCTACTGAAATGCCATAAGATTTGCTGGTAAAGACCAAACGGCCTTTGAGACGCCAGCCTCCGTGTACTGGAAATTGTTCGGAAAAATTATTATCAAATTCAGACAAGAGGCGGCTGTCCAGATTCAATTCCGGACTGAATTCAGACAATGCTAAAACAGGCTCCTGAGTGGCCCAAAAATAAGTCAGCATCATTAAAAACATCAGGCAAACTGAAAGCCCCGTAATTACGCCAGGCTTTTTAAGAAAATCTCTCCGAGACATGGCAACCGTTTGATCATTCGATAAATCAGTCACATGATTTTGACTAAGCGAAGCCAAGACTGAATCTTTTAAACCTTCAGGAATCTCAACATCAAAAAGAACATTCTTGATCTGGTCATGAAAAGCTGCATCTCCAGAAGATAATCCAGAATCAGTATGATCTGATAAAGAAAAATCTGATTCTGGGGATGACTCTGAAAGATTCATTATAATTCCATATAACCGTTTAAAATGACAACTTTAAAATACTATGAATGAATAGTTGTCTTTTCTTCGGAACGCGAGGAAAATCGTTCTTGTAAATAAGTTTTTGCCCTTGCCAGACGACTCATGACAGTCCCAAGAGGAATCGACAATTCTTTAGAGATTTCCTTGTATGATCGCTCTTCAAAATAAAACATCAATAGCGGAATTCGAAAGTCTTCCGGCAATTCATTAAGAGCACCCTGTAACTCCTCTGAAGTTAATTCAGGGACTACCACTTCCTCTGAAACCAGATCAAACGACTGACTCAAAGAGAGGGGGGTGATCTTCTGCGAAATATTTTTCAAAAACAAATTACGTAATATCGTGCAAAGCCATGAACGTGCGAAACTCATATCTCGCAGCTGAGAAAGTTTTTTCTGAGCTATCAGGTAAGTCTGCTGGGTAAGATCTTCTGCCTCTGCTCTGTCGCCTGACAAGCGATAGGCATACCGAAACAGTAGCTGATAATGTAAATCTACCAACAATGTGAGCTCGTCTGAATCATTCTGGTTCTGCAATGACATAACCTAAATCTCTATTAAGAAAGATGCTGAAATACATCTTATTATTCCCCAATTAAGCGAAATTATTGGAATATTTTAGCTTAAATCAGTCGTTTATCGTCATCATTCAAATTCCAACCTCACAAAAAATGAACATATGAACTCAATCATGATGCAAAATTGTGACAACTCTAAGATTTGATGACCTTCTTTTGAATCGTCAGGGATTCTAATCTTTTAAAATTGGGATCAGGCAAATTTTCAAAAGCCTTCACGCTTGGAACACCTTCTTCAGAGTCAAATAAGCTCAGTGGAAATTCTGCCAGTTCCTCATGATAGTATTTTTCGCTGGGGAAGATATCTGCGGGATAAGTAAAATTATCCAACATCGCTAAAGCAGTGCAATGCGAGGCGCCTGTCGCACTTTCCAGCATACCTCCCACCCAGCAGGGAATTCCTGCCTGCTGACAGAGATCATGGATTCTAACAGCATTTGTCAGTCCTCCAACTCGCCCCGGTTTAATGTTAACGTACTGACAGCTTTTTAATTCTACTGCCTGCTGAGCTCGATAGGGGTGCGTGATGGTTTCATCCAGGCAAATGGGGGTCTTAATCATTTCCTGCAACCGAGCATGATCCGTAATATCATCATGTTGTAATGGCTGTTCAATCATCGCCAACTGAAATTCATCGATTGCTTGAAATAATGAGGCATCTTTAATTCGATATCCGCTATTGCAATCGATGTGAAACGTTTCATCTGGAAACGAAGACCGAACTGCTTTGAGCATCGGAATATCCCATCCAGGACGAAACTTAAGTTTGATCCGCGGAAAGTTCTCTGCTACGGCAGAACCCACAACTTCAATCAATTCATCCACATGATCCATGACGCCAAAATCAGCTCCAACCGGCACTTCATTTCTTGTCGCGCCTAAAGCTCTATGCAATGGCACATTGGTCATCCTACTGTGCAAGCTCCACCATGCATTATCCAATGCTGCCTTGGCAAATGAATTCCCTTTGTAGAGAGACAGTTTTTCCTGTAGTGCCTGACCACTGTCGATTTCCTGACCAATCACTGCTGGCGCTAGCCATTCAGACACTGTATGAAAGACGCCCCCGGCCCATTCTGGGCTGTAACAGGGAGCAGCGAGAGGCGTGCTCTCTCCCCAGCCTTCAACCGAACCACTCACCAATCGGCATAATACAGAATGAATGGCAGCATCTTCACCATAAGCAGTTCGCCAGGGATAAATCAAAGGCATTGCCACATGAAATAATTCAATCCGTTCGATTTTCATCTGAAGTTTGTATCCTACTCTACCGCGTCAAAAGAACTCATTTCATCTCAGGTATAACGCTTATGCTAAGCATCATCCAGTAGATCCCAGAACTCGTTCTCAGCAGCATCCAGTCCCTTTGACTTCGTCTGAGAGGGACGTTTGCCCTGTTTTTGTGACTGGGGCTGATTTGTTGCTGATCGCTGAGATGCCGTCCGCTTTTTCTGATTGCTGTTTTGTTGACGTCTTTTCTGAACCTTCTTGCTGGTCTTTTTTTGAAGAACCTCATTTCGTGAAGAAAGTACTCCTTGAGAATGTGTTTCGGGAGCCGAGCACCCAGAACCAGGAGCACCCTGTTGAGGTTCACCACATTGATTACACAAAGCAACCGGACGCTCTGAACTATCTAGTCCACGAACGACTGATCCAGACTTAACTGAACGAGCCTGCTTTCTTGGTAAATCTCTTGTTTTCTCAGATTGATTGATTGATTCTGCCTGTTCCAGAATTTCATTCAAGATTTGGGGCTGTGAGACGTCCGCTTCTACCTGAGAGCTTACCTTGAGTTCTCCCTCATCAGCTGTCCCTTGAATCAAATTCTGTTCTCGCGTAATTTCAATTTCTGCTGCTTTTCCGCTGGTAAGATCCCTGGCAGAGACATGAACTCGAGCCTCGGAATCATATTCCATTAACACTTCGATTTTAGAATCGACTGGTAAATCTGCGGGTAGCCCGTCTATCACACAATTTCCCAAGATGGCAAATGGCTCATCCTGAGAGGCACCACTTTCTATTAATTTTAAATGCACTCGACGCTGATTTGGTGAAACGGTCCCATAGGTGTGTTTGACCGATGCTGGCAATTTTGTGTTGGCCGGCAAAAGATAGTGTGGCATGCGCTGTTGACCCTGTTGATCACGTACCAGGAAACCCAGTGAGCGTGCATTAACACTATGCTGCTTAATTTTCGAAAGACGACTGGCAGCCTCTGTTGTCAAGATGGACTTAGCATATTCACGATTACTTAACAGCATCCCTGCATAATAAGCGGCCCCATGAGCAATGGACTGATCTGGTGGAAGTGAAAGATTTCGAGTTGTTCCACTCGATTTTTTTAAGGCATCTCGAATCATCGGCATACGCGATGATCCACCAGTTGTCAGCACAACATCAACATGAGCCCATCCCATCTTATTATCTTTTAACAATGTTTTTGTAATGTTGGTGGTTTGATCCACCAGCGCTTTTGTGAGCTGCTCAAATTGAGACTGTGTAATCTGATAAGTTTTTCGCTTTGATCCTATCTGACAGGCAAGAGTTGTCTTTGGTCTGACGGTAAGGCTGCGTTTTGCCTGTTCCACTTCATTTGCCAGATATTGCAGACTTTCAGGATCATTGCAGGGGTTTACTCCAAACTCATTGAAAAACTGTTCTGCAATTGTTGCCTGTAATTTACTGTTCCAATCAATGCCCCCCAGTTTTAAATCGCCACCACTGGCAATAACGTTCACTTCATCTTTCTGATACTTTACCAATGAAAGATCGAACGTACCGCCCCCCAGATCATAGACCAGAATGCATTGTTCTTCAGCGAGTTCGGAAAACCACATACCCTCTGTACCTAAAACATAGCAGAGGGAAGCTGCCACTGGTTCGTTAATCAGGTCAACCCGCTTTAGGCCCGCCTGTTTAGCGGCTGCGATCGTTTCTTGACGTTGGATATCACTAAATAGCGCAGGAACTGTAATCACTGCCGATTCGATGGGCCCGACACGTTCCACTGCCGCAGCGAGCAGTTTTTTTAATACAAACGAGGAAATATCAATTGGAGTAAAATAACGACCATCAATCTCCCAGCGAAAATTTGATTTCCCCAGAAAACGCTTCGCATGTTGAATGACATTTCGGGGATTAACTATCGCATGCCTTAGCGCTTCAGTACCGACAATCACCTCCGCACCATCAAACATAGCAACTGACGGAGTCGATAATTCACCTTCCTGATTAGGAATGGTAACTGGTTCTCCATGCTCATTCAGATGAGCAATACAAGAATAGGTAGTTCCCAGATCGATTCCAACGGCCTGTATTTTCTGCATAAACTATGAACTCTCTAAAGATAAGCATTATCAGATACTTGAATAGTCATACCAGGACAGGAAAAGTCCCTGTAACTATGTTATCATGGAAGCCTGTAACACTCCAGCACTTGATTCGTGTTTTTCCGGTCATAAATACCAGTCAGATTGTTGGCCAGATAGAAAGATCAGCACAGTGAAAAAACTTCCCTGCCGCCTGAAATGGTGGATTTTGGCAACTCTGCTCATTGTTTCCAGCGATATGGGGATGATCCAGCCTGTTTCCTCTGCTCAGATATCAGAAAATCAGACTGTGATCCTGAATCGGGATCTTCCAAAATATCTTACTGACAGAAACTTTCGACGCGGGTTATCAAAGACTTTTTCTGCTTCATGGTCCAACGTAGGAATTCGTTCCATTCTTCAGCGAGTCAGTAGTACGCAAAATATCTCAATCATTCTTGATCGCAGAATTGACCCCTCGCTTAAGCTGAAACTGGATATTCAAAACCTGACACTGGAGGAGGGGCTACAAAAATTAGCCTCGCTGGTCCATGCAAAATCTGCAATCGTTGGCAGCACGATTTATATTGGTCCAGAGAAAATGGTTTCTAAACTGGAAACACTCCTGGAATTAAAAAAAGAGGCGTTTTATAAACTGGCAAACTCTCATACGAATTTAAAAACACGATTACGTTTTCTCACTCAAAGGAAAACATTTCATTATCAGGACTTAGACCAACCTTCTGAGATTCTAAAACGAATCTCAGAAGCATATCAGATTAAAATTAAAAACGATAAACTGGTTTCCCATGATCTCTGGTCATCTGGCACACTTTCAGCAGTGAATGTAAATGAAGCACTCTCATTAATTCTGATACAATTCAATTTGACCTATCGTTGGGAGCAACAGGCAACACAAATTCAACTGATCCCGATTCCTGATACAGTCACTATAGAAAAAACATATTCTCCAAGAGGCAAATCAGTTGCTTATGTCATCAACGATTTGAAAAAGACTTTTCCCGATCTGACAATGATTCCTTCCGGCAAATCCATCACGATCAGTGCTTCCAAAGAATATCATGACAAAATTGAACAGCTTCTGAATCCCAGAACTAATTCTCGTATCTCGAAACCACAAAAGGTCGATCCGGTACCCATCCAGAGACGAAAGTTTACTTTGCGAGTCAAAAAGATCCCACTTAATGCGATCATGAAAAAACTGGAACAATCGGGAATTGAATTTGAATATGTCGAGAGTCAATTAGTCAGCGCAGGTATTGACCTTAGCAAACAGATTGACATCTCTGTCAACGGAGCCAATGCACAAGAGTTTTTTGACAGACTCTTCGATACTTTTGATTTGAATTATCAAATAAAAGGAACCAAGGTTACATTGACTCCAAAATAAATGAACTCTGTCTTTCCAGACGCAAATCCAACTTTCCCGGAACTTTCTTTACTGGTAACACGGTGGGTACTTTGAAATAGCGCTCAATATCGGGTAATATCCCGCATATGTAAGTGAGTACCAGTCTTTGTGAGCACAATAAAAACACCGCTTGCACTGAACAAAGGCTAGATCCTGCCGGCTCAGGCAGCGAGAGCATTATCCGTAACTTATTTCTAAATAATGCTTTATCTACAGAGCCTTCTAATGATCGCTTAGACCTTGTGGGAATAGTTCAAAAAGCCCTGATCGATCTGCAAAGTACCAGTGATTTTTCGATTATGGACAGAGGGAACGAAATTCGGAAATCCAATAATGAGAACTGAATGATGGTTGATTGCGATCATTTTTCCAGGTTTCCAAGTAACAACCAGAAATGCTCAGTCGAAAATTCGGCAAGAACATCTCAAAGATATAACAGTAGAGTGAGGAGAAAACGTGGCAAGTCCTAAAAATATGATTGTGGCACAATCTGGTGGACCTTCACCAGTTATCAATAACAGCTTGAGAGGATTAGTAGAGACCGCGCGAGACCTGCCTGAAATCGGAACAATTTATGCCGGCTGGCACGGAATTGAAGGGGTTCTCAAAGAAGAATTACTTAACCTGAGTGGGCAATCACCCGAAGAAATTGCACTCTTGCGAGTCACTCCTGCCGCGGGGTCAGTCGGAACCTGTCGCTACAAACTCAAAGAACATCAGAATGAAGACTTTGATCGACTGATTGAAGTTTTTAAAGCACATAATATTGGATACTTCTGCTACATCGGTGGAAATGACTCGATGGATACCGCCAACAAGGTCGCTCTGATGGCCACCGAGAGAGGCGTTGATATTGTGGGCATCGGCGTTCCTAAAACAATTGACAACGATGTTGGAGACAGTGAATTCAAACTCATTGACCACACTCCCGGCTATGGCAGTACAGCCCGTTACTGGTTGAGTATGGTTCAATTGGCAAATGAAGAAAACCGCGGAAGCTGTCCTGCTGACCCTGTTCTGGTTTTACAGGCTATGGGTAGAAAAATTGGATTTATTCCTGCTGCAGCTCGATTAGCAGACCCACAGCGAAAAATTCCCATGCAGATTTATCTGGCAGAGACTTCGGTCAGTATTGATCAGATACATGCACAGGTGAATGATCAACTTCGAAAAGACGGGCGGCTGATTGTGGTTGTCAGTGAAGGTCTTTCACTGGGAGATATCGGAGAAACGAAAGATTCCTTTGGCCATACACAATTCAGCTCAAGTCAGATGACAGTTGCCCAATTGCTTGTGAATGAACTCAACGAGAGAGGTCTTGCAGTGAAGGGGGCTGCCCGGGCTAATATTCCAGGCACGGATCAACGCCATAATATTGCCTACGCATCCACTGTTGATTTAGATGAAGCCTATGGCGCGGGACAAAAAGCTGCATTGTTGGCGGCAGCGGGCGAGTCGGGATATATGTCGACAATTCTCCGCACTGATGGGCCAGGATACAATGTCTGTTATGATAAAGTTCCTTTACCCGAAGTTGCCAATAGCGAACGGACATTTCCTCAAAACTGGATCACTGCAGATGGGATGGACGTTACCGATGATTTTGTGAAATATTGTCAGCCCCTGGTTGGAAACGATTGGCCTAGTATCCCCTTGATTAATGGACGTATGCGTTTAGCACAATTACAACCCTTATTCAGTGATCAAAAATTACCGAAATATATTCCTCAGGCAGACAGATAACTCTTAATCAATCATGCAAAGTGAACGTCAATGAGGCGCATTCCTTTGTTCTACTCAAACAAAAACAGATGACTCATAAATATAAATGGGAGAAAACTGTGTCGGATAATCCACTGGATTCCCAGTTTCAAAAGAAAAGCGAATTTCTAATTGGTATTGATTCAGATGGTTGCGCCTTTGATTCCATGGAAATAAAACACAAGGAGTGTTTTATTCCTAACTTTATCAATTATTTTGGATTACAGCCAATTTCCAAATATGCACGGGAAGCAGCTGAATTCACGAATCTGTATTCTAAATGGCGGGGAGCGAATCGCTTCATTTCTTATACTCTGGCATTAGACCTTCTTGAAGAACGTCCGGAAGTTCAAGCACGCAATGTTCAAATCCCCAAACTTCAGGGAGTCAGAGACTGGATTGAAAGGGAAACCAAACTGGGTAACCCGACGTTGTCTGCTGAAGTAGAAAAAACTCATGATCCTGACCTTGAAATCGCACTCAAATGGTCTCTCGCAGTTAACGAAATGATCGCTGACATGGTACATGATGTACCCCCTTATCCAAACGTCAGAGAGAGCTTACTGAAACTGGATCCCGTCGCCGACATGATTGTCTGTTCTGCAACGCCCAATGAAGCGCTCAACAAAGAATGGGAAGAACACGACATTGCACAATATGTCGATGCGATATGTGGTCAAGAAGCTGGAAGTAAAAAAGAGACCCTCGGCCAGGCTAAAGACTGCGGATACGAACCGAACAAGGTACTCATGATCGGCGATGCTCCCGGTGATATGAAAGCAGCAGAAGCAGTTGGAGCACTCTTTTACCCCATCAACCCGGGTTGTGAAGAGGCAAGCTGGGAACGATTCATTGGCGAAGCATGTGACAAATTCCTCAACGGTGAATATGCAGGCGAATACCAGGAAAAAGTAATCGCTGAATTTGATAGCTATCTGCCAGAGTTACCCCCCTGGAAACAGTGATCCAGAACAGTAGGCCACTCAGTGACCGTAGAACTGATTTCACATTTTTTAATTAACAGAACATTAGAATCAAACGAGAATATTCAATGTCAAAACACGATATTGGCCTGGTAGGCCTGGCAGTAATGGGACAAAATCTGGTACTGAATATGGCCAACCATGGCTATTCAGTTGGTGTTTTCAATCGAACCACCAGCGTCACAGACGATTTTGTCAGCAGCAAAACCGAAGAACAGAAGATTGCAGGATATCATTCGCTCAAAGACCTGGTCGAGAATCTGGCTTCTCCGCGAAAAATCATGCTGATGGTCAAGGCTGGCCCCGCAGTGGATGCGATTATCGAAGATCTCAAAGGGTTATTAAGCCCCGGAGATATCATCATTGATGGCGGTAATACACACTTTGATGATACAAACCGCCGTACTAAAGAAGTAGAAGACGCTGGTCTGCTCTTCATCGGAACTGGTGTTTCAGGCGGTGAAGAAGGTGCTCTTAAAGGCCCTAGCATCATGCCTGGCGGAACACCCGCTGGTTGGCCACATGTCAAATCTCTTCTACAGGATATCTCTGCCAAAGTTGGCGAAAATAATGATATCCCTTGCTGTGAATGGGTTGGTGAAGCAGGTGCAGGACATTATGTCAAAATGGTACATAATGGTATTGAATATGGAGATATGCAGTTAATCTGCGAATCATACTACATTCTCAAACATGCTCTCGGCCTCACTAACCAGGAACTATATCAAGTATTTGATCAATGGAATCAAGGCGAACTCGAAAGTTACCTGATTGAAATTACCCGTGATATTTTCACTGTAATTGATGAAGAAACGGGTGATTATCTTGTAGATAAAATCCTGGATACCGCCAAGCAAAAGGGAACCGGAAAATGGATGAGCCAGCACGCATTGGATCTGGGAGTTCCAACAACTTTGATTACAGAAGCCGTCTATGCTCGCTGTCTCTCCGCACAAAAAGACGCAAGGGTACGTGCTTCCAAAATCCTCGGGGGACCCGATAAAAAGTTTGAAGGAGATCGGGATCAATTCATCGAGGATGTTCGACAGGCCCTTTATGCATCAAAATTGTGCAGTTATGCTCAGGGTTATGTTCAACTGAACGCCGCCGCCGAACACTTTGGCTGGAAATTAAATAACGGGGACATTGCTCTCTTGTGGCGTGGTGGTTGTATTATTCGCTCTACATTTCTGCAGGATATTAAAGCAGCCTTTGATAAAAACCCTCAACTGGAAAATCTTTTACTCGACGATTTCTTCCGTAACGCTGTGGAGCAGGCACAACCAAGCTGGAGACGAGTTGTCTCAACAGCGGTTGAACTGGGATTACCGGTCCCCAGTTTCACAGCAGCACTGAGCTACTATGATGGTTATCGTCAGGAACGATTACCAGCAAACCTGTTACAGGCTCAACGAGACTACTTTGGAGCACATACCTATCAACGTATTGATAAAGAAGGTACTTTCCATACAGATTGGATTCGTGAACGCCGTCTGGACTCTTAATCTTACCCAAAAAGGCTTATCTGAATAGTTTCCAGGGTATACTACGCTGTAGCCAGACTATTCAATCGCCCGTTAATATAGAAACAATTCATTTATTAACTGGTAAAATCATGATTATTGGGAAGTAGAGCAATGCGAATCGTATTGTTGGGAACAGGTGGTTATCATCCGAATGAGCGTCGACACACGGCCTGTTTGATGATTCCTGAACTGGGGATCATTTTTGATGCAGGAACCAGCTTTTTTCGTGTTCCCGACTTTCTGCAGACACGTGATTTACAGATTTTCCTGACTCACGCCCATTTAGACCACATTGTCGGTCTTTCATTTTTTCTGGTTCCTATGCTGACTGATCAGGTCAGCTCCGTTCAAGTATTCGGTGAAGAAGCAAAACTGGCTGCGATACAGACACATCTCTTTTGTGAAGAAATCTTTCCTGTTCTGCCTGATTATGAATTCATTTCATTACCCGAGACAGTCACAGTACCCGGTAATGGAATTCTTCGGCACCTGAAACAAGAACATCCCGGAGGTTCTCTCGGCTATCGTATTGATTGGCCTGATCGCTCTCTGGCATATATGACCGATACCGCTCACCCTGAACAGAACCTGGAATTTGTTCAAGGGGTCGATCTACTGATTCACGAATGCTACTTTCCAGATGAGATGGCTGAATGGGCTGATAAAACAGGTCATAGCCATACGACACCCGTCGCAAACCTTGCACGAGATTCCAAAGCAGGAAAATTGATTCTGACCCATATTGATCCACAACGAGCCGGCGATGATCCCATCGATATCAAAGTTGCTCAAAAGATTTTCCCTAATACAATATTAGGAGAAGATTTAATGGAAATCGATTTTTAATTCTACAAAAGATGCCGCCTGCCACCATCCCACTAAAGTAAGAATTCAGAAGCCATGACGAAAGAAACATCATCAAAAACAGTTCTTTCGCAGAGACTCCTTGAATCTTTAAGAACCCCTCAAGATGGCCTCCCCCTGACATTCGATGAAGACCAGAATATTCTAATCGACCGGCATCGTGATCAGTCCTATCCCGTTATAAATGGCATTCCCCGATTTGTAAAACAAGAGCATCTTTCCAGCTTTGGCCTGCAATGGAATAAATACGAGGTTGCTCATGTCGAAGAAGATCAAGCAACATTCACAGCCAAAACTGGAGTGCCGTTAAGTGAGTTGAAAGGGCTCAAAATCCTGGATGCCGGCTGTGGTGGTGGTCGTTACTGTAAAGTAGCCGCCGAAGCGGGGGGAAACGTATTTGGTGCAGACCATACAACCGCTGTTGAAAAAGCACAGACGCTCTGCAGTCATCTTGAAAATGTGTACTTGGTCCAGGCCGATCTCAAGCAGCTTCCTTTTGAGCCCCAATCATTTGACTTTGTGTTTTCGATTGGTGTGATGCACCACGATAAAGAGACACGCGCTGTCTTTGACGCTGTGGCTCGTATGGTCAAGCCTGGTGGTCGCTATTCCGTTTGGCTCTATCGAAAGAACCAGTGGTGGCAGGAATGGATCAATTCAGGACTTCGCAAAATTACGACACGCATGCCCCCAGAAAAACTGGAATCCTGGTGCCGACTCGGAGCCTGGGTGGGTGGAATTCCGTTGATTAACAAAACCCTGAACAAAATTATCAATTTCAGTAATCATCCCAATCAGGAAAACCGCGTCTGTGATACCTTCGACTGGTATGCGCCTGCTTATCAGTACCACCATACAATTGCAGAACTTGAATCCTGGTTTGAGCAGGCCGGGTTTGAAAATACGCAGAGATTGCCTCCTGAAAAGACAGGAGCTTTCTATAATTGGTGTTACAGCCATAATCTGCTGATAGGCAGTGGAGTGAATATACAAGGAACAAAATCTAAATAAGCTCAATCTAGCTACACTTGAACATCTTCACCCAATCAATTCAATCAAGACGATTTGTGATAGAAAATGAACCGGTGATCGCAGGATCCTATCGATTCTTTATGGTTCTACATATCACAAAATCGATTCGAAATGAAACAGAGCATTATTAAACCACCTCTTAGACTTGACAATCTGACGTAAAAAAGTGATAGAGGAAGAAATCATCTTTAGAGATTTGAATAAAGATATCCGCAATCCAACCTGAAATAGTCCACCTTTCGAGGTGGTTTTGAGCGCGACAGGCAGAGTCATGAATCCTCCGAACCCGCCACCCGGGCAATCGACATCTGAAATTGAAGAGTTACAGAAAAAACATTACAACGCAACGATCCTTGATTTGCGCATGCCCCATGATCATTTGATGATTGTTCGCGTCAAACCCGATGCAGCGATCCCCAGTTTTTCAGGTGGGCAATATACCACTCTCGGCCTGGGTTCATGGGAAGCCCGCGTCGATGATGGTCCGCTGGCAGAGCTACCCAAGCCGAAATTGGTTCGCCGCGCCTATTCGATCTCCTGTCCAATGCTGGACTCAAATGGCAAACTCGTCTCAAATGACCAGATCGACTATCTGGAATTTTATATTACACTGGTTTTACGTCCTGATTCGGATGATCCACCACTCACACCTCGACTCTTTCGGTTAAAGGTAGGAGACCGGCTGCACCTTGGGAAAAAACCTGTGGGAACCTATACGCTCAAACCCATCCAGCCAACAGACAATGTCATCTTTGCCGGTACTGGTACAGGAGAAGCCCCACACAATTCCATGTCGATTGAATTACTAAAGCGAGGTCACACCGGACAAATTACTTCGATGACTTGTGTACGCTACAAGGGAGACCTTGGTTATTTAGATCAACAAATGCAATTGCAAGAACTCTTTCCTAATTACCACTATGGCGCATTTACGACTCGCGAACCAGAAAATATAGACCAAAATCATCCACACTATGTTGGCAAGCAATATTTGCAAGATGTGATCGCACCGGAAAAGTTCAGCGATTCATTTGGTTGGACCCCAATCCCGGAACAAACTCATATCTTTCTCTGTGGAAATCCCTCGATGATCGGTCTTCCAGAAAAAGACGAAAACGGGGAGCTGGTCTTTCCCGAATCAAAGGGAATGGTGGAATTGCTCACAGAGCAAGGCTATCAACTTTCCACTCCGAAATCCCAGGGAAATATCCATTTTGAGAAATACTGGTAATACAGCAAATCCCATCCTGTTCTCAGATGATCAATCACCAAAACAAAAAGGGGCTTTTTCAAGCCCCTTTAAATATTGAATTCGATCAAAATCTTAAGATCTCAGCCAGATTTTCCTATTGCCAAACGAAGCATTCCCAAGTCAAAGCAATATCGCTGTTACAATCCAAACCGATTATAAAAACAAAGGCTCTCAGATCATTTCAACCAGACTGAGCTTCCAGTGCGCATCCCATTTACCATGGCGTCTTTCATTCTGTTAGACTCATTTCAAATGGCCTTGGAGACGCTACAGTAATCCTGGACACAGGCTAGCCCTTACGATGTCTGATCTTAGCTCGAGCGCGTCGTTTTTTTCGACCTATTTTTCGGCGACCTTTGCCTGTCTTCTTGGTTCCCATTCTGAGAAATGCCTTTCGTATCAGCTCTTACCAGTGAAATTTAGTCTATATCCGTTTATGTTAATCAACAAACACGAGTCAGATGTTCGATTATGTGAGTGTTGAAAAAGATTAGAAATATATCAATCGTCTTCCAAATCGTCACTCTAACAGGCTTTGATAGAATCTTCAACCACGCATATTCAAGGAATTTAAGGTCCCTTGAGAAATCTGACCTAAAACACCAAGATAGAGAGATTAGCCTGCAAACAATCGTAAATCCCACAATTCATCAGGAACAGCAATTATGGATTATCGCAACTTAGGAAAAGCGGGAGTACGAGTTTCTCCCATTTGTCTCGGAACAATGATGTTCGGGGGACCCACCAACGAATCAGATTCCATTTCGATTATGCATAAAGCAATCGATCTGGGAATCAACTTCTTCGATACCGCAAACATGTACAGTACAGGTGGTTCAGAGACGGTCGTCGGGAAAGCTCTGACGGATCGACGGGATAAAGTCATTCTCGCGACAAAAGGTCGCGCTCCGATGGGTGATGGCCCGAATGATGCGGGGGCCAGCAGAGTCCATCTCATACGCGAACTGGATCGTAGTCTGCAGCGACTGGGAACTGATTACGTCGACATCTATTATGTTCATACTCCTGATTACCAGACTCCCATAGAGGAAACACTTCGCACCTTGGATGATATGGTCCGATCTGGCAAGGTACGATATATCGCTTGTTCAAATTTTCGTGCCTGGCGGCTGGCGGAGGCTCTATGGACCAGCGATGTTCGAAACCTTCATTCCTTCAGCTGTGTTCAACCGCTCTATAATATCATGAACCGGGATATTGAGGTGGAACTAATGCCGCTTTGCCAGGAGAAGGGCATCGGAGTTGTCAGCTACAGTCCTCTCGCCAGAGGAATATTAACCGGCAAGTATCGAAAAGATCAGCCTTTTCCTGAAGGTAGTCGCGCTTCCCGAAATGATAAGCGAATGAATGAAGCAGAGCTCCGGGATGTCAGCATTGAACTTTCACAGGAAATTGCAGCGTACTGTGATCAAAAAGGGGTTTCGATGACGAATTTCGCTTTGGCCTGGTGTCTCGCCAACCCGATACTCACATCTATCATTATTGGTCCTCGTACAATGGAGCAATTTGACGACAACCTGGGCTGCCTGGATGTCGAAATCACAGCCGATGATGAAGCGTTTATCAATTCGCTCGTGCCTCCCGGAGAGCATAGTGGCAAAGGATTCCAGGATCCTGCGTATCCGGTAACAGGTAGGGGGAAATAAGCACGCGATCAAGGGAGTCCCCCAAACTGACGAATGGCTTCATACATGACTGCTGTTGCAGTACTGGCCAAATTCAGACTCCGAACCTGTTCACGCATTGGCAGTTTTAAATTGAAATCGGGGGATTCCTCCAGAATTCGTGGAGGCAGGCCATTACTTTCACTCCCAAACAGGAAAACATGCCCCGGTTCGAACTCCGCATCCCAAACATGGCGTGTGGCGAACTTGGTCAGCTTCCACCATGTCTTGTCTGAGAGGCGTGATTGAACGTCTTGCAGGCTGTCAACTGCTTCCCAGTCGAGATATTGCCAGTAATCCATGCCGGCACGTCTCAGATGCTTTTCATCGAGTTTGAAACCAAGCGGTCTCACTAACCACAATTTGGCACCGATGGCGACACAGGTACGACCAATATTCCCTGTGTTCTGTGGAATATCTGGCTGGTAAAGTACAATGTGCAGTGATGGCTCAGGTGATGCTGACATTTGGAGTCTCAAATTGGCAAAATTATCGCAAAACAGTTATAAATACGAATTTATAGCACTCGTAAGAAAGCCCGGTCTATGTAATACTTAACGCATTCCAGCTATCATAATTCGCGTCAAAAAAGTTCCTTTGCAGAATATCGTATCAAGAAATGAAACGGTACATCCAGCGGCTCCTGCTGCAGGACTTTTTTCTAATTCTTCAAGCCCAAATTCAAACTATCACGACTCAATAAGAATAACCGATGTTTCAAAAAGTTACCGACGCCAGTTTCATCAAGGGTGAACACGAGATTCTCAAATTCTGGGAAGAAAACCAGGTTTTTGAACAGCTGCGAAAAAAAAACAAAGGGAAACCCAAATGGTCCTTTATTGATGGTCCCATGACTGCCAATAACGCAATGGGAGTTCACCACGCATGGGGGCGAGCGTACAAAGACGCTTACCAGCGCTACTATTCGATGACCGGGCACGAACTACGTTTCCAGAACGGTTTCGATTGCCAGGGACTCTGGGTGGAAGTCGAAGTTGAAAAAGAATTGGGCTATGGGACGAAACAGGAAGTCGCCGAACATGGCATCGACAAATTCGTCAACGAGTGCAAAAAACGAGTGTTGCGTTTTGCTGCCCGGCAAACAGAACAGTCGATCCGACTGGGTTACTGGATGGACTGGGACGCCCCGGAAGAGTTACGCAAGCTGGCTGAGTTCATTGGCAAAGAGACCGAAGTCACAATCACGACACCCAGCGGCCAGCAGGCCACTGATAAAGCTGATCTGTTAGTCTCACGCCTTGGAAACGCAGAATGGGGTGGCAGTTACTTCACGTTTTCAACTGAAAATAACGAAACCATCTGGACCTTTCTTAAAAAGTGTTATGAACGAGGCAAAATCTATCGTGGGCATGATGTAATGCCCTGGTCGGGGCGTGGAGGCAGTGCCTACAGCCAAATGGAAGTTGCCGATGGTCGAAGCTTATCAGTCCACCGCTCCGTCTTTGTCAAGTTCCCTTTGAAAAACCGTGAGAACGAAAACCTGCTGATCTGGACGACAACTCCCTGGACACTCACGAGTAATGTTGCTGCTGCCGTGAATCCCGACCTGGAATACGTCAAATTGCGTGCAAAGAAAGATGACGCCATCTATTACTTTGCAAAAGAAAACCTGGAATACCAAAGGCTGAGCCGCGAGTATAAAGAAGGGTTTGGGAGACCTGAGTGGTCGTGGCCGAAAGATGTTCCCAAACTGAAAACTCTGGCACAAATTTTTAAAGAGCAGGGGGGGTATGAAATTCTCGAAACCATCAAAGGTGCAGAGATGGTGGGCTGGGAATATACTGGACCTTTTGATGATCTCCCTGCCCAGCAATCTCCAGGTGGACACCCCTCTGATGAATCTCTACTCGAAAAAACAGGAGTTTCCTGCCATAAAGTCGTTGATGGTGGTCGAGATTTTAAAGGCAATCCACATGTGGTTGCCGGTGAAGGGACAGGGATTGTCCATACTGCGCCGGGCTGCGGCGATGTTGACCATGAACTAGGCATTCAATTAGGTCTGGTAGCAATCGCTCCATTAGGTGAAGACGGACGTTTCGAAGAAGGATTTGGTGTCTTTACTGGAAAAGAAGCCATTTGCCCCGAGACACCGGAATTGGTTTTTGAGTTGTTGAAACAAAAAAATCTCCTGGTAAATGTAGAACCCTATCCCCACATTTACCCGCACTGTTGGCGAACCGGAGACGAACTGATTTTCCGACTCGTTGATGAATGGTTCATCAACATGGACTGGCGAGAAGAAATCAAAGATGTGACCCGACAGATCAATTGGGTTCCTTCCAGTATTGATGGCGAACAGCATGAACTGGAATGGCTCACGAATATGCGTGACTGGATGGTCTCCAAGAAACGATTCTGGGGATTAGCACTCCCAATTTGGGTCGATGAAGAAACCGGTGATTTTGAAGTGATTGGTTCTTTGGATGAACTTAAAGAGCGTGCTGTTGAAGGTTGGGAAGCCTTAGAAGGGCATACACCTCATCGCCCCTGGATCGACGAAGTTAAACTCCGTAATCCTAAAACCGGCAATCTCATGTCACGTATCCCCGACGTGGGAAATCCCTGGCTGGATGCCGGTATCGTTCCCTTTTCCACGATGCAATACAATACTCATCAAGAAACGTGGAAACAGTGGTATCCGGCTGATCTCGTTACGGAATGCTTCCCTGGTCAATTTCGGAACTGGTTCTACGCGTTGCTCTCCATGGCCACCATGATGGATGGGACCCCACCCTTCAAAACCTTGCTTGGATACCGTCTGGTTCTGAATGAGGAAGGGAAACCCATGCATAAATCAGATGGAACCGCGATCTGGTTTGAAGAAGCTGCTGAACAATTAGGTGTGGATACGATGCGTTTGATGTATCTGGCGCATAACCCCGCCTCCGACCTGCGTTTCGGTATGCGAAATCCTGAAAAACCGATTACATTGGACACACCAGAAGGCCCAATCAGTCAAACAAAAGAAGGGGCGCCTACTTGTCTGGTGGAAAGTAAACCAGCAGATGAAATTCGAAGGCATGTGTTGATTCCTCTTTGGAACTCCTATGCCTTTTTCATCAACTACGCACGATTGGATGAATTTGACCCCTCGCAAAAAAACATCCCCGTGAGCGAACGCCCCGAAATTGATCGTTGGATCTTATCAAATCTGCAAGTCTTACTGGAAACTGCCAAGACTGAAATCGAAGCATACAATTATGCCGCCTTCCTCAAACAAGCGGCAGCGTTTATTGATGATTTATCGAACTGGTACATCAGGCGCAATCGACGTCGTTTCTGGCGTTCCCAAGACGCAAACGACACCGATAAACTCGCCGCTTATCAAACATTGTTTGAAGTCCTGGTCACACTCGCCAAGACATTAGCCCCGAGTATCCCTTTCCTCAGTGAGAGAATGTACCAGAATCTGGTCACGAGCTGGGACAAGAATGCCCCTACCAGCGTGCACCTTTGTGAATACCCACAATGTGACACATCATTGTTGGACCAGGAACTCAATTTCCACGCGTTACAGGCGCAAATTGTAGTCAAATTAGGGCATAAGCTGAGGGATGAGTCCAACCAGAGAGTTCGTCAACCTCTTGCTGAAATGCGATTTACCTGTCATACCGCAGAGCAGACTGAGGCTATTAAAAGTCTGTCAGATACGATTAAAGAAGAATTAAATATCAAAAAGGTTACATGCTGTGAAAATCTCGACGAGCTTGTCAGCTACACTTATAAACCGAACCTGAAAACACTTGGTCCCAAGTATGGTAAACTCTTGGGAATGCTTCGAAAGCAACTTCCTGAAATCGGCGATGCAGTACTTGGACCACTCAGGCGGGGTGAGTCTGTCTCGCTTGAACTATCAGGAAATCAGATTGATCTGGGGCCGGACGATGTCCTGGTTGGAACAGAACAGGCTGCAGACTGGATTTGCTCGGATGATCAGGGAATCCAAATTGCTATCTCAACGAAATTAACGCTTGAGCTGGAGCAGGAAGGAATGGCTCGCGATTTTGTCCGACACGTGCAACAACTTCGCAAAGAGGCTGATCTGGAGATTGAGGATCGGATCAAAATCGATTTCAAGTCCTATGGCGCGACAGAAGTAGAACGGGCAGTTTCGACCTGGTCAGAGTATATCCTGGGGGAAACACTGGGAGATCAAATCGAGCAGACTGACAGCACGGCAGAAATGAAGGAAGTCACGATTGGTAACTTCAAAGTGGGAATTCGAATTGATAAATCATAAGTCTGAGATGATGAACTGAACATCATCTCAGCTTCGAATCTGCAATGCTGCTCTACAATTCCCTCTATTTTTCCTTGGCTGATTTTTCCTGAATTCGTTCAATCAATCGCATGACGTATGATTGCAATCTTCTATCAAGTTGAGGGTTCTTTAAAGGTAACTGAGCAATCTTTTCTTTTACCGGAGCTACCTTGTCGTCACCCAACTTCTCGAGCCCATTCAACGCGAGAATTGCAATATAGACACCATCCCGGTTGAGATTAGAAAGTGAATACAAAGTATTCACAGCATCCTGAACATCCTTTTGATTTCCATATTCCCCCAGTGCTTCTGCAGCAATACACCGTACTGACTTCGAGGAATCATCTAACGATTTGCGTAACTTGTTCTGTGCTTTCCTGACTGCTCCTTCACCTCGCATTAACAGCCCCATGGCAGCCCAGTAACGAATGGCAGAATTTTGATTGTCTAACCCTGCGATCAGTTGATTCACCGAATCAGGTTTTCCGGATGATGCGATTTCAGCCATCGCCAGAATTTGCTTCAGCGGGTAAAGTTGCGAATTTTGCGCGATGAGATAGGGGGCTCCACCATCTGAAAGACTATGCACTTCTGCTTCTGGAAGAAAGCCCAGATCCCGAACAGCCAGTAACTTATTATGCTGAGCTTCACGCAACTCTGCCAGAATTTCCTGATGTTTTTCTGACTTCACCAGGTTATGTACTTCGTCTCGATCTGCCTGAAGATCATAAAGTTCTTCCGCTGGCTTCGTTTCCCAGAAATAGGTCTGAGGTGGAGAAAGTTCTCCTGCATCATACATCTTCTTCCAGACCTGAGTCGTTGGTGTCTGGAACATATAATTCAGATATTGTCCATACTCTTTGTGAGGCATATAGTTTTTGATATAGAGATAACGCTTGTTTCTAACCGATCTCACAAGGTCGTAACGCTCATCCATTCTGCCACGAAATCCAAATTGATAAGCTTGAGGTGGTGCTTCATATTTCCCCATAAATGCATTCCCCTGCATATAAGCGGGCGGCTTAATACCAGCCAGACTGAGCAGAGTCGGCGCAAAGTCTACAAAACCAACCAGTCGATCAGACTTACCTTGCGTCTGATAATCAGCAGAAGCCAATTTTCGAAATTTGGGTGGAATATAAACGACTAAAGGAACTTGTAAGCCAGAATTATAGGGCCAGCGCTTGCTGCGTGGCATACCCGAACCATGATCTCCGTAATAGAAGATGATCGTATCATCGGCTAAGCCGGCATCTGCCAGCTCTTTCAGATTCTTGCCGACCAAAGCATCCATCTCTGTGATTCGATCATAGTATTGCGCCCAGTCATGGCGTACTTCAGGTGTATCCGGGTGGTAAGCGGGAATTCGAACCTTGGCAGGATCATGAACTAAAGTGTGGGGACGGTTTCGAATTTTACTCTCATGGCTAATTGTATGATTAAAGACAGCAAAAAATGGTTGCCCCGGTTTACGATTCTTCCAATGTGCCTTTCTACTCGATTGATCCCAGACAGTTCCTGTTTTTGCCACATTGTAATCTTCCTTACTGTTATTCGTGCAGTAGTAACCAGCCTCTTTGAGGTAATGGGGATACATGAAAACGTCATCGGGAAGTTTCACCATGCTGCGCATATGCTCTGCTCCCAGGCAGGTGGGATACATGCCAGTTATCAGGGTAGTTCGCGCGGGCGCACAAACAGGAGCAGTCGACCAGCAATTCAAATAAATTGTTCCCTGAGAGGCCAGTTTGTCGATGTGGGGTGTATCTGCATATTCATCCCCATAGCACCCCAGATGGGGACCATTATCTTCACTGGTAATCCACAAAACATTAGGACGACTGCTATTCGATTCTGCCGCAATCAGTTTGCTTTGGCTATTGAACAAGACTGTAACCGTCAAAATGGACAGCATCCAACACAGCTTGTTTTGCAGAGCACTTTTAAACCACATTCGCTTTTCTTTCAAATCTGAGACGAAGGTTGAGCCATCCTAAAGAAAGGGACTCATACGTTTGATACGTTATTTTTCAATTTTCTACTGGTTCAATTTCATACATAAACGATTTGAACACCGTTATTTACCGCGTACATCATAACACAATAGAAGATCCTGATCTCGCAAGAACAATTTCCCATCTGCTACAACCGGATGAGCCCAAGCAGGCTTGCCACTACGTTGTGGCTGATTGAATCGTCCTTTTTCGACGTACGCTTTGGGATTGATTTCGACCAATGCCAGAGGCCCCGATTCACTTCTCATATAGATATGCCCGTCTGCACACGTCAGCGCACCTTTTCCAACGGAACGATCCTGCCAAACCGTTTGACCATTGGAAAGATTAATGCAAGTGAGCACACCAGGATCACTTGAGCCATAAAGATATCCGTCTACTTGCACCATTCCTCCGTGATGATTTTTCATATCCTTTGTAAAAAATCCCAATTTTGCGGAAACACGACTTTGCCCTGCAGTCAAACGGAGCAGGGCGCCTCCTTTCCCATAACCCGAAGCATAGAAGATTGAATTATTACCTGCGAAAAAAATGGGGGCAGAACAGTTCGCTGTATTATTCGATGCTTCCTTATTTCCCCATAAAGGCGTTCCAGTCTGGGCATCGACTCCCATAATTCCTGCATGTGTAAAATTCACATACTGTTTGATACCTCCTACAGTCACCATGATTGCTGAAGAGTAAGCGGCTTGGGGGTTGCCGGGAGCGGCTGCTTTCCAGAGAACTCTCCCATTCTGCTTATTGAGGGCAACCATGGTTGCTCTCTGGCCACCAGGACAACAAATCAGTTTTTCACCATCAATTAAGGGAGATTCGCTGATACCCCAGACAATATTTCTGGCACCGAATTCCTGCAAAATATTCTTTGTCCATTCCACACTACCATCTCTCGTAGTCATGCGCGAAAGATCACCATTTCCTCCCAGAGCATACAAAACGGTACCGTCAATAGTTGGAGTCGACCGAGGACCATTCCCCTGGTTATTTTTAAAAATTGAACCATTCGGCCGAGACCAGACAATTTCTCCCGTATTGATATCAATGGCAATGACCACTTCTTCATTCGCCTTGGTTCCCATTGTAAACAGCAGATTCCCGCTAACAGAAACTGCGGAATACCCCTCTCCCAGCCCACGGGCCGTCCATAGTAATTTTGGTGGAGTCTGATTCCAGTCCTTTAGCAGTCCTCTCTCTGAAGAAATATTGGTTCGTCCGGGACCACGAAATTGCGTCCATTGTTGCGCTGCTCCACTCTGACTTCTTGATTCAGGTTTCTTTTTAGCCTTCATCCCTTTTTTAGGTCGGCTGACCGGACCACCAGGCTTTTTAGTTAAAGCTTGACGAACTGAAAATCGAGTGATCGCTCCAGACGATGAAGTGAATACTGTCGCCCTCTGACCGACTTTAAACTGGTCAAATTTTGTCTGCTTGCCATTGAACGTTGTGGGAGCTGAATCAGGTATTGAAAAACTTTTTTCTTTACCCTGAGATGATTTAATGACCACTTGCTTTTGCTCAGCAGAGATTGATTGAATAATCCCGCTAAATACAGCAGCTTCAGCCGAACTAACCCAAGCCACTGTCATGAGGCTGATAGCCAAACTCAATAAACGAACTGATCGCATTGGAATCCCTCGTGATTTTAAGAAACAGTCGATTAATCGGTATGTCTAATATCAGACGTGCGTTTTCGTAATCTTGATTATACTCAGAATAAGAGACTGGAAGAAGCAGTAAACATGATTTGCCTCAATTTGAGGTTTTATTTTTTGAAGTCTTTCCGTCTGATTCCGGTTCCATTCAAGAGCCCATCCTCAAGATAAGATCATTTAATTAATCTTAAATGTCTTCAAAAAAACATCAGTGATCACCGGTCGATGGTCGGAAACCCAGGTCCATCTATTTTCAGAAGAAATGACTACAAATTGGTCGTTCACCCAAATACTGTCAAGATCCAGCACCGGAAAGGGCAAAGGCCAGGTTGCCGTATAGCCATCACCGGCAACTTCAAAGGAGTTTTTTATCCATTTTCTTAAAGGACGAAAGTGATCCGAATCGCTGGGTGTATTAAAATCCCCTAACACCAAAATGGGATGGTCTTTGATTGCAGATATTTGAACAGCCAGTTGCTCTAAAGCATCCTTTCTTGACTTAAAAATATTGCTTTTGATATCAACGAGAAAAACTGACACGCTTCTTCCTTGACCCTGATTCAATTCTAAGTCCAAAAATTCATACTTTCCCATTTCGGTGAGTCTCCCCGACTGCTGATTTGCAATGGGAACTCGAGACAGAAGTACAAATCCATCTTTAACGATTTGAAAAGGGTGATCTGGAAATGTCTCTTTCCAGAATCGTTTCATTTTAGCCGAGTCAGACCCCGCTTCTACCAAACCGATTAGATCTGCGTCTACAGCTCTTAACTCATCAAGAACACTCTCCATACCCCATATTCGATCACCAATATTCCAGAATAAGATCCGCAACTCTGGCAATTGTTTATCCTTCAATGCGATAGGAACTTCATTTTTTTGAAATTGTGTATTCCAACACCAAACACCTGTGATCAAGGTCAATATAAGCCAGATTAGAGAAATACGTTGCCAACGAACGCACCAGGAAAATAGAAAAACGATCGCTGCTCCCAAGCACAACAGAATCAGGGGCGATATATAGAACACCAACGTCAGAAAGACCCCAGCAGAATCGCGCACAGTCAACCGAATGATCAAAGCCAGAACCCAAAAGGCAGAGAAGAGAAGAATAAAAAGCTTAAGTAACCCGTTTCGAAGACCATTCGATGTAGCCCTATCATTCTGATCATCCACCTCCGAAAGTTTATTTATCTGGCATTTAATAGGTTTTGACTTCATCTGCTTAAATTTCTAAGCGGTACCAGCTACTCTAATTTTTTTCATCGAAATTCATTGATCTATTCATAGATGGCTCTATTTCAGTTATGTTATGATCTAAGTGCTTTCAGCATGCAATCGAAATTCAAGATACTCTGACATCATTTTCTAAAGGGAAATCAATCGCAATGAGCCAAACTCCTGAAGAACGCATCCAGGAACTGGGACACTCTTTACCAACCCCACCACAAGCTGTTGGATCATACATCCCGGTAACGCAATTTGGGAATATTATTGTCACAAGTGGACAGCTCCCTTTTATTGGCTCTGAACTGATGTTTAAAGGAAAGATCGGTGACCACCTTCACGAAGATGATGGTTCCAATGCAGCTACGATTTGCCTTATGAACGCATTAGCACAAATCAAAACGATCTCAGGTGATCTTTCTAATATTAAACAAATCGTTCGGCTAGAGGGATATGTACATTCTGCGCCTGGATTTGACAGACAACCTTATGTTCTGAATGCAGCATCACAACTCTTAACTGATATCTTTGGTGAGAAAGGACAACACACCCGTGTGGCTTTGGGGATTTCGGAAATGCCTCTCAATGCAGCTGTTCAAATCGCACTCTGGGTTGAACTCTCATCGTAAGCCTGTCAAGCAGGCAAAACCAATGTGTCTCGGCACTACGCTTTAGGGATTGTCAAAAATGCTTGAGCCTGTAATCCAATTTGGTAATAAGTGTTTCTTTCACTCCTCTGTCATGCGATTCACAATCCTGTATTTTGCTTTGCTCATCAATACTGGTCTTGTCGTAGGCCAGTTACCTAAAATCTCTCCCGGCCCCTCAAAATCCAAAGAAACTCAATCGCAGAAATCAGAGCAAAAAGAAAATTCACACTCACTGAAAGGTAGTTGGAATTCATTTCTCGGAAATAACCGTAATGGCCAGTCTGATGAAACTGGACTGAATTTAGATTGGAATGTACATAAGCCTTCGGTCCTTTGGCGAGTCCCTCTGGGGGATGGTTTTTCTTCGATTGTGATTGCTGAAGGTCGAATTTGGACCATGGCAACACATCTCACAAATGATTATGTGGTCTGTTTTGACGCATTGACTGGAAAAAAACTGTGGGCAACCCTCGCAGCCCCGACTTATCTGGATAATCAAAGACAGGCGCGTGGCCCCCGTTCCACTCCGACATACCATGCAGGTAAACTCTTTTGTCTTCTACCAGCAGGAGATTTACTCTGTCTTGATGCTGCTTCTGGAAAAATCCATTGGAAAAACAACATTTTCCAGCTCAGCGGTGCTCCCAGGCAGGAACAGAAAACTATTTATTACTGGGGAATGTCAGCTTCCCCACTGATAGAAGGGAACCTGGTGATTGTCCAACCGGGAGGATCAAATAATAATTCTGTAATTGCAGTTGATAAAGAAACGGGAAAACTGATCTGGTCAGCTGGCAATGATGCTCCCGGTTATGGTTCTCCCATAGTGATCGAAGCCGATGACCAAAGACAAATTATTGTCCCCACCGGACAATCGATCCTCTCTCTCACACCGGAAAAAGGGGATTTGCTCTGGCGCATTGTCTGGGGCAACAAATATAATTGTAATTGCGCTACACCTGTCTGGAATGATGACTCACTCTTTATCTCTTCCGCTTACGGCACCGGCTGCATGAGATTCGCTTTGATTCGACAGAATGAAGAAATTCGTCCCATTTCTCGTTGGAAAAACCTCTCTCTACAAAATCAGTTTGCCACCAGCATTATTAAAGATGGGTATATTTACGGTCCTCATGGGGATCTGGCGACAGTCACATACCGCTGCCTGGACATGCAACGCGGGCAGGTACAATGGATCTCCAGACGAGTAGGAAAATGCACGCAGATTGCGGTGGAAGGTCATCTCATCTGCCTGACAGAGCAGGGGACACTGATTTTAGTCGAGGCCAATCCAAAAGAGTATCGCGAGAAAGGCAGACTGACAGGTTTGCTTGGGTTTAAAGCCTGGGCTCATCCTGCATTGGCAAATAAACGTCTTTATATACGCGATGAAAAAAGACTGGTCTGCCTTGATCTCAAACAAAAATAGCCAAGAGAATCAATAACTTGATGGCTTTGAGAGTAACTAGCTCTTAGCGGGAGCTGCAACCAGCTCTTTTTTAAGATGATTCAGTTTTTGTTGCTGCTGCTTAATCAATTTTTCCTGTGCCTCAATTTGTTTCTTGAGAGTCTGCTCATTTTTTTTAGCAGATTTTTTCTTCGGCAGTTGCTTTTGACCAGGAATGATCCGTCTCGGCGGGTTTCGCAATTTTACAAGTGCTTTTTTATTTTCCGCTTTGATTCGTGCGAGAATGCGATCAGCCTGAAAGATTGTCCGGCGTGCCTCTTCTAATGCAGAATGCTTCTTTCCATCTTGGCCTTCAACCTCTTCGTCTTCCAGGTCATTTTCGACATCTGTCAGTGCATCATAAAAAGCGCGCGTGAGACCTGTTTTTAAGTCATCTCGATCATAGTTTGATTTCACTTGATCTTGCTTTTTCGCTGATTGAACAGTGGCAGAGTTCTCTGAATTAGACTTGTCTGCTTTCTGTTGTGCCGAGCTGAAGCTGCTCATGGTGAGATAAAATAAACCCATCACGACTACTAATGTTAAGATACGCTTCATCGAACTGTCCCATTCATTTCATTGCGAAAAAACAGAAAAAGCCACAGGCTCTTTATTCACCTGATTCATTATATTCAAATCAATCCACTTATACCATCCCTTTTAACACAAAAAGAATAACCACATCATATCATTGCAGATGGAATCTATGACTCTCTCAATCGACCTGAAATCGGTAAAAAGTGGATGATTAAAAGAGGATCTTTCATAATAGAGTAAAAAAATAAGCCTGTGTTAAAACACAGGCTTATGAATATATGAAGTTGGAAATCGTTTGCGCAGAGTTGACAGGTGATCAATTCACGAATTGATCGCGTTGATTGCGTTGGCTAAATCCATCAGCTCATTGATTAAAGCGCTTCGCAATGTTGTAAGGCCAGCGATCGCACCAATTCCAATTATGGTCAACAATAGTAAATATTCAACAAAGACAGCGCCACGAACTTTTTTCGTCCATCGCCGTGATTGCATCCGGATCTTATTAAACACAGGTTATCCTTTCTTGTAGTCCAGACAGAAGTTCCTCTGGAAACTTACTAAGCATAACCTGTACCAATCCTTATATTTTTTATAACTCCAGACGCCTTAAAACAATGATTCTAAAATAGCCACTGACTCGGGGTAATTACAGGCTTTACACTTAGGCCTACTAAACATAAGAGCACATTTTAGTAAAAGTGTAAAGTAACAAAAAATAACACTCACAGCAAATTATGTTAACAATCAGATACAGTGAAATATTTGAGGAATCCAATCAGATACATTCCATCTGGAAGAAGAGCAGAGCAGCAGAAGATATTTTCAGGGTCAGGAAAGCACCCGAAATAGTGGAAACTAGTGGAGTGTCATTATTGTATTATGGGGTGATCGAGATCACGGGAGTGCGACAGCGGAACAGGTAAATAACAGTCCCAGCCCTCAATCCCAAGCTAGACAAAGCACTAGCGCTAGGAGTTTATCGCTTTAATTGCTTCTTCCCGATTCGGATAAGTTTCCCAAAGCTGATCAAGATGAGTTACTTCTAAGACTTCCATACAGTACTGACTGAGCCCACAGATGCAGAATCTACCACCTTCCTGATGGTTGAGACGATTCCACATTCTGAAAATCACTTCAATAAAGGCGGAACCAAAAAATGAGGTATGTGAAAGATCCAGAACAACAACCGGGGGGGTCGCCGTTTCAGTGACTTGCAGTAATACCTCAGTCAACGCATCAAGCCTGGGTTCATCCAGATTTTCATACTCCGGACCCAAGGCAACTATGGTGACCTGGCCTTCTTTGATTATTTCTGGTGGGTAATCGGCGGGCATAATCGAACTGTCAACAAAACTGTCGTTTGCAAAAACCCTACTTGTGATGTCAAGTGGGTGACCAAAGGAACCTACATATAGTAATACATCTCACCAAAGTGTCAACCAAGAAATGAGATTGTATGACCAAGATCTTTCGGCGCAAGTCCATTAAAACCGAATATTTACCAACACTTGTCCCTCTTCGCATCTCTCCTATTCTTAAGTTCAGATCCTGATTGAGGGCCAGGCAGTACAATTAGGGTTCGTTTTTCCACTCTTGAAGTTTGGCGACCAATTTTATTATCTCATTATTCCGATAAACGATCAGAGTTACCTCATCTTCCACTTTATGTGCCTCTAAAGCATCTAATAAATCATTTGCATTCGAAATTGGCATTTCATCCAGCTGCATAATCAAATCTCCCAAAATGAAATTACCAGCCTCATTTTTTCTAATCGGTTTTAATCCAGCCAAATCAGCTGCTCCACCAGGGGCCACTCTTTGAACCATCACTCCCTGGACGTCCTGTGGAAGGACACGATTCATTCTGAGTTTTCGTGTCACGAAATCATCGACGCCAGTGAAGTTCAAGCTGGGTATTTGAATGACACCATAACGAATCAATTGAGGCACAAATCGACTGATGAGATCGACTGGTACTGCATAGCCTATTCCAGCATAAACGTGAGAGGAGCTATAAATGGCCGTGTTAACTCCAATTAAGTTCCCCGAACTATCTAGCAAAGGTCCCCCAGAATTTCCAGGATTGATGGCTGCATCAGTTTGAATCACATTTCGAATGGACCTTCCTGTCACAGAAATAATTTCTCGGCCTAAGCCACTAATAATTCCTGTTGTCAAAGTTTGATCCAATCCGAAAGGATTACCAATGGCCAGAACCGACTGACCCACTTGTAGGTCTTCAGAGATTCCAATCTTGATTGGTTTTAATTGCTCAGGGGGTGCATCTATAATTCTCAAAACCGCAAGATCCTTAGATCTAGCAGTTCCAACTTTGACAGCTTTCCATGTCGTGTTATCAGCTAAAGTGACCGTGATCCCAACGGCCTTCTGGATCACATGATAGTTTGTTACGACGTGTCCGTTCCGGTCCCAGATAAATCCACTTCCTGAACCTTGTGGAGTATTCTGGAGATTCATATTGAATGGATCTCCCTGAAAAGGAAGCTCCGCAGTCCGGATATGCACAACCGAAGGCGAAGATTCACGGAACAATTCAATGGTTCTTAATTCGGACTGAGTCAGGTCTTTTCGTACTATCGAACGAAAAGCAGGTTGTCTCAACTTACGGCTGATTAATTCGAATGTCATGACAACAATCAAGACAATCAGAATGAAAATGAGCCATTTCTGAATACTTGATGATTTTCTCGCGGGAGAATCAAAACGAAGTGACTGTTGCTCTGGAACCATTGACTCGCAGTTTCCTGAATAATGGAATGGACAACAACTGGCGGCCATCAAGTACTCATTTTAGGCTGGCCTACTTGAAAATCGCAATACTGGGAGTGAATCGTACTTCCTATACTTACTGTAGTTTTGCTGCAACGGAGTTTAGATCACTAACGGCTTTGATAAATCGTTTTTTCAATTTGGGTGAAAGTTCTGAAAAAGCTGACTGCACAGAAGGTGTTAACATTTGATTACTGCGTTCTACAGCAGTACAAATACGTTTAATTGCCTGTTCGGGAGTAAGCTCTGGTTTTGCAACTACAGATACTTCAGAGCCTGAACCTTTTGGAGCAGGGGAAGCAGCACCGGAACGAAACGGACTATATTCGTTTCCGGAATTTCCCATATCGCGTGCGTGCCCGCCTACAGTGGCAGGAGAATCTGCCTGCTCTCGTAAACCGGAATCACCAAGGCCACCTTGTTCAGATTGTCCATAACCAGACGGATCTTTTACAGAAGTCGGTTCGTCTGAGAGAAATGTAACTTCAGAATCTGCGGGATACTCTTCAAATGGCTCAGAAATTGAGAGATCTTCGCCATGGATCGCACGTCTCCAGGCCTTTAATTCAGCAACAGTGGCCTTATTTTCCTCTGCCCATTGCAAGCACTCTGGTGCATCATCCCACGTCAAGGAGATATAATAATGTGACCATCTAAGATTGGAATACTGATCCCGAACGTCACCGAAAGACTCCCAAACTCTTCTACGTTGATAAATTTGATCGCCACTTAAGCCAACCATCGCACCAAAATCGGCATCAGTTCTCCCTTTAGCGTATTTTTTTGTCCATTGAGCCGCACATTCTCCAATCACCCAACTACTATCACTTAATGCTTCCCGGGCACGATCAATCAGTTGCGCTTCAGTCATTTTTGATGTCTTATCTGTCATGTTTTTATAAGTCTTAAAATAGAAACAAAGAAGATGGAAAACCGTTCCCGTCGATTTTCCAAGAAATTCAGTAAAAAGCTTACTTAAGTACTGACTTTTCTACAGGGAATGAAGAATCCTTACGAACCTTCAGCACCTGAATGCATCAAATCAGATACCCAAAAGACCAAATATCGATGCTACACGGATTCCAAACAGAATACCACCAAACAAGCGTAGTTAGACTAAGAGATCCCTGTTTGAGCCACTATGATTTCCCTAGACTTTTTCACTAGACCAATCGGCTCGCAGTCACCAATCTGAGTTAAAATAGGGATGTTACGAAATTATTTCTGAAGATTTGCTCTTTGCTTGACCTAACTTCGATCGGTTATTAGGATTCGGTGAAACTCATACGAAGAAGCGTCGAATAATGACTCTATCACTTCTGTTGATTAAATAGTTTCAACTCAATAAACTCCTCTATGATAAGAGTTTATTGTTTCTTGATGAAATTCAGGGCGCCGTAGCCAAGTGGTCTAAGGCGGTGGATTGCAAATCCATTATTCCCCGGTTCGAATCCGGGCGGCGCCTCTTTCCTGCCAATCTATGCTGTGCTCTCAATCTGTGCCAGAGTGGCTATCATCTACAGATTCTTTTCGACGAATTAGATTCCATTATCTGTCGGAAACATTCATTTCCAAGCAAGCCCCTGTCATCGACTTCATTCGTCACTCCACTTTTTCCAAGCTGATTCAAAACAGTTCCTGCTATTCAATCATCCTCAATCTTTGAATTGATACAGACTTTCTATGCAATCAAATGGTCTGCCTGACGGTGAGTCAGTTACGAAAAAAGCCTGACAACTAAAAATGCTGCCAGGCTTCAATGTTTAAAAACAATTTAACTATTGAATCAACTTATTTACTCTGCTGTTCTTTAAGATCAGATAAGATTTCCGAATTTTTTAAACATCGTATAAGTGAGATATCGCTGGTTATTCGGCCTCTTCGATCGCTGATCATTTCAGATGTATTTACCATTCGATCTAAGGCTACCTTAATCCCCGTATCTAGAGAGGGAGCGTCGGGCGATTTTAGATCAACATATTTCGACTCCGATGCTTTCCACATGATCCATGATGTCGAAATATCATGGAGACTGGCCGTACCAAGTGGATAATATTTATTGATCCTCTCACTCCAGGCAGCTTTCGCATGATTCATGCTTTGAGAAAATAATATTCGGCTTTTTTCCGTTTGTTTATTCTCCCGAAAATAATTGCCTTTAACATAAGTCAATTGAGCTTTCGAAATCTCAAGCAAATCAGATCTTCCCAAACCTGCACCACGGGAGGCCATCCATTCGACATCTGTTTTAATTTCTTCTAACCCTCTGGCAAAAACAGCAATGTTTCTCGAATCATTTTTATCCTGTCCGAAAAACAAATTGCGTTCCTGATTTGCAAAATAGACTGACTTTGATGCCCTTCGAAATTCCGACAAATCAGCCTCACCTACTTGCAGTTCAATTTTACGTATAGAGAAATAATCATCTGAATTTCTTGTAACCTGCTCAATTGCGATGTGTTGAGCGTCGCTATCCTTGATCTCACTGGCTATTTCGTATTGATTTTGTGCAAGGAGCAGCTTCGCGTGGTAGACGTCTCCAAACCACCCCTGAGCTGCCGGTTGATTGAAATTTTGTAATTGTTCAACCGCTTGCCGAAGCAATTTTTGTTTCGAAGTTAACAAAGACACTTTGGCCCGTTTTACCTGCCGGATATTCGCAGCTTCAATTTTTGTATCATACGCAATATTTAAGGCAAGATTATAATCGACTAGGGACATTAACCCTTTTCTAAATGAGTCTGAACTCTGCCCAATTAATTCATTTGCATTTTTTTCAGTCTGCTGCAAATGCCTCTTCAATTTTCGTGAAACCACTCTCTGATTCGACGTGGAAAGATTCGATTTCCCTGAACGGTTCTGATGACTTTGATTTTTTGTGTGTTCTGGTACAAGGTTGAGTGGAATATATTGCTTGTGTTTTCCTTTATTTCGATTCGTAGAAGAAGGATGATCGAGCATGGTTGCAGTCTCTCCCTCTTCAATATCTAAAAAGCTATTGATTGTCGCCTGGGAGTTCACTGAAGTGAGTGATTCTCGATGTGGGATTAATTGAGAAGTGGAGGGTATTTGCGACCAGAAAACCAGACCGATCATTGAGCAAACAATAGAAGAACTTATACAGAAATGAAATCGATCGCTCATAAAGGTCCAGAATCGCTTCAAAGAATGAAATCCGATCATTTAAAAGTATCGGAGATGGGGTGAGCAATCCATGCTGTCTGCAACAAGTTAGTCCTTACAGAAGAGTATCGGCATTTACATTTATAAAAAATTCTAAATCAAACGAGTGCCCATGCAATGAGAGCGAGAAGCATTTTTGTCAGTGACATTCGAACTGATACGATGCGATTAATCGGAGACGAATTACACTCTCCAGCCATCAATGGAACTCAACCACATCGGCTCACTCTTTAATAACTTTGCATCCTATCTAGCTACATAATAATAACTTGAAAGCCCCCTCCCAATAACATTACATATCAACTATTCACGGCGTATAGAAAAATCAGTTTGTGAATCATGCTCAAAATTCAGAATTTTTTGAGTTTCCCTCTGGTGTTAGCTCATCCTGGAACTTTACGATCATTCATAAACAAAACTCTCTCCTATTTCCCCATAGTTACATATTTGATTATGGTGATAACATTTGTTATCGTATATAAATCGACGTATTCATCATATTCTTCCTATTCACCTTATATCAACGACAATTTGATACGTGTGTTTTTTATTGCCTGAGAAGTAAGCTGAACCCAACCATCTATTGATTTGACGAGAATAAAAGGATTTGTGATGGCCCCTCTTGGAATAATTTACTCATCGGACTCCAAAATGGAGTCTATTCTCAAACCGCACATACAAGATCAAATCAATTCTTCTCTTAAAACAGTCTCTACACTTTCCTCACTGAAAAATTGTATACAAAACTCACATCCGGCTATTTTATACCTCGATTTGAGAGTTACAAAACTTCCACTTGAAAAAGACAATTATCACGAAGTGCTTTCTTATTTGAGAGAAACGTGTGAATACCCTCTCAAAGTCGTTTCTGTGATAGATCAATTTCTTCCATTGGAATTCGCCGAATCGACTATTTTTTTGACAGACGCTTACCTCGAATATCCACCCGCACCTGAAGAATTTCGAGTTCTCTCCGAAGAATTAAACAAAATCAATGCCACAACAAAACCTTCGACATTACCCAAATCCCGTCAAATTTATGATGGTGACACTCACGTAACAACTTATACACCGGCGATGATTCCCATCATTGATCAGATTTCGAAAATTGCAAAACACAATGTGACACTGCTTCTTGTAGGTGAAACCGGAACAGGTAAAACAACGTTAGCATCGATGATTCATCAACTCTCGCCCAGGAGAACTGAACCTTTTCAAAATATCGCATGTGGTGCACTTCCGTCTGATCTCATAGAAAGCGAGCTTTTTGGGCATTTACGTGGTTCATTTACTGGTGCCGAACGTAGTAAAATTGGTCGTTTTGAAGCAGCTGGGAAGGGGACTTTGCTTTTAGATGAGATCGATATTCTCACTGCGAAAGATCAAGCAAAGCTTCTTAAAGTGATCGAAACGGGACAGTTCGAACCTGTCGGGTCTACTGAATCTCGTCATTCTGAAGCGCGACTCATTGTGGCAGCAAATGTGGAACTTGAAGAACTGACTCAAAATAATAAATTTCGATCAGACTTATATTATCGCTTGAATGTCCTTCAATTTCGATTGCCGGCTTTAAGAGAACGTCCTAACGATATCATCCCGCTTTCGATTGAATTTATCAAAGAATGTTGCAAACTTCACTCGATCAAGATCAATAAAGTTCACCTAAAAGTAATTCAAATGCTGCAGCACTATAGTTGGCCGGGTAATCTGAGAGAGTTAAAAAATCAGATCCAAAGAGCAGTCTTATTTTCAAATCACGGTGAATTGACTACCAATGAATTTTCTCCCAATATTCTCCAAGAAACAATCTCTCTCACTGAAAATGGCTTTCAGTCATCACAGGAGAATACAACATTAGCTGACCAGGTAGCTCTGAACGAAAAATATCTCTTACAAAAGTCTTTGTCAGAGAATGGTTATCGCAAAACAGCAACAGCAAAAGCATTGGGGATTAGTCGAGTTGGACTATACAAAAAAATGCGGAAGTACGGGATGCTTGAGCAAAAGAAACCAACGGTCCAAAATAATCTTCACTCGAAAAATTAGGGCCTAGACCAGCGAATCTGTTGCTTTGATAACAGTTCATAAGATCTGTGGTTTAGGGAATCACACACTCGCCCATCAGAGTGAAAGTTTCTCTCTGATACCACCACCTCTGCGTTTTATTGACCGCCCGTTTGATTCTGGTTTATGACTTGTTGAGAAGTCGTGCTGATGGATTCACCGTATGTCATCGGTTCCAGAATTCCTCCCGGGCTGTGCTCTCGAATCAGAAAATTCCTTAATTCAAGTACCGCTGGTCCGAAGAATAAAATATAAATGGGAGGGGCCATGCAGAAAATCACAGGAAAGAGTAACTTGATACTCGTCTTACTGGAATGCTCCTCTGCACGTTGCCGATACTTACGGCGGACACCATCGGCGAAATCTATTAATGCTGTTGAAACGTTCGTCCCTAATCTCTCCGTTTGAGAGATCATCGAAGAAAGTGCATTTACATCGGGGGCATCTATTCTTCTTGCAAACTGCTTAAGAGCGTCTGACATCGAATTGGCATCTGAGTGACGACGAATGATCTCAAACTCGACAGCGATATCTGGATGAGAAAAACGAACTTCATCTGTAACGCGTTCCAGGGCGGTCCTCAGTGGAACTCCCCCCGTCAAACACATCATAACCAGATCGAGTGCATCGGGCAGCCCTTTTTGAATTCGATGAACTCTACGGTTCGCCTGACTGTGAAGGACGAAACGGGGAAGCCCATAACCAGTACCAGCAACCAATAAACCCACAACCAGGATTATTTGTGGAAGTTTTGATCCCGGATCTGCCAGCACACAACCAATTCCAGTCACTATCAATACCAGCACCACGAGAAGGTTACGTGTTGCCAGATATTCGACAAGAGCCGTTGACCGGTAATAACCGGCCCTTTTGAGATCGAGCTCAATTTTTCCAATGACTTCAGCCGTCTGAGGAATTACGCCCCCCAGTGACCGACTGAAAATTCCCATTTTTGAAGTCTTGTAGTAATTCGAACTCTGAGCATCGAGATCTAGACCTTTCTTCCAGGAACGATGCCCTGCTGCAATTGCATCTCCGATCAAGAAGAATACTAAGCAGACAAGCAGAAAGGTGGCTATCGAAATAATATCAATAAACATAGGTTTCTCTTTTATGTAAATTCTGAATAACGAGCCAGGTGAGCATCATCATCATTCATCTCGAATTAAGTTTTTAATATTCTGTTCTGAGTAGTGCTGATACCCAAAGGATGCCAATCACTTCCAGCACAATCGCGATGAGTAAGAGTATATTTCCAATGGGATCCGTATACAAATTGGAAACGTGATCAGGGAACGCAACCATTAAAATCACAAATGCAACAGGTGCAACCACCGTCATGAGCAATGCGGATGCACGGCCAGCACCTGTCGATGCTTTCATTTGACGACGATAGTTTATTCTATCGCGAATCACTCCTGCCATTCGTTCCAGATTTGCGGGTAGATTACCACCAGTTTTACGATATAGCATTAGCGTCGAAGTCAATATTTTCAGGTCAATCAGTTGAATCCGATTTGAAAGTGACTTCATGACAGAAGGAACTGACATATTCATATCTAACTGCCGGGCACAGCGTCTGAATTCAAAGCTCAAAGGCCCTTTTGCCTCTTCACCCACAATCGTAATAGCCTGTTCTAAACTGGCTCCAGCATGAGTTGAGCGGGCCAGTAAATCAATCATTTCGGGAAGTTCTTCCTGGATCATCTGCATTCTCCTTTTCCTGCGAAAATGCAAAACGATTAAAATGGCAATCATTCCACAAATCATACCGGCAATTCCCGCCAAAGGCTGATCTGAGTAAACAAAAATTGCACCACCGATGGCTAATCCACACGCTACAATCAAGAGAAAAGCAGTGAACGGCGTAAGTTCAGAACCATTTTCGAGAACCAATCGATCAAAACTCTGATCAATTTTCCCAAGGATACTATTCGAGGGCTCCTGGTCAAACACGTTCCGAATTCTTCTCAATCGAGGACGCTTTGCAAAATTTCCAGAATTAGATGTGCCTGCACCAGATATGTCGCGAACAACCAGATAGATCGCCAGAATTGTGACCGTCACTGCCGCAAAACAAATCAATGCTATCGATGAACTGTCCACTACGGGATATCTCCACTCTAATCTAAATAACAAATTTCATAACTTGGAATCATTTCCTTAAGGTCTGAAACTATTTTTTTGCAAATATCTGATCGCTGAGTTTAATTCCAGAAGCTTCCATCCGTTTGAGACAAGCAGGGCGATATCCAGTCGCATAAAATTTGCCTTGTGCATTTCCCTGATCATCAACGCCGGTTTGCTCAAAACCAAAGATATCTTCCACTTTATATTCACCCTGACTGTTCAGAGAAACAATTTCAGATACTTTAGCAATACAACGTTGCCCCCCTTTAAGGCGGGCGACATGCAGAATAATTCCAATTCCGTTTGCGATGTATTGTCGGATGACGGGTAACGGAAGTTCAAAACCGCTCATAGAGACCATCATTTCCAAACGGGCTAATGCATCGCGAGTATCATTTGCATGAATGGTTGTTAAAGATCCTTCATGACCTGTATTCATTGCCTGGAGCATATCTAGTGCTTCAGGCCCTCTTACTTCACCGATAATAATACGATCCGGACGCATACGCAGGCTGTTTTTAACCAGCTGTCTTTGCGAGATTTCCCCCACACCTTCAGTATTATCAATTTTTGTTTCAAGACGCACAACATGTTTATGCTGCAGGATTAACTCAGCCGAATCCTCTATGGTAATCAACCGTTCTTCTCGCGGTATAAAATTAGAAAGTGCATTGAGCAATGTCGTCTTACCGCTACCAGTCCCCCCGGAAATCAGCATACTAATACGGGAATCTACAACTGCCGCCAGAAAATCTACAATCTCCGGAGTCACTGATTTCTTTTCAATCAGATCATCAATCTGTAAAGGAACTGTTCCAAACCTTCGAATGGATAATGAGGGCCCGTTTAAAGCCAGTGGTGGAATGATGGCATTAATTCGTGATCCATCAGGGAGTCGAGCATCGACCATCGGATTGACTTCGTCTATTCTCCGCCCCACACGTGATACGATCCTTTGAATGATCCGCATCAAATGCTGATTATCAGCGAAAATAACATCGGATTCCTCAAGTTGGCCATTTCGTTCAACATGAATTTCATAGGCATGGTTGACGAGGATATCACTGATGGTTGGATCTGCCATCAAATGATCCAAGGGCCCTAAACCAAAAACCTCACTCAGCAGCTCATTCAGTAAGCGTTCACGATCAATACCTTCCAGAACGGAAATATGCTCATCACAAATTTCTATTGCAACAGAACGCACTTCTCCTGATAGCTCTTTTTCTGATATTTGGGCCAACATAGACAGGTCAAGTGAATCAACCAGTTCCTGATGAATTAAAACTTTTTGCTTTTGAAAATGTAGTTCCGCTTCTCTGTTTTCAGGAACAAAACTTTCAGACTCCGCAAAAAGTTTCTTTGTACCAATTGATTCCATGTGCAATCCCAAAATTTCAAAATATTGTTACTTAGGTTGGCATAACAAACATGATCGCGATGATCAATCTCTAGTTGTCATGACGTACTTTGAGCGAAAACCATACCTTGATCGAATCAAAGATGCTTAAATTGCTAAAAATGCCACAGAAACACAACTGCTATGTAACCGAGAACCAGGATCGAGAGATTCTAATTTTGCCGGTTTTACAAACCACTGGCGGGAATAGAAATCTCAGAGGTTTTACGTTTGGTTTGTTTCATAGTCGTAGTTGCTTTATTGGAGGGGATCACTTCTGAAGCAACGGGAGTTTCAATTGCGTCTATCCAGTTTTCGTTTTTGTAAGCACGATTTCCCTTAAAGTGCACAGTATTCAGACTACCCGCACGATAAATATCCATGCTTGATACCTGCTGACTTGGTAAAAAGCCCAGGATATTGGAAAGTGTCAGACGATCACTGGAACGACCCGCCGATACGACTTCGGTATTCTCATTAGGATTACGCAACGCCATGCTTAATACACCATGGCCTTCCACTACTTTTAAAACTTTCCCCTGTTCAGGAGAGACTTCAAGCGTGATGGAATACTCTTCTGACTCACCACTGGATTTCCCGACAGTTTTATGTCCTGGAACAGCGATTTCACCGACGGCCAGAACACGAACTTTTTCCAGGAGGGTGATTGTTGTTTCCGGGATACCATCAGTGGCATGAGATCGAAACAGAACGTCAGCAATCGCGCCAGGGCGAGAGAAACCGGCGACATTCCCAATTTTATGAATGGCTACTGTCACAGCCCTGTTACCTGGTTCCAGAACATCTGAAAGACCGGGTCCCATTCCATTTGCAAATAAATCGACCGTGTGAAAAGGTTGCCCCGCTTTGATCGGACTCTTCAGCACACGTCCCGCAATATACTGAGTGGCCATAATCCTTTGCTTGCCCTTGGAATCGAATTTCTTATCGATTGATTTAGGAGAAATTCTTAAGATGGCAATATCATCCAGCGATAATGTCTGCCCTGGAATCAAATCTCTTGATGCAATGGGTATTGTCATCATCTTTGGCTTTGCAGGATCTTCTGCGATCACCGGTGCACTGGGCTTTTTATGCAGAAACTGTCGCACTGTATAAGCAGCACCTAAACCAAGTAGAATTGCGAAAATCGCTGCGGTCATTGTTCCTGGACTGATTTTTGCCACGTTAACTTCCCTGAAATCTTCGAATATAAAAAATTGTCTTACCTTGCGCAAACAAAACGCCGGTATTTACATTCAATTAATGTTTGATTAGTAGCAACCACTACTAAAATATCACTTTACTCACTCGACGCAGAAATCGTTAAATCAAGTCCCGCGGGTGCGTCACCAGCAGAATCTGTTAGAGAATTTGAATCGACATATTCACTCGTTACACCATTTACGGTGTAGCTATAAGATTGATCAAAACTCTCCAGAGCTACGGCCACATCACCATAATTCTGGACGATGTGATCTCTCAGAGTCGATATGCCTGGAATAATACCAATCACAAGAATGGTAACCATCAGGACAGTCGCAAAAGGAGAAACACTTCCCCTTTGGTCACTCCAAAATTGACGAGCAATTTGCATCCCTAATGTTCCTGACTAAATCAACTCTTCAATGAGAAATTATTTCGAACACCATCATGAGAAGCATCTTACGTGCCAAACAGTTCCCAGATGTCCATAAAAATGTAAAAGAGCCTGTTCCCGAGGGGGCGTCCTCGGGAACAGATTCTGAATTACTCAAGCTACGCTAGAAGTTAACCTTCTGCCGAAGCTGGAATCGTAACACTGATACAGGCTGGCTCAGCAGCAACATTATCTGTGGCAGCATCACAGAAATCGAGCAGGTCGATGTAGATCGAACCAGCTGTACTCGATGTATGCCCAGTTACACCTGAAAAGCTGTAACTCTGATTGATGTTTGAGATAGCTAAAGCAAGGTCACCCAGTTCCTGAACAACTTGATCACGAACGGTGGCCAATCCGACGACAACACCCAAAACGAGGATTGTGCCGATTAACACGAGTTCTGACGAGACAACAAAACCTGCCTCATCATTCCAAAAATTAGTAAGCATGTTCATCCTAACTCCTTATTGATTATGTGAGCCGTTAAAACAGCTCCTTTGAACATTATGATTGAAAAATTAAACAATAATCACTGGAAACGGTTCTCATCCTCAAAGTGCCAAATTTCACTAACACCAGGTTGAGAACTCACCCAAAAACCGATATCGAAACTTAACCTTCAGGTTCAGCGACTACGACAGCGATACAGTGCGCAAAATCACCTGCATTATCTGGTCCGTCACAGAAGTCTAAAAGGTCGATAAAGATAGACCCTGCTGTGCTTGATGAGTGCCCTGTGATTCCAGAGAAAGAATAGCTCTGGTTGCTGTTTGCGAATGCAGCGGCAACGTCTGCCAATTCTGCGATTACCTGATCACGAAGTGTAGTTAACCCGACAATCATACCGAGAACCAACACAGTAGCGATCAGCACTAGTTCTGTTGAAACGACGAAACCATTTTCATCATTCCAAAACTGCTGAAACATCTTCATTCGTACTCCTAACATTAATCAGATGGTTAATGTTTGCTGAATGCACCACATGAACATGTAGTTATTAACATTCGAGCAACTCTAACGCGTCTGCTTACGCCCAGCGCAGACGTTCCAAATTAACAGCAGACGATGTGCCATTTTGACCCACAATGCATATTTTTCGCAATTTCACTCTATAATGAACTTTATGAGCAATAGGGCTAAGAGAAATTTGCGTTACAGTCCCTAAAATCAGTAGCAATCGGCTAATAGGTATGATTCGAGCAAAATTGAGCCGCCCGCAACTCAAAGCAGGGCGATCGCAGACCCTGTATCCAATGGTTAACACTTTGAACACGCATGTAACCTTCGGTGCACAACCTGATTGACATGTTGAAAGCAGCCAGATGTAATCGGATGAGTATCACGATTTTGAGCAAATCGTCTTCAGCTCACTGCAACAGTATTATTGGTCCTGCTGAGATATGTCGACCTGAGAGGGAAATTTCCCTCTCCATAACGCAAGGGCGCGCCCTGCGTGAGATAAAAATGTGTAGCTGCTTTTTATCTCTGATTCAGGCATCGCTTTGATACTGTTGACAAGCCAATGTCCCGCTTTCTTAAGCGTTTCCTCAGGTGGTTGAACCTCTTCTGGTGCCAACGCCCACCACTCCATCGCATGCCCCGTTGCTAAAATCCGCCGCGCGCGAGGAGTAAATGATTTTTCAGATGACAATTCCAGCTTTCTGCCATCCCAATTCTTATCCCAATATCCCTCTTTCGCCTGAGTTTTTACAAGCAAAGCTGTGATGTTTTTCAAATACAGTATAATCTTTTCTCGCCCTTGATCTGTCAGAATGGGGGCTTGTTCATCAACCCTTAACAGCATGACCAAAGCGTGCAATCGATGTTTTCCATAACAAACCCCTTTTGTGGGCTGTTGGCGCATTATCCGCTCTGCAATGAGATCAAAATTAACGAGTTGTCCTTCGGTTGTCATCCAATCTTGAGGGGACTGAAGATACAGGGCAAATACAAGAGTGGACCACTCATATTCCAACTGATTCAAACTGAATGAGCTTAAAGTTTCCTGAATCATCGCCGCCAGGGTCGTTTCCCCATTTGGTGTGACAACAGGGTAGTCGGCAGGGGTCCCCACTTCAGCAAGAGTTGCTAAAGTATGATCTTCATGACTCGAACTTGCCAATCCGTCCTGAACGCGTGGCTTGATTCCATATTGATTTTGAACGAGCAGAGGTTTGGATTTCTCCCCCCATACCTGGTTAAAACTACGATGGTCCAGCAGAATATCACGCATTTCAATCCCTGAAAGAGATTTTGGATCGTCAAAGGTCGCCTCAATCCCCCAGAATCGTAGTGCATGATCCACGTGATTAATACGAGGTGTTGTCCCCCTGAACTGAGGACGCAAACGATAAAGTACACCTGCGAGATCTTCATCCGAAACGATGCTGGGACGATCATAAAGCGGAGTCACTTTAAGAGGATTCAATCGTATTTGCGGTAATTGCTTCTGTTCTTCCCATGAATGAAATCGAACTGCCCCCCAGCCAATGGCTGCACTGACCAATAGAATATGGAACCCGAGATAACAGGCAACACTCAATTTTTTTCGAAACGGTGTCTTGGTCTGCATTAGGGCTGTACCTCGCTCTCTGATTTGTCAGCCGCAGTTTTATTACTGTCTTGTTTCTCTTTCACAGCTGAAATCAGCTTAGGTTCGCGAGTCACGACTATTCCGAGATCATCTTCATAAACTATTTCAAATCCTTTTAATCTGCGAACTTGTTCGTCCAGTTTGACCTGTTTTTCTTTATGAACAATAAACGTGGAAACGTTATACTTTTCTGCCGCCGACTGCCATCCCCGATTCGCTCTTGCGATTCCCAGGTAATCCTTCCAGACACGGGGAGGTGATAAATGCACAGCATTCGTCGTCATAAAAACATTCATTCCAGGCGGGCCATCCCAAACCAACCAGTCGCCCCACCATTGAGGATTCCAAACCTGCCCCTGAGGAGGGTGTAACTTTAAAAATTCTGTTAACTTTCGAGGCGTTCCCTGGCTATAAATTTTGTCTATTTTGCGAGGCGTGCCACCGAAAAGGGGAGTTGCGATATTGGAAAAAGCAAAACCAAACCAAATAATCAAGACACAAAATGCTGTAATTACAGGCGATTTTTTAGCCCAAAACGACATTTTTTCCGATGTTCCCGTAGCCTGGCTTTGCCCTTGCTGTCTCTTTCCAGGCATGACATTCGCCAAATGGGGAACCATGGCATAGACAAAAACTACCGAAAACCAACCAATCATCCGGACGCCAATAATCACTGCCAATGAGAGCAGCCCGACACGCAACACATCTGCTGTTCGGATTGCTTCCCGGCTACGCCGAAAAAGACCCAGCATCAATACCCATGAGGCGCAGAACCAGATTCCTTCCGCATCCCGAAACTCAAGAGGTTCCCACTCCAAAACATCTTTTAAGTTCGGATTTCGTGGAAATGTGAGAGAGTTGATAAACAAATCAATGTGATAGGGATTGAGCAGAGCCCCACAGACAGACAACTCAGTGACCACTAGCCAGCGCCTGACCCATTTGTCACTACAGATTTCAATCAGACTGCGTGTTCGCCAGCCAACTTCGATGACCCTTCCCAGGAATTGCAGACCCAGTATTGCCAGTCCCACAACAAAAGATCCATGTAGATTCGCCCATGCCAGAAAAATCAATGGGATACCGAAATATAATGAAATTAACAACGTTTTTGGTATTTTTTGAGTTTGCTTGAGGGAGTGATCGAGATCGTCTTCAGGCAGTAAATTTGATTTGATGGAATCGTATTTTTCCGACCAGGCCATGATAACGAGTAAAATCGCCACACATAAAGTTCCAAATATTTCCGGCCTGATGATCGCAATCCGACTCGAAGCGATGACCACAAGCAGAAATGAGGCTAATGTACTCACACCAACTCTGCCGGATTTCAGATAGAAGGCGAACCAGAACAGAACATGCGTCGTGAATACAGTCAACGCAAAAATATGTGATAAACCTCGCACTCCCCAAACGCCATTGATTTTGGCAAAAATAATCTGTGAGAGCCAGGCGGCATCGATGCAGCGGACCCCTTCTGCGAGGGAGAGAAAAGGATCGTATTGTGGCAAAGACTGATTCGCTAAAATCCAATCCCCATAGGAAACATGTCCCCAGATGTCCGAGTAAAAAATGTGGACATTGCCAAAATAGAAAAACATTGTCGCAAACCACAGACATGTGATTAATTGCGGCCAGCCCATTGAAAGCAGTTCGCGATGCGAACGCTTCACTTTCACCGAAGTCAAAGATTGTACTGAACCAGGATGGGAATCCACCGACATAACACCTTCCACTCATAAAACGGACGTAACCTCTTATGCTACGTCAAAAATCCAGACTTTTTCTGGCCCATTTGAAAAGATTCAGGAGTAGTCCCGCAAACAATGTTCCAAAGAGACTCGGCTCAAATGTATAGAAGAGCGGACGGCGATGGCACAGCTAAATAAACTGATCAATCTGTAAAGAAGGATGTTTTAAACGGGATACATAGCATCAGAAAGTATTTCGCCTTCAAATTCCACTAGTCTGAGTCCCGGTTTACTGTGGCGTCTCCGAGGCCTTTTGAAGCAAGTCTCATAGAATGAAAGACGCTATAATGAAATAGGATGCGCTTTAGATCTGAATTCCACGAAATGCCAATTGGCCAATCAGGGATGCGGTATCGGTAAAAACTTCTGCCTGAATTTTCAGTTTTCTGGCTTCGCAGATATATTCGGGGATATCATCTGTATAAAACGCCTCTTCCGGAGCGCACTGAATCTTTTCCAAGGCATACTGAAAAATTTCTGGCTCTGGTTTGATGGCGCCTGCTGCATAGGATGTCGCATAATCATCAAAACGCTGGAGTACATCGTATTGATTCCAGATGAATTCAAAATGTGAAACGCAGGTGTTAGACAATAAGACCAATCGATAACCGCTGGACTTTAAAGAATCCAACACCGGAAGAATGGAAGTGTTCAGATCAAAAATATCAGAACCGGCGACGACTAACGCTTCGTAATCGACCGATTGGTCTACTGCTTGTTCAAACCTCTGATGAAACTGAGCGGGAGTTAAGTTTCCCCGTTCGTACTCCCACTGCATTCCGGATTCGATCAGAAGAGCCCGAATTTCACTAGGCGATCGACCACAGAGAAGCCCCATTTGTTCACACATTTTATCATGTGAAAAAAATGCCAGAACATTCCCCATATCAAATAGAAAGGTGCGTATCAAAATTCAGGTCCCTCAGAAATCAGCTATTTGTTCTTTTCATCTGGATCATCCAAGTTGTATGCGACAATGTTCATGATCACAAGTGACTTTAATCCTCGTTGAATTGAATTTTTTTCCCTCAAACACGCATAATTACGCTGATCGGGAACAGAAGAATACACCTCTTATTGACGATAGATGAAAATTTTCTTAAATTGCCTCTAGATAAGAACTTGATGAGAGCTAGTTCCTAGCGCAGTTCTTATCACATTGCGTTCAGGTTTGCCCAGTGTTTCTGAGCTCGTTATCAATCCTGACTGCTTAGTCTGTGGAGAGAATCGATGGATTTTGAAGATCAATCTTCCTACCCCTCAGGGGAACAAGGCAAAGAATGGCCCTGCCTGCGTCAATTTTGTGTGTTTATGGAAAACCGGGTCGGTTATCTAAATCAACTCTTAAAACTGCTTGAAAAATTTGATCTCAGGATCATCGCTTTGAGTACCGTTGACTCAGTGGATGTGGCGATGAGCCGTATTGTCCTCGATAATTACGAGCGGGCTCGTGAAATTTTTGAATTGTCGAATTACACATTCTTCGAAAAAGATTTGATCGGTGTCGAACTGCCTGATGACACTCAGCCTTATATGAAAATTTGTCTCGCATTACTACAGGCAGAGGTGAATATCGATTACACTTACCCACTCCTATACCGGAGACATGGCAGAGGCGCCATTGCACTTTGTGTGGATGATATCGATCTCGGAATCAGAATCCTTACAGAGCAGGGACATCGAATCATTACCGAAAAAGACCTCAAAGACGATGACGAGTATCTGTAGCGGAATGAACAGATCAATCGTTTGAAATTGTCTGTGTTTTTCCCGATTTGGCTGCATCATAAAACGCATAAATCGTTCGAATGATTCTCAAACTCTCGCGACTCGTTAATAATGGATCTCCGTTACCTGCCGCGGCTTGAACCGCTTTTCGTACGGCAGGTGTATAGCCACGCGGCTCAACCGGTTGATCAAATCGATATTTTTTACCATTATGGTTGAGAGTCCATTCCAGATGACGATCCTGAAACGGAACCATTTCCAGCCAACCTTTACTGCCCCAGATTTTGATCATGGATTGATATCCCCGGTTCATAAAATAGCCGGCTGTCAAGGTACCCAAAAAGCCGGCTTCGTAACGAAAAGACAACGCTGCCGAGTCTTCCACGTCAATTGGCTGCCCTCCCACCAACGCAGTGAAGCCCGAGACATCTGTGATGGAAGATTCTGTCAGATACATTGATAAATCGAGCCAGTGAATACCAAGCCACGAAAGAAACCCGCCTCCGGCTCGATCCTTGTGTGCATACCAGCTCTTGTGATAGGCAGGACTTGATAACCGAGTCTGGTCAGCTAGCAATGTCATATCTACACCGTAGATCTTTCCGATCGTACCCTCCTCGATCAATGACTTCGCAAACCGGATTTCCGGATTCGTTCGATTGGCCAGAGCCAGCGTTAAATGCAAATGCTTACTCTCTGCTTTTTGAACCAACGGCTCAAATTGCTGGGCACTCAGACAGGCTGGTTTTTCTGCAAATACATGACAACCCTGTTCTAATGCCAAATTGATCGATTGAGGCGCCTGCCTGGCTTCCATCGTAACCAAAGCAAGATCAACTGTCTGATTCCCAAATAATGTTTCCGGTTTCTGATATACCTGCTTAAGTTTGGAACCAAGTTGGCTTCGGGCTGATTTTTCCTGTTGTCCACTCGGATCAGACAGACAGACATCCTTGACTTCATCGATCTCTTTCAAGGCAGAGAAATAAGCCCCTAAATGGGCACCTGTCTCATTTGTCAGTACTGCTACAGAAATTTGCTTCTTCATCGTCGCTCTCCTACAACCATTATTTTTTGTTTGCCGAATCCGTGTTGAAGCTCAACGTTGCATTTTATGCTGTTTTGTATATTTTATATAACTATATCCATTCTGCTTCCCTTCTACCAGAACCAACTTTGTTCTAGAGAATGAGAGTATTCCCCTGTTTCAGGATCAGTTCGTTGTTAGCAAGCCACCTTGTCGCACCAGGAAAAATTGAACTTATCGAAGTTCCCGAACCCGAACTCTCATCTGTGTCATCGCTACAGTCGGGTCAGGGAGAAATCATCTTTCAGCCAGAAACGACCTGCTTGTGCGGATCTGATTTACCCTATTTTACGGGAAGTGATGAATGGGAAATCGAAATAGGCCACTCATTGCATGAAATGATCGGTACCGTGACGGCAACAAATGGTCAGCGCTGGAAAGCCGGGGACCGCATTCTTGCGGTTCCGGTAATGCAACAAGGACTCTGCGAACGATTTCTTCTGGATGAAACGCGATCCATTCCCATTGCCACCAATATCCCCGAAGAGCATGCATTGATGGCCCAGCCACTAGGTACGGCTCTATTTGCCCTCAAAAAACTTCCAAATCTGTTAGACAAAACTGTCGCTGTGGTCGGGCAGGGGCCCATGGGACAACTCATGAATGCCGCCTTGAGTAATATGGGTGCGCGTGAGATTATTGGAATCGACCTGCTGGAATCCCGCTTAGAAGTCAGCCCCCGCATGGGTGCCACCGCCACCATCTGTAATCGGAACACAGATCCAGTCACAGCACTGCGCGAACGATTGCAGGGCGAGTTACCTGATATTGTCATCGAAGCGGTCGGCCATGCAGATCAACAGTTCAATCTGTGCGTTGATCTCTGCAGGGAAAATGGACGCATTCTTGTGTTTGGCGTCCCTCCTGAAACCATCGATCATGTCCGCTGGCGTGATCTACTCTTCAAAAACATTACCGTCCACACCAGTATCAATCCGGATTTTAAACGAGATTTCCCTCTGGCAATGCAGTGGCTCTCTGAAGGCCGAATTGATGTGACTCCGATTATCACACACCGGTTTCCACTGGCAGACATTCAGCAGGCATTTGATCTGTTCAAAGAACGAAAAGAGGGTGTCATCAAAGTCATTGTTGAATTTCCCTCACTGAATCGCTCATTATAGTTTCAAGTTGGCTCAATAATTTAACAGGTCACTCTTTATGAAACCGAGACAAAGGTCACGCATGATTTTTACTATTCGCCATCTTCACTTTAAGATTTCTGTCTCTGTCTGTTTGTTTCTCAGTGTCTTAATAACGAATTCGATGCAAGGAGCAGAGTCTCCCAATATTATTTATGTGATGGCTGATGACCTGGGATATGGTGATCTGGGTTGTTTTGGACAAAAAGTGATCAAAACTCCCAATATCGATCAATTGGCCAAAGCAGGCATGCGATTCACAAATCACTATTCCGGCCATACTGTTTGTCGTCCTTCTCGACTGGTGTTGTTAACAGGCATGCATACCGGACACACTCCCATCAGTCAGAATGAACAATATTATTTTCCGGAAGGTGCCACCACAGTCACAACGCTTTTAAAAAACTCGGGCTACGCGACAGGCGGCGTCGGAAAATGGGCACTCGGACCGCCGGGATCGACTGGAGTTCCGAGCAAGCAGGGATTTGACTTCTGGTTTGGATATCTTGATCAGGGAAACGCTCATAATTTTTATCCCGAATTTCTCTGGAGTAATGAACAGGAAATTTCTCTACCGGGAAATAAAGTGGGGCAACAGAAAAGAGTCTCTATTGAACGAGAGACCTATTCGCATGATCTTTTAACTCAGGAAGCATTCAACTTCATTAAACGAAATGCAAAGAACCGCTTTTTTCTGCAAGCACATTACACGATTCCTCATGCGAATAATGAAGGAGGTCGTGCCACCGGTGATGGAATGGAAGTTCCCGAATACGGCGAATATGCCAAGCGTGAATGGCCTGCTCCCGAAAAAGGGTTCGCTGCTATGATTTCTCGACTTGACCGTGATCTGGGAACGCTGGTTGCTCTTCTCAAAGAACTGAATCTGGAAAAGAAAACGGTTATCTTTTTCACCTCTGATAATGGCCCACATCAGGAAGGAATGCACCAGGTTGATTTTTTCAATTCCAATGGCGCATTACGCGGCTATAAACGGGACTTGTACGAAGGTGGCATTCGGGTACCGTTGATTGTGAAGTGGCCGGGCAAAGTGCAGGCAGATACGACTTCAGACCACATCAGTGCCTTCTGGGATTTTCTGCCAACCGCCTGTGATCTGGCCGGGATTAAGCCACCTCAAAACATCGACGGAATCTCATATTTACCTGCGATGCTTGGAAAATCCCAACCCGCGCACGACTCCCTGTTTTGGAAATACCGGGGAAAGCTGGCTCTCAGATCGGGTAAATGGAAAGCAGTCCAAACCGGACCACAAAAATCACTCGAGCTCTATAACCTGGACCTTGATATTGGAGAACAGCACAATGTTGCAACGAAACACCCCCAGATTGTGGAGCGGATGCAGCAAAAAATAAAGAAAAGCCAGTCATCTCCCTGAGTTCATAAACCCGGGCAAGTATCGATTCGCTTAAACAAACATTGAATGCTAGATAATTTCATGAATCGGCTCAGTATGCTCGACACCGACCAGTTTTTGATTGAGTCCACCATAAAAGTAAGATAAACGGTTCGGGTCCATTCCCATCTGATTGAGAATTGTTGCATGCAATCGTTTTACATGGAACGGTTTCTCGACGGCCGCTGAGCCCAACTCATCCGTGGCACCAACTGAAGTCCCCCCTTGAATCCCACCACCGGCAGTCCACATGGTAAAGCCATACGAATTGTGATCGCGCCCCGTTCCTTTCGCATATTCTGCAGTGGGCTGTCGTCCAAACTCCCCCCCCCAGACAATCATCGTTTCATCAAATAATCCCCTCGATTTTAAATCTTTTATCAAAGCAGCAATCGGTTGATCCGTATTTCCTGCATGAAAACTGTGGTTTTTGTGCAAATCTCCGTGTGCATCCCAGTTGGAATCGTTATGGTTTCCACCGGAATACAATTGTATAAATCGAACACCTCTCTCAACGAGCCTCCGCGCCAAAAGACAACGTCTGCCAAAATCAGCCGTCCTGGGATTGTTGAGCCCATATAATTCCTGAGTCTGTTTGGTCTCGGTAGCTATGTCTGCCGCTTCGGGAGCATGCTTTTGCATCTTGAAAGCCAATTCATAACTGGCAATTCGAGCTGCCAATTCAGAATTACCGGCACGCGAAGCCTGGTGTTTTTGATTGGCCTCTTTTAATTCATCCAGCAATTCGCGTTGCACGATTTTGCTCATACCTTCCGGTCGACGCAAATCGATCAGAGGTGCCCCCTGAGAACGCATTGTAGTGCCTTGATAAGTCGCTGGCATAAAACCACTCGACCAGTTCTTGGCCCCACTAATCGGGCCACCTGTTGGATCGAGCATCACTACATAACCCGGTAGATTTTCATTTTCCGTTCCCAGTCCGTAATTCAGCCACGAACCTAAGCTGGGAAAACCGCTCAGAATTCTTCCTGAATTCATCATCAGCATAGCCGATCCATGAATAGGAGAATCGGCGGTCATTGATTTCAAAAAAGCAATATCATCAGCGCAGGTAGCCAAATTCGGAAATAAATCGGAAATCCATTGACCTGATTCACCATACTGTTTGAACTTCCATTTCGGACCAACAACACGTCCTTCATTTTTTTCACCCCCGCGCCCCTTGGTTTTTACAGGGATTGTCTTGCCATCCAGACCATAAAGTTTCGGTTTGTAATCAAAGGTATCAACATGGCTTGGTCCACCATACATAAACAGAAAGATGACACTTTTTGCCTTGGGTTTGAAATGCGGATCTTTGGGTGCCAGCGGGTTCTGAAATTTGCTGGATCCATCCGCGGCAACGACCTGGGAATTGAGAAATCCGTCCGCTGACATCATGCCCGTTAATGCCACCGATGCAAAGCCACCTCCGGCTTCCCACAAAAACTCCCGACGTGTGCGACGGCAGAATTGCGCATGCCCCGCTGATTGATTGCCCTGGTTGACTTGAGGGTTTGATGGTTGCTCTAAAGCCATATCCGGTCCTTTTGAAGCTCCAAGACTTATAATACAAACAAAGACACTATCAAATAAATAATTCTAATCCAGATACACAAACTCGTTTCGGTTCAGTATGGTCAAACAGTAGTAGTTCAGTGCCTGTTTTTCTTTAAGAGAATGTTTTTTGATCAAGTTCTCAATCAATCGAACTCCTGCATCAACTTCGCCTTTTAATGGTTGTCGTCCATATGCTAAACGAATCGCGCGTTCCACAAAGGATGCATGCTTTTTATCTACTTCTTCAATAATACGATCAGCTAAATATTCTGCCTGTCGATTCACAAAGCTTCCATTAATCATCCCCAACGCTTGTGCTGGCTGTGTTGTTACAAATCGCACTGCACAGCTACTGTCGGTATCAGCGAAGTCAAAATTAAAGAGCAGGGGCGTAATCAAAGAACGTTTTACGAAAACATAGATGCTCCGTCTTGCTCTTTCTTCCTCGGAAGAATCCAGCCAGCCTTCACCTGGTCTGGATTGCCCCTGTAGCACCTCTTTTGATATCTGAGGATAAATCCCAGGGCCGTACATTTTGAGATTCAAACGACCATTGACCGCCAGTAGGGAATCACGCACCTCTTCAGCACTAAGACGCCTCATATTAAAACGCCAGAACAGATCATTGGCAGGATCAATGGCAGCAGCTTGATCCGAAAACTTTGCGGACATCTGATAAGTATTTGACATCATAATCAGTTTATGAAAGGACTTGAATTTCTGCCCGCTCTTCACAAATTTCAATGCCAGCCAGTCCAGTAATTCAGGGTGTGTCGGTGGCACGCCTAACTGTCCAAAATTATTGGGAGATTGAACAATTCCTCGACCGAAGTGATGTTGCCAGATCCGGTTCACTATCACGCGCGAGGTCAGTAAATTATCTCCATCGGCGATCCACTCTGCCAGAACCCGTCGGCGTCCCGAAGTCTGTTGCTCTTTACGAGCAACTGGAATCAGTGCTTCCGTCTTTCCAAATATCTCTGGAAAACCAGGCTGCACCTTCTCGCCCCGCACATTGGGATTGCCTCTTAACAGCACAAATGTTTCACGCGGTTCTTTGAGACTTCGCCGAACACTGAGTGCCATCTTCCGTGGCGTAGCTTTCTTTCTTTGCTCTTCCAATTGATGCAAGTCTTGCTTTAGCGCCTGATAGACTTTTTTTTGATCTGGCTCCAGGTACTGTTTTAATTTTTCTTTCAGTAGTTTCTCGCGTTGCCGAGTTTCAGAACGTCTTTGATCGACACCCGACATTTTTTTGATTGCCGTCTGTTCCATCTGGTGCATTTTTTTCTTCACATCTATTTTTTGTGCATCGATCCTGGCATGGATCGCCGAAACTTCAGGGGATGTGATATCTGTTTGATTGTAAGAGAGTTGGTCTGAGCGAATTCCATAGGAATTTAAACCATGAAAAAACGCAAGAAAACGGTAATAATCCTCATGGGGGATCGGATCAATTTTATGCTCATGGCAGCGGGCACAATTTAACGTCAGACCTAAAAAAACCTGACTCGTAGTAGAAACAATATCATCCAGCTCATTATAGTAGCTCAGTAACGGGTCGGCGGGTTCGTCATCCCAGAGACCAAGCCGATAATAGCCTGTGGCGATGATTGTCTCATTCGTCACCTGATCCAGTTCATCCCCCGCCAGTTGTTCCTTTATGAATTGGCTGTAAGGCTTATCTTGATTGAATGAGCTGATGACATAATCGCGAAAACGCCAGGCGTTCGGTTTTATTCCATCCCGTTCAAAACTGTTTGTGTCAGCATAACGCACGAGATCCAGCCAGTGACGAGCCCAACGTTCTCCGTAGCGGGGTGATGCCAATAAACGATCGATCAGTTTTTCGTAAGCATCGGGAGAAGGATCATTAATAAACTGATCTACTTCTTCAGGAGTGGGAGGCAACCCTGTCAAATTAAAGTAGGCCCGACGAATCAACTCCCCACGATTTGCGGGTGGAGCAGGGGTTAGACCCTTCGACTCTAACTTAGCGAGAATAAAAGCGTCTATTGGATTCTTCACCCACTGAGTCTGTTTTATGATTGGTGGTGTTTTTTGATGAAGCGGCTGAAAGGCCCAGTGTTTTTTCCACTCTGCGCCCTGCTTGATCCAATTCCGAATGAGGTCAATCTGTTCCTGCTTCAGACGGTCTCCTTCCGGCGGCATCTGTTGACTCTCATCTTTGGAAATGAGTCGTTTTATGATTTCGCTCTTTTCCGGATGCTGGGGAACAACAGCCGTGGCTTCCGATTCCAGTTGCTTGAATGCCAGCTCGCTTTGGTCCAGACGTAAGCCCCCCTCCTGAACATCAGGCCCATGGCAAGAGTAACAATGCTTTGCCAGTAAAGGTTGGATCTGCTGTGTGAAATCAACTACGGGCTTTGCATTCTGCTGAGCAGGCACCCTGTTATTTTCTGCCAATCCCACCGAAGCCAGTTCCAGCCCAGGAAAAAGGATCATTCCCCCAAAAAGCAGTCTTATCAATCCCGTTCTGATTCCGAAGTGATTTGCGCGTAACATACGTGATTTTTCTCTCCCAATGGTGGTGTCATCCATGATTCATTCTTGGCGTGATCATATAGTGGAGATCAATTATGTCTATTGTCGAATACTTCTGTTACGAATGTCAATTCAACAATTAAGAACCCTAAGTTATTTCCTGTACTTGACCTTGCGATCATCAACTCCTGGGATCAGATTGATGGTTCCAAAGTAGTCTGTCTGTTAATTGACTGATTATGCTATAATAATTAGTGCCTGTAAGTACAGACGCGATTATCGACTGGCAGTAGTTTATCATCTGAGGAGAATTCACAGGATGAATCGATTGCTTCCTCCTTTCTCAGGACGAATTGACTTGAGTAATATGCATGCCAGAATTCTTCTATGCGTAGGTATATTATTTATAACACCTTGTGCTTATCTCCTGTCAGATGATCAGGGTCATCTGAACGACGCGCATCAACAATTGGCATTGCTCGATCCACCAGCCAACAAAGAAGTTCCCGACCAGTCGGAACCGGAAAATGATCATTCTGACGAGCGAGAAGCACTCATTCACCGGATTTATCGAAACCGAAGACTGCGAATGCAGCTGGAACGTGCTGAGCAAAAATTCCGTGATCAAGAATTTACGGAAGGAGCTTTGCAGTTGGAAAAACTCCTGGATCATCAGGAAGACTATTTCTTATGGCCCGATGACCAGACCCGTCCTTCTAATTTTCGACAACGTACACGCAAACTGTTTTCATCTGCTTCGCCTCGTACACTTTCAAATTATGAAAGAATTTCCGGTCCACAGGCAAACTGGCTTCTGGAACTTGCCAGAGAGAATAATGATCTCAGAATGTACGAACATCTGTCATTGCAATTTTTCCCGCTACGTTCCGGTTTTGAGGCTTTGAACTATTTAGCCGACCATTATATGGAGCAGGGTAACTTCGAATTCGCAGCCCGATACTGGGATCTTTTGCTGGATAGTCGAATCCATAAGTCGAGGATGAAACCCGTCCACTTTCTGAAAGCAGCCGTTGCCTATCAGCAATCGAACCAACGGGGAAAAGTCGCAAAAATTCTGACATCGCATGGAAAAATGGCTGTCACTTTTTCCGGAACGAAAATGGGGCTCTCACAAGCCATTCAGACAATGGACGCCTCTTTAAAGCAGATTCCGCTTCAGCCGAATCCTGGTTGGCTGCTTTCACAGGGAAACGCGCAGCGAAACCAGTCAACTAATGCCAGCCTACCATATCTGAATCCTCGCTGGAGTCATCCTATTGCTCGGACAAAACATCCCGATCCACTGGCCTCACTCAAAAAATGGGAAAACAAACAAAATAATGCGAACCTCTCAACAGCAGTTGCAAACATCCCGATTGCCGTTGGTAATCAGGTAATATACCGTGACTTCGAAGGAATCAGAGCAGTTGACATTGATTCCGGAAAGACTTCCTGGCTCTTCAATAGTAGAGGTAGCCTCAATAGTTTGATTGACGGTGTTGCAAATCGAATCCGTTCTCACGCAACGTATTCACAAAACCTGCCTCTCGATAAATTCTACAATTATGGTTCTATCTATGGTTCACTTACCAGTAATGGACAGTATGTCTTTGCCATCGATTATCTCCCGGATTTAACGCCACAAACACCTCAACAACTTAATCTGGGTCTTCGTCGTAATACGACTCACTACCCACTTGTTTCCCGGAGAGGGAATCGGCTGATTGCTCTGCCGGTCCAACAATTCAAAGACCAATCAAATAACAGCAAATCAAGCAATGACTCATCCAAGTCTCAGAAAAAGCTCTCACTCAAAGCAGAGCCCGTCTGGGATATTGATGGTTATTATTTCCTGGGAGCACCACTACCTGTTGGTAACCTGATCTATGTGGTTGCCGAACATGATAGTCAAATTTCGCTGTTATGCATCAACCCACAAAATGGCAACATCCACTGGAAACAGGGGATTGCTTATGTCAACCAGCCCATTCGCTCAGATCGAAACCGTTCTTATCGGCAATGTCCGCTTGCCAGCAGCCAGGGAATCATCGTCTGCACAACACAAATTGACACACTGGTTGCGGTGGATGCTACAAATGGTGACTTGCTCTGGAATTATTATTACGGCGAAGGAAACAGCTATCGCAGAATTTCACAAAAACGGTATTACAGTCCTGTTTCCTTTGGACATCCTGGTTTAACCAGCACACCTGTCATTGATCAACAGCGCATTTACTATCTGCCCAGTGGATCGCCTTATATCCACTGTATCGATTTGAACTCCGGTCTTCCCCTCTGGAATGAAGTGCCTCGAGAAGACGGAGAGTACATCGCTGCCGTCGTTGACGAGACGGTTCTGGTGGTTGGCTCTGATTACTGTCGTGGTCGTCATATTCAAGATGGCAGGGAGCTATGGCATCTGCAAGTGGGACCTGCCGCAGGTAAGGGTTTTCTGTCTAATGAAAATTATCTGCTGCCAATTAAAGCGGGAAGCGTACTCAGTATTCACATCCCAACAGGATCAGAATCCGGGTTTAATCTCAGCAATGCGACACAAATTTCAGAGATTTTGAACCGTGAATTCAAACAAAAACTAGAGCAGGGAGCGGAATATGTATTTCAAGCCATCTCTGAAGATCATCAGAGCTCAAAAAAAACCGTTTCTCAACATCATTGGTCTCCAGGAAATATTATCTCACATCAGGGACAAATTATTTCACTGGGGCTCTGGCAGATTGATTCTTTTGCACAAGCTGAAGTATTGTTGACCAGTCTGTCACAAGATCAAAGCCCGTCCTTAAACTCTGCTGAAAAACAGAATAGCCAATTACTGAAAGCGGAACTGGAACTCGCACTTGGTAATCTTGAAAGTGCACAACTCAAACTGGAATCTTTACTGTCGGCGAAAATATCAACCTCGGTTAAAAATCGGTCTGAGTCACTATTACGTGAATTGCTCTATGCTGAATTAAACAAGCCAAACCAATACGAACCTCCCCTCTTTGCAAAACTAGAAGTTCTCGCCACAACTCCGCTGGAACGTGGCCGTTTCTTGTCTCGTAAGTCAAAATATCTGCTGCAACAACAAGATTACGCGGGATTAATTGAGATCGCAGAAGAATTTAAAAAAATAGAAATTAACCAACCATTGGCAATAGCAGGCGATGCCCACCATCTGGTCACGGTAAACAGTCTCATCGCCGGACTGATGGAAAAAGTCACCAACAGGGCTGATCGCAATGCACAAGAAACAGTCAATTCCATTATTACCAGCGACCAGCAGGCTGCTCTCAAAGAAGGCACCGTGATTGCCTTGCAATCATTTTTGGATACCTATGACAGTTGGAGCCAGGCGGTAGAAGTTCGCAGTACTCTGGCTGAAAAGTTGATCCAACAGGGACAGAACCAAAAGGCTGAATTTTTATTACTGGAAAACCGTCTCCACCCTGACCAGAACATTGCCGCCCCCGCAACCAGACAGTTACTCGAATTATGGGAGGCAACAGGTCTACCTCATGAGGCGGCTTCTCTATTAAGAGAAATTCAGGAAAAATTCTCGGATATCTCAGTCGATTCCAATAGAACGGGAGCACAATATGTCAATCAGTTTGATCGCGCGTCCCAAACCTGGACCGTATTTCAATCAATGCAACCACTGAAACAAGCCGTTTCACATGTTTCTATCAGGCAAAGTGACCTGGGAGCTTCCACACCGGAAATCAAAAAAACCTATAAAAACTACGAACGAAAATTTCTACCACCACCGGATATTTCTCAGCTCCTGTTGAAATCAGGAGGGATTCTCAATGTCATCAACAAACATGTAGGACAAAATATTGGAAAAATTGAAGTTTCCGACCGAATTTCTTATCCCTATCATTCTCAGAATACACGTGTAGGACATTTCATTCCTCTGGGCAGTAGCCGCAAAATCCATGGTGTCTCGTTACTGCAATTGCAGGATCAAATTTCAAAACCACTCTGGACGGCAGAATTTGACGATTTAAATAATTCGCAATCACTCTTTTATGTCGGGCCTTCCGGTCCACGTGTCTGTATCTTCCAGTGGGATAACCGACTATTCGGTTTGGATCCCGCAACGGGAAAAATCTTATGGGAACGCAAAAACATCCCCTCCAAGTCCGGTTTTTTGAGCGATTCCAGCAAAGGCTTGATTGGAGACCAGAAAGCTGTGGTTGCCTTCAATATCAACCGCACAAACTATGATGTCTATAGCTCCATCACAGGAGAACTGATTCGAAAAGGCGAGCTGGATTTAAACAGCCGCTCCCGACACGTCTTCGGCAGAAAACTTTTTTATCAAACAACATCGACAACGGAAAAACGCGTACGCCTGTGGGATCCACTGACAGACAGTTTCCTGCTTGATGAGCCTGTTTTGAATTCGGGATTTTCAACAAAAATTTCCTCTACAGAACTGGCCATTTTACTGCCTTCCAATCGGCTGCGCGTATTAAATGTTGAAACAGGGGAAACTATCGTCGAAACAACCATACCCGATGAGAACCTCAAGAATCTGAATAAATTCATTGGCTTTTCAGACAGTAATCGATATTACTTTAACTTTTCTTACACAAAACCACGTAGTCATTCTCCACGCAATGATTTTTTTGTCAGCGACTCTTTTTTGAATGTAGTACATGTCGATAATGATGTAATCAGCATTGACAAAAAGTCTGGAAAAATGCTCTGGAGTCGCAACCTGCCAAAAAGGTCCTGGATCAATACTTCTCAATATCAACTACCGTTTTTGATTTTCATGAGTAAAATTCGTACTGAATCCAAGACCAGAAGCTACTCCTTACTATTCGAGGTTCTCGACGCCAAAACGGGCAACACCATCGGCATGAAAGACAACATCATTAAAGACACGATTCTGCAATTGCACTTTGATCCCCGGTTCAAAAAAATCATTCTACGGGCGATGAATAGTGCCATCGAACTCGATTTTAATGATCAGCCAAAATCACTAAACAAGATCTTCGACGCACCGCTCTAACTCTGTAACGAAATCGCTTGACCTGAACCTGCCTGAGGCCTAGTCTGTCTAAAAGAGAAATCAGCGGCTGTCGTATAATGGTATTACCCCAGCTTCCCAAGCTGGAGACGAGGGTTCGATTCCCTTCAGCCGCTCTCCTGTCTTTTCCCACGCAATTCTGAATGATTTAAGCTAGCTCTTGACCTGCTGTGTCATCCCAGAACGAATCTGTTCAAGTTGTTTTGAAACGGAAGAGAAGGGGACTTCGTGAGGCAGTTTTTCGGTGCTGGCGGCAATCGCAGATGCGACTCCAGCAGCTTCACCCATGGCAACAGCATTGCCTGTGACACGGTAACTGCTGTGTGCGATAAAATCACCGCTGATACATCGCCCGGCCATCATCAAGCCGGTCACATCGCGGGCAATTAATGCCCGCAAAGGAATATCATAAGGCTTTGACTTGAATGGTTTCTTTTCTATTGCCTTGGTCTTATCAGGATTGGTGGAATGCACGTCGATACCAAATCGGACGTGGCAAATGGCATCGTCAAAACGAGTACCATTTTTCAGATCTTCGCTTGTGACATGATAACGCCCTCTGATACGTCGACCTTCCCGCGTCCCAATGTGTTCGCCCGTTGCTACGATTTCGAGATTCGTCCAGGGACCACCCAGTTTTCTCAAGCTGTTCACCAGCTTATGAACTTCCCGTCGTGCCTGCAAAGTCGCATCGGTGACATGTGCTGCATCAATGGAAAGAGTACCATACTCATGATTGGCCATCATTGCATATAACCCATCACGCACACGAAAAATCGTTGGACCACCATAGGAGGGATCAACGCCCGCTTTTTGAAATTCGGCTAACAGATTCTTCTTGGGGTTCCCCAGTTTGCGAGGTTCCGCATCTCCACGGATGAACTGCGCAATCCCATCTGTCGTGACTCCTGTAAGCAATACCATCAGACTCATTGGTTGTGTGAGACCGGTTCCAGGCTGGCCGAATTCATAACTACAGCCCGCTTGTGCAGCCAGGTCACCATCACCCGAACAATCAATAAATGATTTCGCCCGCCAGGCTTGTCGACCAGATTTGGATTCCGTCACAATGACAGATAATCGATTATTAATATCAGTCACAGCCCCCACGACCCTCGTATGCAACTGAATTTTGACTCCGGCTTCTAATAAAAGATCTTCTAAAAGCAATTTCGTTTTTTCAGTATCGAACGCGACTGACCCGTTCGGCAATGTATTGCTGGCATTTCGTTCTTCGAGTTGATTGAGAATTTCACGCATGATCCCCGGCTTATTCTGGGCATCAATAATGAGTGTTAAAGCACCCGCTGTCCAGACGCCTCCCACACAACCATTCACTTCGAGCAGTCGGGTTTTGGCACCACTCCGCGCTGAAGCAAGCGCGGCTGCCACTCCCGCGGGCCCACCTCCACATACAATGACTTCATCTTCTTCCACAATGGGAATATTCCGGGCTGCTTCATGAAAAACCTTGCCATCCGGAGAAATCCAGCCGTTCGTTCGAACATGTTGAGCTGTCGAATTCCATACGGATTGCCCCCCTCCATCAAGAAGCAGCGCATTAGAAGGCCGCGTAATACCATCTGCTACAGGATCTTTTGCAGAGGCAATATTTCCCCCTGTCATCAACGCAGCTGTGCTGCCAGCAAGGTATTTCCCGAATTTTCGACGGTCTATATTTTTATTAGACATGCATGGCTCCTCTTGCTGTTTTGATCTGAAATCTCCGCAGACTGACAATTGACTCAGCCATTCAATCGTTTTTGGATCTCAGTCACGACATCGTCTATAGGAATTCGCACCTGTTCCAGCGTATCACGATCACGTAAGGTCACACAATTATCCTGCTCGGTCTCCCCATCCACTGTCAAGCAGAAAGGTGTTCCAATTTCGTCCTGACGTCGATAACGGCGTCCAATTGCCCCCTGCTGATCATAAACAGCTTGAACCCCGGCTGACTTCAAACGCTGATAGATTGATGAAGCGACTTCAGGCATTCCCGCTTTTTTGATCAGAGGAAAGACTGCCGCTTTTACCGGAGCCAGTTTGGGGTGAAATCGCATTACCGTTCGGGTGTGCATTTTTCCCTTTTCATCGGGCTGTTCATCTTCGTAATAGGCTTCGCAAAGAAAGGCCAGCGTGGCCCGGTCCGCACCCGCGGCTGGTTCAATCACATGGGGAATAAATCGTTCACGTGACTGATCATCAAAGTAAGTCAGGTCTTTCCCGCTCCCTTTATATTTGGGCTGACCATGTTCATTCTTTTCGACCACCAGTTGATCGCCTTCGCGAACCAACTTGCCTTCCATATGAGAACGCAAATCGAAATCACCACGATGCGCCACCCCTTCCAGTTCCCCATATTCATCCTCTTCCATGAAGGGAAACGCATACTCAAGATCCGCTGTTCCCACAGAGTAATGGGCCAGTTCCTCCGGTGTGTGGTCACGAAGAATCAGATTTTCCGTCGCAATTCCATGATTAATATACCAGTTGTATCGGCGGTCGCGCCAATACTGATACCATTCAAATGACTCATCGGGATGACAGAAAAATTCCATCTCCATCTGCTCGAATTCACGAGAACGGAAGATATAGTTGCGCGGCGTAATTTCATTTCGGAAACTTTTTCCAATCTGTGCAACTCCAAACGGAATTTTCACGCGGCCACTGTCAATCACATTTTTAAAGTTTACGAACATCCCTTGCGCCGTTTCAGGTCGCAAAAAGGCCGTGCCTTCTTCACCTGCTAACGCACCGATGATCGTTTTAAACATCAGATTAAACTCACGCGGTTCCGTCAGTTCCCCTCCCGTTTCAGGACACCGTGCCTCCAACTTCCCTTCAGCAGGAATATCGGCTTCTTTCAGCATTTTACTGTATTCCATCAGATTACAGACTGTAATCTGTGGCGTTTCGCTGGCATCCAACCCTTGGGCTTTTTCATATTCTGCAAGTGCTTTTTCCAGGCGTTTGCGTTTCGTTTTTGAAAGTCCCTCTTCTCCAATATCCGCCATGTAAGTCTCGCAGGCTACCGGAGAATTATCCGATGCATATGCAACGGCCACGGAAACATGATCAACCCGATAACGAGCCTTCGACTCTTTGGAATCGACCATAAAATCATGAAACAAATCAAAATGCCCTGAACTTTTCCAGACACTGGGATGCATAATGATTGTCGTCTCAACGCCTGTCATGCCGAAGGGCTTGGGAGCGCCTTCTGGAGCGACCAGCTCATTATGTGTGGTAATCATGTCAGACCACCAGGCCTCCCTGACATTACGTTTGAGCTCAACACCTAAAGGACCATAATCCCAAAAACCCTGAAGCCCACCATAGATTTCTGAAGACTGAAAAATGAACCCACGCCGTTTACACAACGCAACAATTTTCTCCATCTCTTTTTTCATTGAATTGGTCTTTCAAGCTCGTTTGTCAATGACACTTTAATATATGTGATAATTTTAATTGGAACCGAATCTCAATCAAAAATCTGTCGTTAATGAAATTTTCCCAGATTCGTGATCATATTCAGGAACAGCGGTAATCAGACCACGCTGAGAACATAATCGAATATCCTCTTCAAAGCCACGCCGAATTAGATTTCGACCTCCCAAACTGGCACGCACCGCTGACAGCAACCCGTTTTCAACCGAATCCTGTGACTGGTAATAGTCCACAACGATACGGGTCGAATCATCCATCACAAGTTCCTGATCCGTCAACTTCTGTAATTCGGCAGCAATCGCACCGGCACACAAACAATCTTCACCCGTCACACTTCCGTCGGTCCCGGCACAAACCAGATATATTATTCCATCAGAAATGCTGAGTGCTTTCACGATGGCATCCAGATTGATCAAAGAGCCAATCAAAATCCGCGATGCCTGCAAAGCATGTTTCAGAGCCCGCGTTCCATTACTGGTTGTAAAAATAATATTTTTCCCCGCTACGATTTCGGCAGAGTAACGGGCAGGCGAGTTGTCCAGGTCAAACCCTTCGATCAATACGCCCTTTCGCTCGCCTCCCAGCAGAATCTGATCTCCTTCTGCTTGACTGATCTCTACAGCAATTTGACGTGCTTCTTCCACAGTTTCGCAGGGAATAACGGCCTTGGCTCCTGAATTTAAAGCGTACGTAATCGTGGAAGACGCACGTAGAATATCCAGGATCACTGCAACGCTTCCTGAAAAGTCCTCAGGTTCTGACAGTAAAGGTAATAAGCAGGTTCGAATCTCAGTAGGCATGGTTTATTAACGATGACATTCAATCTTGGGTTTCGCGGAAAATTGGCTCATCGAGCTTTATCTGAAATATCCTTTCGACACCAGGCACCATCCCAGCGGATGCATTTAACCGCCTGATAAGCTTTCAGCTTCGCCTGACCGATCGTCTCTCCAATCGCTGTCACTCCCAGAACCCGACCACCGTCAGTAACAATTTCATCATCTCGAATCGTCGTTCCTGCATGAAACACTTTTGTATCTTCCAGTTTCGCCGCTTCATTCAGACCACGAATCACCTTACCCTTTTCATAGTCCCCCGGATAACCCTCTGATGCCATTACAACACAAATTGCCGGACGCTCATCCCATTCCAGAGGCTCAATGCTACCCAGACGCTCTTCAGCTGCAGCCAGTAACAACTGGGCTAAATCTGTCTTAAGCCGCATCAAGACAGGCTGCGCTTCCGGATCACCAAAACGAACATTGAATTCCAGTACTTTGGGCCCCTGATTCGTAATCATCAGACCGGCGTAAAGAACCCCATTAAAGGGACGTTCTTCTGTTTTCATCACATTGACCATCGGAACCAGGATCTTTTCAATAATCTCGTCCATCAGTTCTTCTGTCACCAGTGGAGCAGGGCTGTAAGCTCCCATTCCACCAGTATTAGGGCCCAAATCACCATCATAGGCCGCCTTGTGATCCTGTGAAGTTTCCAAGGGTATAATCGTATCCCCACTGACGATAGCCAGAATACTGACTTCCTGACCAATCAGTTTTTCTTCAATAATCACCGTTTCGCCCGCGTCACCAAACTCTTTTGTCCTCATCAATGACTGAATGGCATCACGTGCTTCTTGCTTGGTATCACAAATCAGGACACCTTTACCCGCTGCCAGACCATCTGCTTTGATGACCAGTGGCTGTTCTTCGCGTTCTTCCAGAAAGCCTTCGGCTGCTTCAAAGTTGGAAAAAGTTTCTGACTTCGCGGTCGGAACGTTCGCTTTCCACATCATTTGCTTTGCAAACGATTTACTTCCTTCCAGTTCCGCTGCCGCTTTGGAAGGCCCAAAAACGGCAACACCCGCCTCACGTAAAGCATCGGCCATGCCGGCTACCAAAGGAACTTCAGGACCGACAATCGCCAACTGAATCGATTCTTCTTTGGCAAACGCCAACATCCGTGGAATATCTGAAACATCGATAGCGACATTGGTCGCATCAATCTGTGTCCCCGCATTGCCCGGAGCACAAAAGACCTGGCTGACGCTTTTAGACTCGGCCAGTTTACTAACCAGGGCGTGTTCGCGGCCTCCCTGACCAATCACTAAAACTTTCATCGTGTATGTTACCTGCTTGCTATTTATATTCTATTATGTTCAGGGCATTCATTTTCAACGAATTGCACATTCCAACGAAAATGGAGTATATCAGCACTGTTTTGCCCCTAGTAGCATCGCTCAACGAATTTTACATTTTGATACTAAAAAGCTGATTCCTGTCTCAGGTTTATCAGTAATTTAGTTGATTTCAAATCTAACCTGTTTCTGTTAATTGCTAAGCCAAATCGAATTTTCTCAGCAGTTGGACGAAATCAACCTGAGAGCTTATAATGGCTGATTCAATCAACGACTCCACGCCGATTTTTTTCTGAATCCGCTCGACATGAACCACATCAGGCAAATGGCTGTCGTCCTAGATGATTGAGTGCTCTCACAAATGACTCTGAGATTTTTTCTCAAGTCATTTCCGGTCGTAATTGACTTAAAGTGTATGTAATTAAAGACTTTTTAACTTTCAGCTAACTGGAGATTTCAACGTGTTTGATACTGTTGCCGTTCTTGGTGCCACGGGGGCCGTTGGGAACATCATGCGGAAACTTCTGGAAGAACGTAACTACCAGGCCAAACAATTCCGCTTTCTGGCGTCTGCCCGATCCGCTGGTAAAACACTGGAATTCCAAGGTAAAACCTACTCACTGGAAGAATTAACCCATGATTCGTTCAAAGAAGTAGATCTTGTCATTTCATCGACTCCCGATGAGATCGCAGCAGAATTCCTGCCATCAGCGGTTGAATCGGGCGCGATTGTGATTGATGAATCTGGCCATTGGCGGATGAAACCGGATGTGGCGTTAGTCATTCCCGAAATCAATCCTCAAGCAGCCCTCGATGCGAAAGGAATTATTGCCAGCCCCAACTGTTCGACAACACAAATGGTCATGGCCCTCAAACCACTGCACGACGCCTCTCCCATTCGTCGAGTGATAGTCAGTACCTATCAGGCGACCAGTGGAGCAGGAGTTGTCGGCACCAGCGACCTGATGGAAGGTACACAGGCCCATCTGGATGGTAGAGACTTTGCGTACCAGACCTTTCAGCACCCTATCGCCTTCAACGCAATTCCGCAGATTGGAAGTGAGAAAGAAGACGGATACACCAGCGAAGAAATGAAAATGGTGTACGAAACCCGTAAGATTCTCGGAGACGATTCGATTCTAATCAATCCCACCTGCGTACGAATACCCGTTGCCAATTGTCACAGTGAAACAATCACAGTCGAAACAGAACGACCGATCTCACCCGAAGAAGCCCGCCAGTTATTTGAAGATTTCCCCGGAATTACTGTTGTGGATGACCTGAAAAACCTTTCGTATCCACTCCCTTCCAGCTGTGATGGCAGTGATGAAGTTTATATCGGTCGCATCCGCCGAGATATCTCTCATTCGAATGGACTCAGTTTCTGGTGCGTCAGTGATAATCTACGCAAAGGCGCTGCCACAAATGCCGTTCAAATAGCAGAGCTGCTCGCAAAACATAAAGCCGAGACTTAAATAAGTGACTCGACTTTTCCCTGAGTTAGATTTCTTATTTTTTGACATCCGGCTGTCAGCACACGTTCTACACGTTCAAAATGTAAAGGCAACACAATGACTGAATTCCACTATCAGGATGGCGAACTGTTCTGTGAAAACGTTTCTGTCACCCAATTGGCAGAAGAATATGGCACCCCGCTTTGGGTCTATTCAAAATCAGCTTTTCTGGGTCGACTGAAAGAAATTCAGGATGCATTTGCAGAAGTAGATCCTGTAATCTGCTATTCCGTCAAAGCCAACGGAAATTTGAGCCTTCTCAAAACGATGAATGATGCCGGCAGCAGCTTTGATGTCGTTTCAGGGGGTGAACTCTTTCGAGTACAGCAGGCTGGGGCCGATACCTCACGTGTGGTGTTCGCCGGAGTCGGAAAAACTGACGAAGAGATCCGCCAGGCATTGAAAGCGGATATCTTAATGTTCGATGTAGAAAGTGAAGCTGAACTCGACGCCATCGCCTTCAACGCCCGGGAACTGGGATGTATCGGTCGGGTTGCTTTGCGCCTGAATCCCGATATTGATGCAAAAACCCATCACAAAACCACCACCGGAAAAAAGGGTAACAAATTTGGCATGGACATCGAACGGGCCACAGAATTGGCCGACAAAGTCCTGAAAGATGAAAGGCTGGAACTCACTGGAATTCACATGCATCTGGGCTCGCCCATTCTTTCAACCGACCCTTATGCTAAGGCGGTAATAAAAGGGGCAGAAGTCATCAGGCAACTGCGTGAAAAAGGACATAACACCAATTGGTTGAATCTCGGAGGCGGATTTGGAATCAGTTATAAAACTGATGAAGGCCCTTCTGCCCAGACTTACGCAGATGTCATTGTGCCCACGATTAAAGAAATCGGCTGCCGTCTGGCATTAGAACCAGGACGCTTTATCGCCGGAAATTCCGGTGTTTTAATCAGCCAGATTGTATTCACCAAACGGGAAGGGGGGAAACTGTTCTACATTCAGGATGGTGGCATGACAGATCTCGTTCGTCCTGCAATGTACGACTCGTATCATCGGGTCTGGCCAGTGAAACCAGAAGTACCTCTTCCCTTTGATTGCGAAGGGGAAATCGAAGGATGTGAGCCTGCTGATGTTGTCGGTCCTGTCTGCGAATCCTGCGATTATTTCGCCAAAGACCGCTATCTGCCGCCCATGAAACGCGGAGACTATCTCTGTACATTTAGCGCCGGTGCATACGGCTCTGTCATGAGCAGTAATTACAATGCCCGACCTCGCAGTGCAGAAGTCCTGGTGGATGGTAGTAATTATCAGGTAATTCGCAGGCGTGAAACCTATGAGGAACTGATCGCTTTAGAACAATCCTGACTTAACTACCATTAAGCAATACCGGCACATCCTATGTTCAGAAGACCAGTCCTCAAAGGTAGGATTATAACAATTATCAGGTTCGTGCCCGCTTTAATGCATTGAGAGCTGGAAAGATATGGCTATCCGCTTTGTTCGATTGACCGGTTCTCTCTGTAAGAAACGATGATAATTGATACGGGAACGACTTTTTAAGAATATGTCCATTCGAATACCTTGCACTGTATTTCTGCAAAGACTTGAAACGAATTAATTGAATTCTGTTGTTTTGGGCAAGGTGATAAGAATAGTATATTAAGACTGTTTCTATCAATTTCATTGAGAGATATTCTATCTATCGAGCAGGCAGGACTTTCGGGGTCCGGTCTTTCAACAGATAGTCCTAACTGAATAGCCGACAACCAAGACGACACGGAGTCGACTGAATGTCTTTAAACAATCGGATCCTGGCATTTTTTGCGCTGGTATTTCTCTGCGCCATAAGCACGCCAACACGCGCCTGGGCACAAGAAAAAATACCGCCTAAAATTCAGGAATCCAATTCTCTGTTAAATCTTTCTGCTGACGACTTGCTGTTATCCAAACCCGAGACTCCCGAACAACTGTTGCAGGCCGTGATCCAACTGACAGACCTGGGTCAGGCTGCTTCCGCCAAGCCATATCTTGAGCAACTGATTAAAGCAAATATCGACAATGAAACAGTTTTAAAACTCCGCGATAAACATGGTCCAGCTGCGTTTCTTGGATTGGCTAATAACAAAACTCTGCAACCGGAATCCATTACGCTGCTTAAAAAAATGGAAACCACCTTTCGTGCTTATGCCACAGACCCTGCCCGCATTGATGGTTTAATCAATGATCTGGCAGGTTCTTCCACAAAGCGCAATATTGCCATCATTGAACTGAAATCGGCAGGTGAAATTGTTGCACATCCCATTCTCAGGAAATTGAGTCAAAACGATGACCCCGGTATGAATGACGAGCTGGCATTTGCACTGACTCAATTAGGGCCACCTGTCGTTCAACCTTTAATTGCCGCGCTCCGTTCCCCGACGGAAAAGATCCGAAAAATTGCGGCAGACGTTTTGGGCGATATTGGAGATCCGTCAGCCGCACTTTATCTCTGGAATCCGGCGTTCTCGCAAAACCAACCACAAAGTGTTCAACGAGCAGCCCGCATGGCGCTGGAAAAAATTCATAAGAAAAACCCACGTAAACTCAAAGAACTCAACCCCCACAGTGCGCAATTGCAATTGATAAACGCAGCTCTGCACCTTTACCAGACACATGAAGACAAATCAGAGAAACAGAAGATCTGGACCTGGGATTTAAAAGAACAGACGATTGTTCAAAAAGAACTACCAACTCAGGAAATCAATTTGATAAGAGGCCTGAGACTCGCAAAAGAAGCACTTGAAATGTCACCCGATCGTCAGGATGTCCAGACACTCTATCTGGCTATGGCTCTCGCGATGGAGGCCTATTATGCAGGCTGGAACAATCCACTCCCGGAAGGACAGGGGACGGCATTTAATCTGGCGCTGCTGTCAGGACCAAAGGCAGTCAGTCGGGTTTTGGCTTTGGCTATGAAGCAGGGTCACACTCCCAGTGCCATTGCTGCCTTAAAAGCTTTGGGACAAATTGGCTCGCGGACTTTACTCTACGAGCAACTGGATAAACACTCTTCCGTGATCGCCGCTTTGAATTATCCTGATCGCCGCGTTCAATTTTCTGCAGCAACAACTATCATGCAGCTTGATCCTGTGAAACCGTTCCCCGGTGCAACACGAGTGATATCAATTCTTTCCCGTTCATTAATGGGTGAAGGGTCTCAGGCAGCAATCGTGGTTGATTCCAGTGTCCAACGTGCACAATCGATGGCGGGCGTGTTTAACGAACTGGGATACCTGACGCAACCTGTCCAGACTGGTAAAGCAGGGTTCAAAGCAGCGACGGAACGAATGGATGTCGAATTTATTGCTTTGCAATTCAACATTATGCGATGGGGACTTTCCCAAACCATCGCCAATCTACGAGCCGACTCACGGACAGCAAATATCCCGATTCTGATTTACGGTCCGCTCCGACTGCAAAATAAAATAGAATACTCTACCCGACATTACCCCCTGGTTCACTATATTGTTGAGACTGAAAACACGGAAGACGTCGAAAAACAAGTTACACCTTTCCTCCAGAGCTTAAAAACTCCTCAGCTAACAGGTGATCTGAGAACAGAATATCGCACGGCAGCACTGTATTGGCTTGCCCATATTGCTTCCAGCCAAAGAAGTAAAATTTACGACCTGACCCCTGTTGAAAAACCATTGCTGCAACTCGTTCCCGATCGAAGTTTGGCTTCCAATGCATTGATCACTCTAGGTGGCATTCCTACTCGCTCTGCTCAGTCAGATCTGGTAAAAGTCGTCACTAACAAAATGTTTGATTCCGATGTCAAAGAAATTGCCGCGCTACAATTGGCATTTCACATTCAGAAATTTGGATTGCTCGTTGATTCCGAGCAAATCACTGCAATTCGCCAGGCATACCAGTCCGCTAAAGATCCCAAATTAAATACCGCTTTAGCATCCGTCATGGGAACACTAATGCCTGATAATAAAGTAGTAGGTGAGCGACTTCAGAAATTCCAACCTGCCACGTCTCTCCCTTGATTTCTGCTTGGCTCCGTCGAAGTATTAAAAAAACCCCGAAGATTGAGAACAAACCTTCGGAGTTATTTATGAATTAGCCAGAAATCATTCTACTATTTCGCGTTTGCAGCCGTCTTCTTTCGCAGCAATGCCCGCAATGGCTCTTCCAGTTTTTTAGCATCAGATGTAACGAGTTCTGTCACACCTGAATGATCAACTAACATTAATGTTGGTACCGTGCGAACTCCATAGTAAACAGCGGCAGGATTATTCCAGCCCCGTTTATCTCGGGCAGAATAAAATATTTGTCTCCAGTCGAGTGATGTTTTTTCCTGAAATGCATCAATGGCGGGTTCGTCTTCATCCAGATTCACACCCACTATTTCAAAACCATACTTACGGTATTTTTTCGATAGTGACTGAATCTCAGGCAGTTGTTCAATAAAAGGCTTGGCAGTTGTGGCCCAGAAAACGACCAACACCACGCTCCCTTTGTAATCATCAATCGAAACGAATCCTCCCTCGATTGTTTCTCCCGCTAGCTGCAGAGGTTGACCTTTCAATCTCAAACGCCGTGTAAGTCCAGCAACCTGTTCGGTCTCGCTACTATTAGGGTATTTGACTTCCAGATCGAGACAGCAGGCAAGTGCCTGTTTATTCAACCCGTATAACTGACAGGTTTGTGCAGCTGCCTGCAACAGTTGTGGTGCGCGAATCGTTTCCTTAGGAAATCGTGATGCAAATAAGCGGGACTGTTTGACAAACTCTTCAATCCACCGCGGTTCCTGCATCGCATATTGTTGTGCACTCGTATTGGCAAATTTAGCCACTGTATATCCGGCATCGGCAGCAGCCTGTGAAAGGGGATCTCGTTTAAATAGCGATTCTGAATGATCATATAAAGCATCGATACTTTCCTGATCTCCCTGTAGAGCCAATTGGAGATGCGCATCCAGCAGATGACGAACCCCTACGGTAAACAAAAGCTGTTTTTCTTTATCAGCATGAGTTTGTTTTACCGCTTCCATTGCCAACTGAATGATTTTCTTATTTCGTTCAGCGCGAAATTTTTTCAGATCGTCTACATCCTCGGTCTTAGGAAGTGCCTGAACTCGCAATCGAGTGATCTCTCGCACTTTCCACTCTGCAGAATCAGCTTTCAGTTTCTCAATTTTGACTTCTTCATTAGCCAGGGAACTGGTCCCATTATCCAGATCATCCATGTCGAGTTGCTCGCGTTGCAAGCTGGCAGTCTTAATTACACCTAACTGGGTTTTTGCTGCTTGACTGGACTGAGAAACCGGAGAGATTGATGCCGTCGGCAATGCACTCTGTTGAGAATCACCACCCGCCCCATCTAACTTTCCGTCGATCTGATTACCCGTCGATTGAGTTGCAGAAGAATCTCCGTCACCACAACCAAACTGAGCCAACAATACCAAACACGCTATAGCTGTAATGATATCATGTCGATGCCTCATGGCCTTTTGCTCTCCTTCCTTTGAGAGTCTGTTACTATCTGAAAAAACCGAGGATGCGAATATTCTAAGATGGAACTCTGCCATTCCCTCAGCAAAATACTATCCAAAGCACTTTAACTGACGAGTTTTATGCCAAAATCCAGTATTATGGCAATACGAAGCTGGAAAAAATTACAATCTGACCCGCGATTTCAGAAAGGTTTTTTGAAGCAGCATGGATTGAGGTCAGAATTATCGTTTTTTCTGACTTCTCCTGAAGTCTCAAAGCTCACCATGATACCGTTTAAAGGCTTCAATGGCGAAATACTCCGGCAAGCCTAGTTGATTGTAAACCTTTGCTGTATTTCGAGTTCGATCTTCCGCTCGCACCCAGAATTCACGTTTGTCACTGCCAGGATAAAAGGCACTGTCCTTTTGTGACTCGTGCTTGAAAATGGCTTCCCGTTTTTTGAGTACCACTTCAGGACTGAGAGGCACAGCCCGTTCGATTTCGTGTGGATCATACTCTTCCCAGGCACCGCGATACATCCAGAACTCAGGAGCGATGCCTTCGCTGGCGACAACATCGACGGCATTAATAATCGCCTCCGCACAAACCCGGTGTGTTCCATGCGGGTCAGAAAGGTCACCCGCCACATAAATTTGCTGAGGATTAATATCACGCAGCAGGTCGGCAACAATCTCGATATCCTCATCACCAATTGGTTTTTTTGAAACCTGACCGGTGCGATAAAAGGGCAGGTCTAGAAATCGGATACACTCTTTGGAAACACCCGCAACCTCCGCACCAGCTGTTGCCTCGGTCTTTCTGATCAAACCTTTCACACCCAACATCTCTGGAGTATCAAGATCTCCCGCATTCTTATTTTCAATACTTTCTTTGAGACTCGCTAAGTGTGTCAAAACGGCTTCGTCTTCAGCATGGAACAGCTTATGAAATTCCAATACAAAATCGATGTGACGCAGTGCATCATGATCGAAAACAGCAATGTTTCCACTGGTCATGTACGCGATATAAACCTCGTGACCCTGATCCGCCAGGGTAATCAGCGTGCCGCCCATCGAAATCACATCATCATCCGGATGCGGGCTGAATACGATGACTTTCTGGGGATCCGCACCCGCAGGTTTCGTACAGATTCCATCCAGTAATTCATCAAAGACACGCTGTCGAATTTGTGCTACCGAACCGTATTTATGAATCAGCTGGTGCAGGTGATTGTGAAGAAAATCTTCTGTTTCCAACTTTAATAGAGGTTTTTCAACCTGCTCCGCCAGCCAGATTACTGCTTTTTTCGCAAGTTGAGTCGTCCATTCAATATTCCCTACAATCCAGGGAGTTTTCACTGCCGTCAACTCTGCAGCCGCTGCACTATCAACGGCAAACAGAGAATTCGTATGAGTCTGTAAAAAACTCGCAGAAACTTCGTCGGTCACTTCCTGTTCTGCAGCACGCTTGACAACAGGGGCTTTATGTTCGCCCAATGCCATAATGATAATTTTTTTCGCCGCTAAAATACTGCCGACACCCATCGTAATCGCATGGTGTGGAACATTGTCTTCGCCGAAAAAACCACTGGCTGCATCGCGGCGCGTCACAGGATCGAGGTTCACCAGTCGAGTCAAACTGTTCCGTGCACTTCCTGGTTCATTAAAGCCAATATGCCCCGAACGGCCAATTCCCAGCAATTGCAAGTCCAGACCACCAAACTGCTCAATACTGCGTTCATACTCCTCGCAGAATGTATCCACATCTTCAGCAGCAATATCGCCTCGTGGAATATGAATATTTTCTGGCTTGATATTCACGTGATCAAAAAAATTCTCCCACATGAATTTGTGATAGCTATGAATCGAAGTCGGATCCATTGGCCAGTATTCATCAAGATTGAACGTAACGACGTTGGAAAAATCGAGTCCCTCTTCGTTATGCAGACGAATCAATTCGCGATACACGCCCAGTGGTGTCGATCCTGTAGGTAATCCCAAAATGGTGGGCTTTTTTGCTTCATTTTTGGAACGAACTAAATCAGCAACCACAGAGGCAACGTACTTTGCCAACTCGGAAGACGTTTCAAAAATCAACGTTGGTACCTTCGTATGTCTCACAAATTTGGATTTCGGAGTAACATGAACGGTACGTGCGGTATCAATAGCCATCAGACGTTTTTAACCTGTTAAGCAAGAATAAAGCGGACGGACTCAATCTCTGAATCGCGATCATCTAGATTCGATTCCACTGAGTTAAACCAGCCAGTTAATGTAATCACACGAACAGTAGACCCGGTGTGCGTGATTTTTTTATGAATCTTTATTATAACTGATGAGACGAAACTCAGGCCAGTATCTATTAGACCTAATTCGACAGAGAGAGAAATTTTCATGGTTAATCAGCCAGAATCACTACGAATTCTTGCGATTCACGCCCATCCGGATGATATCGAAATTCAATGTGCAGGCACATTGGCACGTTTAAAAAATCTGGGATGTCATATCACCGTTGCCACAATGACCGCCGGCGATTGCGGAAGTGCGGAAATGGGACCGGTGGAAATCGCCAATGTCCGCCGCGCCGAAGCACAAAAAGCAGCTGACCTGTTGGGTGCGGATTGTATGTGTCTCGAATTTCGAGACTTGTCCATTGTCGTCGATCAGGATTCCAGACAGCGCGTCACCGAAGCAATTCGCAAGGCCCGTCCGGACATCGTTCTCACCGCACCTCCCGTCGATTACATGAGCGATCATGAAATGACCAGTAGACTCGTCAGAGATGCATGTTTCGGCGCTTCCGCTCCGAATTACACAACCCATCAGTTTCAACCCGCGCCTCCTACCGAAAAAATTCCTCATCTGTATTATGTTGACCCCATCGAAGGCTGTGATTATTTCGGGAATCCGATCAAACCACAATTTATTCTCGATATCTCAGAAACATTCGAACTTAAAATGAAAATGCTGGCCTGCCATGAAAGTCAGCGTGCCTGGCTCAGAAAACAGCATGGTCTGGACGAATACATGGAAGGAGCCGAACGCTGGTCTGCTGCCCGCGGAAAAGAAATCGGCGTTGCTTACGGCGAAGCCTTCGTCCAACATTGCGGCCATCCTTATCCATCCAGTAACCTGTTACGTGAACTCCTTGAAAAGTAATCTCGAGATTCTAACTTCAACTTAAAGCGAAAACATTACTATGAATGATTCACAACCCGCATCAGATGCCGCTTCCACACCACAGGCAGATCAATTGTTGCCTTACACAGATGTGGAAATCGAAACCATGACCACGGAAGATGCCAAAGCAGGGAAGTTTCTCACAACGATGCTCGTCTGTACGTTTTGCTATACCATCGTGGTGGGAGGCTACGTCATCTACTGGAGTTTGAATTAATCTCCGTCTTGCTGTATTCACTCAGAATTTCGTTCAAGACGCCTTCACTGAATCCGCTTCTTCAAAAATTGTTCCGTTGGGATTCAGAAAAATCCAACAGAGTGCGGCTGCAACATAAATACCCGCAATTAAAACCAACACAGGAGCATAAATTTTCGCATGAAATAAGGCGCCCACGATCACAGGCAATAAGGCAGCGCCCAGATTTCCCGCCATATTCATCATTCCGAAAATCGGCGCGACGTGTTGGCCCCCTTTGTCAATCGTGACAGTATAACCACACGATCCACCGAGTCCTGCAAAAAAAGTACTCACTGAAATCAATGCCATCGCCAAATTCATTTCCTGAACGAAATAGGCACACAAAGTACAAACGGCACACCCCAACATTGCAGTAACAGCCACTCCCTGACGACTCCAGCGACGACTTTGAGTTCGTTGTAAGACCCAATCCACTGTGGCGCCACCCAAAGCAGTTCCCACTACAAATGACAGCAAAGGCAAACTCGCTAATATGCCCGAGGAAGACAATTTGATGCCGCGTGTTTCCTGAAGATAGCGCGGAAACCAGGTTACATAAAATATATAACCGGCGGCCCTGAAAAATTGCTGTCCGCAAATCATCCACATCGAAAAACTCGTCAGAATTTTCCCCCAGGGTGTCGGTTCGCCTGGCTCAACCGGGGAGGAATCTTCTTCCTTCGTTTGTTCTGAAAGGGATTTCGATTGCCCATGAATCAATTGCAACTCGCCGCGGTTCACACCGGAGTGTTTTTCAGGTCGATCCCGAAACCAGTAATAAAACCATACTGCCCACAAAACTCCGGGGACAGCAAAAATCCACATACACGCTCGCCAGCTAACAGCGGGAATCGTCCAACCAAAAAATTCAAAGCCAACCAGCAGCACACCGATCACAAAACTCCCCACGGCACTGCCAATCGACATAAAACTTCCCAAAAGCCCACTTGCAAAACCACGCCGTGATTCCGGTATCCATTTCGAAAGCGTATTCGCAGAGCAGGGAAAGATACCCGCCTGTGATACTCCAAAAATGAGCCGTGCCATGATCAGAGTCCAAAATCCTGCCACCACACCGGTAAACGCTGTTGCAATCGACCACAAAATGGCAAATACAGTCAGCGCACGTCGCGTTCCCCAGATATGACCAATCCAACCGCTGGGAACTTGAGACAAAGCATAACTCCAGAAAAAAGCGCTCATCACCCAGCCCATCTGGAGAGAATTGATTCCCAGTTCATCCTGGATCAGTTTTGCAGGAACCGAAATCGCATTTCGGCTGATATAAGCAATCGCGGCAATCAAGCACAACAGTACCATCACCTGGTAGCGGGCATGAGTCGGTCGTTCATCCACTGCATTCCCATTGAATGTGCCTGACTCAGCCTGCGTTTGATGTTCCGGTTCGGTCACGAACTATTCTCCTCGGAGAGATGACTCCATTCAGCGTGTTATAAAGACTGCATTAATAACTCGAATAACCGATCCACTTCCGCCTTCGTTTCGTCATCCAGATCCCAGGAATGAGGAGTGCAGCGCTGCTCCGATGTAAAGATGCCGCGTTTGACTAACAGATATTTCTCAATCGCCAGAAATCCATCCAATCCCGCCTGCAACTGCAAATTTACAATCGCACAGATCGGAAAATAAATCCTGTAAGTGGCGGCTTCATCGCCAGCCTGCAGGGCGCGCCACAATCCCATAATCCCATCCAGCAAATCGACTCCCGGCATCGTCCCGCTAATTCCCCGACGAAACGCGTCTACCAGCAAAACCCCACCGGAACCATCAAAAATGCGGGCGCGCCCTTCAGTCGCATCACGTAACACAGACAGGTTTGGGCCAATTGGGGCTGCCTCCGGTTTGAACAGAATTTTTTCGGGACCAAACTGATCCAGCAATTTGCGATAAAAATCAACTGAAATTTCTCGCCCAACGTAAGACGAAGCATCCTGAACAATCAAAGGCAGATGACATTGTTCTGCGAGCGAAGAGAAATAATCCCATAACGCCGATTCAGGAAGCGCCGTCATTACAGGAGGAATCGCCATAATGGCATCGCAGCCTAACTCCTCTGAATGATGTGCAAATGCCAGCGCCTGACGTGTACTCTCCGCACCCACACTGGAAATCACCACTCCGCGTCCATCCGACATCTCAGACATCAGACGAGTCAGTTCCAGTCGTTCCTCAAATGTTAAACGTAATACCTCGGATACCATCGCACCGCACACACCATCTACGCCCAGTTCATAACACCAGTCGATTTCCCGTTGCAGCGATTCACGATCAATTGTCTCGTCTGCCTGCAAAGGAGTATGCAAAACAGGCAACACACCCTGTATCAATTTCGACATCTCGTTGGCCCTTTTGTCTCTTGATGTGTGTAAATGTATGAGATTTATCAGCCCCGACTACAGCAGATTTTTTATACTTCGGTGATTTGCTCTATCGCGTCCGCCATCCCGTCGATCATAATCTCCAGACCTCCCCGCTCGAAGGGAGTCTGCCACACCTGATAGAGATCCAGATCATACAATTCAGCCGGCGCTAAGTAACCGGTGGTTCCATTAATCAGATTCAGGCAGACAATCGTGCGTTCAGGAAATCGTCGCCGCAACTCTTTTTGCAATATCGAATAAGCTTCCGTGGGACTGCCCACAAGAATTGTCTCTCCCATTCGCCAGACCCAAATCGGTACCGCCAGAGTCTCGCCATCCCCAATCCCACGACGTATGTTCCGTCGACGTCGCAAGCGTTCTTCCAAAGCACGGTCGGTACATGCCTGCCGTTGCAATTCCAATTCTTCAGCCGAAGGCCAATCCTTTAAGGGCAGCGTTACTTTTGACTTCAATGCTTTCAACAAACCACTTGGCTTCACTTCAGCATGCCGCCACACCGCCAGAGGCGCCCCCGATTCCATTACCCCCTGATACTCCAGACATGTTCCTACAGGCTCCATATCTTCCAGCGTTGCCAGCGCCGCATAAGCCAGTTGTCGACCATGCCGGTCGGCAACTTCCGTATCACCCACATACTGATAACGTGGCGAAAGATCGCCGGAAGCGCCTTGCATAAACAGAGCAGGGACCCCCAGCGCTTCAGAAATCGTATCTCGCATCGCGCCCGGATAATCGGGGGAGATTGCGGTATTTTCCCAGGCCATCGTCGTCGGATGACAGGCATAGTTCACAATCACCGCTTTGAGATTTCCATCCACATCAGTAACCCGCCCGATAACCAGCGTATCGTCAGCAGGCTCTTCAGGATTCCAGCCACAGATGATTCGATCTGTCTCAGTCGAAGGATCTGGTAGATCCCGCATCGATGCCAACTGACACTGACCCGTTTTCCATTCCAGAACCGCTTCCGAAACATTCTCCCGCGCTGCATTCACCACAACGACACAAGCCTGATAAACCATTTCCAGATAATCTGCCAATGACTCACTGTCCGGTAAATCGGGATCGGGATCAGTCAGTGGTGGCGTGGCGTGGGTATGACTTAAACCAAAAATTAAATCCGTTTCCGTTAACCCTAACTCTTGTAGAAGTCGTGACTGAAACCGATTGAACATTACAAGAGAACGCCACCAGCCCAGGTCAGCATCCAGAAAGATCAAAGGCTGATCTGAATCTTCCGAATACAGCACCAACGCATTTAATGTCAAACGACGATGAATCGAATCGGCCACGTCATGCTTCGCCGCGCCCCAGTTGCGTGCGTAAATTCCCACAGGCGGCGTAATATCAACCGTCGCCACTCCAATCCGTCCCCGAAATGCCGACTGCGTTGCTGCCTGTAATCGTTGTTCACTCATGCGAATTCCAGTTTAACGAAAAACTCTGTGTGTCAATTCAAATGATGGGATATGGCTCAAAACACAAAACGGGCATGCAACCAGCTTACCAATCCCCCACCGCACCATCCTCATAAAACACACGTTGCACAGTTTCCTGCTCAAACGGATGTTTTTTGACTTCCTCTTCATTAATCGAAATGCCCAGACCTGGCTTCTGGTTCGGCTTGACCGTGCGCGTCGCCGGATCAATCACAAATCCTTCTTCTACAACATCCTGTCTCCAGGGAACATCATCATGCACCGATTCACAAATAATGTAACTCGGCTGAGAAAAACCAAACTCCAGTGAAGCCGCTGTACTGACAGGGCCTTGTGGATTATGGGGAGCCAGTGAGATCCGATAAGCATCAGCCAGAGCCGCGATCCGCCGCGCTTCTGTGAATCCACCACAGTGAGTCAAATCAAGCTGGCAAATCTCACAACCTCGTTTTTCAAACAGATCGCGAAACGCAGCCAGGTGAGTCAATCGTTCTCCAGTTGCAATCGGCGTCGTCACAGCTGCATTGATCTTCGCCAGACTCTCAATCGATTCCGGCCAGCACGGTTCTTCGAAGAAATATAAACCATAAGGATCCAGCGCCTGGGCAAACTGCATTCCCATCGCCGGAGAAGGGCGGGCATGACAGTCTACCATGATATCAATATCATCTCCCACCGCTTCCCGCATCGCTGCCACACAATCATCGGCTGCCTTGATCGGTTTCAAACCTTCAATCGGCATCGTCGGCGGAACGGCCATCGATTTAAAAGCAGTGAATCCATCAGCTACCGCCTCTAATGCCAGATCTGCAAATTGAGCCGCGTTGTCTGTCGACGTCTGATAAAACGATTCCATATTGCCACCTCCCAGATGACAATACAGTCGAATGTAATCCCGAACCGGGCCTCCCCAAAGTTGATGACAGGGCACCCCGTGAATTTTCCCCAGAATATCCCACAACGCCAGATCAATTCCGGAAATCGCCGTTGAACGCGTCACACCACTTCCATGCCAGAAATGTTGTCGCCACATCATCTGCCAGAGATGCTCCACGCGACGCGGATCTTCGCCAATCAACAATTGGGACAAGTCCTCAATCGTCCCCACGATTCCCCGAGTATGCCACTCCAGTGTTGCCTCTCCCCAGCCAAACAAGCCGGGCTGATCTGTGATCACTTTCACAAACACCCAGTTTCGCATGCGGGCATGACACACCACGGTTTCGATGCGTTCTATTTTCATCGGGACTAATTTCCAATCTGCATTAGTTTTATTTTGGTGTCAAAATAACAACATAACTTCAACGCGTTCGGGAAGCAAGTTATTTTGAGAAAGATCCGAGCAACAATAATAAGCAAGGGCGCAGCCAGGAATAGAGCAGTATCAATTGAATCGCCATCTGCGACACCTGGCTGAGAAATCGATCGAACTACGGAAACTGAAGTTCCACCTGATCGTCGTCATATTCCTGCAACCGCTGACGTGCCAATTCGGCCCACGGTCCCAGTTCGTCAAAGTCCAGATAAACTTTCCAGTGCGGAACCGCTTCCTCCACTCGATTCATCTGATTCAGCACTTCAGCGATATGTAAATGCGCGTCGGGAAAATCAGGATGCACTTGCAGCGCGATTTCAAATGCATGCAACGCCGCCTCTGCATCACCCAGCTCATTATGCAGGCATCCTAACTGCGTCCAGGCTTCGATGTAATCATGGTCCCATTCCACTGCCGCATAATAGCGTTCAAGGGCACCCTCCGTATTTCCTCTCAGATACAGGGCCTCCGCAAGATGCAAATGCCCCTCCGGCATATCAGGTTGCCCCAGCAAAGCCAATCGAAACGCCTCAATCGCAGCCTTCGCTTCGCCCGCATCAAGGAAACGGCAGCCTTCGTGAAACCATTCGTCCGAACTGCGGTCTTCAGACTCCGATGATTTCAGATGTTCCGTAAATTCGATCGTTCCTGCGAACGATTCTTCGTCCGCCAGTTCAGGCACTGCGGTTTCTTCCATCCCGAAATCAAAGACGCGCTGCCCATGACGGGGATCAATCAAACCACGATCATCTTTCAATAAGACTTGCGAATCCTGCGATAAAAGCGTCAATTGAGAGAGTGGCGTGTCGACTTCGTTAAAGAATTTCCCCAGATGCTGCAGACTGTTTTCCAGCTCCCGCGGATTCACACCAGATTCAAGTAATGCCGAAAGGCGACGAACACTCGCCACTTCCTGAAATGAAAAATAGGGCAGACGAAATATCTTGCGAACCGGCTTGATCAACCCCTGACGTTCCCAGCGACGAATGGTCGTGACAGGAACATTCAACATCTCTGTCAGCATTGCCGGTGTAAAAAGCTGACCACCAATCGCACCCGGATCGCGCAATTCAATCAACGCCAGCCAGTCCGATTCCTTAATGATCTGAATCGGAACTCCCTCTGCAATTAACTCTTGTGCCTGAGTTAAATTCACCGAAGGAGAACCGTCGGCCTCCAGAGGCCAACCCTCTTCTCCCACTACCAGAAGTGTCGTCTGTCGACTCACATGCTGCGCAGCCTGACCACCATGTATTTCCACGAACTCCCAGGCACGCTGATGTGTCATTGAGGCAAGCGTTCCCGTAAACACCACACGCTCCGACTGCAACGTGGGAGAACCTTGTAGCAATTGATCAGGTTGTTCTTCTTCTATCTCAGCCATAACATCTAGTAATAATACTTTGTATCAAAAATTTCGAGCAAAAAATGGTTTATCAGGTCACCGTCTCAAAAATATCATTCTCCGGGCCGGTAAACTTTTACGAACTTAAGTAAACTTTCTCTGAGGATACTGATACACGAATGCGTTGGGTAGCTTTCAGAGCAAACCTTCATTATAAGGGAGCAAAATAAGTTACATACCCTCCATGTACCGTTTTTACCCTCGATTTTTGACTATATATCCATGGGAGTTTATAGGAATGTCCGTGCTTGAGTCGTCTGATCCTGAAATCTGGAACCTTATTCAATCGGAAGCCCAAAGACAAAAACACGGCCTCGAGCTGATCGCTTCGGAAAATTACACCAGCGCAGCCGTCATGGAAGCGGCCGGATCGATACTTACCAATAAATATGCCGAAGGACTTCCCGGTCGACGTTACTATGGGGGCTGTGAATATGTAGACGTCGTCGAAAATATCGCCCGCCAGCGTGCCTGCGAACTCTTCGGAGCCGAATATGCTAACGTTCAGCCACACTCCGGCTCCCAGGCCAACATGTCCGTCTACTTCACCGTTTTGAAACCCGGTGACACTTTCCTCGCGATGGACCTCGCACATGGCGGTCACCTGACGCATGGCATGAAACTGAACTTCTCCGGCACACTCTACAACCCCGTCCCGTACGGCGTACGAGAAGACAACCACCAGATCGATTATGACCAGGTCGCCAAACTCGCCCGCGAACACAAACCGAAAATGATCATCGCCGGTGCCTCTGCCTACCCCCGAGAAATCGATCACCCAAAGTTTGCAGAAATCGCCCAGGAAGTCGGCGCGATCCTGATGGTCGACATGGCACACTACGCCGGCCTCGTTGCGGGAGGCGTGCACAACAACCCCGTCGAAGTTGCCGACTTCGTGACGTCCACCACACACAAAACACTGCGCGGCCCAAGATCCGGTTTCGTGTTGATGAAAAAGAAATACGCAAAAGACTTGAACCGTGAGGTCTTCCCCGGAATTCAAGGCGGACCACTCGAACACGTGATCGCCGGCAAAGCAACCTGCTTCAAAGAAGCCATCGATCCCTCGTTCAAAGAGTACGCTCAGCAAATCGTCTCGAATGCAAAAACATTGGCAGAAACCCTGATGGCAGGCGGCATCAAACTCGCTTCCGGCGGAACCGACAACCACCTGATGCTCTGCGATGTCACCGCAATCGACCTCTCCGGTAAAATCGCCGAAGAAGCACTCGACAAAGCTGGCATCACCGTCAACAAAAACATGATCCCCTACGATCAACGCAAGCCTCTTGATCCCAGCGGCATCCGCATCGGTACCGCAGCGCTCACGACGCGAGGCATGCAGGAAGACGAAATGAAAAAAGTCGGTGCCTGGATTCTCCGCGTCCTGAGTGATCCCGATAATGAATCCAACATCGAAGCCGTCAAAGGCGAAATTGGGGAATTCACCCAAAACTTTCCCGTTCCCGGCATCGCATAGTACAGACACTTTTAGTACAGACCAATGACAAACAGCGATCTCAACATCACGACCATCGACTGCACCCGCGACGACGCCACCGCGCTCTTTTGCGAACTCCGCGAAAAACTCAGCCCCCGCGGCAATGTCGTCTCCGAAGCCGGTCGCCAACGCACAATCGAACTCTTCGGCGAACCACTCTCCCCGCAGGAAGTCGTCGAACGGATTTGCAATGACGTCAGAGATAAAGGACGCGATGCACTCCTCGATTACTCCGAAAAACTCGATCAAAAACAACTCACGCCGGAAACCATGCGTGTCTCGGCTGAAGAACTCAAAACCGCCCACGAACAGGCCGATAGCGAGTATCTGAAAACGCTCCGCACCATTCGCGATAACGTTATCGAATTCCAATCCGCGCTCCTGCCCGATGATGTCAAAGTCACCCGCGAGGCAGGGGAGGCCAGCGTCGAATTGCGACAACGGTATCTGCCATTGAAACGCGTCGGAGTCTGCATTCCCGGCGGTGCAGCCGCGTATCCCTCGACGCTCCTGATGACTGCCATTCCCGCACAAACCGCAGGCGTAAAAGAAATCGTCGTCGTCGTGCCTCCCACCGATTTCGGAGGCTACAACACCGACATCCTCGCCGCCTGTTATGAACTGGGCATCACAGAAATTTATCGTGTCGGCGGTGCGCAAGCCGTCGCTGCACTCGCCTATGGAGTCGAAGGCATTGAACGCGTCGATAAAATTGTCGGCCCCGGTAATCTGTTCGTCGCCCTCGCCAAGCGTCACGTCTTCGGCGAAGTCGATATCGACAGCATTGCCGGCCCCAGTGAAGTCATTGTCCTGGCTGACGAAACCGCGAACCCGGAATTCATCGCCAGTGATCTCATCTCGCAAGCCGAACACAGCCCCGGTTCCGGCGTCCTGATCACCTGGCATGCGCCACTCATCGAAGCCGTCCGTACTGCGCTGATCGAGCAACTCAACGAACTCCCGCGTGGCGATCTGGCACGTCAAAGTCTCCTCGACTACGGCGCCCTGATTCTCACACGCGATTCCGAAGAAGCGGCACGCTATACCGATCTCCTCGCACCAGAACACCTTCATATTTCGACCGATGATCCAGAACAATTGCTCGCCAAAATCCAAAATGCCGGTGCGATCTTCATGGGCCATTATACCCCCGTTGCAACAGGCGATTATTACGCCGGCCCCTCGCACGTACTGCCCACCGGCGGCACTGCCCGCTTTGCCAATGGCCTCTGTTCGATCGATTTTCTCAAACGTTCTTCCGTCATCTCCTACAATCAGCAGGGCTTGGCAAACGACGCCCCGGGCATCTGTCTCCTCGCCGATAAAGAAGGCCTCACCGCCCACGCCGCCAGCGTCAGTATTCGTTTGAAACAAAACTGAGCTTGGCCTCGCCGCGTTTTTAAAAAACCGCAATTTCTCCCTCAGTTCAGGTAAACACTTTCGCTCTTGACGACGACGCGAGAAATCCCAATATGCGTTATAAGCGTCGCGCGCGAGATGAGCTTTTTGAGCACTGCTTTTCGAGAACACTGAAGATCTCACTACTATAAAAGTCTCTCTGTTTTGAAAA